>OIWP01000271.1_pt1 | contig 80244 bp, 88 predicted proteins | sample 1587661 | NCBI WGS metagenome assembly OIWP01 (sample SAMEA3888899, study PRJEB22519) | human gut metagenome | biome: human gut; feature: human-associated habitat; material: faeces | place: Denmark | collected 2010 | reverse complement strand
GCAGAGGACTGAAAATCCTCGTGTCACTGGTTCGATTCCGGTTCTGGGCATTTTTCTATGGTATGGGATACTAGCTCAGTCGGTAGAGCACCTGACTTTTAATCAGGTTGTCGGGGGTTCGAATCCCCCGTGCTTCACTCCAAAGAGACCTGAAGAGTCAGGTCTCTTTTTTGTTGTATAGGAAATTTTGTTTCTATACGATAAATAACGCTCTACGGGGACGCATAAGCGGCGGAGCGGAAGAAAGTCGCTTTCGCGATCCGCCGCAGGCAGAGCATGTGTCAGGACACAAGTTTTTTCAAGTCGTATGGAAACATCTATTTGGGAGGAAATCATTATGCTGCGCAATATCGATCTGGATGAAATTTCGGATGGAAAACTGTATACAGCGGGAGATCTTGCGAAGGTCGGCTGTCAGGACTGTGAGGGGTGCTGCGACTGCTGCTGTCAGATGGGGGATACGATTATTTTAGACCCGCTGGACGTCTGGCAGCTGATGCAGGGACGCGGCAAAAGTTTTGAACAGCTTCTGGACGAAAGTCTGGATCTGCATGTGCAGGACGGTGTGATTTTGCCGAACCTGAAAATGGCGGGGGAAAAGGAGCAGTGCGTGTATTTGAACGAAAAAGGACGCTGCAGCATCCATCCGTTCCGCCCAGGCATTTGCCGGCTGTTTCCGCTGGGACGTTTTTATGAAAACGGGAGCTTCCGATATTTTTTACAGACAAAAGAGTGCAGCAGGGAAAACCGCACAAAGCAGAAAATCCGCAAATGGATCGATATGCCGGAATTTGGTCGTTATGAGACGTTTGTGGCGGACTGGCATTTTTTTGTGCGCAGGCTGCAGGATCGCCTGATGCAGCAGTCCGATATGGAGGCAGCGCAGAGGATCAATCGCTACATTTTGCAGGAATTTTATTTCCGGGGCTGGGATGCAGAACAGAATTTTTACGATCAGTTCTCAGAACGACTAAAAAAGGCACAAAAAGTGCTTGCATAAATCGAACATACGTACTATCATAAAACCACAGACAGAACAAATGTTCGAATAAATCGAACGAAATTCAGGAACCTCTGTCTGCGGAATGGAGTACAGGATGAGGATCATGCAGGAAATGTCCCTGATGGAGAAGCTGAATATTCTGAGCGATGCGGCGAAATATGACGTTGCCTGTACGAGCAGTGGGAGCAATCGTCGTGGTGATGGAAAAGGGATCGGCAACACGGTAAACGCGGGAATCTGTCACAGCTTTTCAGCGGATGGAAGATGCATCAGCCTGCTGAAGATTCTGTTTACCAACGAATGTATTTATGATTGCAAATACTGTCAGAACCGGCGTTCCAACGACGTGCCGCGGGCGACGTTTACGCCGGATGAAGTCTGTCGCCTGACGATCGAGTTTTATCGCCGTAATTATATCGAAGGACTTTTCCTAAGCTCCGGGATTATACAGAATCCGAATGTGACGATGGGGCTTTTGTATCAGACGATTTATAAGCTGCGCACGCAGTATCATTTCCAGGGCTATATCCATGTCAAAGCGATTCCGGGGGCGGATCCGGAGCTGATCCGGCTGACGGGATTTTTGGCAGACCGCATGAGTATCAATCTGGAGCTCCCGACGGCGGAGGGCTTATCGCGCCTTGCACCGAACAAGCATCGCAAGACGATTCTGACGCCGATGCGGCAGATTCAGAACGGAATTTCTGTGAGCAAACAGGAGGTGGCGCTTTACCGGCACGCCCCGGAATTTGTTCCGGCTGGACAGTCTACGCAGATGATTATCGGCGCGACACCGGAGCATGATTATGAAATTTTGTCTGTGGCAGAGAGCCTGTATCGCAAATTTGATTTAAAACGGGTATTCTATTCCGCATTTGTAAAAGTCAATGAGGATAAAGACCTCCCGGCGCTGCAGGGAGGTCCGCCGCTTCTGCGGGAACACCGGCTGTATCAGGCAGATTGGCTGCTTCGTTTTTACGGCTTTGAGGCAGGAGAGCTTTTAAGCGAGAAGAATCCGGACTTTAATCTGTTTTTAGACCCGAAGGCAGACTGGGCGCTGCGGCATCTGGAACAGTTCCCTGTGGAGGTCAACTGCGCTTCCTATGAAGAGCTTTTGCGCGTGCCCGGAATCGGTGTCAAAAGCGCCCGCAGGATTGTTCAGGCGCGCAGAAGCAGCCGTCTGGAGTATCAGCATCTGAAAAAGATTGGTGTCGTTTTGAAGCGTGCGATTTATTTTATCACCTGCAACGGCAGACAGATGTATCCACTTCGAATTGAGGAAAACTTTATTACGCGGCAGCTTCTCGGCATCCGGGAAAATCTCCCGTTTGAAAAGGATGGTGTAACGTATCAGCAGCTGTCTTTATTTGATGATCGGAACTTCGGCTACGATGGGAAGCAGCTGGTACAGCCGGAAAGCGCCTGGAGGGGCGCAGCGGGGTGAAACCGAGAACCGGGGAGAGAAGCACGGCGAGCCGAAAAAGTCCTGTATGGGGAAGAAAACGATGGTCTGACCGAATCTGATGTGGGAGAAAACGAAATGGAAGAGCTGATTCTGATATGCGAGGACTCGGTCGAAGGGATACTTACTGCAATTTATCGGATTTATGAATGGAAGCTTTGCGGCAAACGTGTTAAAATTCAAACAGGTGCATCGGATATATGTCTGTTTACCCAGTACCGGGAGGTAATGCCGGATGCAGAGTGCGCGGCGAAGGTAGCACGAACCCTGCGGAGACGTTTCGGAGAGCAGGCGTGGGAAGCGATCAGCTATGCGCTGGCGTCAGAGGAAGCCGACAAGAGTCAGGCAGTTTATGAGACGGTTGCCGCTGGTCTGTCCGGTCGGATCCGGGGACCGCTTTTACAGGCACTTGCAGAGCCATGTATCCATCGGGTGTTTGCACTGAGCCGGAGTGTACACAGGGTGCGGGAAAGAGTGCTTCAGTTTCTTCGGTTTCAGGAGATCACCGGCGGGATTTTATATGGGGAGATTGCGCCGGATGCAGACGTTCTTGCGTTTGTTATGCCGCATTTTGCAGACCGTTTCCCGTTGGAGAATTTTGTGATTCTGGATGAACGCAGGGCAGCAGCAGGAATCCATCCGGCAGGAAAGGCGTGGTTTTTGACAAAGCTTTCAAAGCAGGAGTTGGATACACTGCAGCAGGCCGGACAGCGGAAGGATGAGAACGAACGGGAGATCGAAGTGCTGTTTCAGAGCTTTTGTCGGTCCCTTTCAATCCTTGAGCGGCAAAATCAACCCCTGCAGCAACAGCTGGTGCCGTTAAAGTATCGGATGCACATGACGGAATTTCAGAAAAAATAAGGCAAAAGCATGTGGAGGATACAGTGTCGTGGAGATCAAGGTTTCAGTAAGAGGACTGGTGGAGTTTTTGCTTCGCACAGGGGATATTGACAATCGCAAAAAATCTGCCCCGGACGACGCTATGGCGGAGGGAAGCCGAATTCACCGCATGATCCAGAAAAAGATGGGTTCCAGTTACCATGCAGAGGTTATGCTGCGTTATCGCAGAGACTGCGGGGAATATGATCTTGTCGTAGAGGGCAGGGCAGATGGGATTATCGATTCCGATCCCGTTGCAGTTGACGAGATCAAGGGGACGTATCGGGATTTGTCCCGGATGAAGGAGCCGAATCCGGTGCATTTGGCCCAGGCAAAATGCTATGCCTGGATGTATGGGCAGGAGCATGGAAAAGAGCGGATGGAGGTCAGTATGACCTACTGCAACATAGAGACAGAAGAAATCCGCTATTTCAAGTTTGTGTATGAGATGTCAGACCTGGAAGAATGGTTTGACAGTTTGCTGCAGGAATATCGGAAGTGGTCAGATGCAGACATTGCCTGGAAGAAACTTCGTCAGGATTCCATTCACAGCCTGTCCTTTCCGTTCCCGTACCGGGAGGGACAAAAAGAGCTGGTCACGCATGTTTATCATACGATCTGCCACAGCAGAAAACTGTTTATCGAAGCACCGACCGGGGCGGGTAAGACGATTTCGACGGTGTTTCCGGCAGTCAAGGCAGTTGGGGAAGGAAAGGCGGACCGGATTTTTTATTTGACAGCGAAGACGATTGCCCGGACAGTCGCGGATCGTACGTTCGACCTTTTGCGGGAGCGCGGATTGCATTTTAAGACGGTGGTGCTGACGGCACGGGATAAAATCTGCTTTATGGAAGAATCGGAATGCAATCCGGACTCCTGTCCTTATGCAAAGGGACATTTTGACCGGATCAACGATGCGATTTTTGAATTGATGACGACAAAGGAGCATTACAGCCGGGAAGAAATCGAGGCTTGTGCTCAGAAATATAAGGTCTGCCCCTTTGAGCTGGGGCTGGATATGAGTCTGTTTTCCGATGGTATTTTGTGCGATTACAATTATGTTTTTGATCCGCATGTCTATCTGCGGCGCTTTTTCGGAGAAGGTGCAGGCAGAGAGCAGTATCTGTTTCTGATTGATGAGGCGCATAATCTTTTGGAGCGTGGTCGGGAAATGTACAGCGCTCAGTTATATAAAGAAGATTTCTTGACCTTGAAAAAGACTGTGAAGGCATTTTCTCCTCGCATGGAGAAGCTTTTGGATAAGTGCAATCGTGAGCTGCTTTTCCTGAAACGCGAATGCGGGGACTGGTGTATTGTGGAGGAGATAGATGCGTTCGTACAGGCACTTTTGCGGTTGTCGCCCTGTATGGAAGACTATCTCGAAAATCACGATGACAGCCCGGTTCGGCGGGAGATTCTGGACTTCTATTTTGAAATCAGTCATTTTCTGCAGATTTATGAGCTGCTGGATCAGAAATATGTTGTGTATACAAAGCTGGATGAAGATGGACGCTTTTTGTTGCGACTGTTCAATGTTGACCCGTCGACGAACCTCAAGGAGTGTCTGCAGCGTTCCGTCAGCAGTGTGTTGTTTTCCGCGACTCTGCTTCCGATCCAGTATTATAAAAAGCTTCTGGGCGGAGAGGCAGAGGATTATGAGGTCTACGCGAAGTCCGTTTTTTCGCCGGAGAAAAAGGGGCTGTTTCTGGCGGAGGATGTGACCAGCCGTTATACGAGGCGTTCCGACCGGGAATACGATAAAATCGCGAATTACATTCATCAAACCGTGTCGCAGCGGCATGGAAATTATATGGTTTTTTTTCCATCACACGTCTTTTTGCAGCAGGTGTATGAGCGTTATCTGAGGTGTTATGCGGTAAAAGACGATACAGAGTGTCTGGTACAGACCGAGCATATGGATGAGGCTGAGCGGGAGGCGTTTTTGCAGCGCTTTGAGGGAAATCCCGGAATGGACCTGTCCGATATTATCCATATGGAAATCGAAGTGGAGGAAGAAAGCAGTCTGGTTGGCTTTTGCGTGCTGGGTGGGATTTTTTCCGAGGGGATCGATTTAAAGGAGGACAGCCTGATCGGCGCGCTGATTGTAGGAACCGGACTGCCGCAGGTCTGCACGGAACGGGAGATTATTCGGGGATATTTCGAGGAAAACGGAGAAAATGGTTTTGACTATGCCTACCGGTACCCTGGCATGAACAAAGTGCTTCAGGCGGCAGGCAGGGTTATCCGGACAGCGGATGATGTCGGAATCGTGGCGCTTTTGGACGACCGGTTCCTGACGCCGGGCTACCGCAGGCTGTTTCCACGGGAGTGGGAGCAATTTGAGGTCGTCCGGGGAGAGAGCATCGGCAGCCGGGTGGAGAAGTTCTGGAACGACTGGTTATAGGACTATGCGTCTATCCGTCCGGCACGCAGCCACGCGATTTCCCGGCGGTAGGGCGGCAGCAGCTTTTTTGGATTCTGCGGGTCAGGATACCAGGGCGTTTCGAGGATTTTGGGGATAGTCAAAAAATCAGGATGATGGACGATATGGTACAGCGGTGCAAACCCGATCTGACCGACACCGAGATTGGCATGTCGGTCTTTGGCGGCTCCCTTTTCGTTCTTGCTGTCGTTGATATGGAAAACTGCGATCTGATCCTTGCCGAGGGTTTTGTCAAACTCATCCAGGACGAGATCAGGATTTGCTGTGAGATCATATCCTGCGTCGTGGACGTGGCAGGTGTCGAAGCAGACGCGCAGCCGGTCAGGAAAACGGACACCGTCATAGATTGCAGCCAGTTCTTCAAAGCGTTTGCCGATTTCGGAGCCTTTGCCTGCCATTGTTTCCAGTGCGATGCGGACCGGAGAAGGCTGGGAAAGCACTTCGTTTAAGCCTTCGATGATCTGATGGATTCCAGCGTCCGTTCCAGCGCCGACGTGGGAACCGGGATGCAGGATGAGCACGTCGCTGCCCATCGCTTCTGTCCGCTCGATTTCCTTTGCGAGAAATTCAACCGCGAGGGAAAAGACCTCCGGTTTTACGGTATTGGCGAGATTGATGATATAAGGGGCGTGGACGACGAAGCGGGTAATATTGTTCTGGCGCATCCGTTCCTGTGCCTGTGGGATGCAGAGCTCATCCACCGGTTTACGTCGTGTGTTCTGCGGCGCGCCGGTATAAAGCATAAAGGTATTGGCTCCGTAGGAAAGCGCTTCCTGGACGGAACCGTCCATCATAGATGTTCCACTCATGCCCACATGGGAGCCGATCAGGAGCGGTTGGCAAGCTGTTTTGCCAGAGGGTTTACAAAGTGGATTCATAGGTTCTCCATTTCTGTAAAGATTTTTAAACGAGTGTGTAGTTTGACCGACGGATATCAGTATCATCGATATATTGTAGCATGAGTACAGAGTGGGAGAAAGTACAAAAAGGAGAATTTCAATGTCATCGCAGCAGCTGCAATTTTATGAACAGAAAATTATCAGCGATAAAGAGTTTCCAATCGAAGTATTTATGAACCGGGTTCAGGACAAATGCCAGTATTTCCACACACACTGGCATGAGCACATTGAGCTGCATTACGTTGTACATGGGGAGACGGATATTTTGCTCAATCAGACCAGGTATACCTTTCGACAAGGCGATCTTGCTGTCATTAACAGCAATGTCCTGCATGCCGGTTTTTGCAACGGAACCCCGGTAGAGGTGCTGGTTGTTATTTTTGAGCTGGACGAGCTGTCTGCGCAGGTAGCGGAAAAAAATATTTTGTTTCAGCCAATGATCTGTGCAGATACAAAGATACAGGAGCTCATGAGCCTGATCTATCAGGAACAGAATGAAAGAAGTCTTGGCTGGAAGCTTGCCTGTAAGGGAGCATTGCTGCAGCTGATCGCTTATCTGGTGCGCCGCTACGCAGAACAGATGCTGACGGATAAAGAGAGCTTAAAGCGTCGGAAAAATCTGGAGCGCCTGAACACGGTTGTCCATTATATTGAGGAAAATTATACGGACAGCATATCAAATGCACAGCTGGCTGAACTGATCCATGTCAGCGAAGACAGGTTTAACCATCTGTTTCGGGAGAGTATGGGGATGGCGCCGCTGCAGTATATGAATGAGGTGCGTTTAAAGAAAGCCATGCATCTGTTAAAAAGCGGAAATTATTCTGCGGCAGAGGTTGCGGATGCGGTCGGATTTTCGGATTACAATCATTTCGGAAGATTGTTCCGGCGGTATTATCAATGTACACCGATGGAAGCGGTGCGGGAATCCGAGGGCAAGAGTGCAAAGCGTCCGGGTAGAAGTGAAGGAATCAAAACCTTCGAAATCGGATCCATAAAAAAAGAAGATCCAGTGGATGTAAAATCGGAAAAAGAAAAGAAGAAATAGCAGAATCGTATGAGAGAGTAGCAAAGGAGGTCTATCTTTCTTTCGTTTTATTCATTAAAATGTGTAGCATAGAAACAAAATAAAAACAGTGATTGTTGGAAATGAATACAAAATGACGAATCTGATCAATGCTAAAGGAGGAAAATGCACATGAAATTAGGAGTATTGACGGTTGCCTTGGGCGATATGTCCCTGGATGCGGCATGTAAATTTTTGTCTGAACAGGGCGTACAGATGGTGGAGATCGGTTGCGGCGGCTTCCCTGGAACGGCGCACTGCAACGCGGCAGAGCTTCTGGCGGATGAAAATAAGCAGAAAGAGTTTTTAGACACAATTCACAAATATGGCTTGGAGATCAGTGCACTGAGTGCACACGGGAATGCAGTACATCCTGATAAAGCGATTGCAAAGAAATTCGATGAGGATCTGACCAATGCGATCCTGTTGGCAGAAAAGCTTGGTGTTCCGGTTGTAAATACGTTTTCCGGTTGCCCTGGCGGATCTCCGGAGGACAAGACACCCAACTGGGTTACCTGTCCTTGGCCGGATGATTTTTCCGAGATTCTGGAATATCAGTGGAACGATGTTCTGATTCCTTACTGGAAAGAAAAGGTTGCTTTTGCAAAAGCGCATAACGTACATAAAATCGCACTGGAGCTGCATCCCGGCTTCTGCGTATACAATACAAGAAGCTTGTTAAAGCTGCGTGAGGCAGTTGGTCCGGAAATCGGCGCGAACCTGGATCCCAGCCACCTGATCTGGCAGGGAATGGATTTGATCGCAGTAATCAGAGAGCTTGGCAAGGCAAATGCGATTTTCCATTTCCATGCAAAAGACACCAAAGTGGATGCAATCAACACTGCAGTAAACGGCGTACTGGATACACAGCATTACAGCGAAGAACTGACTCGTTCCTGGATCTTCCGCTCTGTTGGTTACGGTCATGGCGAAGATTACTGGAAAGCGATCGCTTCCGAACTTCGTCTTGCAGGTTATGACTATGCGATCAGCATCGAGCATGAAGACAGCCTGATGTCTGGTAAGGAAGGACTGTTAAAGGCAATCGGATGCCTGAAGAATTCCCTGATCTTTGAGGACAGAGGAAATATGTATTGGGCATAACATGGAACTTCCGTCGGAAGTTCCAGCGAGTTACTGCGTAACCCGGCGTGTTTGCGAAAACAGTTCCGGATGGTTTTACCGAGTTGCTTTTGCAACTCGGCATATAGGCAGGGACGCAGAAGCGTCCTGCTGCGACAGAACAGAAAAGAGGAAAAGACATGAAACATAGACTTGCGATGGTCGGCTTTGGCGGAATGGCAGGCTGGCATTATGATTTGATTCAGAGAATTGACGACCTGGAAGTTGCAGGTATCTGGGATATTAAGGAAGAACGCAGAACCTATGCAGAAGGCAAGGGCATCCATGTATATAAAAGCGAAGAAGATCTGATGGCAGATCCGACTGTTGATATCGTACTGGTAGCAACTCCGAATGATGTTCATAAAGGTGTTGTCATTCGTGCCATGGAAGCTGGCAAGAACGCCGTTTCCGAGAAGCCTGTAACTCTTTGCTCTGCGGATCTTGCAGAAATGCGCGCGGCTGCGGAAAAGACCGGCAAATTCTTTACCGTACATCAGAATCGTCGTTGGGATGAAGATTTCCTGACGGTAAAGAATATCATGGCAGAAGGCAAGCTGGGCGAGATTTTCAGAATTGAATCCAGAGTACACGGTTCCAGAGGTATCCCCGGTGACTGGAGACAGGAAAAAGAGCATGGCGGCGGCATGGTGCTTGACTGGGGCGTACATCTTCTGGATCAGGCGCTGTTATTATATCCCGGCGTGAAGTTAAACACTGTTTATGCAACTCTGACCAACGTAACCAACCAGCTGGTTGACGACGGCTTTTCTGCAGACCTCGGGTTTGAAAACGGAGTGCATGTGCTGGTTGAGGTTGGCACAAGCAACTTTGTATCTCTGCCTCGCTGGTATGTATTAGGCGCTGACGGAACGGCTGTCATCCAGGATTTCGGCAGAGACGGCAAGATGGTATGTGCAACCGGCATCAATGAAGGTGATGTTGTTCCGGTCATCACGGCAGCAGGCCTGACAAAGACCATGGCTCCGAGAAGAGAGGATACCATCCGCACAGAGGATCTGCCCTGGGCAGATAGTGACATCCGCGATTTCTACCGCAATGTAATGGCAGTGATCGAAGGAAAAGCAGAGAGCAGGATCAAGCTGGATGAGGTTGCAAGAGTTATGCGCCTGATGGAAGCAATTTTCGAATCTGCAGAAAAGAAACAGGTTATCAAATTCGAAGCCTGAAAACAGGGGAACAGTCGGAGTGCCTACAAAATGGGCGTTCCGACAGCATAGATAGAAGGAGAGGGATCCATGAGCAAAACATTACCGATTGCAGTACAGGTTTATTCGGTAAGGGAAGAGGCGGAGCGTGATTTTGCCGGCACAATGAAAAAGCTGGGTGAGATGGGCTACGACGGTGTAGAACTGGCAGGATTATATGGAAAAAGTGCAGAAGAGATCCGTGACAGCATAAAAGCGGCAGGACTGACTGCGATCAGTGCACATGTTTCCTATGACGAGCTGGCTGGAGATTTGGAAAAGACTCTGCAGGACTATGAAACCATCGGCTGCCGCTATATCGTAATTCCCTGGCTAGGGGAAGACCGTAGATTTGGAGCGGCTTTATATGAGGAAACAATAAAGGGAATCCCGGTGATTTCAGAGGGCTGTAAAAAACACGGCATGACGCTTCTGTATCACAATCACGATTTTGAATTTGCAAAGACACCGGACGGTACCTATGCGCTGGATCAGCTGTATGCAGAGGTTCCTGCGGATGTGCTGGGTGCAGAGCCGGACACCTGCTGGATCAAGGTTGGCGGACCGGATCCCAGCGAATGGTTGAAAAAATACAGCGGACGCTGCCCGCTGGTACATGTAAAGGATTTTCGGCGCAAAGCAGATGGCGTAGATCTGCTGGCACTGGGCGAAGGAGAACAGGATTTTCCGACTCTGGTAAAGACCGCAAAAGAGTGCGGTGCACAGTGGCTGGTTATTGAACAGGATGATCATCCCTACGGGACACCCATGGGAGATATGAAAAAAAGCCTTAATTATTTAAAAGAACTTGGAAAGGAGTCTGACATGACAAAAATTATTAAAGCAGGCGTAGTAGGCTGCGGCGGAATTGCAAACGGAAAGCATTTTCCCGCAATCAAGAAAAACGGAAAGATCGAGCTGGTTGCATTTTGTGACCTGATCAAAGAGCGGGCGGAGAAAGCAAAAGAAGAATACGGCACACCCGACGCAAGAGTTTATACCGATTATACAGAGCTGGTGAAAGAGGATGTGGACGTTGTCTACGTTCTGACTCCCAATAACGCACATGCACCGGTCAGCATTGCAGCAATGAAAGCCGGCAAGCACGTTATGTGTGAAAAGCCTATGGCAAAGACCTACGCAGAGGCAAAGGAAATGGTAAAAACCGCAAAAGAGACAGGTAAGATCCTGACCATCGGCTACCAGAACCGTTATCGTGCAGATTCCCAGTATTTAAAGAGTGCCTGCGAAGCAGATGAGCTGGGTGAGATTTACTATGCAAAGGCTCATGCGATTCGCAGAAGAGCCGTTCCTACCTGGGGCGTATTTATTGATGAAGAAAAGCAGGGCGGCGGTCCCCTGATCGATATCGGTACCCATGCACTTGACCTGACACTGTGGATGATGAACAACTACGAGCCCGCAAGCGTAACCGGTTCTACCTACCGTAAGCTGGCAGACCAGACTCAGACCGGCAATGCATGGGGTGACTGGGATCCTAAGAAGTTCACTGTAGAAGATTCTGCATTCGGCTTCATCAAGATGAAGAATGGCGCGACCATCGTTCTGGAAGCTTCCTGGGCATTAAATTCGTTGGATGTAGATGAAGCAAAGACCAGCCTGTGCGGTACCAAAGCAGGCGCTGATATGAAGGATGGCCTTCGCATCAACCGCGTACATCACGGACGTCAGTGTGTAGAAAAACCCGACTTAGGTGCAGGCGGTGTTGCTTTCTACGATGGCACAGAAGAAAAACCCGCAGATATCGAAGCAGAAGTTTTCTACAATGCAGTAACCAAGGGCACTCCTCTGACTGTAGAACCGGAGCAGGCTCTGGTTGTTACACAGCTGCTGGAAGCAATTTATGAATCTGCAAAGACTGGCAAGACCATTTACTTTGACTGATTCTGGAAGTAAACAATAGAATGCACGCTCTGCAAGCATTCTATTGTCATGAATAAAAATGTAGATCCTGCCCGGTTGCAAGACGGTCGGGCAGGATTTTTGGGGAAAAGGAATTACCAGGCTGTATTAGAAGGTCTGACTGGTGGATTCCTGAATAAAAAGGAGAACTGGATATGACATTGGGGATGATCAGCTGGATCCATGAAGAGGATTTTCAGCGGGTAAAAGCAAAAGGACTGTCCTTCGTAGAGCTGGATGTTAATGACAGAGTGAAGGAATTTTTGGATGCATTGGAGCAGACAAAGGAATATAGCAAAAAGTACGATCTTCCGGTAGCGGCCATCGGACGTTGGGGAAGTGCCAGAATCGATGAAAACGGCATCCGTGAGGAAGAACTTGCAATAGAATACAGCCTGATCGATGCGGCAGCAGAGCTTGGCACTGGCATTTATATCACCGGCTGCAACTATGTAGACAGCCTTTCTTATTATGAAAACTGCTCCTTTGCCATTGCATATTTTGAAAAGCTCATCGCATACGGCAAAGAAAAGAATATAAAAATTGCAACCTACAACTGCCGCTGGAATAACTTTGTGTGCAATGCGGAAGCATATAAGATCATTCATGGTTATTTAAAAGACCTGTATATCAAGTATGATACCTCCCATTGCATCAATGCAGGCGGCGATTATCTGCAGGAGACAAGAGACTGGGGCAAGAGATTTATACATGTGCACTTAAAGGGCGCTGTAAAAATCGAAGGCAAGGTATATGACAACCCGCCCGCAGGCATGGATCAGACCGATTGGACCTCCTTTATGGGTATTCTGTACGGCTTGGGGTATGACGGCGGCCTGAGCATCGAGCCGGAATCTGCATACTGGCATGGTGAGCTTTCCGACAGAGGCGTTGATTACACAATCCGGTATTTCAGAAATATGATGATTTAATAAAAAATAGGCTTCGCCTATTCAACTCCCCTGCCCCTCAATCTTGAGGGGTGGGATTTCTTTTTGTTACTATTTCATGCATAATAGTCTTATGAATGTTTTACAACAGATTTTTACTGACTATTATGAAGAAATTGAATATACTCTTCATCCCAGAAAAACTGAGATGGAAAATATCGATAAGATGATTCATTGCGGTGATCCATCTTTCGGTGGTGCCATGTACGGCTGTCCTCACTGCGGAAATCTTAAATTTGTTCCTTTCCGCTGTCATAGCCGTTTCTGCCCTACCTGCGGCAACAAATATGCCATGGAACGCACTACCAGTATGTCCTTTAAACTGGTTAATGTCACACATCGCCATTGTGTTTTCACAATCGATAAAAGTCTTCGTGAATTCTTTCTCAAGGATCGTTCTCTACTCGATTGTCTGTTTCACTCTGCAAACAGCGTTATCACCCGTATGTTTTACAAAATGAATAAATCCAAAAACTTCACACCCGGTTTTATTATGGTTTTACATACTTTTGGCAGAGATCTGAAATGGAATCCACATATCCACTGCCTCATATCTGAAGGTGGTTACAGCGATGATGGTGTTTGGCGTAATGTCAAACACTTTGATTACACTTTTTTACGCAATGCTTTTCGCACGGCTCTGCTCAATGAAATGGAATCCAAAATCGGTTCTTCTTTCAAAAAAGTGAAGGCGAAATGTTATCGTGAACACCAACAAGGTTTTTATGTTTATGCCAAACCCAACCTCTGCGATCCCAGAATTGTTGTAAAATACATTGGGCGTTATCTTGGTCGCCCTGTCATTGCCACATCCCGAATTGATAAATACGATGGTGAAATGGTCACTTTCCATTACAACCGGCATGAGGATGAACAATACATAGAAGAAACGATTCCTGCTATGGAATTCATCCAGCGTCTCATTCGCCACATTCCTGAAAAACATTTTAAAATGATTCGGTATGGTGGGATTTATGCACGTCACCGAGAAATTGATTCCAAACTCTATCGTGCCATTTCCAAAAGCAAACATCATATCTACCACAGCTTTAATCAGTGGCGAACTGCTATTTTGTCTTCTTTTGGGTATGATCCCTTGGTATGCCCTGACTGCCAGCATAGGATGGAATTCTTAGAACTATACTTCAACCACCAGCGCGTTTCCCTCGAAGAAATGTACGAGAAAGTAATGTCCAAATCTCGTGGAAAGCGTTCTTCTGCATGATTTTCTCGATTCTTATGTTATAATCCTCTAAAAGGAGGATGAACACCATGAAACCAGATATCGAGGCACTGCGTAAAAAATACATGGATAATCCGCCGGAAGGTATGACATCCCAGGACATTCGCATTATGAGCGAGGATGCACTTCTGGATATGGACTATTTCTTAAATGATGATGAACTTGATGACGGTTTTGGTGAAGAAGGTTTTTATATCTTCTAAGCCATCTATCGTCTGCTTGTTGTGCCCGCCTCCGTGCGGGCCTTTTTCAATTCAAGAGAGCGCCGTAGGCGGTCTTTCCTATAAAGGTACAAACAATAGAATGCACGCTCTGCGAGCATTCTATTGTCATGAACAAAAGGTTCTAAACTTTACTTAAGGATATGCTGTTGATAAAATAAATTCAAGCGACAGTTGATAAACAGTTTTACTATGTTTGATGGAGGAGAAAAATTTATGAAAATCAAAAAAGTACTGGCAATGTGCCTGATAAGCGCAATGGTGCTGGGGTCCTTCGCAGGGTGCGGCAAGGACGAGGGCGAAAGCACAGTCAGCGTGAATCAGGAGGATCCTGCATGGAAGGAAGCCATGACCACGCCCTATGGGAAATATCCGGAAACAGTGAACTACACCCTGGGGAAGACGGTAACGAATTTTGACGTGCTGGATGGGACGAAATATGAGGGCGATGACGATGAAAACAATGCATGGACCAGATATCTGAAGGAGAAGCTGAACGTACAGAACACGAACCTGTTCGAGGCGAATGACGGGGATGACTATGAGCAGAAGGTGTCCATGGCCATCGTCAGCGGCGAGATACCGGATATCATGGGGGTGGGAGATTACGATACATTAAAGCAGTTGTATGAGAACGACCTGATTGCGGACCTGACAGAGGTCTATGAAAACTGCGCCAGCGACAAAATCAAGGAGATCTATGATTCCTATGACGGCGTGTGCCTGAAGACAGCCATGTTCGACGGAAAGCTGATGGGACTGCCTACCACGGAAATCTCCCACGGGCCTGGGATCCTGTGGCTGAGAAAAGACTGGATGGACAAATGCGGCCTGGAAGAGCCCAAGACCATGGAGGACATCTATAATATCCTGGAGCAGTTCCTGGTACAGGATCCCGGCGGGAACGGCGAGGGCAAGACAGTGGGCCTTGTAATCGATCCGGAGATAGCAGGCGATTCCGGCGGAAGCTATATGGCCAACAATATCTTCACCCTGTATGGGGCATTTCCGAAGCAGTGGATTGATGACGGAAGCGGCAATGCCATCTACGGCTCCGTGCAGCCTGAAATGAAAGGTGCCCTTGAACAGCTTTCCAAGATGTACAATGAGGGGTTGATTGACAAACAGTTCGTCACCAGGACCGGCGATGACAGAAAGGGTCTTCTCAACAGCGGGAAGAGCGGCGCCTTTTTCGGCAACTGGTGGGGTGCATGGGAAGTGGCTGACAGCATGACTTTGAACAAAGAGGCAAGGTGGGAGCCTTACATCTGCCCTGTGGGTGCTGATGGGAAAGTGACCATGTTCACGGGCAATCCCAACAGCGGTTATGTGGTGGTGAGAAAGGGCTTCGAACATCCGGAGCTGATTGTGAAGCTGGCAAACATGCAGTTCGATTATTCCCGTTATGAGGAAAAGGATGACGAGGCCTATAAGGAGCTGGCAGATTACAGCGAGCTGAACGCGGGCGGAACCATACTTGACATGAACATTGACTATTATGATGCCTTCCCCAGGAGCAGCAAGAAGGTGGTGGATGCGCTGGAGAGCGGAGATACCAGTCCGTTGAACCGTCATGACATGGGTACATACGTGAACAGCAAGAAATATCTGGACAGCCTTGCCAATGGGGAAGAATCCACATCAGCCGGATGGGCTTCCTACAATTCCATGACAGCCGCGAGCCTTGTGGCCAAGACGGAAGTCAATAAAGTGACCCCTGTGTTCTTTGGGAGCACTAAGTCCATGCCATTGAAGTGGCCCACCCTGGACAAGATGGAGCAGGAAATGCTGTTAAAGATAATAACAGGCGAGAAGCCCGTGGACTACTTTGACGAATTCGTGACAGAGTGGAACAAGACAGGCGGTGAACAGATTACTGAGGAAGTGAACCAGGCTATCAAACAATAAGAAGGAGCGATCAGGCATGAAGCGCAAAAAAGACCAAATGGCTTTGCATCTTATGATGCTTCCGGGTATGATCTTGCTGGCAATATTCTCGTTTACACCAATGTTTGGAATCATCATGGCATTCCAAAACTACATGCCTGCCAGGGGGATCGCGAAATCCCCCTGGGTAGGCATGGACAACTTTATATTCATGTTCCAGATGCCGGACAGCAAGCAGATTTTCATCAATACCATCACGATTGCGGTGGGAAAGATCATCCTGAGCACCTTCGTGACGATTGTTTTCGCGCTGCTGCTGAATGAAATCAAGAACAAGTTCATGAAGAGAAGCATCCAGACCATCGTGTATCTGCCCAACTTCCTTTCCTGGGTCATTCTGGCGACGGTTGTGGTCAATATCTTTTCCTACGAGGGGCCGATCAATGCAGTCCTTGAAATGCTGGGGATCGAACCGATTCTGTTCATGGCCAGCAATAAATGGTTCCGCTCTGTCCTGATCGTGACGGATGTCTGGAAGGGCTTCGGATATGGGGCCATCATTTACCTGGCGGCCTTATCGGGAATCGACCCGGGATTGTATGAAGCGGCAGCCATCGATGGCGCCAACCGGTTCAAGCGGGTATGGCATATCACTTTGCCCGGAATCCTGCCTACGATAATGCTGGTGACCATCATGAACCTTCCCAATGTGCTGAACGCCGGCTTTGACCAGATATTCAACCTGTACAACCCTCTGGTCATGGAGACGGCGGACATCATCGATACCTGGGTGTACCGGGTAGGCCTGGTGGAAAGGCAGTACAGCCTTGGTACCGCAGTGGGGCTGTTGCGCTCGATCGTGGGAATCATTTTGATGCTGTCAGCCAACAAAATCGCGCAAAAAGTGACAGATTACAGGATCTTTTAGGAGGGGCGGAATGATTGAAAAGAGAACCTTTGGTGGCATTGTCGCCGATATCATCATATGGATCATAGTGGGAGCGCTGGCACTGTCCTGCCTGATGCCCCTGATGAATATAGTCGCCATATCCCTGAGCGACAACGCCGCAGTGTCAGCCAACCTGGTGAATATATTCCCGATTGGCTTCAATATAAGTTCCTATCAGGAAATCATGGGAGATAAGCAGTTCTGGCGTTCCTTTGGCATCTCTGTCTTAAGAGTGGTCCTGGGATTGTCTGTCAATATAACGCTGCTTGTGCTGACAGCCTATCCGCTGTCCAAGAGCCCCAAGTTCTTCACCGGACAGAAGGTATATATGTCCTTAATCCTGTTCGCCATGCTGTTTTCCGGCGGCCTGATTCCCACCTTTATGGTGGTGAATTCACTGAAGCTGACCAATACGATCTGGGCGCTGATATTGCCGGGAGCCGTGCCGCTGGGGAATGTGATTCTGCTGATGAACGCCTTCCGGGGAGTGCCCAAATCATTGGAGGAGGCCGCCATGATTGATGGGGGGTCCCAGTGGGTGATTTTGCTGAAAGTATTCCTGCCGGTGGTAAAGCCCACTCTGGCAGCAGTCACGCTGTTTACCATAGTGGGGCACTGGAACGACTATTTCTCAGCTTTGGTCTACATTACCGATACGGCGAACTATCCCTTGCAGACATATATTCAGCAGCTGAACGTGGATATTACGGAGGTGACCGATCCTGACAAACTGGAGCAGCTTGCGCGCATTTCCAGTAGGACGCTGAACTCGGCAAAGATTGTGGTATCTACCATTCCGCTTCTGATGATTTATCCCTTTATGCAGAAATATTTCGTGTCAGGCATTGTGGTGGGATCTGTCAAAGAGTAGAGAAAAACAGGAGGTGTTTTAATAAAAGAATGGATTTTACAGGCGTATATCATAAAGCATCGGAACAGATGTGTTATCCCTTAAATGAGGATGAACTGATTGTGAATCTAAAAACAGGATATGATGTGAAACGTGTCTTTATCTATTATGGCGATCCCTTTGAAGCGGGAATCCTGGGCGGAAAAGAGCAGTGGGCAGGAAAAAAAGAAGAGATTTGTTTCAAGAAGCATCTGAGGCATCATCTGTGGTGGACTACCACATTGACACCCAGGTTCAAGCGGTGCAAGTATTATTTTGAGCTTCATACGGAGGAGGAGACATGGTATTATTTCGAGAACGGATTCCTTAGCGAAGAGCAGATTGGAATGGAGGGCAGGATGCTGCAATGCTTCGTCATGCCCTGGATGAACCCTGCCGATGTGAACAGTACGCCTGACTGGGTAAACGATACGGTATGGTACCAGATCTTCCCGGACCGGTTCTGCAACGGGACACCTGAGAAAAACGGCGCGGATATCGAAAAATGGCGCACGGGGCCTGTCTCCAACGCAGAGAGGTTCGGCGGAAACCTGGAAGGGATCCGAAAGAAGCTTCCCTATTTACATGACCTGGGGATATCGGGTATTTACCTGAACCCTATTATGGAAGCGGAGTCCACCCACAAATACGATACAAGGGATTACACGAAGATCGACCCGCAGTTTGGCACCAATGAGGAGTTTGCCCGGCTGGTAAAGGAAGCCCATGCCCATGGAATCCGCATCATGGTGGATGCCGTCTTCAACCACTGCGGCAGGAGCTTTGGCCCATGGGCGGACGTGGTGGAGAAAAAGAGCGGATCCCCCTATGCCGACTGGTTCATGATACAGGACTGGGATGCCTTTGAGAGGCATGGGGATACCAGGGACGGGAGATTCTATTCCTTTGCCTTTACGGACAGGATGCCGAAGCTGAATACCAACAATCCGGAAGTAATCCGATATTTCTGCCAGGTCTGTAAGAGATGGATCAGGGAATTCGACATCGACGGCATCCGGTTCGACGTGGGAAATGAGGTGTCCCACCGTTTCCTGAAGGAGCTCAGGAGACAATTGAAGAGCGTGAAGCCGGATCTCTATCTGCTGGGCGAAATCTGGCATGATGCCAGTCAGTGGCTGGGGGGAGATGAATACGATTCGGTGATGAACTATCCGCTGACCAGCGGGATCCAGGATTTTTTCCTGGATCAGGCAGCAGAGAAGGATGAATTTGAGTATATGGTGAACCGCTGCTATACCATGTACATGCAGCAGAATAATAATGTGATTTTCAACTTGTTGGATTCCCACGATACGGAAAGGCTTATGAACCGATGCCAGGATTTGGATATCTTTTACCAACAACTTGCAATTTTGTTCACCATGCCGGGCAGTCCTTGTATTTATTATGGGACGGAAATTGCCTTAGAGGGCGCCCATGATCCGGACTGCCGCAGATGCATGCCCTGGGACGAGATTGATTCTGCCGAAAATCAGAAAAAAATCGAATTAATGAAATCGCTAATCCGTATGCGTATACAGGAAGATGCCTGCAGAAGCCTGTACTTTGACTTTCCGCATAAGTATTCCCAGAAGCGATGTGTGGAATACAGAAAGCTGAATCTGGATGGAAAATGGATAGAAGTGTTGCTGAACTGTGGCAGCGAGCCGATTGAGATACAGGGCCAGGGGGAAATCCTTTTTGCCAGAAGATGCGAAGGGAACAGTCTGGATGTGCGGGGGACGTTGATCCGGCGGCTGCCATCTACGGTGTGATGAAGACAGTGCTTTTCATCCCCATCATCATCGGCTTGCCGGTGGCGATGGGGATGTTGTGTTCCAGTCCTCTCCAGACCGGGGCGACGTAGGACTGTCGTTTGGTGGATGTTGCCACGTTGGCTGGGATGGTGTTGAGCCGGACACTAGTGCGCTCTGTCCCCCATCAGATACCGCAGATAGCAGATGGCCGCGTTCGTCCAGAGCATATTGGCTACAATGCAGCCATAACCGCCTTGCTCACTATTGACTGGAAAGAGCCGCCGCAGGTCTCAGAGACGGACTACAGGCAGGAGATATTTGACTTCCTGAAAGAGGTGCAGATTTCCTTTACACAGAAGGAACAGATTTACAGGCTGGTAGAAAAGTATGGGAAAAATCCATTGATCATACAGGAACTGTCAGCGCTGGATTTAGGCCGGGAAGTTTATGAAGTTGTCAGCGTATTACTTTGGGCGTATGGAGCAAATGGGATGTAAGTATGGCAGATTAAGAAAGGAAGGGAAATACTGTGGCGTATTGTACGAAAACAGACTTAAGGAATCAGGTTATTTATTCCATATATGTGAGAAATTACAGTGAGGAAGGTACTTTCCTGGAAGTAGAAAAGGATTTGGACAGGATAAAGGGATTGGGGGTAGATATCATCTGGTTTCTGCCAATCTACCCCATAGGGCAGGAAAAGCGGAAAGGCATCCTTGGCTCACCCTATGCCATTGCCGATTACAGGAAAGTGAATCCGGAACTGGGTACAATGGATGACTTTAAGCATCTGGTGGAGGGAATCCGTACAAGGGGAATGAGGGTGATGCTGGATATTGTGTACAATCACACATCACCGGATTCGTGGCTCGCCAAAAACCATCCCGAATACTTTTACAAGACACCGGAAGGGGAGATGGGAACCCGGGTGGGGGACTGGGGAGATATTGTCGACCTGGATTATGGGAATAAGGAATTATGGGACTACCAGATTGATACGCTGAAAATGTGGGCCGGCATCGTAGACGGCTTCCGCTGTGATGTTGCGCCGCTTGTTTCCCTTGCGTTCTGGCTGAAAGCCCGGGAAGAAGTGGCAAGGGTCAATCCGGAATGTATCTGGCTCAGCGAATCTGTAGAACCGGAATTTATTGTGGACATGCGGGCAAAGGGAATGACGAACCTGTCCGATTCGGAGATATTTCAAGCCTTCGATATGTGTTATGATTATGATATTTTTAAATATTTCAGGCAGTACCTGAATGGGGAAGGTACGCTGGGAAGGTATGTGGAAGCAGTCAATATGCAGGAATACATTTACCCTGCCAATTATGTAAAGATGAGATACCTGGAAAATCATGATCAGGACAGGGCCAAAGAAATCATCCCGAAGGAATCGGCGCTCCGTAACTGGACGGCATTTCTTTATTTTCAGAAAGGGGCTACGCTTCTTTACGCCGGGCAGGAGAACCAAAATGAAACCAGGCCGGATCTGTTCAACAAGGACGTTATAAATTTGGATGGAAGCCGTGACATTTCAGATATGTTGAGGCAGCTCTATCAGATAAAAAAGCTTCCGGTTGTTGCGAAGAGCAGTTACCGTTTATCGGCTGATGAAGGTTTGGGCGCAGCCATCGGCGAGCATAAGGAGATACAGGGAAAGGGCAGGCTTTTGGGAATATTCAGCTTTGAAGGGAAATGCGGACAGGTAGAGGCAGGGATACAGGACGGAACTTACACAAATATGGTGAATGGAAAGGAGATTCGGATAGAAGACGGAAAAATTGATTTGAAAATGTGCCCGGTCATCATAAAAGAAAACGGAGAATGAGCCTATGAAAAGAGCATGTGGAACAAAAGGCCTTTGAAAATGTTCTTAGGATAAGAACGCCTTCAAAGGCTCTTTTTGTTGTATAACGGACTGCAGTCTGGAGGAAGATGCAGATGAAAAGCAAAGAAGCGATAGAGAGACATATCAAAGAGCTATTGTCAGAGATGACAGTGGAAGAAAAGCTGGATGAGCTGGATCCGAATATTATGGGGATCGATTGGGAAAAAATCGAAGAACCGATGCGCAGGGAATGCCTGGAAAAACTGGAAAAACGGCGGGCAGATGCAAGAGTTTATAATGCACTGCAGAAATATGCAAAAGAACAAACACGTCTGGGAATTCCGTTTTTGTTCCATGAGGAGGCCCTGCATGGGCTGCATCGCCGTGACGCAACGATCTTTCCACAGCAGCTGACTCTTGCCGGTGCATTTGAACCGGCACTGTGTGAGGATATGGGGCGGATGGTTGCGGCAGAGACCCGCGCGAAAAATATACATGAGGTGCTGGCTCCGGTGCTGGATCTTGCCCGCGACCCAAGATGGGGGCGGACGGAGGAAACCTACGGAGAAGATACCTATCTTTCCTCGAAGCTTGGTGCCGCGGTTGTGCGGGGATTGCAGGGAGAGGATCTTGCAACCGACCATACAGTAGCGTCAGAACTGAAGCATTATACCGGCTACGGAAATCCGATCGGCGGATTAAACTGCGCACCGACTACAATGGGACGGCATGATGTATTTTCCTATTGCATGCCGGTCTTTGAGGAAGCATTTGTAAAGGCGGGTGCAACGGATACGATGTGCTCGTACAATTCGATCGATGGTTTTCCGGTTGTATCGGATCATGAAATTCTGACAGACGTGCTGCGGGGAACCTATAAAATGCCAGGCTTTGTACGCTCTGATATGACGGCGATCATCATGCAGCATACGGCGCATCACAGTGCAGCAACGCCGAAGGAGGCACTGCAAAAGGCGGTCAAAGCCGGCGTTGACGTGCAGTTTGCGGATTATTCTCACGAAGAATATCGGAGACTGATGAAAGAAATGCTTGCAGATGGCAGCATTACGATGGAGGAGCTGGATACCTCGACTGCCCGGGTGCTGCGTGTGAAGGACATGCTCGGACTGTTTGAAAATCCTTATGTGGATGAGACGCTGGAATCTAAGGTGGTACACTGCAAGGAGCATCAGGACAAGGCATTGGAAATCGCACAGAAAACAGTTGTCCTGTTAAAAAATGAAAATAATATGCTGCCGCTGTCCAGGAGCATCCGGAAAATAGCGGTGCTTGGACCCAACGCAAATCTTCCGGTTATGGGCGATTATTGTATGGAGCCGGATTACCATGCAGTAACACTGCTGGAGGGGATCCGGGAGGTGCTGGGCGTTCCGGCGGAGAATGTAGAGACAGCTGCCAATGCCTCACATCCGGAAATTGTCTACGACAAGGGCTGCAATATTCTGGGTGCAGAGATCAAGCCGCTGGAGCGATGGTGGTTCAATGCAAAGCCGCGTCCGGCGGTGGGTATCACGGAGATCGATTACGGTTTTACAGCGGAGTATTTCAACGGTGCAGATTTTTCGGGAGAACCGGTTCTGACGAGACTCGATTCGCAGATCAACTTCAACTGGATCTATCATGCTCCGGATGATAAAGTAGATTCCAGACAGTTCTGCGTCCGCTGGACGGCAACGATGTGCAGCCCGAAGAGCTTTGAAGGAAGGATCGGGTTATCCAGTCCGGACAGTATGCGGCTGTATATTGACGGAGAACTTGTTATTGATGGCTGGGGAGAAGATAAGGAAGCAAGCCAGATGGTTCCGTTTTCCTTTGAGAGCGGCAGAAAATATGATGTGCGTGTGGAATTTAGAAATGATGCGAGAGGCGTGCGGGTGATTTTCGGCTACGACCACGGAGAAGAAACCATCGACCGTGCGATCCGGTTTGCAAAAGAAAGCGATCTGGCGATCGTGGCACTTGGGGATTCGACAGAAACCTCCGGAGAAAATTTTGACCGGACGACGCTTAACCTGCCCGGAAAGCAGCTGGATTTTCTGAAAGCAGTGTATGAAACGGGTACCCCTGTGGTGCTGGTCATGAATACGGGACGTCCGGTTTCCTGTATCTGGGAGCAGGAGCATATCCCTGCGATTCTACAGGCAGGCTTTAATGGGGAAAAGGGCGGACTGGCAACAGCACAGGTTCTGTTCGGGGATGTGAATCCATCCGGACATCTGACAATGAGCTATCCGCGCAGTGCAGGCCAGATTCCGTGCCACTATTCCCGTAAACCTGCAGGCGGGCGAAAATACGTTGAGATGGACTGGAACCCGCTGTATCCCTTCGGCTATGGGCTGTCCTACACGACATTTTCCTTTGAGAATCTGAGGCTGTCCGCTTCCGAAATTCATGGGGACGAATCGCTGGAGGTACTGTTAGACGTAACGAACACAGGCAGCCGTGCCGGAGCAACGGTGGCGCAGATTTATGTCGATGACCATTATACATCCGTGGTACGCCCGATTATGGAGCTGAAAGGATTTCAGCGCGTGGAGCTGGAAGCAGGAGAGACAAAGACGCTGCACTTTACGCTCGGATTTGATGAGCTGCGCCTGTTGGACGCTTCCTATCACTGGGTGGTGGAACCGGGCGACTTCACAGTGCTCGCCGGGGCGAATGCCGGGGATTTGCCGCTGAGGGCGGATTTCAGGGTAGTGTGAGGACTGGATAAGCGCTGCCCAGTCTTTGCAAAGACTTCAGGTGAAAACTTCATAAGAAAAACGGGAACTGCCGGGAAACGATTTCCGGCAGTTCTTTTATCGTATAGGAAACTTCGTTTCCATACGATAAAAATGCTCCGCGAGGATGCGCACTCGGCGCAAGGGTAGATGGTTGCCGAGGCAACCGCGCCTCGGCGCGAGAATGTGCCAAGGCACATTCTTTTTTATATCGGAGACTCCTGCGAAGTGCGCTCTTTTTTCCGCCTTTCTTCCAAAACCCCCTTGACGCTTCTGGAAAAAGAAGTATAATTACTTCAAAAGTGAATAGTTCAAAAATGAAATAATCAAGGAAGGAGAGTCGACGGATGAATCTGAAAATCGAGTTTGCCAGAAAAATGGCCCTTGCCTATACGGCGGTATGCAGACCGCTGTGCCAGGAAATGAAGCTGCCGCAGACCGCCTTTGATATCCTGATGTTTTTGTACAATAATCCGGAGTATAAAACGGCACGCGATATTGTGGAAATCCGTAACATCAAGGCGAACCTGGTTTCGGTAAATGTGGAAAAGCTGGTGCAGGACGGCTATATTGAGCGGCAGGCGGTGGAAAAGGACCGCCGCAAAACGGAGCTGATCTGTACGCAAAAGGCGCTGCCGATTCAGAAACGGGGCAAAGAGCTGCAGCAGGAGTTTGCAGAGCGGCTGATGATGGGCTTGAGTGACGAAGACCAGAAAAAGCTGGCGATATATTTTTCACAGATGGAAAAAAATCTGGATCAGATTATAAAAGGAGACGAAAGATAAGATGCAGTTACTGATCACAATATTGGTTACATTTTTTGCGGGAATGGGCGCAGGTCTTGGTACCGGCTTTGCAGGGATGAGCGCAGCGGCGGTCATCAGCCCGGTTCTGATTACGTTTCTTGGGATGGATCCGTATATGGCGGTCGGCATCGCGCTGGCGTCGGACGTGCTTGCGAGCGCGGTTTCCGCTTATACCTATGGAAAAAATAAAAATCTGGATATCCGAAACGGACTGATTATGATGGTAAGCGTGCTGGCATTTACCGTGGTTGGCAGCTATGTTTCCAGCCTGGTTCCTTCCCGGACGATGGGCAGCTTTTCTGTGTTTATGACGCTTTTGCTCGGCATTAAATTCATTGTACGCCCGGTTATGACAACCAAGGAGGCAATGCAGGGCGTTTCTGCGAAAAAACGTGCGGTACAGTCGATTGTCTGCGGGCTGCTGATCGGCTTTATCTGCGGTTTTGTCGGCGCTGGCGGCGGCATGATGATGCTGTTGATTCTGACCTCTGTGCTGGGTTATGAATTAAAAACTGCAGTCGGAACGAGCGTATTTATCATGGCGTTTACGGCATTTACCGGATCGGTTTCGCATTTCGCCATCGGCGGTGCGCCTGACTGGACGGTGCTGATCCTGTGTATGGTATTTACGCTGCTGTGGGCACGGATTGCGGCTGTTTTTGCCAACAAAGCAACGCCGAAGACTTTAAACCGTGCGACCGGTGTGATTTTAGTCGTTTTGGGGATTGTGGTCCTCGGGTTTCAATTTTTTGCATAATAAAGAACGGTGGGGCACGATTGCAGCAGGTACGGCGTGATTAAGATCGCGATTCAGATTGCGTGAGAGATTCTGTTTGTGATACAATCAAAAGGGAAACGTAATTTCAATTGTGATTTCAACGATGACCCGGAAACGAGGAGACCTATGGAAACCAGAACAACTACCCCTATAACGACGGTAATGGTGCTGCTGGAAGAAAAACTGCGGCAGCAGGTGAGGCAGGACAAGCCGCTGCTTGTGGCGATCGACGGACGCTGTGCTTCCGGAAAAAGCACACTGGCAAAAGATCTGCAAAAGCAGCTGGACTGCAACGTGATCCACATGGATGATTTTTATCTTCAGCCCCATCAGCGCACGACCAAGCGCCTGCGGGAGCCTGGTGGAAATGTGGACTATGAGCGGTTTGAAACAGAGGTGCTGCAGCCAATGCTCACAGGAGAGGCATTCTCCTATCGCCCCTATGACGCGCACGCAGTCTGTTTTTTGCCCGAGGTAATAGTTTCTCCGAAAAAAGTGACGATCATCGAGGGTTCCTATGCCTGTCATCCGAGACTGCGCAGAAGCTATGACCTGCGCATTTTTCTGACGGTTGACCGACAGGAACAGCTGGAACGGATTCGGAAAAGAAACGGAGAAGAGCGGGAGGAAATGTTTGAACGGATCTGGATTCCGTTGGAAGAGCGCTATTTCTGGAAAGCCGGCGTGGAAAAGACCTGCGATATCAGTCTGGATACGACCGGGCTGTTCGAGGGCTGAGCGCGGCTCGCATTTGGATTTTTACGAAATGAGGAATCTGAAAGATGAAATGGATGGTTGCATCAGATATACACGGCTCTGCAAAGTATTGCAGGGAGCTGCTTGGCGCATATGAACGGGAAAAGGCGGATCGGCTGCTTTTGCTGGGAGATCTTTTGTATCATGGTCCGCGCAACGATCTGCCGGAGGAATATGCCCCGAAGGTGGTGATCACCATGCTCAATGCGAAAAAGAAGAACATTTTGTGCGTCCGCGGAAACTGCGATGCGGAAGTGGATCAGATGGTATTGGAATTCCCGATTCTGGCGGATTACTGTATGCTCGATCTTGGAACGAAACTGGTGTATGCCACACATGGGCATCTGACATCGGCAGAGCAATTGCCACCGCTTCGAGAGGGCGATCTGTTTTTGCAAGGGCACACTCATGTGCCGATGAATGAGGTAAAAAACGGGATTCGCTGCATGAATCCGGGATCGGTGTCGTTGCCAAAGCAGGACAGCTGGCGCGGATATATGATTCTGGAAACAAATCAGGCGGTCTGGAAAGAATTGGATGGAACGATTCGGGAAATGGTTGAAATTTAGTTTTTTTGCAACCTTAAGAATTTCATCATCCGGATTTTATTTTTCCTTTATAAATTTTAGGACATTTTTAGGAACTGGACATAACGAGGACACATTTATTCGGTATTCTATTTTACGGATAGATGAATGACTCACTATCTCCCCCCTCATATAAACACAAAACGGCAGCCCTCCTATCCTGGCTGCCGTTTTGTGTTGTCGTTTTTCAAAAGAATCCGCCTAATTGCCTTGACGGTATATGGGAATCCCGTTAATATATTCAAAGAAAGAAATGTCCGTGACTGTTTCAAATACATGTAGAAGAGGAAGAACCGATGAAAAATTGGGAAGACGTAAAAATTGCACCGGAATTTAATGAACAGGGCGTAGCCTGTTATCGGCTGACCGGAGCTGATTTTTTGAATGAATACTATATTATTTCGGAGGCGGAGACGAGAAAGCTGCTCAACACGCCGGAAATCGTAGGCTATGAGGTCTATAACTGCCTGATTTCTTCTACCTCTCAGATGCTGTATTATCTGAAGGAGCAGAAAAAAGTGACGACGGCAAATATCCTCTCCATTCTTAGGGGTGCGTTGAACTATCCGCTGGAAGAAAGCTGCTACCGGGAGCATATCCGTGTGCATGACATCAGCTTTTTATCCAGTGAGCGCGTGTTTGAAAACGAAGAAATCGCCGGGTTGGAAATCAAATACAGCAAGCTGACGATGGTGCCGGACAGTACGCTGATGATCGGTGATATCATCGCAAGCGGCGAGACACTGATCCACTGCCTGCGCTATGTGACAGATTTTTACCGCGAGCACGGCGCAAAGCTGCGCAACATCATCATTTTTACGATTGGCGGTACAAAGGGAATCGATATTTTAGAAGACCTGACCCGCGATATCCGCGAGTTCTGGCCGGAATTTGAAGGTTTTATTACGGTATATTATGAAGGAATTTTTGCAACCTACCAGGACAAGGGCGTTTCCGGCATCAATCTGCCGGATGTGGACTTTTACTGGAAGGGCGGCATCGTTGCACCGGAGTTTCGACGGGAGACGCTGTCCATGTGCAGCCCGCTGTTTGAAAAGTGCATCATTTATGACGGTGGCGCAAGACGCTATGAGATCCACGAGCACGTGGAAGAGGTGCTGGAATTCTGGGAGGGTATCCGGGAACGCGCAGACCAGATCAATTTTCCGAAGCTTCTGGAAGAAAAGCTCGGCTATGAGCTGCCGATCGACTATGAGGACTGGATTGCGGCAAACCACTACGGCTTAATCCGCCCGGAGGACGCCAGATGGCTGTATCGTCAGGAGCAGGGCTATGTCGAAAGCATGAAAAATGTGACGGTAAAGGAGCTGGCGGAGCAGAGAATCGCAGAGTTCACCGGTGCGTTGAGAAAATACATTCTGTAAGGAAACCGTGGGCGCTTATTTTTCACACAGCTATTCATGACAATAGAATGCTCGCAGAGCGTGCATTCTATTGTTTGTGCCGCAGGCGTCACAAAGTAGCTATGATCGCAGAGCCGAACTGGACTTCGCCTCGCGATTCCTTCGGCGCAAAGCGCCTGCGGAATGGAGATTTTTATGGAAACAAATCAGAAAATCAGGACAGCGACGTCATCTGATCTGGACTGTGTTGCGGCGGTGGAGGCGGAATGCTTCCCGGCGGCGGAGGCGGCTTCGAAGGAAGAATTTGCAGAGCGGATCGCAGCATATGGCAATCATTTCTGGCTGCTGTTTAAAAACGGAAAGCTGGTGTCCTTTATGGACGGTATGGTGACGGATACGCCGGATCTGGCGGATGAAATGTATGAAAATGCAGCACTGCACGACGAAAACGGTGCGTGGCAGATGATTTTTGGCGTCAATACGATTCCCGAATGCCGCAAAAAAGGCTACGCGGGACAGTTGATTCGCTGCGCTATTGAGCAGGCAAAAAAAGAAGGGCGCAAAGGGCTTGTCCTGACCTGTAAGGACAAACTGCTCCATTATTATGAGAACTTTGGCTTTGTCAACGAGGGCGTTTCGAAATCGGTACACGGAAATGTCGTTTGGTATCAGATGCGCCTGACGTTATAAAAAATTAACAAATTCTTTCCCAAAACTCATGATTTTTTGACAAAATTGTTGTATACTGGTGATTGTGGAACGCAGAAAAACAGATCACTCAGAAATGAGGAGTTTTATGAACGACGAAGAATACTACAATTTTGTGAGGCCTTATGCGGATGCGATGCAGATGCTCCTGACCCGGCTGGATGTGCTTAACCACAACCTTTACGGTAAGTCAGACAGCCGTCCGATTCATTACATCCAGAACCGGATCAAGAAGAAAAAGAGCCTGGAAGAAAAGTTGATCCGGCGCGGAAAAGAACCGACCGTAGACAACGCTAAGGACTATCTGCAGGATATCGCCGGTGTCCGTATTATTTGTTACTTTGTGGACGATATTTATAACCTTGCCAAAAGCTTAAAGCGGCAGGCTGACCTGATCGTGATCCGCGAACAGGACTACATCAAAGCGCCGAAACCAAATGGATATCGCAGCTATCATCTGATTGTCGGCGTTCCGGTCTATTGCATGGATGGGATGGAATATTTTCCGGTAGAAGTACAGCTGCGGACATTATCGATGGATTTCTGGGCAAGTATGGAACACCGCATTTCTTATAAAAAAGAACGGGCGGATAAGGAGGAGCTGACAACAGAGCTGTTAGGCTACGCAAACCAGCTGCAGGAGATCGAAAAGAGCTTCGAGAGTCATAATGAAATCGGTAAATTAAAAGAACCGGAGAAGATGGAAAAAGATGTGGCAAAGCCGAAGAATACGGACAGTCCAATCATTTCATAACGAAAAGGAGAACAGACATGGAAAAGAGAAAATTTGAAAAGCTTGGAATCGAAACATCACTGCTTGGCTTTGGCTGTATGCGTTTTCCTGCCACACCGGACGGCAAAATCGATGAGCCGAGAGCAGAGAAGCTTTTGGATCGTGCCATCGCAGCAGGTGTCAATTACATCGACACCGCGTATCCGTACCATAATGGTGACAGTGAACCGTTTGTCGGCAAAGTGCTGCAGAAATATGATCGCAATTCCTTTTATCTGGCAACAAAGCTGCCTGTCTGGGCAATTGAGAGTGTAGACGATGCAAAACGCATTTTTGCAGAACAGCTGGAGCGCCTGCGCACAGATCATATCGATTTTTATCTGATGCACGCAATGAGCAAAGAGAGATGGGATAAAGTGAAAGAACTCGGAATTGTGGAGTTCTGCGAGCAGTTAAAGGCAGAGGGCAAAATCCGTTATCTGGGCTTTTCCTTCCACGATACCTACGAGGCATTTGAAGAAGTGCTGCGCGGCCGTGACTGGGATTTCTGCCAGATTCAGTATAACTACATGGATACCGAGGAGCAGGCAGGGGATAAAGGCTACGCTTTGGCAGAAGAGCTTGGAATTCCACTGGTGATCATGGAGCCTGTAAAGGGCGGCAGCCTTGCAAACTTCTCTGATGATATCAATGCAAAGTTCAAAGCGATGGATAAAGATGCCAGCATCGCATCCTGGGCATTTCGCTGGGTTGGCAGCCATTCCAATGCAAAGGTGATCCTGAGCGGTATGTCGAGTGAAGAGCAGGTTGAGGATAACCTGAAGACCTTCTCGAACTTTAAGCCGCTGGATGAAGCAGAAGAAAAGATGATTTCTGAAATTGTATCAGATCTGCAGAGCAGAGTACAGAATGGTTGTACCGGCTGTCGGTATTGTATGCCGTGCCCGGCTGGCGTAAACATTCCGCAGAACTTCGCACTGTGGAACAAATACCACATTTACGGAACCTACGACCATGTAAAAAATGCATGGGAAAAGGATTTGAAGGACGAAGAAAAGGCGAAATGCTGCGTGAAGTGCGGCAAGTGTGAAAAAGTCTGTCCTCAGCATCTCTCCATCCGCAGGGATCTGGAGCTTGCACAGAAGGATCTGGACAGCGCGGCAGCGGCACAGGAGTAAGCGGACTGCAGTAGCTGCGGCACAGAAATGGGCGGACAGAGTTACGAATAAAGAGCGGTATCGTTTTTTATAGACAAAATGGAAAGCAGGCGAATTGCACAGCTATAGAAATGTAGCGATGCAGTCCGTCTGTTTTTGTTTTTCGGAACACTATTGTTGTGCATGGTTCAATTTTGCAATGTATAAGGCTGATTTTGAACTTTGGAAATGAAGAGGAATCTTATATAATAAAAGCATAAATCCTGCAGCTGCATTTTAATTGCGGAAGCGATGTTCTTTCCGGTACTGGGACGGATTTTGACCGTTATACTGGGTAAATGCCTTGTAAAACAGGGATGGGTCGCTGTATCCGCAGTCCTGTGCAATTTCCTGGATCGGGCGCTCCGTGAGCACCAGAAGACGGGAAGCTTTTTGCAGTCGAGTGATCGTCAGATAGGTATGGGCAGTAACGCCGATTTCCGCTTTCAGCCGTCGATTGATGTAGGCGGCGGAATAATGGAACTGTTCTGTCAGCGTCTGCGCGGTGACGGATTCCGATGCATGTTCGGTCAGAAAATGCATGACAGAGGACGTCAGGAACGTGTAGGCGCTCTCCTGTTCATACAGGGTGTTGGAAAGGCGCAGAAATTCGCTCTGGATATCAAACGGGTTTTGCGGCGCCTGATGAAACAGACTGCAGAGCTTTTTCAGAGACGGAAGTAACAGCGGTGCAGAAAAGGTTCCGCGGATCGGCAGCTTGATTCGATGGAGCAGATCCTGCGTATAATCCGCCTTGAAATGGAAGTAATAATACTCTGCACCGGGGCTGGGACGATCCGCGCTCTGCAGCAGATTTTTACGTTGAATATACCACTCGCCTTCCTGGACACTGACTGAAACGTCGTCTTCGATAAAATGCAGACTGCCCCGGAGCATAAAAATCAGAACGAAAAAGTCCACGATCCGGGAGATGTGATATTCGTTCGGTTCAAATTTTTTATAGTCGCAGTCAGTCAGATAAGGCATGGGAGCAGGATTTAGAAAAATGTAATCCGTATTCATCAAGGAAATCCTCCGAAGCGAAAGATTGCGCAGGCAGCCTGCCAATTCAAAAATGCAAAAACGGCACACGCTAGTTAGGGGTAGAATTCTACTGACAGTATAGCATAACGGAGGAAAAAGAAAAGAATACAAAGGGAGGAAAAGAAAATGAGAGGTGCAAAATATCGTGCGCTTACTGCGCAGCAGATCAAACCGGAGGGCTGGCTTTTGCGGCAGCTGGAAATTCAGGCGGAGGGGCTGAGCGGACATCTGGATCTGGTATGGCCGGATATACGGGAGAGTAAATGGATCGGCGGAGACAAGGAAGGCTGGGAGCGCGTACCGTACTGGCTGGACGGTTTTATCCCGCTGGCATATCTGCTGGACGATGAAGATCTGAAAAAGCGTGCAAAAAGATATATCGATGCGATTCTGGCAGCCCAGAAGGAAGACGGTTGGATCTGCCCCTGTGAGCCGGAAGAGCGCGACCGCTACGACCTCTGGGCGGCATTTTTGATCTGTAAGGTTCTGGTGCTGTATCAGGATTGCAGCGGGGATGAAAGGATTGAGGAAGCGGTATACCGCGCGTTAAAGCAGCTTCTTCCTCATATTGCAAGAAATACGCTGTTTAACTGGTCGGCAGCACGCTGGTATGAATGTCTGATCCCGATTCTGTGGATGTATGAGCGCAGACCGGAGCCCTGGCTTTTGCAGCTGATGGAGCTGCTGGATGCAGATGGTATCGATTACGAAAAGCTTTATACCTATTTTGATTTCCAAAAGCCTGCTTCGAAGAAATATTGGACGCAGACAAATCATGTGGTAAATACCGCCATGGCATTTAAGTGCCGCGCACTGATGTCCTGTCTGACAGAGGAAGATCCGGATGAGTTCGCTCTTTCCATGTATCAAAAGGTGATGAAATACAACAGTATGGCGACCGGACATTTTACCGGTGACGAGTGCCTGTCCGGTGATGCGCCGATCCAGGGCAGCGAGTGCTGCAGCGTTGCGGAGATGATGTATTCCTGTGAAACCCTGCTTTCTATTGGAGGAAATCCCTTCTGGGGGGATTTACTGGAGCGAGAGGCATTCAATTCCATGCCTGCAACGACGACGCCGGATATGTGGGCGCATCAGTACCTTCAGATGACAAACCAGATCTCGGCAGCGCGAATCCCGGATGCAGAGAATCCGTATAATTCCAATAATAACGAAGCGAACATGTTCGGGCTGGAGCCTCACTTTGGCTGCTGTACCGCAAACTTCAATCAGGCGTGGCCGAAATTTGCAATTTCCGCAGTGATGAAAAATGAACGCGGTCCGGTTGTACAGAGCCTTGTGCCCTGCTGTGCACAGGTGGAAACACCCAACGGAACTGTTCAGGTACATATTGTTTCTATGTACCCGTTCCGTGACAATGCAGTGATTGAACTGAGCTCGGACAAGCCTGCTGAAACCTGTCTGCAGATCCGTATTCCCGGCTTTGCAAAGAAAGCGACAGTCAACGGAAAAGAAGCCTGCCCCGGCACTTATTTCGAGCAGAACATTTTGGTTGACGGCGTAACATGCGTTACGGTGGAGCTGACCTTTGAAGCTGTTTTACAGGACCGCCCTTACGACGCAAAGGTGCTGGTTCGAGGACCGCTCCTGTTCTCCCTGCCCGTAAAGGCAAAGGAGAACCGTATCGAGTATGTGCGGGACGGCGTAGAGCGCAGGTTCCCGTACTGCGATTATGAGATGTTCCCGGATTCTGAGTGGAATTATGGCTTTTACAGTGAAGAGTTTGAAGTGATGTTCGAGCCTGTCACAGACACTCCGTTTTCTATTGAGAACCCACCTATCAGGATCAAAGCGAAGATGGTTCCGGTTCCGTGGGAAGAAAAAGGCGGCATCTGTGCTATTTCCCCGATAGAAAGAAAAGCGCTTGGGGAGGCAAAAGACGTGCTGCTGCAGCCCTACGGATGCACGAACCTGCGTATGACGGAAATGCCGTATATCAAACAATAGAATGCACGCTCTGCGAGCATTCTATTGTCATGAATAAAAAGAAACAGAACAGACCGCCCCTTCTGCAGTAATGGGGAAATTGCTGCGGGAGGGGCGGTCTGTTGTGAAAGAACGAGAATTTTGAGGACGGAAGGCAACTGATTAAAGGTATGACTTTAGTTTTTTTAACAGGATATGAGCTTGAGTTCCGGGGGCGGCATCCGAAGGAAATTTTCCGGTATTGATTTTTTCAAGTTTTTCAGCATTTGTAATGGCAGTATCCAGGTATGGATATAAAATTTGATACATGTCCATTCGATTTTTTTCATAGCTTCCAAGCCCTTGGAAAGAAAGGATTTCAGTTAATTTAGGCCAGTAGGAGCTTCTGTGCAGGTCAGCTTGCAGAAAACTGAAGTGAAGAAGAAACCATAATTCAATGCATTGGTTAGACCAGATGGCATGGTAAGTAGTCTCGTCTGTTGATTCGGATACACAAAGCTGGGCAGTTTTGTTAATGTGTTCAGCTGGAAAATCATCTGTATCATAAACGATCCAGACATGTCGGTAGCCATTGGCAGATGCGTCTGAGAGCTGCTTAGCTTTTTGAAACAATGTTAATGTGTTATTCCCGATACCATGAATGTTAAGTTGTATTTTGTCGGGATAGGAACTGTTAATGATATCTCTTATTGCGCCAAAATATGCAGGTTCCGTCTCGGTTCCTTCGGTAACAATTAAATGATATTCTGGTTGGATTTTCTTTGGCCTGTCTTGACGGGCTTTCATCCAGCTTTTATCGAGATCACTCTTTTTCGGCGGTTTCAGACTCATGAAAAATCACCTCCAAGCATATTGGAGAGATAAGGATCTGCTCCATAGCGCCCCTCGAGGTATTGTTTATCATAAGCGGCCGTATTTTTTATTCGATCGTTATCTTCTCCGCGAATTTCGTGAAGGGAATAGATTTCGCTTTCATGTGAGGGCGTTTCAGCCGCGAACCAGATTTCATCACGTCGAAAGACCGTATTTTTTAAGGTATACATATCATGGGATGTGAATAAAATCTGGGCACCGTATTTATTGATTTCCTTACTTTTAAACAAGGAAATTACATAGCGTAAAAGTTTTGGATGAAGTTTGGCATCCAATTCATCAATAATTACTAGGCGACCTTCCTGAAGCGCAAGCAAAAGGACCGGAAGAGCAGAAATAAGTTTTTTTGTTCCATCCGATTCCTGCGAAAAAGGAAGTTCGTACTCATGAGCATCCAAAACTCGTTTCATGAATAGCTGATGGTTATCCTCGTCGTAGCGATAATCGGTGATATCGATATTCATATCATTGAGCGCATGAATAAATGCTTTTTTATATGAAGTGTTGTTGGAAAGCATAAGCTGGCGTTCGACCATGGGATTTGCATAGCTGCGAATAATGCAGCTTTCAAACCAGGTCATGACTTCAGTGATGACGGAAATATCATAATTGATAGCCAGGAAAGAAAGATACGGCATTTTAGGGTTAACATTGGTGTTGATACTTTTTCTGGCAATTGTGTATCCAAGAGAAATCTCATTTGTATCCCGTTCAAAAATTTTAGCAGCTTTTTTCCCTGTAATAGCTTTACGGTAAAGAGATTCAAAGATAACTTCGTCTTTTTTCAGAGAAAGATAGTAACAGTATTCGTTTTTATCAATTCGAAAGAAGATACGGAATTCTGTGGGCTCATATCGAGAGGTTTCGTCAAAAAGAAATGGGAAAGAGGCAACCTCTTGTTGAAGAATAAGATCTTGTCTGTTTTTTCCTAATTCCTTTACCGGATTTACAACGGTAAAGATGAGACATGAGAGTGCCTGAAGTAAATTTGATTTTCCACCGCCGTTTGGACCATACACGACACTGACAGGGAGAAGATCGGATGCGGGCGCTTCAGTAATCAGGGTATCTTTGAATTCTGGAAGGGCAGTAGCCTGAAAATCGAGAGTGGTTTCAGATTTATAGGATTTAAAATTTTGGAACGTAAACTGACATAACATAATAGGACCCCCACTTTCTTTGTAATATCTTTATCTTATATAGTCTATCCTATAAAAAAACGAATATCAAGTTTTATATTAAATATTAGAAAATAAATTTACAAAAATATATATAAAACTAAAATAGAAGCAACCTAAAAAGCTAAAAAGCTGAATTGGATGGATGCGGTGACCTTCTTGATTTTAAACTATCAGTTCAATGACAATCCATTCGATTGATGATATCCTGTTTAGTTGGAAACTTTGTATTTATATCAGTAAAAAAAGTATAAAAATATTGACAACAAAAAAAGAAGAATTATAATTATGGTATAAAAATGATGAATAAAAACCAGGTGATTGCAGAATTGCATTGTTAGAGTGGTTTTGAAATGTAAATAAAGTTTAATTTCAATGTTTAAATTGAACACAAACACAAGGTGTAAAATCCGGATTTAAAAATGAAATGGGGGGAATGCGATGCTGGTATTTGAATTGGCATTCAAAATGCAGTTTTTTGAAAAGACTGCATATGAAAAGAGTTCCGAAATGATTGCTCAGGTAATCGATCGGGCACTGTGCAAAACTGAGAAATATGCGGTTTTCCATGAAAAGCAGGAATTTAAGTTCTATGTGTTCGATCGACCGTATCAGCCGGAACCGGATAAAAGTTATCTGCCGGGAAAGCTTTACACGATACGGATCAGGACGGTGAAACCGGAGTTGGCGGAGTATTTTTTGAATCAGCTTCCGGGAAGCAGGACGGATAAACTGCATATTTTAAACGGTGAGATCCGTGTAGTTGTCCAGAAAATGTTAGAAAGGATCTACAGTTTGACGCCGGTGATTATACGGACAGAAGGGGAGTACTGGCGGTGGAATCATTCCGTAGATGCGTTTGAAAGACAGCTGAAAGAGAATTTGCTGAAAAAGTATTACAGCCTGACGGGGGAAAAACTGGACGAGGATTTTGAGCTATATCAGATGCTGGAGTTTTCAAACACGAAGCCGGTAAAAGTCCCGTATAAAGGAATTACATTGTTGGGCGATAAAACCAGTCTGACGGCAACACAGGACCCGAGAAGTCAGCAGCTTTTGTATATGGCGTTGGGGACGGGAGCGGGAGAACGATGCGGCCGTGGAAGCGGTTTTATGAATTACAGATATCTGTAAAGGGGGAGAAGGATGCTGGAAGAACTTCGGGAGTCTTTTCAGGCGATGTTGGAAGAAAAAGGGGAGCGGTTGATTCTGGATGAATATCTGCCGAAAAATGGAACATACAGACTTCTTTTTCTGACGGAAAGTGGGTATTGGATTGGGGATACGCTGGAGATTCAATACGATCGGAAAGAGGGAAAAATCGCAGGCAGTGAGTCGAAGTATTATGATCTGATCTGTTATCTGGATTATTGGAGCAAACTGATCGATATGAATAAGCCAGTGGATTCCAAAAAGGTGATCCATTCCAATCAGTATTTATCTTTTTTTGTAAAAAAAGACAGTATTTCAGGAGAAAAACTGACGGACGAGGTGATAAACGGATATTTTGATGTTTTGAAAAGTCCGGAGAAAAAATATAAAAAGGGAAAAACGCGGGAATTGTATGGAAGCGTAAAAGAAAAACTGGGGGAAGTCGATTCAGAATTGTTGGAAAGAATCCGGAAAATTGTGTTGGAAAGACAGGTTTTTGACGGGATTGATTTTTCTAAAAAAGATTACTGTAAGTTGTTTTTTGTCTGGGAAAATGAAGATAAAACGAGAACTGTTTATCAACAGGAAGGGCTTCGATATCTGCTTCCCAATCTGTATAACAGCAATGATTTTAACAGAAAGCAGGATGGAAAAATTCTGGGACTTCCCAATAACAATATGGGGATGAATTCCAAAAAACCATATCTGCATCATTATTCCAGAAAAGTAACAGTACCGTATCTTTTGGATCAGGATGAGACGTTGTTGCAGATGCAGCTGTTTGATTATTTGTCCGGTTTTGCAGCAAAAGATAAGGTAAATGTTTATGTTTGTCCGGATGATGCGATCAGAATAAAAGCGTTCAGAAATACAGAAGAGCCTCCGGCAGTTTCGGGAGGATATTACCTGAGACTGAAAAAAGGGAAAGAAGTGGAAATACATGATTGGGACATTGTCTGCAATTATGAACCGGAGCTTGAACGGATATTTCAATTGAAAAATTTAATTCATGTGGCGACTGATGAAGAAAAAGGACTGAGCAGCTATGAAAAAAGTTATACCAGATTATGGGAAATTCGTGGAATTATAGATCAAAGTTTTTTTCAGGGAAGAATGACTGTAAATTTTTTTACCGCTGCCAAAGATTTAGACATGGGGCACATCGGAATCGAACAGATTTTTCTGGAAAACAGACGATGGTTATTCGCCTGGTTCTGGTTAGGACAAACAAATGGTGTGGAAACGTTTTTGGAGCGGATGACATGGCAGTTGATTCGAAATGTGCTTCAGCAAAATAGTGAGAATGTTAGAAAAACTGTAAAAAGACAGCTGAATGTCAGATGGTCGCTTTTGGATTATTTTCATGAAGACAGGGGGATGGAAGAACGTATGAATCAGGTCAGGAAAGAATTGAAACAACATTTAACAACAAAGGAAGAATGGGATTTTTCTTCAAAGGACGAATTTTGTTATGCGGCAGGGCAGATGGCGGCATATCTGCTGGATTTATCGCAGGGAAATTCGAAGCCGTGTTCGTGGCTCAATAGTATTTTGGAAGTGAAAACGTCGGACATTGTAAAATCGAGATTGTATGATCTTTTCCGAAAGTACAATTACAAGGTGGAACGTTTCGATCCAAAGTATGGAAAGGCAGTTCAGCTGATTGGGCATATTATGGGAGTGACGGACAAGTTTGTGATCCATCAGGAAATGGTGGTGGCTGGATTTATGGATTCCAGTCTGATTTATGAGAAGAGTGAAAAAGCAGTTGCGCAGGAAAACGGGGGAGAAAAGAAATGAAGAAAAGAGTTTATGGTGTATTGGGTGTTGCAGCATTGATGGCGAACTGGAATGCAGATTTTTCCGGATATCCGAAACGGACAGCAGGAAATGAGATTTTCGGGAGCGATAAAGCGTTTAAGTATCCGATGAAAAAGATATGGGAAGAACAGGGATATCCGGTTTTGTATATAAAATCCATGAAACTGGATGGAAAGAAGCAGGAGCTGCTTCCGAGAACATTAAAAGAACGATATGAATATATTTTTCAGGTAAAAGATCTGAAAAATGAGAAAACGCCGGAAGTATTGCAAAAGTTATTTCAAGCAGTCGATGTCAAAAATTTTGGCGCGACATTTGCAGAAGCAGATAACAATATTTCTATTACCGGAGCAGTTCAGTTTGGGCAGGGAATGAATGTTTATGAGGATGCAAGAATTGTAGAACAGCCGATCTTATCTCCGTTTCGAACCGCTTCAAAAACAGAGGAAGAAAAGAAAAATTCTACGATCGGAACGAAGATCTGCTGTGAGGAAGCGCATTATTTTTATCCGTTTGTGATCAATCCGCTGGCATATCGGGGATATGAAGAACTGGGCGCAACGACAGGCTATTCGGAGGAGGATTATACGTTGTTTAAGCAGACCGCACTGACTGCAGCGACGGCTTATTCCACGAACGCGAAAGAGGGATGTGAAAATGAATTTGGTTTATTTGTTGAAACGGACAAAACCCTATATCTGCCCAATTTAACAGAATATATCAAATTCGAAAAAGAAGAGGATAAAAATAAAATCAATCTTTCAGAGTGTGAAAAAATCCTGAGAGACGTTATGGACAAAATTCAAAAAATTGAAATTTATTATAATCCTGCAACAACCAAACTGGAGGGAATCCCGGAACAGAGTCAGCTCTTTCATATCGTTACCGGAAAAGAGGTGGTTTGATGCAGGCACTGAAATTCCGGCTGAAAGGGAAATATGCTTTTTTTAAAATACCGGCAGTAAACAGTTATTATTATTTTACTTATGCTCAGATTCATAAAGTTGCATTGCTCGGTATATTTGGAGCGATATTGGGGTATGACGGCTATCAGCAGATGCAGAAAGAGGATCGATTTCCGGAATTTTATGAGCGGTTGCAAGCGTTAAAGGTGTCAGTAATTCCATGTGTAAAAAATGGGATTTTTCTGAAAAAAGTGCAGACGTTCAACAATTCGATTGGCTCCCTTGAACAGGGCAGGAACCTGATTGTTCAGGAGCAGTGGCTGGAAAAACCGGAGTGGCTGATTTATGTTTTGCTCGACTGTGAAGAAAGCGAAAAACTGGCCGAAATGCTGGAAAAAAAGCAGAGCATTTATATTCCTTATCTGGGAAAAAATGATCATTCTGCTGACATTCTGGAGGTTGAAAGAGTGGAAGTGGAAACAACAGATCCTGCAGGTCAGCGGATCGACAGCTTATTTCCGGAGGAGAGTTTTCTGATGGATGAGTTGGAGGCGTACAGTTTTAAATACCGGGAAACACTTCCAGTAGGGCTGAAAGAAGAAACGAATCAATACGAGTATCGGAAGTTTGCTTTTTCAGATGAAATTGTAGAAGAAGCGAAACAAACAGTCTTTCAGGTACAGGGGAAAAATATCATATTTTACTGAAAATAAGGCTGCAGGAAAAAAGAAAATTTTTACTGCAGCCTTATTTCCTAAAGAGGGGAAAGATTGAAAAATAAAATTTTTCGATCGTGAGATTTGTGTCTGCGCGCACTTGACACAAACTCGATATGCACAAAAAGCGTGCGCAGAAATGAGCGGAAAAGATGAATTTAAGTGTAATTTTTCACGGAGATTGGGAGGTTTATGCACACAGAGATCCTGTTTCCGGGAAAAGAGAATTATTACAGGAACATATCGCGCGCTGTGAGAAGTATCGGATCAGGATAAGTCAGGAAAGAAAGCTGCTGAAAATAGAAGAAAATTTTTTAACTAAGTTAGGTCTTGACAAAGATGATTTTGCAGGAAAACTTGTAAAAGAAATGATAGATGCTGTGATTTTATTTCATGATTTGGGGAAAGGAACACCGGCTTTTCAAAAGAATAAGATGGGGAATCCAAACACGATACCGACCAAATATTGGGGAGACGACAGCAGTCATTCTTTTTTATCCGCGTTTTTGTATCTGGATTTTTATTTATATGAAATTAAAAATGGTTTCAATAAAGTGGAAAAAGAGCAGAAGAAAGCGTTGATTGCACTTGCTTGGGAACTGTCTTATGTAATCGCAAAACATCACAGCAATTTCGAATCTATGGAAGCATATCTGAAAAACTTTCAGTTGAAAGCAGAGGAACTGCAGAGAAAGTGGAAAGAAGAACCGGTTCCGGGATTTTCCCAATTGCGTTATTTTTACGAGATCCCGATAGCGAAAAGTATAAATCAATACTTTATGTGCAGAAAAGCGTTTGGGAGAACAGAAAACGATATTGTACACTATTTTTTTATCCGTTTGGAATATTCGATTCTGGTAGCCTGTGACTACTATGCGACGACAGAATTTAACAGTGGATTTGAGATGGATTGTTTTGGAAAGGCTGACGCTTCCAAATTCAGGGAGATTTATGAGCGTTCGCATCTGATGGAATCGATTCGGAAGTATGTGTGAATGTATAGGAAGAATGACATAAAAGAGGTAAAGTGAGAAATACCGAAAAAAGACGAAAAACCCCGAATATATAAGGAAAATCAGGGGAGCATAGGGAGAAAATTGTCATTTTAGATGGCGGAGAAAAAATGCGGATTAAGCAGGAGTTTGGCTCCTGCTTTTTTTGTACTCAAAATACTTTAAAAAATTTAATCTTAGGAAGTGCTGATTTTAAGCGGATTTGAAGAATAATTAAAATTGTTTTAAAGATGGAAAAAACAAGGAGGAAGGAGGGTGGACAACTAAATCAAGTAAAATAATAAGTTGGTTGTCCACCCTATAAATGGCGTAGTTATGCCAAGAACTGGATTTTGCATCAGCAAGTGGACAACTTAGAAAATTTATAAGAATTTGAAATTGCTTCCTTATTATATGTAGTTGAAGAAAGTTGTCCACTATCCGTAGTATTGAGAAAAAAAGATGGTGTTAATGCAAATTGATATGACTTTGATTTTATTTTAAGCCTGAATTAAAAAGGGTTTAAGCCCATTCTTTCTGAGTTAAACTTGATTCATTTTCTGAAAGGGATGATTTTGCGTTTACTCTCTTTTTAAATTTAGTGACTTTTAGATGCAGAATTTCTAATACTTCATCTTTCTCATCTGATGGTAGTTTTCTATAGGTTGTGAGTAATTCAATTTCGTCATCTCTCAAATTAGAGAAAGAAGAATTCTCTAAATTAGGAGATTCACCGGTAAGGATCCAATCAATGGAACATTGCAATAAAGTGGATAGTTGCAAAAGTGTAGGAGTTGAAGGGAGTCTATTTCCATTTTCAATTTCGCTCATATTCCCGGATGAGATTCCTGTAGCGTTTTTGACATCTACTTGTGTGATACCAAGTTCTTTTCGACGATTTTTGATTCGAGTTCCGATTGTACTATCATTTAATTTCATATCAAATCTCCTCTTTTAGAGAATAATCTCCTATTTAGGATATAATTTGTTGACATTCTCCTAATTAGAAGATATAATAACTATGGTTATATTTTTATATACGAATATTACCACAGTTATATATAAGGAGGAAAGGGAAAAAGATGAATATTGGTATGAATATAAAGAACAGACGGGAAAAGCTGGGAATCACACAGAAGCAGATGGCGGAAAACCTGTCACTGGCTCAACCTATGATTGCCCAGATTGAGAGGGGGACGAAGATCCCGAACATGATCTTAGGTCTTGCGATCGCGAGGATGCTGGGCTGTACGATGGAGGATTTGGTGGAAGATGCGAAAGCTGAATGATGATATATGGATGATACTGGCTGCATTGTCTATAGGTGCGCTGATATGGTCCATGGCTGTGTTGGGTGCGGTGTTTGAAGATTTGGCATTGCTGGGTGGAATATAAAAAATTTTAAAATTTTTCAGAAAAAGCAGTTCAATAAGAAAAAAACTTACATATTTAGAATGGAGCCGAAACGGTGGAGCTTCCACCGTCTGGCGGGACCGGCCGCCCGCCACCGATGAGGCAGGCCAGAAAGGAGGAACATCTGGGTGACACTTTTTGAGGTATATAAAGCAATTACAGACCCGGATGAGTTTGCGGAAGCTATCTGGCATATGGTGAGATTGCGTGAATCGTCAGAAGAAGTTGCGGAATCGTTAAAAAGTGAAGTGCCAGAAGAAAGGCTGCAGCTATTAAGAACTGCAGCCCGTGAGGGAATTTATCCCTTATCTCTTGAACAGTTGCAGTAATGGCAGCCATTGGGGTTATAGTGATCTGCAATCACGGCTTTTATTTCAGCCCCCATATAACTGTCACAGTTGTATACATGGTCTGGATCGATTTCATCAATATGGCATTGAGGTGTTTCTGCATCAAGATCATGAATTTCACCTGTGTTGAGATTCAAAAGATAACGTTCCCCAGTGAAAGGTTTTTGGAATCTCCGCATATGGTACTCCCTTCTATAGACTCGACCCTGGCGGGGGTCTGTATATGGATTATAGCATGGGGAGGGATATGAGGATAAAGGAAAACAGCCGAAACAGGGGAAAATCCCCTGTTTGGCGGGATTGGCCGCCCGCTACTGATGAGGCAGGCCAGAAAGGGATAAATACATGGATGAAGAGATGATCAAATCATTCGCAGAGAATCAAAGAAGAACAAGTACATTGTTGATTGATGTCATTAAGGAGGCGGCAGAAAGACTCGAAGACATCTTGAAAGATTCGCCGATGGTAATCGCATATACAGGGATGAATCTGAAAAACGATGATGGGGAAGTGCTTAGAAAAGAAAGAATTGATGAAACATTAAGACCTACTGAAGACTTGACCTGTCTTACAAGTAGAACAGCGGGAGAAATTGATTACCAGAAGTACATTTCGGAATTGTGCATGATGAGAAAAAGCGCTGAACCGGATAGCCCTATGCGTGTGCGCAGCGCGGAGGCGCGCATAAAAAAGAGAGTAATAGAAGAACTTATGGAAACAGTGCTGCTTCTGGAAAAAAATGAGATGGAAGCAGCAAGTGAAAAGTTAGATAAGTTATCTGAATTGTGTTGTTTTATAAACAAGAAAGGGCAGCACTGAGAAGTCAATAAACAGCCGAAACAGGGGGACAGTCCCCTGTCTGCCGGGGATGACCTACCGGCACCGATGAGGCAGGTCAGAAAGGATAACCAATGAAAAAATATGTAAATGTAGTCGTTACGGATGCGGATGGAAACAAGGAAATGCGCGAAAAAGCGGTCGTAGTATCTTTGCAGAGACAGGGGAACGAGAATAAGACAACCATTTTTTTAGTGAATGTGGAGGGCTTGGATTTTGTGGTAGCTGTATGTTCTTTGCTGAAGGTAGTAGATGACCTTGACTTAAATGAAGCGGTGTTGAAAATTGCTTCGGAAATGGATGTTCAGATTACCGGACGGGAACAAATAGAAGATTAAAAAAGCCGCTTCCTTGGCAGAGAAAGCGACTTTTCGTAAAGAAGTTATAAAAGAACTCAAATCAAGTGTATCAGAACTTGACTGAGCTGTAAAGAAGAAGGTGATTAAATTATGGAATATTTAACAGTGCCGGAGTATGCAGAGCTTCGGGGATGTTCCCGGCAGAATGTTTTAACGCTTATAAAAAATGGAAAGCTAGTGGCAGAAAAAACAGAAGGAGCCCTGGGCGGTGGTACTGGTGGAATCTCTTACCGAATCCCTCTCGCAGCCTGCGAACCCAAGGTACAGAAAAAGTACATCAACCGTCAGAAAAAGCTGAACCCACCGCCGCCGGAGCCGAAGCCAAAGCTGCAGGCGGTCACGCTGGAGGAGATGAGCCGGGAGGAGCGGCAGGAAGTTGCCAAGTGGAAGAACATCCTTGACGAATGGAAGGAATACCGGGAAATGGGCGGCCCCAAGAAGGAGCGGGACGAAGAGTTTGTTGATTACATCAGTAAGAAGTACCCGGAGTTCCACTTTTCAGTCCGGATCCTCCAGAGACAGGCGCAGGCGCTGCGGGAGCAGGGGGAGGCGGCGCTGATCGACAGGAGGGGCAAGCATAAGAACCACCATAGGGCGATCCCGCCGGAGGTATTTGATATCTTCAGCAGCTATTATCTGGATGAATCCCAGAAAACGGTTGCCAAGTGTATGAGGATGACGGAGACATGGATCAGACATGAAGGGAAGGAAGCGGAATACTTGCCGCTGGCGGCGAGCAATACCTTTACCCGTGAGATTACGCGGAGCATCCCGCCTGCGGTAGTGGTCTATTGCAGGTGGGGAGAAAAGGCACTGAAGGACAAGATGCTGCCGTTTATCCGCAGGAAATACGATGAGGCAGACTTTTACAGCAACGACATCTGGGTCTGTGATAACCACACCTTTGATGTATTTGTCAACGATGGGGAGCATAAAAAGCCGGTACGCGTATACCTTACCGCCTTTCAGGATGTCCGGAGCAGGAAGTTCATGGGCTGGTATGTGACCATGAACCCATGCTCAGACGCCACACTGATCGCCCTACGGCGCGGGATCGAAAAGTATGGGATCCCGAAGCAGATCCTTTCGGATAACGGGCGGGAGTTCCTGACCTTTGACATCGGCGGCAGGGGGTTCCGGAAAGCGGCAGCCACCACCGAACACGAAGCGCCGACGATCCTGGACAACTTAGGCATTGAGTTTAGGACTGCGATGGTACGGAACGCGCGGGCAAAGATCATTGAACGAGCATTCCGGGACGTAAAGGAAGATTTTTCCCGGATGTTTGAGGGGTATACGGGCGGGACGATCATGGAACGCCCGGAGCGCCTGAAAAAGACCGGGAAGGATGCGGAAAACTTCACGATGCTCCCGGAGTTTGTGCAGTTTGTTGACAAGTACATAGAAGGCATTTTTAACAAACACAAGCACAACGGCGTCGGGATGCGCGGAAGGACGCCGGATCAGGTATATGCGGACTGTCTGGTGGAGAAGCGGGTGGCGACCACAGACCAGTTAAACCTGATGATGCTGCGGAATACCCGGATGCAGAAGGTCGGGCGGGAAGGGGTATCCCTGAAGCTGCATGGGCAGAAGATTCCGTATAACAGCCAGGATCTGAACTTCTACCATTTTGGGGAAAAGGTCTACCTGCGGTATGACCCGGACAACCTGCAGGAGGTGCGTGTATACGATGAGCAGGACCGGTTCCTTTGCACGGCGGCGCAGGTGGCATCCTTAAGCTACTTTGCGAAGAAGGAAGAGGTGGCGGCTGCCATGAAGGAGCAGCGGAAATACGAGCGCACGGTAAAGGACTGGAGAGAGCAGAACGTGAAGCAGGCACAGAACGAGCTGCAGATGATGATGTGGGAGGCAGAGAAGAACCTCGAAGAGGGCGGCGAAAAGCTGGTTACAAAGATCATAGAGCTGAAGCAGGCGCAGGAAAAACGGCTGGCACAGGCTGTTGGCGGCGAGCAGGCAGAATCAATCGACTACACGGACGCAGTCAGACGGCTGCGTGAAGCAAAAGAAGGATAAGGAGATAGGATAATGGAAGAACTCACGATGACTTATGAACAGGCAGTTGCATTTTTAAAAAAGTACATGGAGGAGAACGGCAGGAAGCAGGTGGAGGTTGCCGCGGAGCTGGGCGTTTCAGGTGGACTGGTCAGCAGCTTTCTCGCGGGGACGTATAAAACGCCCCACGCCATCATCCCGAAGGTACAGGAGCTGGCAAAGATCCATGAAAAGAAAGCGGTCACACCGAAGGAGCCGGATTTTGTGGAAACTTCCGTCAGCCGTACCGTGACGAACGCGATTGCATACGCGCACCTGCGTGGGACGGTGGCCGTGGTATACGGGGACGCCGGGGTGGGAAAGACCTTTGCGGTGCGCGAGTACATGAAGCGCAACAGCCTTGCGCTGGGCATTACGATTTCCCCGACCTATGCCAGCGTGACTGGGGTAAACGAACTGATCGCGGAGCAACTGGGCGTCCGGGAGCGGGGTGACCGGAAGATCACCCGCGAGATCGTCGCAAAGCTGCGCAACAGCGGCAGGGTGCTGGTGATCGACGAGGCGCAGCATCTGACTGTGCGGGCGCTGAACCACCTGCGCTGCGTGTCAGATGAATCCGGCATCGGGATTGCGCTGGTCGGGAATGAAGAGATCTACAGCAAACTGCGGGGAAGCGGGAAGGCAGACTTCGCTCAGCTGTTTTCCCGTGTCGGCATGCGTAAGCAGGTGCTGACGAACAGCCTGACGGCGGAGGACATCCGGAACATCTTCGGGCCTTATGGGCTGGATGAAGGGGCGCTGGGGCTGCTGTCCGGGATTGCACACACCAACTATGGGCTGCGCGGTGCGGTAAATGTGTTTGTAAACACGGCGGCAGTGTATGGGAAGATCGACAAAGCCGGGATCGTAAAAGTAATGAGGGATATGAACATCGGAGCATAGGGGCCTTGTGCCCCTGTCTAATGCAGCCCCCGTAAGGGGACGGTCGCAAGCCCGTGGAAATGCAGAGCGGACAGGAAGGATGGTGGACATGAAGAAAAGGATTGCGGCGGTATGCGCCGCCCTGATGCTTGCAGTGCCGGTACAGGCACAGGCAATGGCCGACAGCGAGGTGTATGCGCTTGCGGAAGAGATCGGCGGGGCTTATGGCATCTGCCCGGAGCTCCTGCAGGCGATCGCATGGCATGAGAGCCGGTACGAGGAGAATGCCAGCAACGGAGGCTGTGAGGGGCTTATGCAGGTATCGGAAAAATGGCACCGGGACAGGATGAAGGAGCTGGGTGTCACAGATCTGTATGACCCAAGACAGAACATGACTGTGGCTGCCGATTATCTGGCGGAGCTGTTTGAGGAGTACGGGGAACCAGGGATGGTTCTGATGAAGTATAACGGGGACAGCACTTCAGTCGCCCGTTATGGGAAACTGGGATATGGGATGTCCGAATATGCGGAGGGCGTCCTGCAGATGTCCGCCCAGATGGAGCGGGAACATGGAAAGTGAGGAAGAAAAATGGCAAGGAAAAGGATGGAGGATCCGTCCCTAAAAAGCTGGGACGAAGTAAATGCGGCATTAAAGCTGATCCGCGACAATGAGATCGAACTGGAACTGATCGAGGCAGACATGGGAAAAAAGATCGCGGACATCAAGGAGCAGGCGGCGGAGCAGGCTGTGCCGTACCGGGATGACATCAAGAAGCTGGAGCTGCAGGTCAAGGAGTTTGTGACGCTGAACAAGGCGGAGCTAAAGGGCAAGAGCCGGGAAATGGACTTCGGTAAAGTAGGATTCCGGATGTCCACGAAGCTGATGCTCCCGAAGCAGGTCGAAAAAGTGATCAAGACCCTGAAAAAGTACGGGATGGGGGACTGCATCACGGTAAAGGAAAGCGTAAACAAGGATATCTTAAAGACCTATGATGAGAAGACGATCCTTTCAGTCGGCGGAACCCTGAAAAAGGAGGATACCTTCTGGTATGAAACAAACCGGGAGGAACTCTCTGATCCGGCAGAATAGGAGGGCGTCATGAATAAGGTCACAACGGCACAGCAGCGGAAGATCCATGCACTGGCACGGGAACTTGGGATGGACGACGATCTGCTGCATGAATATGTCAGCATGCTGACGGAAAAGCAGAGCCTGAAGGACCTGACGGTCATGGAGGCAGTGAAGGTGATCGACGCCATGGAAGGGAAAAAGGGCTATGCGGCAGGCGACCGGATCAGCTGGAGGCAGGAACGCTACATAGAATGCCTAATGGCACAGCTTGAATGGGTCTTAGAGGACGGGAAGCCGGATAAGAAGCGTCTGGATGGATTTGTGAAAAAACAGTATGGGCTGGACGATTCCCGCTGGATGACCAGAAAGACCGCCAGCCGTGTCATTGAAGGATTGAAGGCGTTAGCCGCCAGAAAGAGGTCGGAGACGTCAAAGTAGCGGCATCGCCGGGAAGGAGGTTTTGATGGCAAAAAAGAATGAAGAACTGACGCTGGATGACCTCCAGGAACAGCACCGGCAGTATGCGGAGGTCATTGGGATCGACAACCTGTTAAGGCTGTCGGATACTTACGGGGGGACGAGCATCTACATCCCGCAGCGGCGTGAACTGCTCAAAAACCGCACTTATAATGCGATTTACAGGGAGTTTGACGGCAGCAATGTAGACCAGCTTGTAAAGAAGTACGGGGTATCCAAAAGTACGATATACAAGATCGTGGGGGACAGACTGGGCCGTGGCGGGCAGTTGCCCGGCCAGATGTCCTTTGCAGATTTTGGGATTTGAAAGGAGATACACCATGTTAAAGACAAAACAGCTTTCGGATCTGGAGGGCGCGGCGGAAGATCTGAAGAATAAGGCTATGATCCTTCAGACGGGGATTGACCTGCAGGCGCTTTTGAGGCTGCTGGTGGATAAAGGGATTATCAGCCGGGAAGAGATCCGGGAATACCGGAATGAAGTATCGGGCAGTCCGAAGTGGGGCGCTGCGGTGAGCTTTATTGAGCAGACAAAGGCGGAAATAGAGCATTATGAGGCAAACCCAAGGGAACTTCTTGCTGAACTTTTGAGGCGTAAGAGCAGCGGGGGATAAATGCATAGAAGGAACGGAGGTTATAAAGAACGATGGTAAAAAGGATGACAAATAAGGAGAAAGCGGAGCGAGCGGCAATCAAGAAAAAGCTTCAGGCGGACGGGATACTTCCGCCGGATAAGCCGAGGCTGAACCGCAGGAAATTCATTGATGACGCACTTGGGGAGTTCAATGCTTTCAGGAAGAAAAGCCTTGTCAGCGATCTTTATCTGCACAAGGCAGTTGGGATCATGCTGGGGATGAAAAAGAGAAGTTCCCCGACACCGGAGGCGATCGGGGTGGCAAAAGCCTTGAGGCTGGCGGTACGGCTCAGGGAATTTGATGAGATGGTCAGGGAACGTGGAGATGAAAGCTATAAGATCTCAGAGCAGTATGATTATATCAAGGATATATTGGAGGCATAGGGCTATGGAAAAAGGAAAATGTATGCTGAAACTGTGGTGGAAGATCATTTATCTGGCTGCACTGGGGACATTGATATTAAATACTTATACGATGGTGCATATGGACAGCAGCCAGAGGAGGCTATGGAAATCAAAAATAAGGATGATTGAGAAGATCGAGCAGGAGCATCCGCAGGATGTTGGGACGGTTGAGGTCTGGGATGGTGAGAAAAAGCGGGTATATTACGGTCTTGTGACTATTGGGAATGATGGCAGCAACGGGGAACGGGTCAGAGTTATGCTGGACGGGGTGCTGCGGTCAGAAGAAAAATGTGAATGAAAGGATGGTACTTATGATAAAGGTTGCGCTCATTGTCTTGGGATTTGCCGCCGGGGCGGCATGTGCCGCAGTGAAAGCGGCGGCATTCCAGCAGGAAAAGTATAGGAATTAGCAGTCCAGAAATTTGTCTTTTGTGGAAAGTACGAAAGAATAGGCGTGTGATAAGATTACAGTGAAAGGGGAAACCCAGACACTGTAATTTTTTTATTTAGGAGAGCAGGATGGTAGAGGGGATCGCGGCAACGGAGATTGCAAAACTGGTCATTGACCTGGGCGTGACAGCGACGCTGCTGATCCTTTTCGTGATGCACTTTCTACGGAAGGATAAGGACAGCGACAAGAAGGTTACAGCGGCATATGAGGACTGCAGGCGGCAGATTGAGGCCACCTACCGGGATGCACAGGAGAAAATAGAGGCGGCAAACCGGACAATCCGGGAACGGGAGGATATGCTGATTGCGCAAAATGCCCAGCGGGAGGAGCTGCTCAGGCAGGAAGCGCAACGCAGGGAGGAACTACTCCGGAAGGAGTCAGAGAAGCGGGAAAGCATCCTGATGCTGAACATGGACCGGATCTCTGAGAGGATGGAGAATATGACCAAATCGCTGGACGTGATCAAAAACGGGTTTGCCGGTGTGGACAGACGACTGGATAAGATCGAGAAGAAGGTGGGGGAGAACAGGTGAATGAAATGCAGGTCGCGGAGCGCAAGGTGCTCCGCGGTGATGTAATTGAAAAGCTATACCAGAATTACGGGACGGACATCAGGATCGCCATCCTGAAAAATTATCTCAGGATCAGGGGATTTGTGACGGAGGAGGAACTCCGGAAGGCAATCTATTACCTGGGCGGCGAAGGGAAACGGTATATCCATGTGGAAGTGAACAAAGACAACTGGCTGGACGGAACGATCTGGCTGACACCTGCGGGGGTAAACCTTGCGGAAGGCGATATTGAGGATATGGGGGTCATCATCGATGAATGAGATTTTAAACGTGGCAGGGAAGGAAATTGTGCGCAGGGAGATCATGGAGCTGTGCAGGGAGGCGGAGCCTTACGGCGCCGGTACTCCGGTATTAAAGGCGGCGCTTAGAAAGACCGGACATGACCTGACGGACCAGGAGCTGATGCGGCAGGTGGATTATCTGGAGGGCAAAGGGCTGGTGCATAAGGAGATGGTAGAGAACCGGAGGCTGGGGATCAGCCGGTGCATCGTGCGGCTGTCCCCGGAGGGGACGGACTATCTGGAGGGCAACGGCCCGGATGTTGCGGGGGTTGACTGATGGAGCAGAAGAACAGGAGCCACGGAAAGATCGACAACCTGCCGCCGGAACTGAAAAAGGAAGTGGAAAACCGCCTGTTGGCCGGGGATACCTATGAAGAGGTGTCAGAGTGGTTAAAAAGGCAGGGGGAGGAGGTCCACCTTTCCAGTGTCGGACGGTACGGCAGAAAATTTTTAAACAAGTTTGAGAGCGTCCGGGTTGCAAAAGAGTTTGCAAAGCTCCTTGCGGAGGATAATGTAGACCGTCCGGCAACGGAGCTGCATGAGGCAAACAACCTACTGGCGAGCCAGATCATTATGGAGGCGCTGGTGGATGACAGCATGGACGCAAAGCAGCGCACGGAGGCAGCAAAGAGCATCGCATCGCTCCAGCGGGCGCAGGTATCCAACGAGAAGTTAAAGATCGAAGCGCGCAAGGAACAGGGCGCGGTACATGTGGCGATGGACCTGCTGAAGGAAAAGGTATTTTCAGAGATCGGGCAGAACTATCCGGAGATCGCTGCAAAGCTTCTGGAGCTGGCAGAAAACACGGAAAAAGAGTTGACGCGGATGCAGTGACAGACAGTAGGGAAAAACGGGCGCATTTCCTGTTTTTATGGCTCAGGCAGGGGATTGTGGCACAAAGAGGAATCAAAGGGCTGTTTAAGGCGGTTAAAGCGGTTTTTAAGGCGGTAAAAAAACATGCAGTAGCCTTACTGCGCCCGGAAGGATGTGGACAGAAATGGAAAGCTGGAAAGAGAAGGCTGCAGCGTACTGGAATGACGGCCTGCGGGTCGAGGACATATCGGTGCTTCTGGAGGTTTCACGGCAGAGCATATCAGCGTATTTAAAAACGCTGCCGGGATATGCCGAGGAAAAGGCGCGACGGAAGCGGGAAAGTGCAGCACGGCGTCGGGAATATAAGACAGAGAAGCAACGGCAGTACCGTGCGGTATCTGGGATTATGGCAGTGACCGCAGAGACAATGCGGAGAGAGCATGACCTTGCGGCATTGGAATTATCAAGGGAGATCTATCATTAAAGGGGCTTAAAGCTCCTTTTTAAATTGCTTAAAAAGAGGTTTAAACACGATGAATGGCAGTCTGGCGGAGCAGTTTAAGGAGCAATTAAATAAAAGGGATTCCGTCAGGGACAAAAACCTTGCAGCAGGGCGGAAGGATTTCCGGACATTCTGCGAGCTGCGGAAACCGGATTTCTATAAACCGGGGCGGGAGTATCAGGGAACACTGTGCAGCACACTGCAGGCGGCCTATGAGAAACGGCTGGTCAGTGAAAAGACAGGGAAACCCATAAAATATCTGATCATCAACCTGCCGCCCGGATTCGGGAAGTCCTATACGCTGGCGAACTTTGTGAACTGGTGCTATGGGCAGGATGTGAAGAACAAGGTGATCACGGTGTCTTATAACGGGATCATCGCGCCGGAGTTTTCCCGGACGGCAAAGGACATGATCCTGGAGGAAGAGACGCCAGGGGAGGAATCCTATGTGACGCGCAGCTTTTTCCCGGGGCTGAAAGTGAAGTACGGAGACAGCAGCGTCATGAAGTGGAGTCTTGAAGGGAGCTATACCAGCTACCTTGCCACCAGCTTTGACGGTACGCTGACTGGTATGCGTGGCAACATTATTATTATTGATGACCCGATTAAGAGCGCGGAGGAAGCTGTCAATGATGCCGTGAAGGAAAAGCACTGGAACTTTTTCAAAAACACATTGTCATCCCGTATGCTCCCGGGGGCACTGTGTATCATCGTACTGACCCGGTGGGCAACAGATGATCTTGCCGGGCGTGTCATGGATAAATTTCCGGATCAGTGTTATGAGTTAAAGATTCCGGCGCTTACGGAGGACAGCCCGGAAGGGGTCAGCACCTGCGAGGATCTGTACCCGACAGAAGACCTGCAGCAGAAACGTGAGACGCTGGATGAGGAGATTTGGGGCGCGAACTATATGCAGGTGCCCGTGGACAAGAAGGGCGCACTGTACGGGGAGTTCAAGACCTATGACGTGCTGGATCCGGACAAATTCGAGAAATTCCTGAACTATACGGACACGGCGGATGAAGGGGCTGACAGCCTGTGCAGTATCTCAGGCGGGCAGATTGGACGTTGTGGTTATGTGACGGACATTTACTATACGGATGAGCCGATGGAAGTGACCGAGCCGGAGACGGCGCGGCGGTTGCAGGCTGCGGGTGTACGGGAATGCCTCATAGAGTCGAACAATGGTGGTCGGGGTTTTGCCCGCAACGTGATCAGGAACTTAAAGGAGCTGCACTGCCATAAATGTTCGGTCACATGGTTCCACCAGTCCAAAAACAAGCGAACGAGGATACTGACGAATGCATCAAACGTGATGGAGCAGGTCATCATGCCATCAGACTGGAAACAGCGGTGGCCTGTCTTTGCACAGCATGTCAGCAGGTACCAGCGTAAGGGTAAAAATGACCATGACGATGCGGAAGATGCACTGACCGGATTTGTGGAGCTGCTCAACGGGGATGTGAAGGGAAAACGGAAAGCAAGGGTCGGGAAAAAGAGTCGGCTTGGGCTGTAGGAGGAGATATGTATAAATTTCGCAGGGATCAGGTGCTGGATCCGGAATTTCTGACAAAACTGGTAGAACGGTTCAAAAAGGAGTATGTCCCGCGCTTTATCCGCGACCAGCAATACTATGAGGTAAAGACGGAAATCTTAAAGCGGACGATGACGGACGGTAAGCCGAACAACAGGCTGGCGCACGGCTTCTGCCGTTATATCACAAATATGGCGACCAGCTATTTTGCAGGAAAACCGCTGGGATACATCGTGGAGGACAATGAATATCAGGAGGCATTGGAAAATCTGTTTCAGAGAAATTATATCGACAGCCTGAATTTTGCGGTATCCAAGGAAGCCAGTAAAAAGGGAATTGGATTTTTGTTGATGTTCCTGAATGAAAAGGGCGATCTGCGAATCAAAAAGATGGATGCGGAAACGATTATCCCGGTCTATTCTTCATCGTTGGATGAGTTTTTGGAGGCGGCGGTTCATATCTGGGAAGATTACGACATTGACAATACGCTGCTGTGTGAGTATGCGGATGTGTATGATGATACGTTTATTTACCATTTCAAGCGGGAAAATGGTGTAAAAAACTATACGCCGATGCCGGAGAACCCAAAGGAAGCGCATCTGATGGGAGATATCCCGGTGATCGTGTTCTGGAACAATGAGGAACAGCAGGGGGATTATGAACCTCATACGTCCCTTGTGGATGCGTATGATAAAGCACAGTCGGATACTGGCAATGACATGGAATATTTTACCGACGCTTACCTGTGGATCAAGGGCGCAAGCGAGATTGTGGAGGCGGCTTTGACCGGGGAAGATGGCGAAGGGGACGGCGCAAGGGCGGTCCGGGACTTTCGGAAAAACAAGCTTTTGATGCTGGACGAGAACGGGCAGGCAGGGTGGCTGGTCAAAAATGTCAATGACACGGCAACAGAGAACTATAAAAACCGCCTGTATAAAGATATTTTCTTTCTGGCTCAGGTACCGGCGCTGTCGGACGAGAGTTTTGCCGGGAACCTGTCGGGGATCGCGATCAAGTATAAGCTGATCGGCGTGGAGGAGCTGGCGCTCATGAAGGAAAACTGTTTCCGCTCTGCACAGACGAAGCTGATCAGGATGCTGACGGAATACCTGAACACAAAGATGAACAAGGACTGGAACCCGGACAGCGTGGAGCAGAAATACGAGAGGAATTTCATCGACAATGATGCGGACATCATTAGCAATGCGCGTCAAGTGGAAGGAATCGTATCCCATGAGACGCAGCTGGGGATGCTGCCGGGCTCGATCGTCGATGATGCACAGGAGGAGCTGCTGCGGATCCGGCAGGAGGCTGCCGATGAGGAGCAGATACCGATGGCAGTGGTATGACAGGCGGTAAACCATGGGAAAAGGGCAGGAGAAGGGATACTGGGATAAGCGCGTCCTGAAAGACAAGGCAAGGGACGTCAATAACGCGGAAAAGTTTTTGCAGAAGAATCAGAAGGTGCTGTATGCGCAGGCGGCAAAGGAGATCCAGCAGGAAATTGAAAAGCTGTATGGGAAATTTACAGACCAGCAGGATATTTCCATCGCGGAGGCGCGGCGGCTGATCCGCGGGGCAGATTTTAAAAAGATCGACTGGCAGGGCATGATCCGGGAGTCCATGGAGCTGCGGGAAAAGATCCGGGAAGGGAAAGGGATGCTGCCGGAGGAAGTGATAGAAGCTCTGGAAAAGCAGCATAAAGAGCTGGAAGACAGGATGGCGGCGTATACAAAGCGCGGGCAGATCTCCTATCTGGAGCTTAGGCAGGTCGAGATCGAGAGGAAGCTGTTGGATTTGTATGATAAAAACCAGCAGAACCTGTATGAGTACCTGCACAGCGAATATGAAGACGGCTATTACAGGCAGGTGTATAACACACAGCAGCATGTGGGGTTCGGGTATGATTTCGTGAAGCCTTCCGGTGAGGCGGTTGACCGTGCGATCCTGAACCGGTATGACCGCCGGAATTTTTCCAAGACGCTGTACCAGCACTGCGATCATTTCGCAAAAGACATCAGGGAGAATCTGGTAGTCGGGCTAATCCGGGGCGAGAGCCTGGAGCGGATGGCAGCGCGGATCCGGGACAGGATGGGCGTTGCCTACAGCGCCGCGAAGCGTCTTGTAAGGACGGAGACGGCGTATATCTATGAGCAGGCGACCAAGGATGCTTATGAGGAATGCGGCGTGGAATGGTATGAATTTCTGGCGACGCTGGACGGAAGGACCAGCGAGGCATGCCGGGAGCTGGATGGGAAACACTTCAAGGTCAAGGACGCCATGCCGGGAAAGAATTACCCGCCGATGCACCCGAACTGCCGCAGCACTACGGTGGTCTGGTTCCCGGGGGAAGAGGAGAAGAAGAGAACGACCAGTCGGATTGCGAAGGATGGGGCGGGAAAATACTATGAAGTCCCGGCGGATATGACCTACAAGCAGTGGGCAAAGAAACATAGCGATGGGCAGGCATTGATGACCTATGAGGAAAAAAGGGCATTGAACCAATATATTAGTTTTGAGGCATACACGATCAATGATGCACTTCGTAATAATCGTAAACTGACAGTCAGAGAGGATACACTGGTTAAACAGTTGGATGGGGCACTGGATAAACTCACAGATTATCAGGGGACAGTAATTAGGTGTCTGGATATTGCTGATTTAGATACTTTTTTAGAAAACTATCAGATTGGTGGGGAAATTATTTACGAAGAATATACATCCTGTTCCACAGAAGAAGGATATAATCCTACTGCAAACGTGATGATTTACCGGAAGTCTACCAAAGGGAAGGATCTGACTGGTTTGAATACTGCCGAAAAAGAGGTATTATATAAGAGAGGCAGCAAGTTTAAAGTAGAAAATATTGTAGAGCAAGATGGTGTGATTTTCATTATGGAGGTAGAGGCATGAGTGAGAAAAAAGCGGCTCCTTTTTCACATCCCAGATGGAAGGATATTCCGAAACCAGAGGTCATAGGGCATTGTGAGGTAAGCGAGGAAGAGAAGAATGATCCGGAGTTCCTTGCTTTCATTGAGCGGGAGATGGAAAGAAGGAAAAAGTTAGAGCATGGTAACTGAAAATTTTATGTGGTAGGAAAGGGATTACACGCAAAACGTGTAGTCCTTTTTATATACAAGTTTTTAGGAGGACAACCAAATGGCAGAAGAAAAAACAGTAACGACGACCGCCGTCGAAACGGGGGAAAAACCGGAAGCGGCAGAGGGCACAACGCAGGAGAAGCCGGAAGCTGTGGCGAAGACCTATGATCAGGCATATGTGGACGACCTGATCGAACGCCAGAAGGCAGCACAGGAAGCGGCGGTGGCGGAAGCCCTGAAGGTGGCAGGCATGGACAAGGATGCCAAGGAAAAGTATGAGCAGGAGCAGGCGGAGGAGAAGATGGCAAAGCGGGAGGCAGACATTGCCCGCCGGGAGCTGAAGGCGGATGCTCGTGAGGTGCTGGCGGAAAAGCAGATCCCGACAGAGTTCTTGGACATGCTCCTTGGCAGCGACTTAAAGGAAACCAAAGCGAATGCAGACGCCTTTAAAACAAAGTTTGACGCTGCGGTACAGGCGCAGGTGGAGAAGCGTCTGGCAGGAAAGACGCCGCAGGGCGGCAATGGCAGCCAGTCCGGGACAAGCATGAAATCCGAGATTGAGAAATACATGGCGTAAGGGGAGGAAAAAGACATGGCATTAAACACATTAGAGTATGCAGTACAGCTCCAGACTATCCTGGACAATGCGGCAGAGGCAGCGCTGACCTCGAGCTGGATGGATGCGAATGCAGGACAGGTACAGTATGACGGTGGCAACAAGGTAAAAATGCCGCAGATGGAAGTGACCGGCTTAAAGGATTATGACAGGGACAAAGGTTATCCAGATGGCTCCGTGACCCTGAAATTTGAGGATTACACCATGACCCAGGACCGTGGAACGTCCTTCCAGCTGGATGCGATGGACATCAACGAAACCAATTTTATCGCAAACGCAACCCGTGTGGTGAGTCTTTTCCAGAAAGAGCAGGTCGTACCGGAGATCGATGCGTACCGCTATTCCAAGCTGTATGCACTGTTAAAGGAGGGCGGAAAAAATACGGACTATACCGTGGCAGATGATACCCTCTGGGATGCGCTGATGGATGACATCGCAAAGGTAAGGGATGAGATCGGCGAGGAGATCCCGCTGGTCATCTCCATCCGTCAGGCGGTCAAGTCGAGACTGGAAAAAAATGCGAAGTACCAGAAGGTGGTCAATGCAGCACAGTTTACGGCAGGGAAAATCCAGACGAACCTGAACCAGATTGACAACTGCTATCTCAGACCGGTACCCTCTGCCCGGATGAAGACTGCTTATGTATTCCGCGATGGTAAGAGCGGCGGGGAGGAAAACGGGGGCTTTGCGCCGGATGAAGCCGCAAAGAACATCAACTGGATCATTACGCCCCAGAATGCGCCGATCGCAGTGACAAAGCAGGACAAGATGAAGATATTTGACCCGGATACTTTCCAGAAAGCGGACGCATGGTTTATCGGATACCGCCGGTACCATGAGCTTTGGCTGCCGAAGGCAAGGTATGAAAGATGTCTGGTAAATGCGGAGGCAGTAGGATGAAGAAGCGGATGAGAAGGCTGAACATGGTACGTTATGCAGCAAGTGAGGCAGAGGCAGAAGAGCTGAAGGAAAAGGGATTTGTTGAGGACCCCATCCGGAAGGCTGCCCATACAGCACAGGAAGGGACGGAAGAATCCGGGGAGGAGGAAGCTGCCCCTGCAGAAGAGGTACAGACAGGGGAGAAAAAGGCATCCGGAAAAGGCTCTAACAGGGGGAAAGCAAAGGAGACGGCAGAAAAGGATGACAGCAACGATTGACTGGGATGAAATGCTGAAAAAAGTAAAGCTCAGGATCGGTGTGGCCGGGGAGGAAAACGACCCGGTCCTGCGCCTGATGCTGGAGGATGCAGTAACGGCGGTCACGTTGTTCTGCAACCGCGACGTATTCCCGTGGCAGTTGGAATATGTGGTGCGTCACATGGTCGAGCGTGCTTTTGAGCGGGACAATGGCGACAACGTGGCGGCGATCAAGCGGGGGGATACCCAGATCACCTATGGAACGGCCATATCGCAGGATGACATGTCGCAGGAAGAGCGGGATATCTGCTGTAAGTTCCGCAGGCTGCGCGTCCTGTAAGGGAGGCGGATATGAGGTTTGAAGATTTAAAATTTAAGACAGCAGGGAAGGCGGTCAAAGATGAGAGGAAAAAAGGAAGCAGATCTGCTGCAAAAAACGTACCACGACAGGCTGACGGTGGTACGGAAGCGGCTGGGAAGGGACCCGCAGACGCAAGAAAGCGTTGAACTGGAGGAAGTAGTCTATAAAGACGTCCTCTGCGCCCTGAGCCAGTCGGGGAACAATAAGCCGGACCGGCAGGAGTTCCACAGCGAGCGCCAGATGGGCGCTGTGCTGTTTACGCCCCCGGGGATCCTGCTGGAGGACAATGACATTGCGGTGGTGGTCACGGAGGCGGGGCAGACGGTTCAGGGAGTAACCGGTAGGACCTTTGCTTATATCTCCCACGGGGAGACGCCCATCCAGACAGAGGGGCTGGCATGAGGAGCCTGGAGGATCTGGAGCGTGCCTTTGACCGGGGGTTGAACGCATGGGAGTCCGGGAAAGTGTTGACCGTTGCCGGGCGCATGGGACAGAAATGTGTCCGGGAGGTCAAGCGAAAAACGCCAGTCATAACGGGCAACCTGAGACGGCGCTGGCGTTCATCGGCAGAAAAGCAGGGGAATGATGTGGTGATCATCCTTGAAAATGATGCAGATTATGCAGAGGCGGTAAACAACGGGCACCGGATCGTATCCCACGGCAAGACGGTGGGAAAAACGGACGGGCGGCATATGCTGGAGCAGGGGATCGCGGCATATAGGGACACCTACATGTCGGATGACCTGCAGGAGATGGCAGACGTCCTGAAAAAGGGCATGGGAGGATGACATGACACTGGAAGAGATCCGCGCCGGTATCATAAGGCTGCTGCGGGAAGGGACGGACGTGGAAAATATCACGGGCGAGGATGTGACGCAGGCGAAACGCTTCCCGCTTTTGCATGTGCAGCTGACGCCGTTAAATTATGGGGCTGCGGCTGCCGGGATGTGGCGGGACAAGCAGATCCTTGTGGACATTTCCTACATGGAGGAGCTGCACACGTCAAATAAAAAGATCTATGCCATGCTGGAACGGCTGGACGGGATCTTTAGCCCGTTTTTCAGGATCGGGGACAGGGCGTTTACCTGCAGCAGCCAGATGGCAGTCACAGACGACATCGGGCATTATATGATGACCATGGCATTTACCGACACGGTTCCCTTTGAGGTACCGGAGCCGGTGGGAACAAAATTAGAGGTAGATTGGAGGAACAGGGATGGGATTACCGGAGATCATCATCAGCTTCCAGCGGAAGGCTGATACCGCCATCCGGAGCGGCAGCCGCGGAATGGTGGCGGTGGTTTTGGATGACACGACAAAGAACCAGATGCTGACGCCGTACAGGCGGTGGCGGGATGTGGTGCAGGAGGACTGGACAAAAGAGAGTTTAAAGGCGCTTGAACTGGTGTTTAAAGGAAGCCCCCAGCGCGTGGTGGCAGTCCGGCTGTTAAAGGATGAGGAGACGCCGGACCTTGCAGGCACCTTGAAAGAAATCTTGCCGCTCAACATTGATTATCTGGCGTACCCGGCATATACGGCAGGGGACAAGGAAGCGTTGCAGGCGTATCTGGAAGCGGTAAGGAGGCAGGGGAAGAAAGCGAAGGCGGTGCTGCCGGACTGCGCTGCGGACGATCCCCATGTGGTCAATTTTGCGACTACAGGTGTCACTGCACTGTGGGAGAATCAGGATGAGGTACAGACCTATACGGGCGCAGAGTATTGCTGTAGGGTCGCAGGGATCCTGGCAGGGCTGCCCCTTGACAGGAGCTGCACCTATTATGAGCTTCCGGAAGTGGTGGACGCGAAGCTGCCTGCAGATGCGGGGGCAGAAGTGGACGCTGGCAAACTGGTAGTCGTCTTCGACGGGGAAAAGTATAAGCTGGGACGAGGCGTGACAAGTCTGACCAGCATAACGGAGGAACGGCCGGAAGACCTTAAAAAGATCAAGATCGTGGAGGGGATGGATGTGATTATCCACGATATCTACACGACGTTTGAAGATGAATATGTGGGCAAGGTGGTCAATAGCTATGACAACAAGCAGATGTTTGTCGGGGCGGTCAACGATTACCTGAAAAAGATGGAGGGCAGCGTGCTGGATGAGACCGGGGATAACTTTGTTGAAGTTGACCTGGAGGCGAACCGGGAGTACCTGAAAAGGCAGGGGATCGACACGGAGGAAATGACCGACACTCAGATACGGGAAGCAAATACGGGCTCGTATCTCTTCCTGACAGGAGCGTGCAGGTTTTTAGACGCGATGGAAGACCTGACCCTTAAGATGAATATGTAGGAGGAGCCATGCAGGAATTAAAGGGCAATAAGACGTTGAGCGGCACATGGGCAGAAATCTGGTACAACGGCTTTAAAATCGCCGAAGCGACCAAGATTGCCGCGAAAGTAACGGTAAATAGGGAAGACGTACAGATCGGGATGGATGTGGACACAAAGATCACAGGTCAGAAAGGGGAAGGAACCCTGACGCTGGTAAAGGCGTTCACCCGGTTTGAGGATGTACGTAGAGATATCAGTAAAGGGAAAGACCCGAGAGGGACTATCATTACAAAACTGAAAGACCCGGATGCGACCGGGGGACAGACGGAGCGATACCAGATTGGGAATGTAGCGTTTTCTGAATTTGGTCTGGAATGGGAAAAGGGTGCAGTTGTCAAGCAGGAGTACCCTTTTGCATTTACCCCGTCGGATATGGTCCTGCTGGATGAGATCAGTGAACAGTAACGGAGGAAAAGAACATGGAAAAAGAGAAGAATGTAATATTTGAGGCATTTGCGCGGAAGGCGGCAGAGCGGATCGAGGAGCGCAAGAAGCTCCGTACCATGCGCCTTATGGTCAAGTCGGTCGGCATGGAGGTTGAGATCCGGGGACTGACAGAGGAAGAGATCAGGGATTGTATGGATTTTTCCGACGAATCCATTGAAGTGGACAAATATACGATCTACATGGCTTCCCCAACACTGCAGAATGCGGCGAAGATCCTTGTGGAGGAAGGCACGTTGAAACAGCACTATAAGATCACGGAAATGTTTACCGGGTCAGAACGCACATTTATTGTGAACAAGGTGCTGGAGCTTTCCGGAATGACGGGGGATGCGAATATTGAAGTGATCCGGGAGGATGAGGAGATAAAAAACTCTTAAAGCAGTCCCGTAAGATGTGGCTTGCAGGATATTGGATGGAGAGGGGATACCGGCCGGAAGAGATCTTTGCCATGCCCCGCATGGAGCAGGGCATCATGCAGGCGATCGCTGAACTGAACAGGGAGCAGTGCAAGGAAGATATGAGGGACGCCTTTTTGGAGGCGCTCTCTATTTTATTGCCCGGAAAATGAGGTGGATTGATTGAAGGAGGTTTTTGGTGCTGTCCTGTCAGTGAAGGATAACGTATCCGGCGTCATGAAACAGGCGAAGGAATCCACACGCGGTTACAGGGGCGAAGTTGAGAAGACAAAAAAAGAACTTGAAAAGCTTGATAAAAAGAAGATCAGGGAAAAAGAGCTGAAGATCAAAAACTCCGAAGCCTATAAGGCGATCGAAGGGGTCAAAAAGAAGCTGCAGCCGCTGGCAAAAAAGACCATTGAGATACAGGCGAAGACGGAGCATGCGGTCGATAAGGTCAAAAAGGTAAAGAGCCAGCTGGATAAGATCAAATCGACCAAAGTGGTGCAGCTGGTCGTAAAGGGCGGCCAGAAGGCGATGAAAGCCATGGGTAAGGGCATGCTGACCGGAACGGCAGCGGCGCTTGGTGCCTTTACGATAGCGGCAGGTGCGGCAGGGACGCAGGCAGCGTCCTTCCAGAGCCAGATGCAAAATGTTGGCACGCTACTGGATGGGGATGTGCAGGGCAAGCTGCAGGGGATGTCGAAGCAACTCAAACAGGTATCCATTGATACCGGAGCAGCCACGTCAGACCTTACGGATGGCTTATATCAAGTGGTGTCGGCATTCGGGGAATCTGCGGAGTCCGTAAAGCAGCTGGAGATCGCCGCCAAAGCGGCAAAGGCCGGGAATGCAACGACAACAGATTCTGTCAACATGCTTTCGGCAGTCACGAAAGGATATGGAGATACCTCTGCAGCGGCGTTGCAGAAGGCGTCCGATCTGGCATTTTTGACGGTAAAACTGGGGCAGACAAGTTTCCCGGAGCTGGCAAGCAGCATGGGTCAGGTAGTCCCGCTGGCGGCGACCATGAAGGTCAGTCAGGAAGAGCTGTTTGGCGCGATGGCGACGCTGACCGGCGTTACCGGCGGCACTGCGGAAGTGACGACACAGCTGCGGGCAACGATGCAGGAATTTTTAAGCCCGTCCTCCCAGATGGAAAAAGCCCTCAAAAAGATGGGTTATACATCCGGGGCAGCAGCGCTGGAAAGCGAAGGGCTGGGCGGGATCCTGACGAAGCTGAAAGAATCCGTCAAAGGGGACGAGGTTGCCTTTGCAAACCTGTTTTCCAGCATTGAATCCAAAAATGCGGTGCTGGCGCTGACGGGGGCGCAGGCAGACGCCTTTGCAGAAAAAACGGCAGCAATGGGAGAAGCGGCCGGGGCGACGGACCGGGCATTTAATATCCAGACAAATTCGGTGTCCGCGATGGCGTCGAAGCTAAAGAACGCCGGAAGTGTGATGCTGACCAGCCTTGGCGAGAAGGCACTGCCGTATGTGCAGGATGCGATGCAGGGGCTGATCGACCGCATGCCGGCAATCACGGAGACGCTGGGCGGCGTGATCGAGCGTGCAGGACCCATGTTTGGCGTGATGGCGAGCGGTATATCGAATGCGGTATCTGCCTGTGCCCCTGTGGTCGGCAGGATCGGCAGCATGTTTTCGGGAGCTTTTGCGGCAGCACAGCCAGCGATCGCATCCCTGAGGGACTCTTTTATGGCAGTCCTGCCGACATTGGAACCGGTGGTGCTTGCCATTTCGGAGGTTGCCACATCGGTAATTCCGCCCCTTGCGGCAGCATTTGCGGGGATCGGCAGCGTGGTGGCTGCTGTTATGCCAATCGTATCAGAAGTTGTATCTGGGGTTGGCTCCAAGATTGCTGAGATATTTGGCGTCATCGGGAGTAAGGCGGGGATCCTGCAGCAGGTGTTCGAGGCAGTCGCGCCGATCATATCGGGGCAGATCTCGGCGATCTGGACAGTGGCAGAACCGATCCTCGGGCTTGTGGTAGAGGGCGTCGGTCTGGTTGCGGATGCGATCGGATGGGCATTTCCATATATCCAGGGCGTGATCGAGCAGGTATGGGCAGTGGTTGGCCCGATCGTGCAGGGGCTTGCAGATGCATTCGGCGGGGCGGTCAAGGCTGTCAGCGGTGCTGTGAGTAAGGTGCGAGGCATATTTGGCGGCGGAAAGTCCAAGGAAACCCCGGCGACGAATGCCACAGGAACGTCATATTTTTCCGGCGGATGGACCACTGTAGGCGAGCACGGGCCGGAATTGGTAAACCTGCCTGGAGGCAGTAAGATATTGTCAAACCCTGTGACGCAGCAGGTTCAGGGCGGCAGCCGGAACATTAACGTGAACGTGGAGCATATGGAGGTCAGAAGCGAACAGGATATTGAACGGGTGGCAGAGGAGATCATCCGGAAAATCGAGGAAGCGGAGGATAACCAGTGATGGGAAAGACAAGGAGCGTGATGCTGGAAACGGATGACGGGCGGTGGGAACTGCCCGTCAACCCCAAGGAGATCAGCGTGACACAGGACAGCAAAGATAAAACGATCGACCTACTGAATGTGGGTGAGTTTAATGTGCCGGGTAACCGTGGACTGATAAAAATATCGTTGTCCACCTTTTTACCGGACAGCAGCAGCCCGTTTTATAAAGGGGTTGACCCGGAACAGATCATATCCTCCGTAAAGAAAGCGAAAAACGGGAAGCGTCCGATCCGCATCATCATATCGGGGTCGGACGTCAATGCCCAGTTTACGGTATCTTCCGCGACTGAAACATACAAGGAAGGTCAGACGGACATTTATGTGTCGTGGAGCTTTGTGGAGAACCGTGACCTGAACACGCAGCCGGTAGCAAGCTGGGTTAAGCGTTACACGGAAACAGGGATCTGCGAACGTAACACAAAAGCGAGTATCCCGAAGACGGTCATAGCAAAGGCGGGGGACTCCCTCTGGAACCTTGCGTGCCGGTATTATGGGGACGGCAGCCGCTGGAAGGAGATCGCGGCAGCCAATGGCATGACAGAAGATGACCTGACTGGCGGGGAAAGGCTGGTGATACCGGATTGAATGTGAGCATAAACGGGAGCAATGTATCAAAATATATCGAAAGCATCAGTTGGTCAGGGGACGAAAACCAGCTGGCGCGCAAGGTTACGATCAGTTACCTGTATGCGCCGCAGGATCCGAACGTCCACAACATATCCGTCAGGAAAGGGGACAGGCTGATCCTGGAGGATGGCATCATCCTGTTTGACGGGATCGTACTCACGGAGGAGCGTACAGAGAATGACATCAAAATGCAGTCAATGGCTTATGACTATGCCTGGTATCTGCGCGGGAAGGCATTTGGCGTATATAAGGGCAGCCCGGCGGCGGTAACGGCGGCAGTCTGCGCAGAAGCCGGTGTAGCATGCGGGACGCTGTATGACCCGGGTGGCGAGGTAGAAGTGATCAGCACAGGGGAAAAGTCTATCGCGCAGGTCATCCAGACGGCTTATGAGGGTAAGGATGCCCATTTGTACATGCAGGGGCAGACGGTGTGCGTGGAGAAATATGGCGAGCAGCTTGCTGGGACAGTGACCGGGGATGATGCGGTCATGGATGCCCAGTATAAGAGCAGCATCGAAAATCTGGTAAACCAGGTCGTGATCCTTGGGGCGTCTGACCAGCCCATCGGGGAGGTTTCCAACGGTCTCACAGGGTATGGCATCATCCGTGAGGCTTATAAACAGACCGGGGATGAAAAGGATGTGGCGGGGGAGGCGCGTAAATTGCTGAAAGGGATCGAGGATTCCGGAAAGGTGGTTGTGCGCGGCAATCCCGCCTACCAGACCGGACGGGCGATCGTGGTGGAAAAGGTAAATTCCAAGATCCGCGGGCGCTTTACGATCATATCGGATGAGCATGCATGGACAGGGTCTGACTATCAGACGACGCTGGGATTGCGGTTTTTGGAGGTGGCATAAAATGGCGCAAGGAAATCCCTACGCACGTTTTGTGGAGGTCATGAAACGGCAGGGGCGGGCAATGAATGAGCCCGCCATGACGGTTGGAATCGTAACAGGAGTGGATCCGGTCAGTATTTCGGTTGATGGCGTGCCGATCGCAGAGCATATCTACTGCAATCAGGTAACAAGTTCCAACAAGGATGAGGAGCTGGCGGCAATTTTGGAGCAGGAGGAATATGTATCCCCTGCCCTGAAGGGGTTTTTGAAAGAACTGTATGAAGGTATCCGGGTACAGCCTGGGGATTATGTACTGGTACAGCGGGTCGGAAATCAGTTTCTGATCTGTGGGAAGGTGGCGGCGTTATGAGTATTTTCCCGTTTACACAGGACGTGCCGGAACTGGAGGAGCGTGCTGCGCAGGAGCTGCCGGTGTTCCGGGAACTGGCATACGACTATGAAAATAACTGCCTGAAACGTAAGGGAGGGAAAACCTATCTGGTCGAAAAGGATGAGGCTGTCCGAGTCTGGATTTACAAGGCATTGCTGACGCGCCGCTTTGTGTGGCCTGCCTATACCCATGCTTATGGAAGCGAGCTGGAGGCTGTTATAGGATATTCAAACAATAGGGACATCCTTGACAGTGAGGTAAAACGCTACATCACAGAAACCCTGATGGTAAATCCGTATATTCAGGAATTGTCAGGATTCCGCTTTGAACACAGGGGATCGGAGATGACGGTAGCGTTTGACGTCACGACAGTTTATGGGCGTTTTACCCATGAGACGGAGGTTTACAATGAGTGAAAACAGCTTTATAGCGATCTTAAACCGTATGAAAAGCCGGATAACAACGGAAGCGGACAGGCGGGAAGGCACATGGACGGCAGATAACCTGCAGGCGGTTGCAAATGAACTGGCAAGGGTTTATGCGGAGGACATCGAGGACATCCTGCCGCAGGCATTTGTTGCTACGGCGGTTGGGAAGAATCTGGACAGCGCCTGCAGTGATTATGGAATAACCCGCCGGGAGGCAACGAAGGCAGAGACGGTCGTGGAAGTGACCGGGGATCCCGGGAATTACAGTGGTGTGACAGGGTATGCCGGGGAGATCGCTTTTTTGCTGGATGATTTTGTGATCGAAGGTGCAGGCGCGGTACAGGTCCGGGCGGTCTGCATGACGGCAGGGGAGCAGGGAAACGTGGCTGCTGGAAGCATTACAGAGGCGGACAGCATCCACATCAGGAAGATCACAAATCCGGAGGATGCAGAGGGGGGATATGATCGGGAAAGCGATAACGTCCTGCGGCAGAGGGCGCTGGAGCATATCCGTACCCCAGCGATCAGCGGCAACATTGCCCACTATATCCAGTGGGCAAAGGAAATCCCCGGCGTACATAAGGTAAAGGTATTTGACCTTGTGCGGGGGAACGGGACGGTAGATGTGGTGCTGATTGCAAATGACAACGAACCGGCGCCGGAAAGCCTGGTCACTGATGTGGCGGAATATATAGAGTCCCAGCGGCCGATCGGGGCGGATGTACTGGTAACAAGCGCGGAGGCGGTGGAGCTGCAGGTAGAGGCGGCGGTGCTGGTAAAGAGTGGATACACGGAATCCATGGTAACAGCACGTCTGCAGGAGCTGCTGGACAGATACTGTGAGGATACGGCATTTTTATCCACAGTGGTGTCTTATCTGGGGATTGTGGCGTTGGTTTTTGACTGTCCGGGGGTGGTGGATGTGGAAAATGCCAGAATTAACGGGCAGGAAAAGAGCCTGATCCTGACAGCAAGACAGTTTCCGGTAGCGCTGCCCGTGCGGATCAGCGTAAAGGAGGTTGCAGATGCTTAAAAAAAGTGTGCCGCCCTTTGTCGCCCAGATGCGGGAGATGGCAGAACTGTTTGGGGCAGAGCAGCCGGAATTGGACAGGCTGGAGGGGATCCTAACAGAGCTTTTAGCCCAGTTTTATATCAAAACGGCAACGTACAGTCTGAACCAGTGGGAACAGGATTTTGGGATTGCTGAGAACCCAGAGCTTACGCAGGAGCAGCGCCGCGCCCAGGTACTGGCAAAGCTCAATATGCGGATGCCCGCCACGGTAAAAATGCTCGAAAATCTGGTACGCCAGACGGTGGGTGCAGAAAACGTCTGGATCGAGGAGCATCCGGCGGAATATGCATTTACGGTGTATGTGCAGGAGGATAAGTTGTCGGACTTTTTGGGGATTGCCCGCAGGGCGGTGCATGATGCCCGTCCCGCCCATCTGAATTATAAATTTATTGAGCGCCTGATCCGGAATGCCCGGCTTGACTTGTATGGGGCAGGGTATGGGCGGATCATTCACATGTCGGAGTCGGAGGTGGACATCAGCGGGCTGTTTTCGGTGCTGCATGCAGGAGGCTACGGGACATTCATTTCGGTGCGGCAGGAGGAGGTGAGTATGGTATGAAATATGTATTAACGGCATCAGGGGAAAGATACCTGGCCCGCGTCAATGCCCAGATGATACGGATGCATCTGGTCAGGGTGGAAGTGGGGAGCGGTGTGTCGGCTGCACCCGAAAAGCTGGAAACCCTGCTGGATGTAAAGCAGCGGCTGCAGATCGAATCCGTGGAGCAGGATGTGAATGAGGCAGTCATCCACTGTATGCTGACGAATTTGGAGTTGCATGAAGGGTATCTTTTGCAGCAGTCCGGCGTATATGCGCATGATTCGGTTTCAAACCGGGACGTCTTGATCTTTGTGGGACAGGATGCAGAAGGCGAATGGATTCCGCCTATCGAAGAAAGAGAAGTACAGTATCTGCATAATATTGCAGTCCGGGTCAGCTCCACGGACAAAATCACCTTTGATGTGAGTGTCAGCGATTTTGTGCGGAAGGACTATCTGGAGCAGAAGTTGGAAGAGCATATGCGGCATTCCGGGCATATTTTTGTGGGAGCAGCAGCTACGGAAATCCGGGAAGGTGACGTGCTGCTTATCATGGACATAGGTGGGGAGCCTCTGGTTCCAGCTGAGGACTTTGTGGTGGCAGCCCCTACGAATCTGGTAATTTCAGACCAGCCCCCGACAGATGGGGATAACTGGGGAATAGTAGAAGGTAAGATGACTGTAGGTAGTACCCCGGAGGAGGACACGACCTTTTTCGGGAAGATATAAATGTTAAGGAGGACTAAGAAATGGCAAACGAAAGAGTAACAATGTCGCGCAACACGGCACCAAAGGGAGAAGCACCGAAGTGGGAGAGATACTTCCCCAAAACAGTTGTGGATGCCATCCTTGCGAGTGACAGGGAAGGCGAAGATAAGACAGTCATGGATCTGGTTAATGAGCGGATTCAGGCAGTAGTAGGCAGTGCGCCGGAAAATTTTGATACTTTGCAGGAGATTGCAGCCTACATCGAAAGTCACAAGGAAGTGGCAGATGCCTTACAGGCGGCAGTAGGAAATAAGGCAAACAAAGATGAGGTTGTTTATAAAAACAAGACGGCGAGTACCGTGGCGGTTGGAGGTATCCCGAAGGGATATGTACCTCCAACATCGGGGATCAGTGCTGCGGAGCTTTTAGATAAGATGCTCCATGCTTATGTTGCACCGACGGTATCTGCCAGCGCAAAGCCGGTGAACGGAGGCGTTTTTGAAATCGGGAAATCGCAGTCCGTGACGGCGGTGGATGTGAACATCACAATGGGGTCTGCAGGGGTAAAAAAGGTAGAGGTATTTGATGTTGATACATCCCTGGGGGTACTTACCTCTGGGATCAAGGCGGGTGTCAATACGATGACGCTCACGAAGGCTTTAACTGTGACGGCAGCCAAGCAGCTTACTGTTAAGGTAACCGACAATGAGGATAAGGTGGTAACGGCAAAGACAGGATCCTTTAGTTTTGTATCCCCGTATTACTGGGGTGCGGTGGCAGCAGGTGTGACAGCAACAGAGAGTGTGATCAAGGCAGCTACTAAGGTCGTGCAGGGCAAGGGTAACAAGTCCTTTGTATATAACTGCAACAATCAGCGGATGCTGATCGCTTATCCCAAGAGTTACGGCGCGGTAGCAAAGATTCTGGACGCAAATAGCTTTGACGTGACAGGTACCTTTGTGCAGACGACGGTGCAGGTAGATGGCGTGGATTACTACGCATATCTTAACGACCCGTCTACAGTAGCGGCATTTAAGATGAGCTTTAACTATTGATTAACCACGTTTTAAGGAGGATTTAACCATGGGATTTAAGGATAAAAAAGGTATAACAGTAGCGAGCGGGTTTAAGCTGCAGGCAGCAGCTTTGCTGGATGCGCGCGGTCAGGTAAAAACCATCGCAGAGAGGGATGAGCTGGTAACCCTCAATGCGGTAACGCCAGGTTTGCGGGTTTACGTTGAAGAAACGAAGACATCTTATGTATATAATGGTTCGGGCTGGGATGAGCTGACCAAGGGTGCCGGATATACCCATCCGAACACGCCGGGTAACAAGCATATCCCGGCGGGCGGAGTATCTGGGCAGGTGCTTGGTTGGTCTGCAGACGGTCAGGCAAAGTGGGTAGAGGATAAGGACACTACATACAATCCTGCCACAACAGGCACGAACGGCCTGATGAGTGCTGCAGATAAGGAAAAACTGGATGGTATTGCTGAGGGGGCAAATAATTACTCCCATCCCAAGACTCATGCAGCAACGATGATTGTGCAGGATGCAGAGCACCGTTTTGTCAGTGATGTGGACAAGCAGGGCTGGTCAGACAAGTACACCAAAAATGAAGTGGACAACAAGCTTTCAGCGCTGGAAACAAAGCTTGACTGGAAAGAAGCGGTAAAAACCTTTGCGGATATTGCCAAAACCTATCCGAACCCGGAGGATGGGTGGACGGTAAACGTCAAGGATGATGATGTGACCTACCGCTATACCGGGAATAAGTGGGTGGCGATCTCAGCCAACAGCATCCCGCTGGCAACAAAAGACTTAGATGGCCGTATGAGCAAATCGGATAAAGCAAAGCTGGACGGTATTGCGGCAGGGGCAAACAACTATACGCATCCCGACACGTCCGGAAATAAGCATATCCCGGCGGGCGGTGCATCGGGACAGGTGTTGGGATGGTCTGCAGACGGGCAGGCAAAGTGGGTAGAGGATAAAGACACTACCTATAGTCCTGCCACAACAGCCACGAATGGTCTGATGAGTGCTGCAGATAAGGCAAAACTGGATGGGGTAGCTGAGGGGGCAAATAACTATACCCATCCGGAACATCACCCCGCGACGGTTATTACAGAGGATGACAACCATCAATTTGTGACAAAGGCGCAAAAAGAAGCGATTGACAATATGCCATCTATCGGATTTGGCAGAGAATATCCGCAGGAGGCAGCACCGAATTCCCTGTTCTTCTTGATTGGATAAAGGAGGACGATATGAATCTTTTAACTCAGATTAAGCACAAAACACAGAAAGGTGAGGAAGTTATTATGGACATCGGGGCGAAAGCCTCGAATGTCCTGCCGGAAAATTTTGTAGAACAGAAGGAACGGAGCAACCTCACATATAAGGACAAATTGCCGGTTATATTTGGTAAGCTGTCGAAGTGGTATGCGGACTTGAGACCGGTGGCGTGGTCCGGAAGCTATTCGGATCTGACGAATAAGCCTACTATCCCAGAGGGGTCTGCGGCAAATTATCAGGTGGCGAACAATGACACCACAGAGGCTGAGGGGTTTGTGGCGGATGCTCGGATCGTGAGGACACATGGGCTGGAGATTGATGGACTAAGTAGGGATTTGAAAGTTGTAAAAGAGCATTCTGTCTGGGAACAGATCGGCTCATTGTCTGGAACTGCGCAGAAAATTTTTGACTTTTCGCAGTGTGAAGAAATTTGCCTTGTTACAACATGCGCTGGAAATGCAAAATTGGTTTATACGGTTAAAATACCAGTAGTTGTATTGAGTGAAGACAAAATACATGTGTGCAACGGCGGATATACAGCTGGAACTGGAGCGCAGTGCGAATGGGAAATATCAAAAACATCTTGCCGGTTGCTGGCTTGTTATGTTGGAGGGACAAATTACACCGGATCTGCAACGACAATATATGCCAGATAAGCACATATTTTGACTTATTCATTGCATAAGTTAAATTTACATCCGCCAAACCCGCTATTATTGTTTTCGGACTGCTTGGTGTGAATTAAGACATATTTAACATTTGTTATATCAAACACAGTATCGTTTCTATTGCCGATTTGATATTTTGTGTCCAGTTCATTCCCCCAGTTATTAACATCGAAATTCGGAGAATTATATACCCACCAATAGTTTGCATTACAATCCGTTACTTTTAGACGATTATAACCCGGATTTTCAAATACAAGATTAGTACTCGTATAGTAATTCACTTTCGGCATTTGAGAAAATTTCATGTTTAATAACGGGGCACTAAAAGGGAATACTGTATCCGCACCAGCCTTTGTCTTATATCCCGTTATTTTACCCGTACTTTTATCAATTACAAATTCCGGGACAGCGCTTAAATCCCTACTTAATACTCTCGCTGCCTCTCCGGCATCGTTGCACCGGTGCAACTTGTCCCCATAACCTCTCTTAGACCGTCTTGCGGCGGCCTTAAAAAATTCCATATAATACGCTCAAATCACGCCGCCATAAAGCGACGATGCGATGCCCTTACCTGCTCCTTTGTAACCGTGCAGTATATCCGCGTGGTCTCGATTTTAACGTGCCCCAGCAGCTCCTGTACCTGCTCGATCGGCATTCCCATGCGTAGCAGATCCGTGGCCGACGTCCGCCGAAAGCGATGTGGGTGTACCTTGCTTACCCCCGCCGCGTTCCCGACCTTTTTTAAGATGTTCCTGATACCAGATTTCGTCAGGCGCTTGTGCGGCGCTCGAGTCCCCACAAACAAGGCAGGATTATCGTCCGCCCTGCTTTCCAGATACTGCTTTAGGTGCAGGTGTGCTCGCGCATTAAGGTACACTTCCCGTTCCTTATTGCCTTTCCCCAGCACCATGACATCATCTGACTCCCAGCATATGTCGTCCCGGTTTAATCTACACAATTCCGAAACGCGCACGGCACTGGAATACAAAAACTCAACTATGGCCAGATCGCGCTCCTGCTCGCAGGCACAACGTACCTTTTCCAACTCCTCCGGAGACAATGGCTTTTTTACAGCCTGCTTGTACTTGATTGGTTCCAGCCCATCCACAGGATTTCGCATAATCACTTTTTTGCGCTGCAGCCAGCGGAAAAAGCTGTTAAACACAAGACGGATATTATTCATGTATCTGTTTGACACCTTCCGAATCGACTTATATTTTTCCATATACTCGATCAGATCATCATCCTCTATATCTTCCACATTTTTTCCGACATACGACAGCATGCGGCTTAAATGCAGCTGATACTGTTCGATCGTGCCCTCAGATTTCCCGTTCTGCCGGAACGCATCTAAAAATACCCGCAGATAATTTTGACCATTCTGATCAACACGCATTAGCCCTGTCTCTTTTTTGCTGATGTCATAGCCGCATAATTGCACCCGGACAACACTTTTTAAGCGCGCAAGTTGCTCTTGGTCCAAAACAGGCGTCATCGCCTGTAGGATTGCCATTACAATTTCATCTTTCATGGACATTCACCTCCTGCCGCCATGTTATCAGACGGCAGGGGTAAGATACATTATTCAGTTGTTTTCTTTTGCCAGTTCAGCCTCTACTTTTTTCTTCCAGAGGCTCGGCACTTCATCAATCGTCATTCCACCGTTTTTGATTCTGTTGACATAAAATTTTACCATTATTTTTTCCTCTCTTTCTCAATGTCAAAGGCTTACGCCCTGTGCTTCTGCCATTCCGGACACGACATCCCCCAGATCCTGGATCGCGCCATCCTGAATACCCTGACCAGCTTCCAGATGACGCAGTCTCATTTCAATCAGACTCTCCTGCTCTAATGTCACTGTAACAACATCCTCCTCCGGAGTTGCCCCGATTGTCTTTGTAATCTCACGAAAGATGTCATAACGCTCATGTGTCGCCTGCACATGGCCTTCTGCATCGCACTGCTGGATCAGTTCTAAGTTGTTCTGACCGGCGTCTCTAAAAGACTTTTCCAGTGTGGTAATATCGCCAGCTTTAAAGCTGATTGCAAGAGTACCAGTTCCAAATCCGATGCTGTCATAAGGCAGCTCCACTTTGTTTCCTAAGATAATTTTTTCTTTCATGTATTTTTCCTTTCTCCCGGTTTTCCGGGTAAAAAATTAAGACCCCTTTCGGAATCTTATTGACATAGTTTTTTGTCCCCCTTACTCAATTAAGTAGGGATTTGGGTGGTCTGTCTTTTGGACAAGACGCGGATGGCAACTGGGGATACAAAGCGGGAGGTGCGGATACAGTAACCCCTTTTAAAGGTGATCCGGACTTTGATTACGAACACGGAATTTCGATTCCGTATGTTGTAGCTGCTGGAAACCCGAACGTTTTACATTATTATACAATGACCGCGGAAGATGCGGCTTACTCTTATCTTGCACTATTCGCGGTTACGGCTGGTAGCGTGGTATCGATCGAACTTAGCGGGGTTAGTGGCCCATCCATTGTATGTAATAAGCCGGGTGGAAGCTATTCTTTCGCGCTAATCGCGAACCCTGTTTTGAACGGAAAAGTTAATTTTAGGCACGGAGGAACTGGTGACGGACATGTTTACAAACTTATGATTAAGTAATATTAGCGATACCAGACTCTTACAATCTCCGATCCATACGCATTTCCGCTATTGTTTGAGGTGCTAAAGGTGATTGTTACGGATTCTGTTGTATATGTCACGTTAAGAGCGTTCCATCCTTCCCACCCTCTTGATACAAGACCAGCGCAAACAATCTCTCCAGCATCAGGGATATCAGCCAATAAAATATTTTTGGTGGCAGTTCCAGATGCAATCGTGAAATCGATTGATTTAAGAAAAGAAGACGGTGCTGGTATTGCCCTGTTGTTAATATAATAAACTTTGACATAAAGACCTTTTAAACCATTAACGGATGTCATTACAAGTTCGGAGTTGCTATGTTTTACATAGGAAACACCGATACCGGCGTTTAATTGGTTCGTTCCTCCATTGTACACTTCAATGAAGAAATCTTTTCCATGAACCATAGATCCAAAATTAGGAATTTCAGATACTTTTGTAAAATGATATCCGTGATGCCATTGTCCAAATTCGTGTTCTTTAAAGTCTACTCCGCCACAGTCAAGAACCGAATACTCTGGCGTTTCACCCAATTTTTTTCGCACTGCATCAGCACCTACAATGTAAAAATCGACTCCGTCCTGCTCCAGAGAGCAGCCGCCCAAATCCCTACTTAATATAGAAGCAAAGGAGAAAATAGATATGAAAAAAATTGATTGGATGAGAAAACTAACCAGTAGAAAACTTTGGTTAAGTGTAGCATCATTTGTGACTTTAATGGTTGTTGCGTGCGGCGGCACGGAAAATGAAGCTGCACAGATCTCTGCGCTTATTATGGCCGGTGCTACTGTTATCGGCTATGTAATCGGGGAAGGGATGACAGATGCAGCGGCAATTGAAGCGAAACAGGCAGAGCAGGAAGGATAAGGTGATCCGATTATCTCCCGGCGCGGGGTTAAGCGTGATGTAATCGAAGATTATACGGAGGATTGAAAGTATGGGAAGCAAAGAGTTTTTGGAGAAATGCAAGCAGATTGTCATGGTGTGGACGCTTACAAAAAATGGGAGAATTTTGTGGTGAGGTAATGATTATGTGGAAAGGAATAGACGTATCAGATAATCAGGGCGCAATCAACTGGGCGCAGATCCACAAGAATGTAGATTTTGCAATCCTGCGCAGCGTGCGCCGGTCGGGCAAGGCAGACCATCAGTTTGCCGCAAATTTGGAGGGCTGCCGGAAGCGTAATATCCCGATGTCGGTCTACAAATACACCTATGCCGCCACGCCGGAGGCAGCGCGACAGGAAGCACAGCAGGTCGTAGTGTTGCTACAGTCTTATGGACTGACTGGTACAATGGTCTGGTGGGATGTGGAGGATAAGGACGTGCTGCGACCGCTTGGCGCTGCAAAGCTGACGGAGTGCATCCGCGCGGCGCAGGAGGTTATTACGGCAGCAGGGTACAGCTTTGGACTGTACGTTGGGTTGTACGTGTACAATGAGTGCTGGTTTGACTTTAATGCGTTTTCTGGAACACGGTTGTGGGTGGCTCGATACTACAAAGGCTATCGCACGATGTTGTTTGCCGATGAGCCGGATCAGAGCTATAAGCCATCGATCAACCGGTGGCTTACGGTATGGCAGTATACGAGCTGTGGCGAGATTGCAGGCATCAAAGGCGATGTTGATCTAAATATTAGCTACGAAGATCCGGCAGCGTGGACACAGCATGTGGCGGAGTCTGGAGTAATCTATACAGTATCGGTGGCGGATGTCTGGACACGCGATCAGGCAGAGGCTATTCAGCAGCAACTTGCGCCTCTGGGAGTTTGCGGCGTGGTGCACAAAGTACAAATATTGGAGTAAAAAAGAGACCGGGCGTTTTAAGGCGCACCGGTCTCTTTTTTGATGAAGCTGTAGGTTTTTCTTTAACATATTTTAAAATAGTGTTTATTGAGAAATAAACGGATGAGAAAATCAACAAAATTAAAGATTTTTCGACGTAAAAAAAGAAGTGTCATTTTAAGTGTATTAAAACGTCATTCTTTGCGGCAGCATACAGTATGGAAAAGAAAGTTATCCGAGAAAGAAATGGGATGGTAAAGAGAAGATCAATATCCTCAGAAATGAGCTCTTTTTGGAAGCAGAAGAAAATCTGAAGGCTGCAGAAGAAGACAGTATTTATTTTGTAGAGGCGCCGACTGGAAGCGGAAAAAGCAATCTGGCATTGAATCTGAGTCTGAAATTTTTGGAGCATGCGGATAAAGTATTCGAAATCTATCCGTTTAATACGCTGGCGGAACAAAACAGACATACGCTCGAAACTATTTTTGGAAAAACAGAGGCGATAAATGATATTGCAGTTGTGAACTCGCTGACGCCGATCAGAGGAAGGGGAAACGTAGAAGAAGATCCGGAAAAATATTATAAAGAAGCGCTTCTGGATCGTCAATTTCTAAATTATCCGTTCATTCTTTCCAGCCATGTTACCTTTTTTCGTACACTTTTCGGAACTGGAAAAGAAGATATTATGAGTTTTTTTCAGTTATTGAACAGCGTCGTTGTACTGGATGAAATACAGAGTTACCGGAATGCGATATGGACAGAAATTATGATATTTTTAAACAGCTGTGCAGGGCTGATGAATATGAAAATTATTATTATGTCTGCGACACTTCCGGATTTATCTCAGCTGGTGGATGGAAAATGTAACGTAGTGAAACTGATTCGTAATCCTGAAAAATATACGCTTCATCCGACATTTGCGAACAGAGTAATCTGTAATTATGAACTGCTGCAGGAAGAAATTACGTTGGATCGGCTGCGGCGGCATGTTTTGGAAAATATGCAGTTAAGGGAGAAGAGCGGGGCTAAAATACTGATCACATTTATCAAAAAACAGACAGCTTATGATTTTTTTCATAGAATGAAAGAGGCTCTGGGAGAACAATCAGAATGGCAGTTAAAATTGTTGACGGGAGATGATTCGATTTATGAAAGAGAATCGATTTTGAAACCAATTCGGGAAAATGTATGGAAAAAGGTAATTTTGATTTCTACACAGATAGTTGAAGCCGGCGTTGATATTGATATGGATATCGGATATAAGGATATTTCGAAACTGGACAGCGAAGAGCAGTTTCTTGGAAGAATTGCAAGATCTGGAATCAAAAACGGAATTCCTGGAATTGTGTATTTTTTCAACTTTGATCAGGCGGAGAAAATTTACAGAGACGATTATCGGATGGAAAAGTCCCTTACACTGGGAAATGAAGAGATGAGGACCGTATTAAAAGAAAAGCGATTTCAAACTTATTATGAACAGGTGATGCATTATTTGAAAGAAATGAAAAATCGTAAAACATCGGAAGAGGGTTTGGAATATTTCTTTTCAGAATCCCTAAAAAAACTGGACTTTCTCAAAATACAAAAGCGAATGGAACTGATCGAGGAAGACTGCTGGCATGTAGATATTATTTTGTGCCGGAAACTGGTGATGGAAGATGGAACGGAAAAAGATGGCAGGAAAATCTGGGAGCATTATAAAGAGTTGCTTTCTGATTATCAAATGGATTATTCGGAGAAAAAAGTAAAGTTATCGGAATGCCAGAGTGATCTGAATCTGTTCCGGTATCAGATTAAACGGAATATTCAGATTCCTTATAATGAGATGATAGGAGAATTATACTGCGTTTATGACGGAGAGCAATATTTTCAGGATGAGAAAATAGACCGTGAGAAGCTGGAAGGAGATCATATGTACTTTATAGATTTATAGAAAGGGGGATATATATGCGAGTAAACGGTACATTGATGAATTATTATTTTCATTGTAAACGGCAATGCTATTTGCATGGAAATCGTCTTAATCTGGAAGATAACAGCGAAGAGGTTCAGATCGGAAAAGCACTTCATGAAGAAAAAGCGCAGAATGAAAATACGGAAATTCAGCTGGAAAATATTCGCCTGGACAGACTGACAAAAGAATATTTGACAGAAATCAAAAAATCGGATGCTGACCCGGAAGCAAGTAAATGGCAGCTTTTATATTATTTGAAGAAGTTAAAGGAAAAGGGGATTATCAGAAAAGGAAAATTGGAGTTTATTGAGAAAAATAAGGAGAGCAAGAAAACTTTGATTGTAGAATTAGGAGAAAGTGAAGAGGAACAGTTAGAAAAGTATATTGTCGAGATTGAAATGCTGGTGCAGCAAAAAGAGGTGCCGTCGCCAATCAATGGAAAACAATGTAAGAAGTGCGCATATTATGAATATTGTTATATTTAGGGGGAGAATATGGGGACGACAAAATATATTATGTCAATGGGCGAATTATATCGGAAAGATAATTCACTTTGTTTTCGGAAAAATGGACAAAATGTTTATATTCCGGTTGAGAATACAAAAGAAATTTATTGTCTGAATGAAACATCGGTGTACAAGGGGTACAAACAAGATAAAATAGAAATGAGGGGCGATAGAGCGGAAATGTCAGATTTTCCACTCTATCTGAACACGGTCGCTGGTGGCCTTGATCGTAGAGATC
>OIWP01000265.1_pt1 | contig 81338 bp, 79 predicted proteins | sample 1587661 | NCBI WGS metagenome assembly OIWP01 (sample SAMEA3888899, study PRJEB22519) | human gut metagenome | biome: human gut; feature: human-associated habitat; material: faeces | place: Denmark | collected 2010 | reverse complement strand
GCGCGGGCCGATCACGGTGATAGAGGTTTTTAAACACCCCGTTAGGTTCATACATCGCACAGACAGAAGTTACCGCCGCGCACGTTCCCGCGATGGTTGGGAAATTAAACAGCTTTTTATTCATTTGATCACTTAAGACCTTGCATGTATCCAATGCCTTGCCGCCGCCAAAAGCAAAAATCATATCCGCTGCCTGTACCGCTGCGTTCTGTTTCAGCATTTCCACATTTTCATAAGCGGCTTCACCGCCATACCATAAAGTATCCAAGATCTCTATCGTACTGTCCTTTAAAGCTTCTTTCAACAGATGGCAGGCTTTAGCCAATGCCCGATGACCGCCGATACAGACTGCCTTATTGCCATAATCCTTGCAGATTTCTGCCGCTTCTTGATAAACATCAGTACCGACACTATAACTTGGTAAAAATACATTTGACATAATAGTTCCTCACTTTCTTAAGCCTTTGCCGCTTCGGCTTCTAATTCAGGCATCGCCTTTCTTGATTCCTGCTTCTCAAGCGGCATAGATGCGTATATATTAGCCAATACGGAGCCGGAAATCTGATGAGCTACAGTGGCTACCGCTGCCGGCAGCGCACATAACGGATTGGCAAACTGTCCGGCCAAACCTACCGCAAGGCCTGAATTCTGTAAACCTACCTCAATCGAGATGGCTCTTTTCTTAGCCGTCTCTAAGCCAAGCAGCCGGGCGAACAGCCAGCCAACGCCAAAGCCCAGCCAGTTATGCAGACAAACTGCCGCAATCACCATTAAACCAGAAGTCATCAAGCGCTGAGCGTTCGGAGCCACACACATACCGACAATTGTCACAATGCTTAAGACGCTGACCATAACCAAGACTTTATCAAACTGCTTAACGGCATCCCCGGCTAATCGATGCATTAATACACCCGCCGCAATCGGTACTAATACGACCTGAACAATACTCAGCAGCATTGTCAGCATATTTACCTCAACCCATTGGCCCGCTAAAACATAAGTAAGCAAAGGGGTAAGCAGCGGCGCAAGCAAGGTCGATACCATTGTCATGCCAACTGATAACGGCACATCTCCCTTGGCTAAGTAGGTCATTACATTACTTGCCGTACCGCCGGGACAAGTTCCCAAAAGCACTAAGCCAACCGCTAACCCGCTGTCAAGATTTAATCCCTTGGCCAGCAGGAAGGCTCCCAGCGGCATAATCGTAAATTGAGCCAGACAGCCAATCAGCACATCCTTCGGTCTTGAAAAAACAATTTTGAAATCATTCAGCTCCAATGTCATACCCATTCCAAACATAATTACCCCTAATAAAACATTAGTCAGTGACTGCCCCGCTACCTTGATTTGAGCGACAGCCGTGAAGAAGGAAGGCTGAATCAGTGAAAAAGCCGCAACAGCCAATACGATCCATGCCATGTACTTCCCTAAAAAATCACTTAAACGGTTTACGAATTTCATTTACATTTCCTCCTGTAATAACAAAAAAAGGCTTTATCTCTAAGAGACAAAACCTTTGGTTCTGCGGTACCACTCCAATTACTGTCAAAGACAGTCACTCTTCTGACATCTCCGGAAAAATCCTTTTAATGCAGAACACCGTAACGAGTGTTAATCGTTCTAACTTACTTGAACCCTTTCAGCAGACTGTTCATGGGTGATTTTCCTAAACCTGACGCTCTCTGTTTTTCACCGGTCAACAGCTCTCTGTGCAGCGTCCTTGCTTAGTACTCTTCCCAATCATCACATTTGTTATGGTCTCTATTATACAGGAATGAAAATGATTGTCAACAACTTTATTGAATATTTTCAGAAAACAGTTTATATTATTTTCTTATATTTTCATAAACTTTACATGAATATCTCTTGCAGTTTAGCCAATATTCACTATAATAATATTTAGCTGCCGTCTTAGCTCAGGGGTAGAGCAACTCCATGGTAAGGAGTAGGTCGGAGGTTCAATTCCTCTAGACGGCACCATTTAATTATATCATCAGCCAGAACGGCTGATTTTTTTTGCTTATTATTTAAAAAAACGGGGATATCCCCGTTTAATCTTTGATTTCTACTTTGAAACGCGCACCGGCATCACCCATAAACAAGATGTAACAGCCTGCTCCTAATGGGAAAGATTCCGGCTTGCTGTTCACTGAATTAAGCACAGCCATGCCTGTACTGTCATAAACTACATAGCCTGCATTCTCAGGTACTGTAATAGAAATGTTTTTGCCTTCATATTCAGGTCCGGCATAGTAATATTGATTATAACCCTTATCATTGATACGAACGCTGAAGCTGTCACGGTGAACTTCCTTGATCGCATCTTCACTGACAAACAGGTTATCATTTAACTTCATATATTCAATACCATCCTCTTTATAGAAAGAGATGATACCGACATCACGGCTGCCGCTCATTGGAATTTCAATTTCAGGAACCGCTGTATTCGCATCGATTACCCGATAACAAGATAAGTAATTGCCCTTTAATGCAACACTGGTTACCGGCAGAACGGTTGCGACTACCTGTGATGTATATTTATTTAGGATGCTCAGATAGCCTTTATCTTCACGAGCCGCCCATGCCTTTGCGACAGAGTCGCTCAATTCGGACAATTCAACTTTCTGAGCAAAATAGGAATGCTCATGAACACGTCCGATGCCCGGCAATTCAGAAGCGCCGTTGACATTCAGATAGGTATTTCCGTTTTGTTCCATGAAATACATAGCCAAATTACCAGTAGGATCCACAAACTGTCCGTCACCGACATAAATCATTGTAGCTGCCTGCTCGTTGCCTTCAAGATAAGCATTTTTATAAGTAAGCAAGCCATCATCACTTAAATCAACCCGATAAATACCGCCGAAGTTAGCGTAATAACCTTCATATTTCTTCAAATCGCCATCCAGTGCTTTCTGAACCGGCTGACTTGGCACCGGCAATGTTTCCGCGCCTTTAATGATGCCTTTTTCATATAGACGATCCATTAACAGCTGAGTCGCTAATATCTGATCATACAAGCTGCTGCCGCCGGAAGAAGTCACCGCCGCTGCCATATTGTATTCAGGCAGAACGATCAATGAGCTGTGCATTAAAAGTGTATCGCCGCCTTTAACACCCGCCTGGATGCCATAGCTGGCAAATGGATCAAGATTTACTGAATCCCAGCCCAGACCAAAATTAATAATATTCGGCTCATCCGCTAGCCACTGACCGCGCAGATATTCTTTCTGGAAGGTAGCCTTCTTGCTTTCCGCTGACAGCAATGAATTATTCTTCATATAAATCTGCGCAAATTTACAAAGCTCTTCAGCTGTAGAATAAATACCGCCGGTACCGATGATATTCGCGTTATCAACACCGTTGGCCAGCATTGGCGTATTTGGATAGTAAGTCTTCGCTACTAAAGAACGCTCGAAATCATCTAACGGTGTCTTAGTATGCGTTAAACCTAAAGGCTCCGTAATATTTTTGCGGATATACTCAGTAAATGATTCACCGCTGACCTTTTCAATGACGATCTCCGCCAAGGTAAAGGAATCATTGCTGTAAACCGAATAAGCACCCGGATCAGCCTTTAATTCCTGTTCGCGCAGATCCTTTAAAAAGCTGTCATGCGCCTGGGTATCATTATCATTAAACAAAAAGCCATTCAGATATGTGCTGCCCATCAAACCTGATGAATGATTCAGCAGCATTCTGACCGTAATCTTACGGTAGCGGCTGTCCTTCATTCTAAATTCAGGCACATAATCTTTGACAGGTTTATCAAGATCAATCTTGCCTTCATCCACTAATTTCATAATTGAAGCGGTCACAAACATTTTGCTTGTTGAGCCAATCGTATACATGTTATCCTTTGTCAATAATCGATTCTCGGATTTACTGTATACACCTGATGTACCGCTGGTGATGATTTCACCATTATCTATCAGCGCATACTGTAAACTCGTTACACCGTAATTTTGAATCAGCGTATCGGCCATTGTCTGAACGCTGTCTGAAGCAGCCTGAACATTCATACTGAACAATGAACTGAACGCTAAAACTCCGGCTAATAAAAAAGAGAGCGTTTTTTTCATATTTCCCTAATTCCTTTCTTTGTGACTATCATAGCACTATCCTCATTTTCTCACAATCTTTATGTCCAATTTGTCACATTTACAGAGTGATAATGTCTTCTAAACATAGAAAAGGTTTGACCTACGCTTGTAAATCAAACCTTATAACTGCTGATCAATGCATTTTTGTTTTTATAATGTCAGTTCGGATGCCGCCTCCGCGTCTAAGATTAAGATAAAGTTAGGATGCAGCTGAAAGATTGAAGAGGGGCATTCAGCTGTAATTTCACCCCATAAAGCACGTTTTACGATTTCCGCTTTTGCCTTGCCGTTCACAATCATGACAATCTGTTTGCTGCGCATGATCGTCCGCGGGCCCATCGTCACATACGCATCAGGCATTTTATTTTCATCGTCTTTGGATAAGAATTTAATGCGATTATATAGGGTTGGATTCAAATCACAGGCAACCGCGTGCGTATCATCATCAAAAGTACATGTATGCGGCAGATTACCGCAGAAATGGCCGTCTTTGCCAAGCCCTAAAACAACATAATCGAGATAGCCGACAGCTGCCAAGGCTGCTTCACATTCCATATAATTCTTTTCATTCAGAATATGAATCTGCTTTTCATCAACATTGGCAGGTGTAAAGAATAAAGAACGCAGTGCCTGCATCGTTAACCCCTCACGCTCGCCCACCTGAGGAATTTCATCAAAGTTGTAATACTGAACATGGCTGAAAGCCGGATTATCACAAACCAAAGGAACCAGATATTCATACATCTCTTTGGGTGTTGAACCGCCGGTGATTGCGATGTGGGCATCTGGCTGCATCATTGCCTGAATCGTATAAGCACAGGCAGCCTTGCCTACTTCTGCTTTATCTCTGCATCGTATTACTTTCATAACGATGTCTCATTTTCCTGGGCAATAAAATTCTTAAACCAAGTAAAGCTGTCTTTCTTATAACGTTTAAATGTACCCTTGCCTTCATCATCAGCATCTACATAGATAACGCCGTAACGCTTGCTCATCTCCACAGATCCGCATGATACTAAATCGATAATTCCCCACATCGTATAACCAAAGACATCCACACCGTCTTCAATAGCATCTTTAATCGCCGCGGTGTGCGTGCGTAAATATTCGATTCGATAAGGATCATGCACACTGCCGTCAGCTTCTAAGACATCTACCGCGCCCAGACCATTTTCTGCTATAAACAATGGTTTCTGATAACGGTCATAGAGCTGATTTAAAGTGATCCGCAGACCAATTGGGTCCATCTGCCAGCCCCACTCACTGGATTGAAGATATGGATTCTTATTGGCAATAACCAAATTGCCGCCTGTCTTTTCCCAGTTTTCATCAGCCGTTGATACTTGCGTAAAATAATATGAGAATGCTACAAAATCAACCGGATATTCAGCAAGCAGTTCTACATCGCCTTCTGCCATCTGCAGCTTTACATTCTTCGCTTTAAAATAACGATTCATATAAGCCGGATATTTACCTCTGGCCATAACATCGGTATAGAACCAGTTAGTATATTGTTCATCATGCAGCTGTTCCAGATTATCTTCTGGTTTACAGGTTGCCGGATAATGACAGAAACGGGCAATCATGCAGCCAATCTTAGAATTTGGCATCATTTCATGAGCCAGCTTAACCGTTAACGCATTCGCAACAAATTGATGATGCAGCGCCTGGAAAACATCGTTATCAAGATTCTCATGTTCTTCTTCAATCAGTGCCACCCCATTATAAGGATTGAACCGGCCGGCATTAATTTCATTAAACGGCAGCCAGTAATCAACATCGTCCTTGAAATTCTCAAATAATGTTTTCGCATACTTCAAATAGAAATCGATCATCTTTCGATTACTCCACGCACCGTATTCCTTTACCAAATGCACCGGTACCGCATAATGCAGCATCGTCACAAAGACCTTGATGCCATATTTATGACATTCATCAAAAATGTTCTTATAATACTGCAGTCCCTCTTTGTTAGGTTCATCCTCATCGCCTAATGGAAATATACGCGCCCAGCTGATAGACAAACGATAGACATTCATTCCCATTTCCGCAAACAATGCGATATCTTCCTTATAATGGTGATATTCATCACTGCCAAAGCGGAACGGATACGCGTTTACATCCGCACTGGCACAGCCCTGATTGAATTTCTCCGTTGTCATTTTTTTATATTTCCAGTCATTCTTCTGTTCTCTTGTCAGATGAAAATTACCCGGCCGGCAGTCTTGAGTATCTAACCCCTTGCCGCCTTCATTATATCCGCCCTCTACCTGTGAAGCAGCTGTCGCGCCGCCCCATAAAAAACTTTTTGGAAATCCTTTTTCACTCATTGTAAATTCTCCTTTCTAATTAAAATAGATTCTTTTTTTCAGCTTCAATCGCCCGTTCGTCTTTTTTAATATCTTCATCAAAGCCTAACACATAAGTCAATACAGCTGTTAATACAAAGCCGATAGCACTGCCGGCAAGAATGATTGGAATCGTGCCTGTATATACCGGTAATGAAATTAACGCCGGCATCGCAAAGCTTAATGCCTTTGCACCCATCGCCGCTACAAACGCGCCGGAAACACCGCCGCCGATGCATAAAGCGACCAACGGACGTTTAAAGCGGAAAGCTACACCATATAAAGCTGGTTCAGTAATACCGATTGCTGCGGAAATAAAGGATGAGAAATTAGCTGCCTTGTTTGATTCCTTCTTTGCCTTTAAGAAAGCGCCGAAGCACATACCCGCTGCTGATACAGTCGCGACACAATGTACAGGACCCAGCATGTCATAACCCAATGTTTCAATGTTGTTAATCATGATTGGCGACACCGTCATATGCGTACCGGTAAACACCATCAGCGGACGGGTGAAGCCGTCAACGAAGCCGCCGACCATTGGTGCGATATCAAACAGCCATTTAAAGAAATTACCAATATAAATACCAATGTTATAACCCAGCGGGCCAAACAGCATTAAGCTCAGCGGCGTCATAACTAATAAAACAACAACCGGAACCAACACAACTCTTAAAAAGCTTGGCGATACTTTAGAAATCCAACGGTGAACATAACTCATCACCCATACAGACAGCATAATAGGAATTACGCTTGATGAATATTTTACTAAATAAAAGCTGATGCCAAACGCGCTTACCTGCGTACCGGCATTATTAATAATCGTAGGATACATATAAATTCCCGCTAATATTAATGCCATAATCTCATTCGTTTTAAAACGTTTCGCACTCGTATAAGCTAACAGGAACGGCAGGAAGTAGAAAGTCGCATCACTCGCCGCATTCAGCATCAAATACAGACCGGTTGATGTATCCAGCAAGCTGTATGTAGTCAGTAAGGTTAAAATACCCTTTAGAATACCAGCCCCGGCAAAAGCGGTAACAACGGGTGCAAAACAGCCGCTGACTACTTCAAAAATCGCACCGGGACGGAATTTCTTTTGCCCTTGATTGTCAGCATCCAGATTTTCATTTAACGCTTCCATCTTTTCAATTCCCGCCAAACCACATAATTCCGCATAAACATCAGGAACACTTTGACCGATAATAATCTGGAACTGTCCGTTTTGCGCCATCGTTCCTAATACACCTTCCGTATTTTCAATTTGCTGCTTCTGAATCAGACTTTCATCCTTTAAAGTAAAACGAAGTCTTGTCATACAATGAACTAAGCTTGTGATGTTGGCTTTACCGCCAATCCCCTGCAGAATTTCCTCTGCCATTTTTTTACTGTTTTTCATGGTTTCATCCTTTCTTACCATCTATGCAATCGGACTATGGATGTCACACAGTCCTGTTTTTGCCAAAATAAAACCCCAGCAGAGCAGAGCGCAGATTCTGCCTATTCAGGCTAATCATACGCTTTACGGATCTGCTGAGGTAATGCCCTATTGGTTACAATCCTCACGTGCACACAATCGATTGATGTGCAGCATTAAATATAAAACTTCTTCATCGCTGGGATGCCAGCTTAAGGTATCTTCAAAATATTTCTGAATATCCAGCGCACAGGCATAACTCATCGGATATTCCTCTTTCATACTCTGAAACAGGCGGCTGTTCTCACTGGTTATGCTTGAATTGCTTTCCTTCCTTTTAAATAAATACTGCATATGCGATACAAAGCGGGAGTAATTAAAACTATCACGCCGGATCGGCATATCGTAACATGCTTCAATGATTTTTGTCACCTTATCGATGACCTTATCACTGTCATAGTCTAAAACGGTATTCACTGGCTGTTCCTCCGCATTTATTAAATGCAGGGCAATGCTGTATGCCTCTGTTTCAGCCAGATAAACATGAAGCCGCCGGCGAATTTCTTTAAGTGCAAATTTCCCGACTGCTACCTCTTTTTCATAGAGATGGGATAATTCATAATAAAGCGGCAGCTTAATTTCAATTCCCTTGCGAATTCTCTCAATTGCAAAATTAATATGATCAGCCAAGGTGAATACCACATTCGGATTCAAATTGCTTTCAATGCAATTACGGGCATAATCAATAATAACTGCGCAAACCTCAAAGATTGATTCATCGATTTCCTGAACAAGTCCGAAATAATTGGGGTCAACACCATAATAAGTTCGGGTAATCAGTGATAAATCAAGTAATTCATATGGCATAGCCGGAAATCCGATACCTTTGCCAAATGCGATCAGCTCATGTTCATTGTTATCCAAACATACGGCAACATTGTTATTGATTTTTTTAATAACCTTCATGAGTCTGACTCCTTTCACAGCACTATTTCTGACAGGTGATAACTACTGTTTCGCCTATCCTTACTTTATCGTCAATATGCTGAGTTGTCAACGTAAAATCATTACCATTTGTAATAATCATCGGGGTTGTCAGATCGACGTTTTCAGCTTCTAAATACGGCCGGTCAAGCTGGATAACAGGCATGCCTTTTTTCACCCGCTGATTCTGTGTTACCAAAGCCTTCAGACCTTTGCCATTCAAATTCACGGTATCTAAACCAATATGTACCAGAATTTCAGCGCCGTTCTCCGCCCGCAGACCAAACGCGTGATTGGTATTCGCAATCATGATGATTTCACCGTCACATGGCGCGCAGACCACATCATCATTGAATCTAAATGCGACACCGTCGCCCATCATCCTTGATGAGAATACTTGATCTGCCACATCATCCAGGCTGATACATTCACCATTTACCGGTGCATAACATTGGTTATCAATCACTTTTTTCTTAAACAGATTAAACATTTATTCACCTCCTGATAAACAATAAAAAACTCTTCAATGCAAACACATAAAACAAACAGATTCCTGTTTGTCCTAAGGTAATGCCTCGAAGAGTAACAATCCTTTTTACATCATCTATAATAGTATGCGCTTTCAAAAATGTCAACCCTAATTTTAATTTTTTGTAATTCTGAAGTGAAAAGTTAAATTCCACTTTAGAAGGGGGAAAGTTGAAACTTTTTTGTAATTTCTATGATTCGTTTACATTGATTATGACTTTCTGTTTACATTTCGAGCAGAACAGAGGAAAGTTTTTAGGTTTGGTATCTTCTCTGATATTATCAAGTGTTTCTCTACCACAGACAGGACAGAGCAGGCATTCTGTATTTATTCCCATATCAGTATTTCATTCTTTTCCTTATTCCTGACAGGCAGGACAATATACGCTACTTCTGCCGCCAATAACAGTATGGCACAATGTATTCCCACAATTTGGGCAAGGCTCATCAGCGTGACCATACACCTGCAAAAAAGGAGTATTGCGATAATCTTGTCCTTTAGTTTGTAAGTAATCCTCCGTCGTGATACGGTTCTTCTCAATAAAATAGGACAGACATTCAGGGATAACCTCGGCAAGGTGTTGCCATTCTTCCGACATCAAGCTGCTTGCCAAACGGGCAGGATTAATTCTTGCCCGAAATAAAATCTCATCGGAATAAATGTTTCCAATTCCTGCAATCACGCTTTGATTGAGCAAACATTCCTTGATTGCCTTTTTCCGCTTTCCAAACTTGCTTTGCAGATATTCGGCGTTACATTTAGGAGATAACGGTTCAAATCCTAATTTTTCAATTCCACTATATGTATCTTCTTCACCACTTTGTATCAACCAAAAGCGCCCAAAACGGCGGGTATCAGAAAAACGCAGCTCCATTCCGCTGCCTAATTCCATAATGATATGCGTGTGCTTTTCCATTGGATAGTTAGGCAGCGTCACAAGTAGGCAGCCTGTCATTCGCAAATGCAGTATGATTCTGCTTTCATTTTTCAGAAAGATTATTAAAAACTTTCCTCTGCGTGCCATAGAAGATATGGTTTGTCCCGTAACGGCTTCGCAAAATTTACCGCCGTTCGGTTGTGCGATAACCTCCAAGCGATTGACGGTGATTTTTTCGATAATATGTCCCTTTATCAGCGGCTCAATCACACTTTTTATCGTTTCTATTTCGGGTAGTTCAGGCATTTTACACACCACCTTTTCGTGCGGATTTTTTGATTTCACTGTGATAGAAGTAATTGACGATTACAGGCGGCGCACTAAACGGGCGGCTCATACTATCATCATTCGTTACATATTCAAGACCAATTTCGGCGGCGTACTCTTTTAGTTCTGTGTCAAGTGCTTCCCAATAACTGCGGTTGCCTAAACTATAAATATCTTGATACAGTGGCAGAAGAGCAGGATATTTCTCTTTGATATAATCCATAATGACCGCCTTATAGCTTCCACGCAGATTGAGATTTTCAAGCCAAATCAGATTGCAATGCTCCTTTGCCTGCTCGATAATCGCTTTAACATCGGTAATAACGGGAAATATAGGTGAAATAAAACAGGTTGTGCGAACACCTGCTTTGTGAAACGCCTTCATAGCGGCAAGGCGACGTTTGATAGACACTGCTTTATCCATATCATCTTTGAAAATTTCATCAAGCGTATTGACCGACCATGAAACACGTACGTCAGGAAATGTTTTGATGATGTCTAAATCCCGTAAAATTAAATCAGACTTCGTGGCTATGGAGAGCTTTGCCCCGCTGCCTTGCAGCTCGGTCAGCAATGCTCTTGTACGCCCGTAGATTTCTTCCTGCGGATTGTATGGGTCTGTCACTGAGCCGATAAACAGCTCCTTGCCCGCATATTTCTTCGGATTCCTAATTTTATCCCAATATTTTACATCGAGGAACTCACCCCACGGTTCGGGATGGTTGGTAAACCGCTTCATAAAAGAAGCATAGCAGTATTTACATGCATGTTCACAGCCCGTATAAGGATTTACTGAAAAATCGCATACGGGTAGATTGGATTTTGTTATCACATTTTTGACTTCAATTTCTTTTATAATCATTTCCATCTTCCAAAGCGTATTTGTTTGTCTATGTCGGGTTTATATTGCTCTAATTGCGGTTCTACGGGATTTGCGTAACCAATACCGATAAATACGGGTATCATATAGGTCGGCGGCACTTTCAGTTTTTTCTTAACTGTGTCGTGTTCTTTATTCAGCGGTATACGCATTGAGCAGGATAGCCCTTCTGCCGTTGCCGCTAAAAAGATATTTTCTATCACACACCAAATAGTAGCAAAGGGATTTAATTTTGAAACATATTCGCCGTTCAATTCTTTTGATTTGAATAATGGAATAATTACATAGGGTGCGTCTTTCAGCATAGTGTATTGCTTGGGCATGGCGTAGCCATACATTTTTTGCCCCAATGTAATCTGATAAGGTCTAGGCATACTCAGATATTTATCGGCATTAAATTTATCCGCAATCGCTTTGGCTTCGGAAAAAGCATATTCTTTTTCTTCGTCAGTTCTTAAAATAATAAACTGCCAATTACGGTTATGATCCCAAGTGGGGGCTTTGTTTCCTGCTTCCAAAATTCTTTTAATGACTTCAAAATCGACTTTTGCATCTAAAAATTCCCTTGTCGTTTTTCTCTTATTAATTGCTTCGTAAAGTTCCATATTTCAATGCTCCGTTTCCTGATTGATAAGCTCTGTCAGATTTTTTGTAAATGTTCGTGAGAGTTCAATTAACTGCTCTTGCTCCTTTTGTGTAAACATAGACATTGCCGTATCTTCTGCCCATGTGATGTGGCGGACAACTTTTTCACAGTAAGTTTTGCCTGCTTCGGTCATCCGTACTAATTTCTCCCGTTTATTTTCTTTTCGCTCTTCGACAGTTACATACGCCTCGCTTAATAGATTTCGTATAATCAGATTGACTGTTTGTTTTGCCTGAAAGGTGCGCTGACAAATCTCTGTTTGCGTCACACCACCCTTGCCATAGAGATCGTCATAATACAGAACATTAACTACTAACAGTGTTTTCATCAGCATTCCGTGACGTTTAGCGTATTCATCATACAACGCAAACTGCTCATCCCGAAATTTACAATACAGATATGCGTTTTTCTTGGTTTCCTTTGTTATACCAGCCACCCCCCTATAAAGTCAATTACAGTACAGTCAATTTATTGACTATTTTAGTATAGCAAGGTTTGTGCTGCCCGTCAAGGCCGCAAGTTGATATTAGAACATACATTCTAAATTTAATTTTTTGTAATTTCTCTGAAGTGAACAGTTAACTATCACTTCATCCTAAAGAAAAACCGCTATCGCGGCTTTTCACATCCTGTTTTGATCATCATCAGCGTTCGATTCAAATCATTACGTATCCGCTCCCGATCCTTTGGCTGGAGAATCAGCTTGATAACGGAAGACTTAGTAAGATTAAAGAGCAGTGACTGCAGCAGCAGTACATCTTCATCTTCTGTGTAAACTAAAGTATCACGATTGAAATGTTCCTTAAAGAAGATCGGGTCAAAATCAGGAACGTTCATATCACAAGGCACTTGTTTCAACTCTTCATTATTAGCCCGCATACTGGTAAATAAATTACGGAAAAATTGATAACGATCATCCTGCAGGCATTCCACTGACAGACAGTCATATAAATCCGCAAACATTGTGAAGATATCACCATTGCTGTTTTCTAAAGATGTCAATGCGCATTCATGCAGAGATACTAAAAAATCCTGAAGAATAAAAACTAGTAAATCACTCTTATCCTTAAAATACTGGTAAAAGCTGCCTCTTGATATACCCGCGTCCTTTACGATTTGATTAATTGAAACCTCATTGTATGATACTCTTGTAAATTCCTTAATTGCTGAGCGAAGCAATTTGTCCTTCTTATCCTCAGGCAGATTATAAAACGTTGATGTTGGCAAACCATTTCCCCCTATTCGTAACGCAATGCTTCAATTGGATTAAGCTTAGCGGCTTTATTGGCTGGATAATATCCAAAGAAAACACCAATTGCCATTGAGAAGCTTACAGCGATTAGGATAATGCTTACCGAAGGCCGAGCCGGGAAGCCTAACGCGCTGGCACCAACACTGCCCAATACTACACCTAATATAACACCCAAAAAGCCGCCGACCAGACAGGTAATCACGGATTCAGTAATAAATTGAATGCGGATTGCGCTGTTAGGTGCCCCTAAGGCTTTACGGGTACCAATTTCTCTTGTACGTTCAGTAACTGATACAAGCATGATGTTCATTACACCAATACCGCCGACCAACAATGAAATACCAGCAATGATCGCAATCGCAATGGACATTGTGGACATCATAGAATCAATCTGACTGAGCATACTTTCCATACTGAATGTTTGAATTGTTATATACGGATTCTTATCATAATATCGATTAAAGAATTCTTGTGTTTCGATCTGGAAAGCCATTGAATCTACATCCGCTTTAGGTGTAGCTGTAATCTGATAGAAACCATTAGAATTATTAATACGCTGCGCGGTAGAAACCGGAATATAAGCATCGGTGCTCATGTCTTTTTCCGATGCCATAGAATACATCATTGCATTCTGTTTATATTCGTAGACACCGACAATCGTATAAGTATTAATTTCATTACTGCGGTGAATCTGAACCTCTTTACCGATTGGATCAACACCTGGCGCAAACATATTATTCACAAACTTATTTGATACAACGATTAAATTCTTCATTGAATTAATATCACGCTGATTCAAGAAGCGGCCTTTAATCATTTCAATAGAATTCGCTTCCGCATAGTCAGCACTGACACCACTTAAGCTGACGTTGGCATAAAGCCGGCCATCCTGCGCTTTACCGCTGCCTAATGATTCAGTCATTGAAACACCTAGTAAATCATTGTCAAAACGTTCTTTATAAGCATTAATCATCTCATAGCTGATAACATCACTGTCAGTTATTTCATAGTTATTGGGCGCCACTGTATTTCCTGATTCATCGTAACGATAAGATAAGCCGATCATCAGATTTTTAGCTCCCAAATCAGCCATTGAAGAAGTCATCGCCGAACGCATTGAATCGCCGACCGTAACAATAGCAATAACTGAAGATATACCGATAATAATACCCAGCATTGTCAGCAGGGCACGCATTTTATTTGCTTTTAAGCCGCTGAATGCCAGTGTTATGCTTTCCATTAAATCCATACGTCACCCTCTTTTCTCTGATCGCTGACAATAAGACCATCGCGAATCGTTAAGATCCGTTCCGTCTCAGCTGCCAGCTCAGGATTATGGGTTATCAGAACAATGGTTTTGCCTTGTTCCTTATGCAGCTGATGAAATAAATTCATAACTAAATGCCCGGTATACGTATCCAGAGCACCTGTCGGTTCATCGGCTAAGATAATAGCAGGATCGTTTGCCATAGAACGGGCAATCGCAACACGCTGCTTCTGACCGCCTGATAACTCATTAGGCATATGCCCCATGCGGTCATCCATTTCAACAAGCTTCAGCAGATCCTTCGCTTTCTGTGTTCTTTCCTTATGCGGTACGCCCGCGTACATCATCGGCATTTCAACATTTTTCAAAGCGCTGGTTCTTGGAATCAGATTAAAGGTTTGGAAAACGAAACCAATTTTCTGATTTCTGAAATGCGAAAGCTTGTTGTCATCAACATCATCCATAGAAACTCCATCAAGTATATATTGTCCGCTTGTCTGACGATCCAGTGCACCAATGATATTCATCAAGGTACTTTTACCTGACCCGGAAGGTCCGACAATTGATACAAACTCCCCTTCGTGGACGGTAAGCGAAATTCCATGGAGCACTTCAAGTTCATTTTCCGTCCCCTGATAGAAGGTTTTGACAATATCCTTCATCTCAAATATTACTTTTTTCTCCATGGTTTACCCCAGCAGAACGGTTGCCCCTTCACTTACTCCCTGCGGTGAAGTGATGACAATATCTCCTTCTTGTAATTCGTCACTGATAACTTCAAGCAGGAAGTCAGTTTCCATGCCAATCGTAACGATTACCTTTTTAGCTGTGTATTTATTACCATCCTGTTGTGCAACATAGATATAAGATGTACCGTCTACATCTGTAATTACTGCATCATAAGGAACTGCCAAAGCACCTTTTTTCTCTTCAACAATGATATTTACTTTAGCATTCATACCGATACGCAAATCTGTTTTAGTATCAGTAACATCAATTTCACTTTCAAATTCAACGGATGAAGAACCAGATTTCGTTGAACCATCGGCAGCCTTTTTAGCAGCTGGCGCAATGAAGCTGACTTTACCATTGTATTTTTCATTCGGAATTGCATCGGCAGAAATAATTGCTTTCATACCATTTTGAACACTCATTAAATCATATTCCTTGATGGCGGTGTTGATCTTTAACGCATCAGCATTTTCAATGACAAACAGCACACCGCTTGCCTTATCGCCTACTTCTACATTTACAGCTGTCACGGTACCAGAGATTGGCGCGGTGATTTCAGCTTCGTTTAATTGTTTCTTTAACTTCTGCAGTTCGATCTGTCTTGATGGATCACTGGCTGATAACTGTGTCTTAGTCAGTGAATCCTCATAAGTCTTTAACTGCTGCTGGGCATTGCGTTTTGCAATCGTCAGATTCTTTTCAGCATTGTCATAAGCTGTCTGTGCCTTGTCAACTGCGTCTAGGTAAGATTCCAGCTGCTTGTCTGCGGCTTTGACGGCATCGGCTAAGGCGTCCTTGGCCTCTTTATAAGCGTCATAGGCAGAATCACTTGAACCTTTTAAAGATGAAGCAGCTGAGATTTGTGATTGCAGTGCGCTTACTTGCATTTCAAGAGCTTTTGTTGGTTGTTTTGCAGCCTCTGCAGCAGCTAATGCCGCTAGAGCCTCAGATAATTCACTCTTCAAATTATCTAAATCATAAGAATCAGAAGTATCCGATGCATCACGATATGCTTTTCTCGCATTATCCACAGCCTTCTGAGCCTTTTTGATTGTCTCGTTTTCGCCCTGATCCATATCCTCTAATGCTTCATTATAAGCTTTCTTCGCATCATTCAGCGTTGTCAGCGCGTTATCCACATTTGTCTGCGCATTATTAATTGAGCTGTTCATGTTATTCTCAAGATCAGCCTTAAAATCTTCATATTCCTGTTGGGTTGAATTTAAAGTCAGACCTGTTGTCTGATCATTAATATTCAATGAAGCCTCAGCCTTCTGCACATCAAGCAAAAGATCTTCAACATCAACGGTTCCCAATACCTGACCCGCTTCAACCTTATCACCGGCTTTGACATTAATTGTCTGCATTTCATAAGCGGCTAATGAAGAAGTAACCTTCATCGAATCAGCACTCTCTACAAGTCCCGTAACCTCTACAGTCTTAGAAAGATCCTGCTTAGCCAGTACCGTTGTCTGTACCATCAGATCGCTATTGCCTGATCCTTTAAAGGGATTAAAAAAGAAAGCAACAACCACTACTGCCACAACAGCAATTACTATCAATTTCTTATGTTTTTTCCATATTTCTTTCATTTCAGATTCTCCTTGGCGTCGTATATGACACCCTGTCATACATTATAGATAGCTTCTGTGATTAAGTCAATGTGAAAAGCTCATTATAACAAAACTGTTAGAAAATATTAAGTTAATTTAATGTTTTCTTAAGAAAATATTTAGAAATGCAGAACATTCAAATTAACTGCCAAGCTATCATATGCCAGCACATGAAATAATATTAAAAAGTCAGCGCTACTTTCAAGAAAAGATAACCCTGACTTTATCATCATAACCTATTAATCTATAAATTAAGGATTCATCCGTGTCCTATGACGCAGATAAAAATAGACACCGCCTTCAATCAGCAGCAAAATTATTACAAATATCGTTGAGACGAGAATACTCATATACCATGGACTTGAATTTAGTTCATAAAGCATTGGATGACTCTGATAATCATACCAGACAAACAATGCCCTGCCGATATAGACCCCAATTGTAGATCCCATAAGGATTTTCATAAAACTCAGCAGCTTATTAGTCATGCTATTTCATCTCCTTATTGATCAGACACGCGACATCATTATGCAGCCATAAAAAGGATGCTGGCAGTTTTGTTGATACTTTCTTACTCATCAGCCTTTGAAGGATTTCAGCCTTGCCGCTGCCGCTGATCAGCATTAAAATCTTCTTTGCATTTAATAATTCACTTAGACCAAGCGTAATGCCCTGCTCCACCTTTTTGCCCTTCAGCATACCATGATGCTTCGACAGTTCATCAAGCTGAATCACATGAGCATCAGGAATCAATTCATCAGCTGGTTCATTTAAACCAAGATGCCCATTTTTACCAAGACCTAAAATACAACAGTCAATCGGATGCATATCAATTAAATCATGAATCCGTTTTGCCTCACTTTCAGTATCAGCCGCGTCATTATTGAATGAAATCAACTGTTCTTCTTTAATATTTAAAGGTTCAAGCACATAATGCCGAATAAACCATTCACAGGTAGAATCATCCTTAGCGTTTAAACCGCACCATTCATCAAGCTTGGTAAAGGTTAAATGACTGACATCAAGCTGATTCACATGAATCATTTCAACTAATAATTCATACATTCTGCGCGGTGATTCACCCGTAGCCAGGCAGATATTTGCATAAGGGTTATTGCTGATTTCATTAAAGAGAATTTCGGCTCCTCGTCTGCTCATTACTTCATAATTATCTAATTGTTCAATCTTCATAAACTGCCTCTCTTTCTTCATTCATTATACTACATGCGTTAGAGAAATCAACAGAACACGCCCTTATCTAAAACATCCTTTCCTAGAATAAAAGACTATTTTCTGAACATGACATATGTTATTATTAAATAAAGAGGGATATCATGACAGCAAATTATAAGAGTAAAAAATGTGAAGAGTTAGTCAACAAAATTAAAGAATGCAGAGCGAATAATAATATCGAAGGAATGAGTGTTCATGCTAATGAATTAAAAATGTTAGCTGAAGATATACAGGATACTTATTCTATGACGGCTGCATTATTTTATATGTCAATGGTTCACTTCATTAAAGGAGAACATGACAAAACGCTGAGTTTAAATATGGAAATTTTAAGTCTTTGTGATTTAAATGATGTCCCTGAATATCATGTACAGACTTTAAATATGATGGGAATCGTATATGCCAGTATCTCTGATTTTATCGCGGCAATCAGTTATCTGCTTAAAGCCTATTATTTTTCTTTGGAACATGAAGAATTACAGTACAGCTATTTTCCATTAAATAATATAGGGGCTTTATTTCAGAATCTTGATATCCCCGATATGGCATTAAAATACTTCCTGAGCAGTCATGAATATAAACAGAAACTGCAGATCGCTATTACCGGCAATGATGCAATTCCGGTAATTAATATTATAGCCGCATATATTAAGCTCAACGATTTTGATGAAGCTAAAAAATGGCTTCAGCTCTATGATAAGGATTATCGGCAATTTGAAAGTTCAGCAGCATCAATTGAAGTTGCTATTCAGCGTATCCACCTCTATAAGCATGATATGGACTTAAAGAGCCTGACACCACTGCTTGATGAATTGGTTAATCTTTCAGAAGGAATTGTAAACCGCAACCGTTATTTTAAGCTGCTTTTAGAAGCATTAGAAGACTGTATTGAGCTTGAGCTTAAAGACTATGCGACTCGCCTATTAGAAGAATTGGAATTAATGAGCGAAGAAGTACATGATATCCTGCTGCGTCAGCATCTCTCTGGTTTAAAGGTTAAAATGACGCTTAAAGATTATCCGGATGATGACAGTTATGAAACACTCTTTCAGTATTATCAAAAGAATGAAAATTATCGGGAGCTTGAAAAAAGCAATACTCGGCAAAGCCTGATTATAAAAATTGAACAAGAGGAAATGATGAATGAACATCGTTTGATTCTTTTAAATAATGCCCGGCTTTTAAAAAATAATGAATTAGATCCATTTACCGGCATTTTTAATAAAGCAGCTTTTAAGCAGCATGTTTCAGAAGCCGTTTGTGATCGTTCTAAAGATGAATATGCGGCATTATTAATGATTGATATCGATGATTTTAAAAATGTTAATGATACTTTTGGACATTATGCGGGAGATCAGGTAATTCTTGATGTTGTTGGCTTATTGACTAAAGGCAACCAAAGTAATGTCATCGCCGGGCGTGTAGGCGGTGATGAATTTGCGGTTTTCTTCCCTTCATTCTATTCTTTAGATTATCTCTATGAAAAGGTTGAGAATTATTTAAAAGCAGCCAGAAAAATCATTGCTAATGATACTGCCGGAATCATTACGATCAGTATCGGTATTTATTTAACAAAGCAATCTGAAATCTATGATGAAATGTTTAAGAAGGCAGACAATGCTCTTTATATGGCAAAGCGTAAAGGTAAAAATCAATATGCTGTTTATGCCAAACCAAGTGATGAAGATACGCATTATGCCAGTGAAGCACCTTTGTATTCTAAATCTGCTGAGCAATTCCTGCCGGCAATTTATAAAATATTGAATGTAGCCCGTTATGCAGAGAATGATTTATTTGCGGTTTTGCGATTGTGCCTGAAAGCATTGGAATTGAAGCAGGCGGCGATTCAAATTTTTGACCAGAATTTGACTCATAATCGATGTCTTTTCATTGATATGAACAATCAGCCTGAGCAATCAGTTACTATAATTGAAAACAATCTCAAGGTATTGAACAATTATCAGAATAGGCAATGTGTTGTCAATGACAGTCAGAATGAAGCAATTGAAACAACGGAAACAGCATATAGAGCATGGATGCAGTCATTGATTGTATTTGATCAGCAGCATTTAGGCATGGTGACATTTTATGATGAACAGCTTCATGCATGGAATGAAAGAGAATTAACGATTTTAACGATTATTGCCGATGTATTGGCACCTTATATTTATTATGGTTCACATGAATAGAGAATAAAAGCATAATTAAACAAAAAGGGAAGTGATAAAAACTTGGGCGAAAATATCACTTCCCAGCGGTGGAGATGTTATCATTAACGACAGCATCTCCATATTCTGATTTAGAATCCAAATGTTACCTAATATACTGATCCGTCTTCTGTTTATGAAGTAACTATCAGTATTTTTTTATCACTCCGCCATAATCATTTTGTGAAGTGTATCATTAAGTATACTTTTTGTCACACTTCGATTTATGCAAAAAAGGGTTCAAAACAGCATAAAAAGGTCTGATTTTCTTTACAAAACAGACAAAAACACCTATAATAATAAAGAATCCAGGTGTCTTATAAAGTATACATTACAAGACACTTATTGATATAATTCCCTATATAATAGTAAAAGGCGCCGCATGTTTAATGTGACGCTTTTATTATTGACCTAATTTATAAGGGCGCAATATCCATTACTTATTTTAAACTTTCAATAAGTTCGTTGGCAATCCGAGTCCAATCTTCTTTAGTTGTGGCACCCATAACTGTTTTAATTACTTTACCATCTTCATTTAAGAAAAAGCTTGTTGGATAGGCTGTTACTTTAGATAAAGTATCATTTTGAAGATCATTAGAAGGAATCATATTTTGATAAGTGACACCGATTTTTGATAGGATTTCTTTTGCCAATGCCAGAGAATCTTCATTAATTTCTCCCTTGTCATTAAGAATATCAGCTGCAATGCCTATAACTTTAAAATTTTTCCCTTCAGCCTTGAATTCGTTATTCAACTCCTCTAAATGAGACATTTCTGCCAAACATGGATTACAGAAAGTCGCCCATACGTTTACCATGGTAACACCATCTTTAGCTAATAAATCTTCAGGCAGAGCATTGCCGTCAAAATCAGTCCCTTCCAATTTAACGCTTTCAAACATTTCATTGCTATCTGAGTAAAACATATCAGCCGAAGAATCACTAGACAGCATTGCTTTAACACCATAGTCCTTTAAGATTTCGTTTGCTTGATCCACAAAATTTTTTGCTTCTTCAGGTGTTGCACAGGTTACTGTATTACCTAGAAAATAACCCTCTGATTTTTCTCCAGCCAATTTTACGATATCTTGCGGAGTTACAAATATTTCAAATAAGGGAGAATTTTCTTCAGTAAGTCCGCCTACTTCTCCTTTTTCACTATACCCATATAAGCCAGTAATTTCATACTCTGCTTTACCAAGCGGCGTTTCGATAGTTATTTTGTCTCCCACTTTTTTACCCATTTTTTCAGCCATGGATGCAGGAATTACACAGCCACCCATAGAATCATCAGCCGGCAGTTTTCCCTCAATTAATTTATATGTTACGAAAAGACCATTTTCTTCTAATTCTGGTTCCCCGCTGAGACGTAAATCTTTTTCATTACCCAATACCACGTCATCAATATAACCTGAGATATGATTTTGACACTCTAAATTAGGTAGTGCCATTACCTTTTTCCATGTATCATAGCTGAGAAGTTTATCTGATGTGAAACGAATACTGCGTTCCATTAAAGCTTGTTCCTCTTCTGAGATAGGCTCCTGCTGAATCATATCATCCAGTGCCGGCGGCTCTTGGCTGCCTTTAGAACCGCAAGCAGTTATAGAAACAGTCAAGCCTAAGATTAAGCTAAAGATTAAAAATTTTTTCATATATATTTTTTCCTTCCGTTTTAGATATTAATTATTCTCTTTCTCTTCTGAACCATACTTGCAGTCTTTAGAGCAGGAACCACAACTGCTTGAGCAAGCGGATGCTTTATTAGTTTTTTTGATACTAAAGCCTTTGGTTATGGCTTGAACAGGACAAGCTCTGACACAATCACCGCAGCGAATACATTCTGGATGATTTGGTTTCTTTCGCGGATCAATCCCCATTTTACATGTTTTTTTACAAATGCCACAATCTACACACTTATCTTCATCTACGCTAAGATGATAAAGCGAAATAGGATTAAATACGCTGTAAATGGCACCCAAAGGACATAGATATTTGCAGAATGGCCGATAAATAAACATGGAAAATATAATAATAGATAGCAAGAGAAATACTTTCCAGTTAAACAGCCAGCCGATGGCAGCCTGCAGATTGGAATTACCAGCAACCAGTGGTATGCCGCCCAGTAAAGTTCCTGATGGGCATATCCATTTACAAAACCAGGGATTACCTTGCCCTATTATATTAACTACAAACATGGGTAATAGAAATACAAATACAACTAGAATAATATATTTTAAATATTTTAGATATTTTTCACCTGGTATTTTTTTTATTTTTGGCAGGGGTATTTTATGCAGCAAATCCTGAACCAAACCAAAAGGGCAAAGGAAGCCACAGATCAAACGGCCGCAAAAGGCGCCGACCGTCATTAAAAAGCCAATAATATAAAATGAAAATTGATAGTCCCGCCTGTTTAAGACCGCTTGCAGTGAACCAATTGGACAAGCCCCAAAGGCACCTGGACATGAATAACAATTTAAGCCTGGCACACAAATAGCTTTTGTTGGACCCGTATAAATTTTTGATTGCAGAAATCCATTAACATATCCATTAGTTAATGCCGCAAAGCCAATCTGTATCCATAAACGGAATCCGTTTTTAGGACGTTTATTCCCCGCTGTCTCTTTATTTTTCATATATTTACCCTATTCCTATACATTCCAAGCAGATTGCCGATGCCTTTTTGTATACGGTTGCCGGTTCTTTACGCAGTAGCCCGTTACCTATAAACATTAAGCCTAAAATAAAGCAGGCTATAGCGATGTAAAATCTTTTTCTTTCTTTCATTCACTATACCCTCCAGTTCCCATATAAACCAATCCGGCACCCTTATTGAGACCCCAAACCTCATCAGCACAACAGGTTACTTTCTGTGAGTGAGTCACAATAATTACGCATTTGTTTTGATTATGTGCCAGATCAACAAGAATGCGCATGACATCTCTTTCAGTTGCCTGATCTAGATTCCCGCTTGGTTCATCGGCAAGCAATAAATTGGGCTCATGTGATAAAGCGCGGGCGATGCCGACTCGCTGTTGTTCTCCGCCGGATAGACCAAGTACACGGCGTTCAGCAGTTTCTCTGTCAATTCCCACACTTGCTAATAAGGAAAGGGCATAATCATGAGGATGAGTATGGCGAATACCGCTGATAGCCATAGAAAGCTCAATATTTTCTAACGCGCTTTTATTAAGCAATAGATTATAGCCTTGAAATACAACACCGATTTTTTTTGCACGATAGTCATCACGATCCAATTTGCGCAATTCCTCACCTTCATAAAGTATTGATCCTTCAGTACATACATCAAGACCAGCCAGCAATGAAAGCAAGGACGATTTACCAGCACCTGATTTTCCTATAATACAATAGACCTTACCGCGTTCAAAATCTGCGTTTAATCCTTGAAAAACTGGTTTTGTAGTTTTTTCATAGGTATAACCCACATTTCTAATAGATAAAACACTCATTATTTAACACTCCTTATTAATTACGCTCGCGAAGAATTCGCATCGGTTCATACTTCATAATGCTAATGACGCTAACCGCACCGGCTACACCTGTTAAACCTAAAGCAATGCCTACCAATTGTGCTATTGTTTTAAGATTTAGGGCAGCGTTAATATTAGTTATTGGTGTGTTTTCCGTTGCCAATCCACCAAATGAATAGCCACCCATACCGCCAGTCAAACTCGGTCCATTCATCACCTGTGACATGCGATTTGAAAGCATGATATTAGTAATCGGTTGTGCAAGCAGATCTCCTAAAGCAATGCCTATAACTAAACATATCGTCATGATAAACACTGATTCTAATGCAAATTGAACAGCGATTTTACTCTTTTTCATTCCCATAGCCCGCAGAACACCAATTTCATACTTTCGCTCCCGCACGACTAATGAAGAAAGAATAAGCAGAACAGCAGCTCCTAATACTAATACCACACATAAGAAAATCAATGAAATGACCCCCATCTGTTCAACAGGTTTAACAAACGCCGAATAAGCAACAGAATCAGTGCTTAAACTGTAATATTCAGATAATCCGGCTGCATATGCAGATTGAGCAAATTGGTCTAAATCATTAGGATCAGCTAAGTAAAAAGCAGCTTGGAATGTAGGTTCATAAGTATAACGCGAATCAGTCAAAAGCTGATAGCGAGTAAATATCTCATCATCACTTTCAAACTCGTTGGCATCATATTCCCGATGATAGATACCGCTGACCTTCAGTGTCATTGATTCTAAAGGTTTACCCTGTTTATCAGTATAATAAATACTTTTAGCCTGAAAGGTACTGCCGGGTTTTAATCCATTTAACATAGCTAGCGTATCAGAGATCAAGCATTCATTATCAGCAGTAGGATAAGTTCCATCAACAAGTCTTGCCTTTTGGCTTTGGAAATCCTTTGACTGACTCACATCCTCATATCCGCTCAGGATATATTGAGGTTTACGGGTTATCGCTGGTTCCTCCCCAGCCCGCTGCATTTCGGTATCTTGATAATCTATAGGCTCAGTAAACTTTAATTCATCAGCAATAGCTTCCATCTGCACACTATATACCGATTTTTTTAGATATGGAGAAGCCGCCAGCTTTTGAATCAAATCATCAGTGAGAGTGGGTATTCGGAATGATTCATCTTTTCCCCATTCTTCACTAACCTTTACATAATCAACATTAAGAAATACTTCTACACTCAGTTGATCTTTATATTGTTCTGCTATGCTATTCGTAGTGTTATAGATAATCAATGCTACACAGCTCATTGTGATAACCAACAAGAAAATCACGGCTGTCAGCAGATTTCTTCCCACATTTCTAAATAAATTTTGTAAAGCATTCTTTAAGATATACATTTAATTTTCACACTCATTTCTTTTGGAACGGTCTCAGTATAGCATAGGCAATGTTAATTTCCAGGCAAGACAAAATGAATATATAACCAGCTTTTACTCGCATGCTTACAGTGGTATACTATTCAATAGTAATAGAGATAAGGACAGGTGGTAAACCATGCGTTTATTAATAATTGAAGATAACCAAGAACTTGCAGATTTAATGAAACAGAAACTGTCAGAATTTGGTTATGTGTGTGATGTAGCTTATGATGGAATTGAGGGTGATTATAAAGCCTCTGATTATGACTATGATGCGGTTCTTCTCGATTTGAATCTTCCTGACAAAGATGGTTTTGAATTGCTTGAAGACTGGCGGAAGCGCGGATTCAATGTACCTGTATTAATTGTATCGGCACGTGATGAGTTGGATCAGAGAATAAAAGGTTTGCAGCTTGGCAGTGATGACTATATTACAAAACCTTTTGAATTTGCAGAAATAAATGCTCGCATACAAGCAGTAATACGGCGTTTCAGAGGAAGAGCAGCGCCGGTAATTATCATTGAGAACCTAACATTAGATCCTGCAACACGACGCGTTACTCTGAATAAACATGAAGTACCACTGTCCGCTAAAGAATTTGATATATTAGAATATCTTGCAAGCTGTTATCCACGCATTGTCTCTAATGAAGAATTAGCTGAACATGTCTATGATGAAAATTTTGATCCCTTTTCAGGCGTTATTCGTGTTCATATGGCTAATATTAAAAAGAAACTAAAAATAGGAGATGTATCAATTCTTCGCAATGAAAAAGGAAAGGGGTATTATCTGTGTCTAAAATAAAAAGGCTTCCATGGCTGTTGATTGCCGGATATACCCTTTTGCTTAGTATGTGCATTATCATATGCTTTTACCTATTTGTACGCATATCCAGTGCCGATACCAATCCGCTGCCTGAGATTTTGTTTTATGCTCCGCAGAACGGACAGCTTTTGCCTGACAGTTCCATTACCTCAGCTGAACTGCATGATTATTTTCGAACAGCTTTTTTCCGTTTTTTACCTTTATTAATTGCTAGCGTATGCTCATTAGTCTTGATGTTTTCCTGTGGCCTATTGTTTGGTATCCATGCACTTGAACGAAGGCACAATAAAATCATTGCCAGTGATTTGCGCGATATCTCTGAAGCTGAACCCGAGCGCATCAGAGAAACAGAACTGAAAGATGAATATCTGGATATCCATTCTCGGCTTTCTGCTTATGAAGAAGACCAGCGGCGGCTCCATGGATTCATAGCTCACGAACAAAAAAATTTAATCATGCTTATTAAAGCTCGGCTTAAAGAAGACTCAGATCCGTTACTAGCCCGTAATGTTGAAGAACTCGCTCAATCCGTTGATGATGCCTTAACGATTTCAGCACATCGGGGAGCTAGCCGTGAAGTCATTGACTTTGCATTGATTGCAGCTGAAGAATGCGATGCTTATCAAAGTATTTACCCAGCATTAAATTTTCAATTCGATGAAGATAGCTCTTATATGATTCTAGGTAAAGAACAGTGGCTGCGCCGAGCTATTGATAACCTCTTGGATAACGCCCTTAAATATGGTGCTAATAAACCCATTCAAATTTTCCTTGAGCAAAGACATGAAAGTGTTTTGCTTCATGTAAGAGATCATGGTTCTGGCATGAATGAGAATGAAGTTGAAATGATTTTTGAACATGGTTATCAAATTAAAACTTTAAATAAAGATGGCTATGGAATCGGCCTTAGTCTAGTACAGCATGTCTGTGACTTATGTGATGGATTCGTTCGCGTAATCAGCAGAAAAAATCAAGGCAGTGAGTTCATTTTAGCTTTCCCTCTTCATAAGTAAATATAATTATGAAATCTTCAACTAAATAAGAAAAGTCTGAAAAGTAAGACAATCTTTAATCCGTGATGTCTTTACAATTTCAGACTTTTTTAGTTTTTAATTATAGAGCGGACTCCAATAAATGCCGTCTTCATTAATCCAACAGTCATCAACCCATTGATTTCTAACCATTCTGCCTTCGCTGTCAAGATAATACCAGCGTCCCTCAGAAGTAGGATGCCAGCGATTCGTGACATAAGTATAATTTTCAAACAAATACCAATCATTCCAATGTGCCTGCCAATATTGATAACGGGCTGTGTAATCTTCTTTAAAATAATACCAGATGCCATTAACTTCCAGCCATGACTGTACTAAACGACCATCTGCTTTTGCAGCGTATACCTTATATTTATCGCCATAATCGGTAATTAACTGATCAAATGGTCGGGTATTCACCAAATTATTGAATTCATCAAGAATTACCCATTCTTGTTTTGCAACTGTTTTATCATCTTTGATGAAATATACAGCTTCAGCAATCTCAGGAATAACTGATAATTGTTCAGGCTTCACAGCAGCAACTAATTTTTCATCTTTATCCAAGAGGATAAACCCACTTTCAACTTGTTTGCCATTGTTATAATAATAAGTTTTATTCTGTTCCTCTACGAATCCATCTGCTTTGCTTGAAGGTGCAGAACTGCCGCCCCCGCCACCGCCGGATGGTAAATCGCTGCTGGTTTTCTCTTTAATCTTAAAGGTGATGGTTAGCGTATCTTCTCCAGTTACATCATTCCACACACTGCCATCATATTTCTGTTTCTGGAAGACTACTTTTAAAGTGCTGCTGCCAACAGACAATGTGGAAGTATCAATTTCACCAGTATAAGGTCCTGCCTCATTAAAACTATTTTCAGTTAATACCTGCCACTTTACAGGCAGCCAGCGCACAGCATTAGTTTGCGGTGAAGTAACATTCATACCATCACCAATTGCAGTAAAACTAATCTTATCACCTTTAGTATATTCACTATCATTAACAATTCCTGTGACTGAATTATGAGGTGCAACAATTTCACTCTTCACATATTTCCATTTGTGAGGTGCGCTAGCTTCATCATTCCTTAACTCATATTCATCACTATCATAAGTGAATGATTCAGTACCGCCGCCAGTAACTGTGATATATGTTTGATCTACAATGGGTGTATCATCAATTTCAACCGTTGTTGTACCAGATGCAGTACCGCCAATTGTGAACGTTTTTCCATCTTCAAGACGAAGTGTGCCACCGCCGGTATAGTTACCTAAAATACTATCAGAATAAGTTGTGTTTGCATTCGTTAAATCGAGCGATCCGCCTGGCTGAATTGTTAACTCACCCACATTATAGAATAAGTGATTTATATTGTCACTTCCATTAGCTGATTCTGCTAGTTTCAGAGTTGCTTTATCTGCCACAATCACATCATCAAGATTTTGTAAAAACAGACTATTTAATGTTGTTTCAGTTGTGCCGTCACCTACATATAGCTTTATTTTATTATTAATAACACTACTACTGTAAACATAATCGGTAAAGGCAATGGCGTTTTTTTGTGTACCTATTATATGAAATTCAAAATCATTAACACTGCAGCTGGCATAACCTCCAGCTGTAAGCTTTCCATTAACAGTATTGTTTTCCTTTAATTCAATTACAGAGGTACCTGTGATATTAACAGGATTTCCAGAAGTCCCATAACCGCCGCCATAAACATTAAGATCAGTATTAGATGCACTATAAGGCAGAACCGAATTTTTAAACGTCATTTTCGCATTTCCCTGAATATCCGCGTCAGTACCAGTTTTTGCATCAGCATTCCTACCTCCACCATATAAAAAATTATTTATTGTTACACTATCATATGATGAATTTACATCACCATTGATAACAGCAGTTCCGCCATTTGCCGCATAACCGCCACTATAAATTAATGCTGTCAATGGATTATCGAGATCTTTTATCAGCAGCTGTAAACTACCGATAATATCCCCACTTCCAGCATATCCATAACCACCTGCCACCAATGTACGCTGAGGATTAGTTCCATCAAAAGTTAAAGATACGTCACCATATATGTTTGCCGTACCCATGCCAAATTGAGCAAAGCCGCCATTATAAGCCCATGTTCCCGTACTTGATGACATAGTTAAGGTATTTGTGCCGTCCCCTTTAAAAGTAGTCTTAACTGACACAGGATTATCTTCTGTTCCAATATTTGCTGAGCCAGCGCTATTATACAAATAACCTGCGCCATAATAATTTTTACATGAGAAATCACCATTAATTGTATAATCAAGGCCACCTGCTACATTTGCTGTTGTATTAGGATTTTTAGCATAACCAGCAGCTGCATAATTTGCTCCTACACTGACACCACCAGTAAATGAAGTAGTTATCTTTCCACCCACACTAGCAGAGGAATTCGCACCCTCAGTATATCCGCCACCATAATATGACTGCTTAAATTCAATATTTTTTCCAAATGTAGATGTAATATTACCTTCAACATTACTTAGAGCCTTAGCATTTAATGATGAAGTCACTCTTACTACTTTACCAGCTCCGACATAATCCTTATTAAAAATGCAGTTATCTTTAATTGTGATATTGATTGAACCATCAACACTCGCGTCTCCGGCTCTGACAACTATACCACCCCCTACCATTCCTTCATTAAACGCAATATCATCAGCAATATTAATACTTATATCACCAAGCACTTTAGCAATTGCAGGACACATATCAAAAGTATCCCCATAACTATTATTAGTTGCATTTCCACTAGCTAAACCGCCACCAACTATACTAGCTCCTCTGTCAGTATCATATGTAGAGATTGTACTACCAGCCTTAATTTCTATTTTGCTTCCGCCTACGTTCGCTTGGCTGATTCTTAAGTCAAGAGTTTGATTGGCAAGGTCATAATTTCCATCTGCCTTTCCACCACCATAAATTGCAGGTGTATTTTCATAACCTTCAAACTGATTATCAATAGGAATAATTGTAATATTCGTTGTTTTTTTCACATCGGCTGTACCTCCAAAAGCGGCATGACCACCAGCTGCTAAAAACGATGAACTTAAAGCAGGGCCCCTGCCACATTGAACATATGTACTACCCAACACATTCGCATTAGACCCTCTGCCATCTGCATTACCGCCAGCATACAAATAATAAATCGTTCGTTCATTCAACTGACTTTCTCCTGCTGCTGAATCCTTGTCCACCTTAATTTTTACATCACCAGAAACTATTGCATTCGTAACAATGTTCCAATCACCAGTACCGTCAGTATGGTTACTATCCCCAGATGCTAAACCGCCACCAATGATATGTAGCCCAGCACCCATATATTTACCATTGCCACTTTGCGCATCTTCACCAAAGTTTAAAGCTATATCTCCGCCAACATTTGCATTAAGTGTCATTGTCTTGCGCGTTCCTGCTTTTGCCGCACCTCCACCGACAATTGCATCGTTGAGACAATACACATCGCCATTAATATCCAATTTAATATTTCCGCTAACATTCGCACTATATGTTCCTGATTGTTCACTCGTTGCATAACCGCCGCCGAAAAGCACATTATGAACATGCCCATCTTTGAGTAATTGAATTTCTATATTTCCAGTCACATCTGCATTAATAGTTGATAACGATTGATTTTTATCAGGTTCGGCATGCCCGCCGCCAATCAGTGACCAGCTTATGTAGCCACCAACAATCAGCTTAATGTCACCTTCTACCTGATAATTATACCCACCGCCATATATTGAAGCAGAGTCTGCCATTTTACCATAAAATTCTATTACAGGTGAACCGGTAATATCTTTCTCATAACCACCACCATATATATCACTTCCAGATATTTGAATATCTTTTCCAACATATAATTTCTTACCATTCGCGTAAATATTTGATAAAGCACCATCCCCTGAGATTTTTAATACTCTGACAGTTCCATCTGTATCAGAATCTATCGTTAATGAAGTAATTCGATCAGGTATTTCAAAAGCACCTGTACTTGCGTTACGAGTTTCAGTGACATCGCTATTCAGCTTCACAATCACATCACCGCTCAATGAAGAGTCATTAAACAGCTCAATAAAATTAGCGTAATCAGCATTAACCCCTGATCCCACCGTTTTTTCAGTAACATTATTATCATAGACTATTAATTCATTATTCTGCATTTGATTTACAACATTTACCACAATGTAAGGAAGTGCATCCTGCCCTTGAAGCAATTCATCAGACAGCTGATAAAGTGCCTCATCCCATTTTGGCACATAAACAATCTGATCATAAGTTTCTGTTTTTATATCCCAGTTTACCATTAATTTTTCCGGTTCTGAACTGTTTTCAATCCATACATCTAAACTTTCAGGAAGCATCAGATTCTCTTTCTCTTCAGCATTTACCATAAAATTCATATATGGCTTATTTTCATTAGGTTCATAACCAACAAACTCCGTAATCCGTTGAATGTCTTCTATGACATTCTCTTCCTTTTTTGAATCTTCTGCACTTACCGTTGGGCATTCGGAAAGAACAAGAAGCACACTCAAAAAAGAGGAACAAAAAATTCTTCCAATCCTTTTCATCTTTTATGATTCTCCTTGTGTTTTCTATTCTGATAGTCAGAATAATGCCCAGTTTATGTAAACATTATAGCATATTAATTCAATGATAGACAAATTTAAAATATTCATAAAAAAATACGGAACTGATCACATCGTCAGCATCCGCATTTTTAATAATCCAATTCTAAATATTTCTTTAAACGTTTATACAGACTAGCCATCGGCAGTCCTACTACGTTATAAAAATCACCATTGATTTTCTTTACAAACGTCAATCCCTTACCCTGTATCGCATAAGCGCCAGCCTTATCGTGAGGTTCCTTAGACTTGGCATAGCGTTTGATTTCCTCGTCTTCAAGATCATAGAATGTAACATCCGTTACTTCATGAAAGCATTCCTTGACATCCTTGGCCACTAAAGCCACCCCGGTAATTACATGATGCGTTTTACCAGACAGCTTTCTCAGCATCCGTTCAGCATCTTCATTATCCTTAGGCTTACCAAAAACTTCCCCATCACAAACAACGATTGTATCCGCTCCGATAATGAATTCTTCAGGATATCTATGAAAAACGGCATCTGCTTTTTCAAAAGCCAGCTTTTCAACCGCCTTCTCTATACTAAGTTCAGGATCCAAGGTTTCTTTTAATAAACAGCTAGCAGTCGTAAATGGAATTTCACTAAGAACCATCAGTTCTCTTCTTCTTGGTGATTCACTTGCTAATAAAACTCTTCTCATATATCCTCGCTCCTTCATTAGAAAATTTTAACACTACTTTATCAACATTGCAATGAAGCTGATTATATTTTTTTGTCAACATCTTCCTTTGCTTTTTTCCGCAGGAAGATAAAACCAATAAGTAAAAGAAGATAAACAACCAGAAAGGTTAAAGTGATGCGGAAAACCATGCCGGCAAAGAATGTTTCAGGAAACATATTAATCATAATTGAATTAGCCGGATTCAGCTGCCATAAATCATTCGTAAAGAATAATTCGTGGAAACCGATCCAAAAGCCTGTAAAATCCATCAGCGCATACCCGGCCAGCATTCCAACAACAATCAGCAGACAAATTGAAATTTGAATAAAGCTGCCTGCCAGCTGGCGCTTCAGCATATTTATACCATTTTCATCCTTACGGCTGCGGTAAATCAGATAAGCAAAAGCTAATACACCTATCATTGTTGCCAAATTTCTGGCGGTTAATACATTCTGATAAAGATTTTTCACATCCACCATATGCAGCGTTTCACGCTCGGTAAATATTTCACGCTGCATGCCAAACACTTCACCGCTCACTAAGATATCATCTCTTTGATCATGCAGATAATCCAGCAGTGTTTCGGTTGCCGCGAATAAGTCTTCATCACTCATTCCCAAACTATCCGCTGTATTCAGCTTTATGTACTGTTCACGATAGTAGTTTTTATTAAATGCGTGGAAATCGATACTGGTTACTAATAATACAAAGATTAAAGCCAGCGAGAAAATCCCGGCGGCTGTCTTAACACTTTTTTTCATATACTGCCTCCTGCTGTGAGATCAATCTATTCATGATTAATCATCATGCCTATTATTATACAATGAAATACCATGCTTCAATGTCGAAATTTATTTCTTTTTTGATTATTTTCTTATCATATGGTGAGGAATGTTTAAATTTATGACAAAAGGCTGACACATTTTGTCTGTTTTTATCATTAGTTGTTGACAACAGCGGGTACTATATCCTATAATAACTAGGCACATCAATGACTCGTTAGCTCAGATGGTAGAGCATTTGACTTTTAATCAAAGGGTCTGGAGTTCGAATCTCCAACGAGTCACCATTATAAATTATAAACAGCCTAGCGCTGTTTTTTTTTATCCATTTTTACCCTCAAAATTGGCACAAAATCTCTTATAAGATTTTACATATTAATACCGGAAACCTCGATGGAATGTGGTTTGCAGGGTTCCATTTTGTTAAGTTTTAAAATTTCTCGCAAGATATTTTTGTAAGGTTGGGCGGAATTTTACACCGTAAAGCAAGGAAGATACCTTACATAAAGCTTGGATAGACAAGGAAATTTTGTGCCATCCTGAGACGTCCTGAAGGATAAGATCAACTAATCTCCTAAGCGCATATTCAGCCATTCACTAAAATGCTGCGGACACTGTATGGCCTATTGGGACTTGCGTTCCCTGACGATATTACGAAGTCTACAAAGCAAGACAAAGCGACGCATAAATAAGATATTTTCATAATAGGGAGATGTTTGCCCAAAATAAAGTACAATGCCACTGGAAAGGGATAAATACTCTAAAATGGAATGATAGACTTTCTTTCAGGCTGATTGCCCAGTCTATGACCGCTTCGATGATCAGCAAATACTCTTTCAGGCATAGCTCTAATTTGTAGACCGCCCGTTCATGCTCCTTGTCATCCTATCCAGCATCCACCAAGAGCTTGCATATCTTCATCAGCTGATAAAAAAAACAGGAGGCTGAGGAGGCTGCCTCTGTTCTCAATGTTTGCAAGATAGCACGGGTCAATGTTTACCATTTCATTCTATAAGTCATAGTGTGCGTTAGGAATGATTCAATATGCAGATTATATACATGTAATAATTCATATATGCGCTTGAAAACGCCAATCAAATTTGCCATTATGAAACTCTACACTATAACACCAGACTTTTGGTTTGTGATAATATTACTTTGTCTGGAGGTGATAATCAATGGACACATACAAAACCGCTGAAATAGCAGCGGCTATTGGAATACACCCTAATACAGTTCGACTTTATGAGGAATTGGAGCTTATATCAAAGCCTGAACGTCTGCCCAACGGCTACCGTATATTCACGGATTTTCATATCGAACAATTCAGACTTGCCCGCCTTGCTTTTCAAGTTGAAGTGCTGCAAAATGGCCTGCGAAAGAAAATCGTTCAAATGGTGAAAAAATCGGCGGCGCGCGATTTTGATACCGCTCTTGCGCTTACGCAAGAATATTTAGCTCAAGTTCGGCAAGAACGTATCAATGCCGAGGAAGCGATTGAAATTGTAAAGAAAGTTCTGTCCGGGGCTTCACAGGAAGATAAACATTTTTTCAAGAGGAAAGATGTGTCGGAATATTTAGGCATTTCAATGGATACTTTGCGAAATTGGGAAATGAATGGTTTACTAACTGTCAAACGGAAACAAAACGGGTATCGTGTGTATACCGATAAAGACATACGGCGCTTGAAAGTTATCCGCTCTTTGCGGTGTGCAAACTATTCTTTAGAGGCGATCTTAGGGCTGCTTTCCCGGTTGTCCCAAAATCCGAGTGTTGATATAAAGGCGGCGTTGAATACACCTAAAGAAGAAACAATCATTGCGGTCTGCGATAGGCTTATCATTTCTTTATCAGCAGCAGAAGAAAATGCAAAACAAATGATATGCATGCTGCAAAAAATGAAGATTACTTATTCATAACCCTCCACTTTACCACCAATGTTTTCATCGGTGGTATTCTTTTTGTATCAAAACAAGGAGGCAAATACATGCAGGAAGTAATCAGAGTTGAGCGGCTTACAAAATCCTATGGTAAGCTGCTTGCAGTAGACAACATCAGTTTGTCGGTAACAAGCGGTATGGTTTTCGGGCTGCTTGGGTCCAATGGCGCGGGTAAAAGCACGACGATTGAGTGTATTTTAGGAACGAAAAAAGCTGAGAGTGGGCATATTTCCGTTTTGGGAATGAACCCACTGACCGATCGCAAAAAACTATTTGAAAAAGTTGGTGTCCAATTTCAAGAATCAAATTATCAAGACCAAATCACCGTGGCAGAGCTTTGTAAAGTCACCGCGTCACTCTATCGTGCCCCCGCCGATCCCCACGAATTATTGAAAAGGTTTGGAATTGCCGACAAGGAAAAAAAACTTGTCAAGGATTTATCCGGTGGACAAAGGCAACGCTTGTTCATCATCCTTGCGCTAATTCCTAATCCGGAGGTTGTTTTTCTGGACGAACTGACAACCGGGCTTGACGCAAAAGCACGCCGGGAAGTTTGGAAAATCCTTTCCAACCTAAAGGAAAAAGGGTTAACAATTTTCCTGACATCTCATTTCATGGACGAGGTTGAAGCCCTATGCGACCAGATTTGTATTTTGAAAAAAGGGCAAATTGTGTTTCAGGGCACAGTTTCCGGAGCAATTGAGGGCAGTCCTTGTGATAAATTCGAGGACGCCTATCTTTGGTATACAGACGAGGAGGGACTGGCCGATGAAAACTTTTAGAACTATGCTGAAAACGGAACTGAAATTATCCTTGCGAGGCGTGGATATGTTTATATTCGCAATTTGTGTACCGATTGTAGTGCTGGTGATTCTCGGCATTTTATACGGGAATCAACCCGCTTATGAGGGGGCAGAGTACACCCTTTTGGAGCAATCCTTCGGCGCACTTGCTACGATTTCCATTTGTGCGGGTGGTGTTATGGGATTGCCGTTAGTCATATCAGATTACCGCAACAAAGGCATATTGAAGCGTTATAAAGTAACACCCGTTAGTCCCTTTATGATTCTATTTGTGCAAGTGACAATTTACACACTGTATGCGGTAATCTCTCTCTTGCTATTGTACTTTACGGCTACCTTTTTCTTTGGCTACCAATTCCATGGGTCACTTGCAGTCTTTTTAGGCGGCTACCTTTTGATAATCGTTTCCATGTTCAGTATTGGCATGATGGTAGGTGGTGTAGCTCCCAATACGAAAATGGCTGGGGTTATCTCAAGTATTCTATATTTCCCCATGCTGATATTTTCCGGGGCCACGTTGCCTTATGAGGTTATGCCAGCAGCACTTCAAAAGATTGCGGATATTCTGCCGCTGACACAGGGAATAAAACTGCTGAAATCGGCCTCATTGGGATTGCCTGTTAATAACATGCTGGTTCCGTTGATTGTTATGTGCGTTATCGCCATCATTTGTATTGCTGTCTCCCTTAAATGTTTCAAATGGGAATAGACAAGGCTCCAAAAAGATATATGAATAATTTATGAAACTGCCGTACGAAGGTTTTCTGTATCTCGCATTTTTGGTATATCACATCTCCGCTTTACACTGTATTGGGAAATGATTAAGTATGCACTATACTTGCATAGAATAAACCATTTCCGCAAAAGCTATTGACATTTTGATAGCATCTTGCTATCCTGATTATAGATAGCAACGTGCTATCAAAAATGGAGGAAAGATATGTTACAGCAAGTATCAGATTTTGAGTTAGAGCTGATGAAAACCATTTGGGAGAATGGCGGGGCAGCACTCTATGCTGAAATTGCCGCGGGCTTGGAAAAGAAAGATATGATGACTACAAAAAACACGATTATTTCCCTGCTCCTGCGCTTAATTGATAAGGGATTTTTGAAAACGAACAAGATTGGCCGCCGGAACAAGTATACCGCCCTTGTTTCCGAGGCAGAGTATCAGGCGGCGCAAACAGAAACCTTTCTCGAAAAGATTTACGAGGGGGATGCGAAAGAGCTGATTACCACGCTGATTCAAAAAGATTTGATTTCTGCCGACGAATATGAGGATTTGAGAAAGCACTGGAAAGGCGGTGACAAGACGGAATGAACGAGCTGTTAAAAATAATCCTATCCTTATCCCTTTCCGGGGCACTGCTAATTCTTGCTTTGCTTCTGTGTAAGCCTTTGATAAAAGACAAGCTCAGCAAAAGGTGGCAGTATTATATTTGGCTGATCGTCATTGCCCGTTTGCTGTTCCCCTTTACCCAGGAAACGAATCTTATGGGAATGGTTTTTCAGCATTTCGATAATGCCATGATACAGATGGACACAAGTCCACAACAGGGACAAGAACCGTCTGCTTCACCTGAAACACCTGAAACGGATTTTTCCAATCAGCTGAGCGTCCCCGGTCAAATCGGTAAGGACGGCGGTGAATTGCTGGAGCCTGAAAAGGTGTCAACGCCCAGCATGTTTGAAATGGTAAAACAGAATGTTGCCGTTATTTGTTTGCTGGTCTGGTTGATTGTCGCCGCCTGTTTGCTTATTCGAAAAGTAACCGTCTACCAAAGTTTTGTTAAGTACATTAAGGCCGGACGAATTGAAATATCCGATATTCAGCTTTGGGAGCGTGTAGGAAAACTGGTGGAACAAATCGGCATACAAGGGGCTGTGGAACTTTACACAAACAACCTGATTTCTTCCCCGCTCCTGATTGGATTTTTCCGGCCCTGTATCATGCTGCCAACCACCGAGCTTTCGGAATCAGATTTTGAAAATACGATCCTGCATGAGCTGACGCATTACAAGCGGCGGGATATGTTTTATAAGTGGCTGGTGCAGATTACAATCTGTCTCCATTGGTTTAATCCGCTGTCTACTTTATGAGCCGGGAAATCAACCGAGCCTGTGAGCTTTCCTGTGACGAGGCAGTTATACGATCAATGGACGCAAAAGGGCAACGGGCCTATGGAGATACCCTGCTAAACGCTATGGGTATGGGCGGCAGCTACAAGGATTCCTTTGCTTCCGTAACACTAAATGAAGGCAAAGAATTATTAAAAGAAAGGTTAGACGCAATTATGGGATTTAAGAAAACCACTCGATTAACAGCGGCAATTTCGATTGCACTTGTTTTTACCCTTTGTTTTGGAGCAACAGCGGTTGGTGCATACACAAACCAAAAACAACAACCAAAAGACGATCTAAAGACAACTGAAAACCAAGGTAACAATCTGAATCAAAATATAACAACTGTGCCGGTAGATATTGAAATCATAAAAAATGGAACCTTTATGTGGCTGGGTGAGTTTACTTTATCATACGGCGACATATTGTACTATGATGTTTCAGCAGAAAAGGGAAATGGCATGCAAACAGGCTTTGCAGCACCAGAAGATGATCCGTTAAATAGGACATTTTTTACTATATCCAATAAACGCGAAGATGGAGCACTGAAAAACAAAGGTGGCTTTGTTTTTGAAGCTCCTGTTAGACCGGGAAAATATAACTTATTTATTCGGGCTACTGATGGGGATTTAACAAATGTGAAAGGCAGTATAACGATTGAAAATGTTCAATCATTAACTAGCACAACGCCAATTCAACCTGCAACGGAGAATGTAAAAGTGATTTTTGATGGAATTACTATTACGGGAAAAGGCCCTGTGGGGGTGGAACTAGTAAAAACGCAGAACACAGAAGTTACCTTTGAAATGCTAAATATGGATAAGGAAAACGCCTGTACGACTAACGCTGACATAGTAGATGGCATTATGCAAATCTCTGTTAATAATAATGTGCCTGATGGTATAAACGTTGACTTTGGCCCCGAGTATAAAAATGTTGTCCGTGTCTATATTCCAGACGCAATATATACAAAATTTGATATACAGACAACAGAAATGGTTATTCAAATGCAGGACTTCAATGCACCGGTACATGTAGAATCAAATAGAGCTGGTTTTTGGCTGATTGACGATATTGTATCGCAAGGGACATATGACATAAAAGTTTCCTCTGGCCCAATCTACATTGAAGCTGATACTATACTAAAAGATATTACTGCCAATGCACTTAGTGGCCTCCTCACGGTTCGTTTTAACAAAACTCCTACAAATCTTTATCTTGATACCACAAATTGCGGACCAAATGTGAAGCGCCCTAACGAATGGCCCGCAATCTATAAAGTAGGTAACGAAAGCCCTAAAATTATTTTAAGTAATACGGGCAAAACTGTCATAGATGTCAAAAGCAAGGATAATTTTATGATGGAAATGGAGACTTTTAACATTGGCGATAAAGTATATTATCTGGTCGTAAACGAAACACAACTGCGTTCTATTGGTCAAGGAGAGTATAGTCTTGACAAGGATTACGTTCAGGGAGCAGATATACAACTCTCATCAAATGAATGGATTCCGATCGGGACAGTGGACAAACCATTTACAGGTAGTTTCAGTGGGAATGGTTGTGAAATTATAGGTCTTACTATGACAGACCCGAACGCAAAAATTATTGGACTATTCGGGGTTGCTGATGGCGCTGATATTTATAACATAACTTTGCGCGATTATGACATTCAATCTGCGGGGCGGAATGTAACAGGAAAATCCGTTGCACCCATTCTTGCATTGGGATTGGGAGATACCCATTCCTATGATAATCAAGTATATCCAAAAGAAAAGTAATTTTCCATTTCAATTAAACATAGTCCAAAGTCCACAAAATCCCCGCCGCTCCAACGACAAAAGAAAAAACCGTTGCTGCAGAAGGTATATCTTGTTGTCTATATGAAAAGACGGCGGTTTTGAAATAACAATTTCAAGCCGCCGGTTTCATTATATTAAAAAGTACACCTTCAGCTTATGAATCGGGTGTACTTTTCAGCTTTTAATCTATTTAGCCAACGATTTTTCAATATCGGCGATTTCAGCTTCTAACTGCTGAATAAATTCTTCCTTGTCGGCAATATCTTCATTCATCTCATCAATGGCTCTTTGACCCAGCAGACCAACCATTTCCTCCTGCATCCGTTTCAGCTGCCATTTCTGCTTCTGCAGCAGATCCTGCTTACGATTGCGGGCATCCTGCATCCGCTGACGCCATTCCTGATGCTTCTGCTCATTCAGCTGTTTCAAGCCGTTGAAGTAATCATCCATTACTGAGCGGAATTCATCCCAGATCTGATCTTCCCGCTCCTTACCGCATGAACCAATTGCTTTCCATTCATTGCTTAAGCCCTTCATTTGTTCAGTCAGCTCTTTAGTATATGTCTTCTCAGTGGCAATGGCAGCTGCCTTTTCAACCAACGCCTTTTTATCAAGATACTTTTGATCCTGTTCCTTATGCAGCTGATCATAATAAACACTGCGGCGATCATAGAATTTCTGACGCTGCTCATTAAATGCATCCCATAAACGATCTTCATGTTCACGGCCGGCACTGCCTGCGGCTTTCCATTGATCCATTAAGCTCTTAAACTTCTCGCTGGTCTGCTGCCATTGAGTTGAATCAGCAATTTCCTTAGCCTGTTCAACCAGTGACTGTTTAGCCTGCAGCGCATTCGCAAAATTTGACTGAAGATTTTCCCAATAGGCATGTTTGCGGTCAAAGAAAGTCTGACGAGCCGCATTAAATGCTTCCCACAAAGCGTCATCTTCTTTGCCGGCTGTGCCAATCGCCTTCCATTGACGCATTAAATCAGCCATAGCATCAGTCGCCTGATTCCACTCATTAGACACAGAAACCTTTTTAGCCTGTTCAATCAATGCTTTTTTAAGCTCCTGATTGTTCTGGAACCCTTCACGGCGCTTGCTGTAAAGCCTATCAACAACACCATCAAATTTCTCAACTAACTGATCTTCATAAACTGAATCCCAATATGAAATTTGTTTCCATTTTCTTCTCAGATCAGCAATCGCACGGGCAATCACATCCCATTCAGCATCGCCGTCAATCTGTTCAGCTTCTGCAATCAAAGCCTCTCTTTGCTGAATATCCTCATCATAATCACTTACTTCATACATTTCATCATTATTGTTATTCATCGTATTCCTCCAATAGTTCTTTAGAATCATCCAGTCCTATTAATCATTGTAACGCAAGTCATAGAAAATTTCATTCATTAAATGAAAAAAAACACTTTTTAAAACAATTCTGCCTTCTGTACGCTCCCCTGAATCTTCATCAACTTTTATATAAGAGAAGCGACAAAGGTCACAATCGAAGACCTCTGCCGCTCTTTTAACATCATATTTGCTTTTAAGCTAAGAATTCTATGCCTATTTACGAGTTAAACCTTCAAATGCATAAGTAGCAGTTACTGCTAATTCAGCATTATCTGTTGTATAAGGACGGAATTCAGAACCTTCAAATTGTCCCATACCGCCTACATTGTAGATTTTGCTCATATCATAACCTTTAGCTGCCAGCAGGTTCATCAATTGTGTAACACGGCCGCCGCTTTGGCACATTAAGAAGACTGTCTTATCAGTTGGGATCATTGCATGCAGCAGATCATCTGATTCTTCATAAACATCGATTGGTTCAGTTACTGAGCCGCCGTATAATTGTGGCAGTGTAGCATCAGTATTTGCATCAGCATTGAAGATAACTGCGAAATAAGGAATTACTTCAAAGTTCTTTAAATGCTTTTTAGCATAGTCGTTATAATCACGAAGATCGATATAGACAACATCATCTCTGCCTAAATAATCAATCAGGTTATCAACGTTGATTGAAGAACAAGCAGCTGCATATGAATCAGCAGTACAAGCTACTTCTGCTTCATCCTTACTTGGCTTATACATCTTTGTAGTATCACGAGGATCAGGCAGAGCTGTTGGTGTTGGTGCATCTGTAGCCATTACATAACCGTTTTCTAATGGATTTTTAACCCATCCTTCAGCTTCTAATTCAGCATCCGTTTTTTGTGCAGGTGCTGTTGAACATCCCATTAATAATAAAGCAGATAATGCTAATACACTAAATTTTTTCATAATCGTTTAGATCTCCCTCTATTTAGTTAAAATATTCGTCAGTTGCATGATATTGGAATAATGCATTCAGCATACGGATAATGTTGTTTGTTGAAACAGAAGAACCAGTGAATGTATCTAATGTCAGACCTTCACGTCCTTCACCGGCTGAATAATCAGCTGGATCAATATCATCCTGTACGCTTAATGTGCTGATATAATCATAAGTCTTGCCCTTGAAGAAAGGAATGTATTCTTCCTTAAAGGTTTCATAAGTTACACCGGCAGGTGTTGGATTGCTGTCACCCCAGAAGCCGCCCAGATAATGTCCGGCAGAATCCTGATCAAATGACAGGAAGCGTACTTCAGAATCCTTAATATCCTTGCTGTCAGGCAGTGTCAGTTCTACATAGGCAGTCTGCCAGTAGTTTACATCGGCAGAACGGCATGTGCATGACAGATATGTGATCTGATACTTAATATAGTTACGAGCCACATATTTGAAGTTTACAAATGCGTAGAAATTTGTTTCATTACGCGGACCGTCAACATGGTTAATAGGTACTACCGCTACCACATTGCCGACTGATCCTTCACCTAAATCGGCGCTTTCATTCAAAAATTTGTTTACTTCTTCAAGTGTCATGTTTTCAAATGAACAGGTTCCGCCCTCAGTCACCGGATCATTTGTGCCAGTATTACCGTCATTGGCCGGCGGTGTTGTACTTGTACAGCCAGTAACTGTACCGGCAAGAAGAAGTAAAGCGATCAAACTTTTTGCTAACTTTTTCATATTTCCTCCTTTATGATATTTTTATTATAGCTGATTCGCAAATTGAACTCAAGCGGTTACAGAATTTTCGTGAAATTGTTAACTTTTACATTTTGCTTCCTTTTTTTACTTAAATTTTCATATTTCCTAACATGCTTTCATGTTGTACAATTATATCATGAAAAAAATAATACTTATACTGTGCCTTTTACTCGCCGGCTGCGGCAGAGAAAAAAGCCCGGTTCAGCCAGAGCCAGTCAGTGCTTCTGTATCGGTGCTTTATGATCAGGAAAAAACAATGCTGCTGCCGATGAATACAAGCGTACTCTTAACGATGTATGATCCACATCAGCTTGATCAAACAATGCCTGACTTTGAAGCCTTAATTCACCAGCTGCATCAATTGTTTGATCCTGACCATGGCTTTACATCAATCAATAACCTTTATGTTATTAATCAGCATTACGGCAGTGAGGATAAGCTGCTGCTTGATCCGCTGCTCTTTGATGCCCTTAAGGATGCCATCGCGCTCTCTGTATTAAGTGAAGGCAGCTTTAACCCAACCATCGGCGCCCTTTCTGATTTATATCTGAATAAATATTCATCGCTGCCAATTCACGCTGAAGATCCAGCGGATGAAGATATTAATGCCGCCCTTGCCTGTGTTGTGCCTTATGATCAGTTAGATGCGATTATTCAGCTTGATGAAACCGATCACAGCGTGATATTTAATACATATTCACCATGTGAACAAAAGGTTAAGCTCAACCTAGGCGCTTTCGCGAAAGGCATCGCCGCGCAGAAAGCCTATGAAGCCTTAAAGCATTTGAATGTTCCTTTCATGGCCGCCTGCTCAGAAAGCTCACAGTTTCTCTATGCACCAACAAAGATAAACAAAACATGGACATGGGGAATCCGTGAACCAAATGCCAAGACCTTGTTGGCTGCCTATGAACAATCTGATATTGCTGCCTTGTCTACCTCTGGCGATGATCAGCAGTATTATTATTGTGAGAAGCATCAGATCAACCATCACCATATTCTTGATCCAACACTGGGCAGATCAAGAAATATGATTCGCTCAGTATCTGTATTCAGTGATAATCGGGCTGACATCCTTGATGCCCTGACAACGATTCTATTTAATATTGAGGATGCGAAACAGCGCATAACACTAATTAACCAAATAGAAACCATTTATGAAATTAAGATCGGCTATACCGTTGTGACCGGCAGTCAGGAAGACGGTTATCAGCTGACGATGAATCAGACAGCTAAAGATGCCCTGGCTTATCAAGGCGATGCTGTCAATGCAATTATAGTGGAGGACTAATATGAAAAAATTACTTTGTATCTTAAGCTTATCCCTGCTTTGCGGCTGCAGTGCGGCCCCGCAGCCAACAAATTCCCCTGATGCCGGCAATTCACAGCTTGCGGAGGCTGGCAATGCGGAAATCACCCAGCTGCCAAAGAAAGCAAAGCCGGAGAGTACGCTGATCAGCGATTCTGAATTAAACGCATTAAACATTGACGATTATCTTTTTATTAAAGATGTGATGTATGTCGATCTGCGTGATCCTCAGCAGCTGCTGAGTGAGGGGACGATTGCCGGTTTCACAAATATTCCGTTTTATGGTTTAATCGTCGATCTGACAGACAATGAAAATGTCTTATTTACGATGACTAAGCCCCGTGATGAAAATGGTAAAATACTTGCTCAGCTTGGTGATGTAAACAGCTTTGTCGCTAATTATAAAGAATCCGAATCAAATCTGAATTATCTTTTCCCTAAAGATAAACAGATCGTCTTCATGTCAACAGCAGGTGTCGAAGCTACCTATATGATGAATCTTTTGATTCAGCTTGGTTATGATCCTGCTAATCTATACAATGCCGGCTGTTTCTCTAACGGCATCGGTGATCAAGTCGCCTACCGCAATGTCGAACAGGCGCGTTATTACACACCGGGACATGAAGCCTATACGGTCAGTGTCAGCTATGACTGGGGAGAATTAACACCGATTGATTAAATGATATTTAGAAATAACTAAAAAGGGATTGCCTGTTATACTGCCATTTCGCGTATATCAAACGATCCCTTTTTATGTTTAAATGCTGACACCTAATTCATCGATTTGTGTTTTAAACATTCTTTTGCAATATAAGTCTTAACTGCTTCAAGATTTTCTTGATTCAGTTCACGTAAACTCAGAATGAATTCGATTTCTCGATCTGTCAGATCTAATTCTTTATTGTGCTCACGTACTAATTCCATTAATATTTCCTGATTTTTATTCTTTTGATCTGCCATACTCAGTCCTCCCAATTATTGGCTGAGTATATTATATCACAAATATTTGATTATTTTAATAAATATCTCATTATTTGATATTTATTTTTTCAATCAGTTCACCAACCGCTGTTTTCACATCAAAAATCTTCATTGAGAGATTCATCGCTTTAGTATGTAACTCTTTTTTAAAACGGTCGATCAGCTCATCAAATTCGATTACCTTGAAGCGCTCATAGGATAGGTCATTGAAAATCTGAGTATATTTATCGATGCGCCGGATAAAGAGCGGGTAAATCTGCGGCATCGTATGATTTGTGCGCAGATAGCTCAGACAATCATTAATAAATGCCGCGCGTTTTTCCTTTGACTGCTTCATAAATACATTGTTGATGGCAGCTTCCATCAATTTCGGCATCCGGCTTTTTTGTTTCGCGGAAACAAAACCATGCTGATCCAGCTTATAAGCATAAACCTGATGAGCATGACAAAGCTGCTGAAGATTGCGGTCATCATAGCATGAAGCGATGATTTCCGGTTCCTTCAGATGCATAAAAAAGGCGGATACGACATCATTTTCATTTTCAATCAGATGCAGCTTAGCCAGATAATCCAAATCATCTGCCCGTTGTTTATACGCTGCCAGCATATCCGGATTGATACCCGGCGCGTTAAACGCATATACGCCTTCAATTTGATCAAGCTGCTGCTTTGAACAGAGCAGTGACAGGCTTAAGGCAAGATTGCCGCCCTTGGAGTGACCGAGCAAATAAATACGTTTGCCATGATAATCCTCCATCTGGAAACGTTTTAATGCCAATAGCTGCTGAGCTGTGACTGAAAGAAAGATATCCAGATTATCCTCCCAATCCTCCCAGCCGCAGCGCTGATATTCCTCATCAAGCATTTCACTGCCGCGGAAGCAGAGGTACACATGATCGTCATCCTCAATTTTCTGCATCACTAAACCGCTTTGCTTGTTGTCATTAAAAACATCAGTAATCATCAGTGACTGATAGCGTTCAAAAGCAAATTGCTGAAGAAATTCAAGCGTCTTCAATGTATATAGATCGGTTCGCTGCTGATCCATATATTTAGGACTGACTAATAATTCATGCGCAAAGTCCGTCACTGACAAGGGTTCCTTAAAGTCCAGTACATCAAAATAACTCAATGAGGAAAGTATCAGAGCGTCTATATCATTAAATTCGAACATCGTACTCCTCCCTTTCTGTTTCCTTGTTGTACAGTATCATATGCAGATGTTCCATTGTGCGTTCACAGGTACTTAAATCCGCAAGCTCAATCGTAATCATCAAGGTTTCCTTTTCACAGATCAGCTGGGCCTGAATCAAAATGGTATGCTGTTCATCATTTAACTGCACACGCATGCCGCGGCAGCGGATTGTCTCATCTTCCCATTCAAACACATCATCGGCATCACTGCGGCTGACAAAGCCTTCCGCGAATTCCTTTAGCTTATGATCGGCGGTATAGCCGGTAATCCGCATTGTTGAAAGCCATTCCTGATTTTGATCACAGCGGGTTAAGATCATCGTATTATGATCAAAGCTGCACGTACAGCGGCCATCCTCAAGAATCAGCCAGCTGCCATAAGGGTAAAGCACTTCCTCTAAACGATAGCCTACCTCATCAAGTCCCATATCCGCTGCTGTTTTGATTTTCTCAGGGCGGTTAAGCAGGCTGCAGAGGTGACGGTACTGCTTCATCGGCAGCGGCAGCTTTTGATCCAACGCGTGGGCCTTTTCAATAGCCTCTAAGATATGCTCAGCAACCGATGCCTTGGCTTCACTGCTAATCTCAAAGGTACAGTCATTCCACATACTGTTTAACGCGGAGTTGCGGTAGAAGAACGCATTTTTCTCTAAATCATTCCAGATAAAGAAAGCCTTGGCAGCATCATCCAATGTCTGGTGGGTAAATTCACGGACATTGAGATAGCCCATTGGTGTTATGACGCAGCCGCTTTTGGCTAACGGCAGATAACTCTTATTATCCCACGCATAGGTTGCTTCCTCTTGTTCATCCATCTGCTTCATATTCGTCAATAAAAGATGCAGATAGCTATAAAAATAATGATCACGCAGACGTTCAAAATCATGATCCTCAAGGTATTCACATTCATCATCAATCAACAGGGCCGTGGCACAGCTATTGACTAATTGATCAAAGAATTCACAGACATAAGCGTGATAACCGGCACCGGCCACACTTGTTGTTGTTTTTAATACGACATAATCCATACGGTATTCAATCTCAATGATTCCCTCAGGACAGACGATGATTTCACCATGCTCCTGATCCTGTTCCAAAAAGAGATGTTCACGCTCACACAAGGTCTTGATGCTTTCCATCACCCTTAATTTATCTTCAGGACTTCTTAAAATCCCTTCACAGCTTACAGTAATTGCCATTTTATCAGCTCCTTTAAACTTCTCTACTATTTTATATTATCGATGAATAAAATACTAGTGGTGATCCCATGAACAAATTTTTTCACATATTCCTGCTGCTGATCTGCGCCTTAATTCTGGCTAACGGGGCGGCGATTATTGATGCCAGCGCGCTGGCTGTCACCCTCTGGTTTGAAAAGCTGCTGCCCAGTATGTTTGTCGGCATGGTTTTTGTGCGTTTTATCGTAGCAATCGGTATTCTGCCTTGGCTGATGAAACCGATAAGCGTTGGCACCCGCTGGCTTTTAGGACTTGACGGCGGTGCTTTTTCTTTAGTCATAGTATCTGTATTGCTGGGCTTTCCTGCCTCATCAATGATGATTGACGAAGCCGTCGGCAAGGGTGAACTGACCATTGATCAGGGCCAGCGGCTGATTAATTGCTGCTGCTGCGCCTCATGTTCCTTCATCATTGTCACTGTCGGCACCCTTCTCTACCAATCTTCAGCTATCGGCGTAAGGCTATGGCTGATTCAGATTCTAACCATCCTAACCCTGTTATTTTTCACCCGTAAAACACCCTGTGAATTCATGGCATCAAATGTTCAGCCTAAATGCTTCAGCTGTTTTGCGCAGGCCGTTTCCGCTTCCATCAATACGATGCTGATCATCGCCGGTTATCTGATGATTACCCTCTCGCTTTGCGCGATTCTTTCACCCTTTTTGCCATCTTCACTCTCCCAGCTGCTTTCCATCATCGCTGAATTTTCCAGCGGCTGTGTAAGGCTTGCGCAAAGCGGCATTCCACTCTTTCAAAAGCTGCTGTTCACCAACATGCTGTTAAGCTTTGGCGGTCTATGCGTCCATCTTCAGATTCTTGGCAGCTGTGAACATTCTAAACTGAGTATTTACCGTTTTATAAGGATGCGTCTCCTGCAAAGTCTGCTGGCTGTTTTTTTCAGCTTATTCCTTCTCTAAAAGATTAAATTAGCATTCGCTTCAGCTAATTTGTGGTATAATAATACCACTGAGGTGATGAATCTGCTTAAAACGATGTTCCCATTCTGGGCTGCAATCCTAGCTAATGTATTAGCCCAAATATTGAAACCTTTTTTTCATTATTTACGAACTCGGGATTTTAATCCCCATTATACGATTGCCTGCGGCGGCTTTCCAAGCAGTCACACATCAACGGTAACCGCCTTAGTCTGTGCCGTTGGAATTGTTGAGGGCATTCATTCCACCTTGTTTGCTGTCACCATGATTTTCGCCCTGATTGTTATTTATGATGCAGTCAATGTCCGATATTATGCCGGTAAAAATATTCAGCTGACAAAGCAGCTGATTGCGGATCTTGAAGAAACATTTAAACTGAAGCTTGATGATCCGATCTATTTTGAAAAAATGAAACAGGTGCTGGGCCATCGTTATGTCGAAGCACTTGGCGGTCTGCTTTTAGGGATCGCGGTTGCCCTTGTAATGGCAATGCTGAATGGCTTTTTGTAGGAGATGAGAGAAGCATGAAAACTAAAGAAGAAGAAATCATTGACGTTTTAGAAAAAATCCGTCCGTATATCCAGCGTGACGGCGGCGACCTCGAATTTGTAGAGTTTAAAGAGGGTATTGTTTATGTAAGAATGCTGGGTGCCTGCAGTGACTGTCTCGCTTTGGATGACACGATCAAGATGGGTGTAGAAGCCTTGCTGCTTGAAGAAGTAAGCGGTGTAACAGAAGTAAGAATTGTAGAAAATCAGCTTTAACAGCGCAATGCGCTGTTTTTATTTGCAATAAAACGACGCTGCAAGTAAAAAAAAATGCTGTTTCAAATTAACGGGTATGCTAAAATATCCTTATAAAAATGAAAGGGGCTATTTATGGATACAGTATTTTCAATACTCGCGGTTTTATTAGGAATATTTTGTTTTTATACAGGGATCAAGGGGCTTATAAAACTGGCTAATGCCAAGAACTATGTCAGCTGTGAAGCGACCGTTACCGACATTGATGTAACAACCAGTGTCAGTAAGGGACGCCGATATACGCATTATTCACCCATTGTTGCTTATCAAGTTCAAAACGAACATTATGAAGAAAAATATGATCAAAGCAGCTCAACCTGCAAATATCAGGTGGGTGGTACAATTGATATCGCCTATAATCCTGCCAAACCTGCTGATTTCATAATCGATGGTGACCGCTCAATTATCTGGAATTCGTTATTAATGTTAGCTATGGGCTGTTTGATGTTCTTTGTGGTAATCAAAATCTGGATGTAGCATGATGAACCTTTTAGTAAGGTTCTTTTTTTATTATACTAAAAAACAGTCATGGTGACTGTTCATTATTGTGTGAGCGCTGGCAGAAACTGCGGTACATTGCCGTTGATCAGCTGGATAATTACCGGTATTTCTTCCTGCATGATAATTTCATCCTGACTGATGCCGGCAAAGACATCGGCCTTCACATTCACGCGGATCATAATCTTAAGCAGTGTATTATTGATGCCATAAGCTTCATTGGTGATTTCATAAACACCGTTTACCCGATTGATCACCTTAACCCGAATCTTTATTTTGGGCCCCATATCTGACAGTCCGACCATTTCGGTAAAATAACCCAGCGGCACCTCATCGACGACGCCATTATCAAAATAAACCTGATTGGTGATTGGATCAACTTCCCCCTTTTGTGCCAGCAGCAGGCTTTCATTGATACTCTCTACCGCCTTATAAAGCAGCTGATTCAGCTTCATGCTGTCATAATTGACACTGATGATTTCTCCCTCATCATTGGTTTTAACACGAATCAAATCATCAGGATTAAAATCAAGTACTGAGATGCAGTTATGAATCAGTTTATTTAAAGAGGATTGAACCTCCTGCTTCGCCACCGCGATCATCACCGGTTCCAACAAACGGTTGCATTCGTAAAACGTATAAGACAGCAGCAATATCGCAGCAAGTGAAACCGCTAAAAGCTTATATTTCCATTTGATGCATTTTTTTGATTGCTTCACGGCCGCTCATCCCTGTCTTAATGCCCAGACTCTCCGCTTTTTTATTCACTGACAGCACACAGCTGTCTAAAAGATGATTAAAGCTTCTGTCTTCCTTCATGATGCAGACACAGGCCCGGCTGCCCTCCAAATAGCTGCGGCTGAAAATCTGACCGCATAAAAAACCATGTGTATTGCTGATAATATAGACCGGATTGGCCGGCAGATCGATTTCAATGCCAATCACATGAAGATCATCGATCTGATAACGTTTGAGATTAACCATACATCCCCTCCTGGTTCAGTCTATGAGATAGAGTAAAAAAAAGAACCGATAAACGGTTCTAAATGCAATTATTTCACACGCCGATAAATATGCTGCTCTGTAATGATCATGTCTGCATCAATGTCATGAGCTTCATTGGTAAACTCAGCTTTTTGGCACTCATAGGCCAAGCCCAATTTCATACAGCTGCACTGTTTCAGATATTTATCATAATACCCCTTGCCCTGACCGATCCGCTGACAGGCTTCATTAAAACCGACAAGCGGCATCACCATGCAGGCCATCGCGCTAGGCTGACATGGCTGATTGCCGATGGGTTCAAGCAAGCCATAAGTCCCAGGTTTTAAATCATTTAAACAACTGATTGGATAGAAGTCCATCGTATCGCCATGAACACGCGGACAGTAAACTGCCTTACCCTCACTTAAACACCAAGTAATCAAATCTATTGTTGCGACCTCATTGCCAACTCCGACATAAATTCCCAGTGCGTTCACCTCTGCCAGCAGCGGTTTCGTTTTCTCAGCAATCCATGCGGAGGCGGATGAAACAAAAGCTGAAGACAGCGAATTCCGCATTGCCTTCAGCTTTTTTCTTGCTTCCTGTTTATCCAACGGAATTACTCATATCCAGCTTCAGCAGCTGATTTAATTCGACCGCATATTCCATCGGCAGTTCACGGGTAAATGGTTCTAAGAAGCCCATGACAATCATTTCAGTCGCCTGTGACTCAGTTAAACCGCGGCTCATCAAATAAAACAGCTGATCTTCACTGATCTTTGACACGGTCGCTTCATGTTCGATCTGCGAAGTCGCATTCTTACTCACATTGGTTGGCACTGTATCACTGGTTGACAGCTTATCAAGAATCAAGGTATCACATTCAACCTTGCTCTTAGCATTCAGCGCTTTCTCACCATGGCTTACAATACCGCGGTAATTCACCTTACCGCCGTTTCTTGATACTGATTTAGAAATAATATTGCTTGAAGTATTCGGCGCCAGATGAATCATTTTCGCGCCGGCATCCTGCAGCTGATTCGCACCGGCTACCGCAATCGACACTGTCATGCCGCGGGCCCCTTCCTCAGCTAATACGCAGGCTGGGTATTTCATATTCAGGCAGGAACCGATATTGCCGTCAATCCATTCCATTGACGCATTTTCATAACAGATTGCCCGCTTAGTTACCAAATTGATAATATTATCCGACCAGTTTTGAACCGTCGAATAACGGCATCGCGCATTTTTATGTACGAAGATTTCAACAACTGCCGCATGCAGGGAATCCTTAGAATAATTCGGTGCCGTACAGCCTTCTACATAATGCACATCCGCTCCTTCATCAACAATGATCAGCGTTCGTTCAAACTGTCCCATCCGCTCAGAATTGATACGGAAATAAGACTGAAGCGGTTTTTCAAGCTTTACGCCCTTAGGAACATAGATAAAGCTGCCGCCGGACCATACACAGCTGTTTAAGGCTGCGAATTTATTATCCGCATAGCTGATCAGCTTGCCGAAATATTTCTTTAATAATTCAGGCTGTTCACGCAAAGCGGTATCCGTGTCATAAAACAGAACGCCTTTTTCTTCAACTTCGGCCAGCATGTTATGATAAACAACCTCAGATTCATACTGCGTGGATACACCTGCCAAAAACTTCTGTTCAGCCTCTGGGATACCAAGACGATCAAAGGTATTTTTAATCGTTTCCGGCACTTCATCCCAAGAGCTTTCTTGTTTTTCACTAGCTTTAATGTAATAAGTATAATCATCAAAATCAATTCCGCTAAGATCTGGTCCCCATGACGGCAGCGGCATTTTCACAAACTGATCATACGCCTTTAAACGATAATCAAGCATCCATTCAGGTTCATTCTTTTTCCTTGAAATGGCTTCAACTACCTCACGGGAAAGTCCCTTACCAGTATTGTAGACACTTACATCCTCATCATGAAAGCCATACTTGTAATCCTCAACCTGAGGAATATTTTCTTCACTCATCACTTAGCCTCGCTTTCATGGATCATTTCTTCAATCGCCTTCCAGCCGATCGTCGCGCATTTAATGCGGTTCGCCTGTTTGCCGACTGTATGCAAAGCCACTGCTTCCTGAAGCAGCTCTTCATCATACTCCTTTTGATCAATCATATTGTGATAATTTTCAATAATAACCTTTGCTTCTTCAATTGTCTTGCCGCTTAAAAGCTCACTCATCATTGATGTAGAAGCCGTGGCAATCGTACACGCGACACCGTCAAAACGGATATCTTCAATGATTCCGTTATTGATTTTAGATTCCACAACAATGTCATCGATGCATGAATCAGAAGCCATGTGGCGCTTCATATAAGCCGGATCATTACTCAGCTTATGATTGCGCGGATATTCATAATGGTCCATCAGAATCTGTCTGAGCACCATTGGATCATTCATATAGTCAGACATAAACACCCTTCTTTCTAAAAGAAAACATTCAGGCAGTTTTCAATGGTCGCACTCCTGCACACTTCAATAAAACGATCCACTTCTTCAATCGTATTATAGAAATAAAAGCTGGCACGGATCGTAGCGCCGGTACCTAAACGATGCAGCAAGAGCTTGGCACAATGCTGGCCTGCCCGTACAGCAATACCCTGTGTATTAAAATAAGTAGCGGAATCCTGAGCAAAGATATCCTTGACATTAAAGGTAATAATACCGCCGTCCGCATGCTTATTATAGAGAATAATATTATCCAGCTTACTTAATTTATCAATCGCATATTCATGAAGCATCTTCTCATAGGCATGAATTTCTTCCATGCCGATCGCGCTCAGATAATCAATGGCTGCATTTAAACCAAGCACCGCTTCAATTGCCGGGGTTCCTGATTCAAATTTATACGGCGCATCCTTTAATAAAATATTACCGCATAAATCAAAACGGGCATTGTTGCCGCCGCCCAGCATAAACGGATCGGTCATCTGAAGCAGATCAAATTTACCATACAGCACACCGATACCGGTTGGGCCGCACATCTTATGACCTGAGAAGGCGAGGAAATCACAATCGATTTCTCTGACATCCACCGGCATATGCGGAATACTTTGCGCGGCATCCATAATGACGATAGCGCCATGCTCATGAGCAATCTTACAGATTTCCTTCATCGGCACTTCAAAACCGAGCACATTGGTAACCTGGGCAATCGCCACTACCTTGACACCCTCATGCATCGCTTTCTTGAAGTTTTCAACCGTTAAGCGGCCCTCTTCATCTAACTCGATATATTCAATCACGGATTTTGTCTCTTCAGCACACTTCATCCATGGCAGAATATTACTGGCATGTTCAGCTTCACAGCTTAAAATCACATCGCCTTCCTTCATGTACTTGCGTCCCCAGCCATAAGCGACAAGGTTCAGTGAAGCACTGGCACCGGAAGTAAATACGATTTCACGCGCATCGGCATTAATGAATTTCGCAACAGCTTTACGGCAGTTTTCATATTCCGTATCAACCTGATAGCTCAGTTCATAATCACCGCGGTGACAGTTTACACTCAAATCGGTATAATAATGCGTTACCGCATCAATGACACACTGCGGCTTAAAGGTTGTAGCGGCATTATCGATATATATCAGATCATGTCCCTGCATCTTCTTGCCGTTAAGCATTGGAAAATCTTTTCTTATCGCTTCTACATTAAGCATTCTAATCCCGCCTTTGCATTAATTTTTTCTGTTAATTCATCATGAATGCGCTCAATATCAAGCCCATCGGCAATCGGCAGCAGATAACCAATCATAATCAGTCCCATCGCCTGTGTGCGGGTAAGCCCGCGGGTCTGCAGATAATACAGCTGATTTTCATCAGGCTGACCAATCGTATTCGCATGCGATGCCTGAACATCATTCTCATCAATCAAAAGCTGCGGAGTGACAGAGGATACCTGATGATCTGACAAGGTAAGCACGCGGCTGGTCTGATGGCTTTCACTGCCATAGGCGCCTTTTTCAATCTTGCCGACCGCAACCATATGATAATCACCATGCTCCCTGACAACTGCATAATTTTCAATCATACCGCTAGTATGGGGGGCCTGATGAACACAATTAAAGTCAAAATTTTTCTTCGTGCTGGTCATTGCCGCGCTTTTCAGCAGCGCGCTGGCACCTTCGCCAATCAGCTTCACATTCAATGCCACATCAGCAGCACCATCACTCATTTCACCCTCGATAAACTCAAATCGGGCATCACGCTCAACATTGGCGCGCACTTGCAGATCAAAGCTCTCACATTCATTCCATATCAAAAGCTTCAGCTGACCGCCTTCAAGCACATCAATGACTAAATCAGCGCTTGATAAACCTTCAGCCTTCAGATAAAGTGAGGCCTCGGCATGCTTCTCAACCACCAGATGAATCGCTTCATCACCCATCACCATCAGGTCAAGATGCTCACTGCCGACGCGCAGCGGTTCTTTATCCATACTCATACTATGCACCCTTTTTAACTTGTGCTGCACAAGCACCTAATGAAATTTTACCAGTCTTTACTGTTTCACTCTCTTCGCTTACTTTAACACCATATTCTTTTTCGATCCAATCATAACCCTCGGTATCGATTTTCTCTACTAATTCAGGTCCGCCGCTGACCACGATACGGCCATCAACCAAAACATGAGCATGCGTTGGCTTCAGCAGATTATAGAAACGGGCATAATGGGATACGACCATCATTCCCATCCCTGATTCGGCGCGCACATCATTAATCGCATCAGCAACGATCTTCAGCGCATCGACATCAAGACCGCTGTCAATCTCATCAAGCATCGCAAAGCTTGGCTTCAGCATCTTCATCTGTACGATTTCATTGCGCTTCTTTTCACCGCCGGAAAAGCCTTCATTTAAGAAACGGTGAGCAAGATCCGGTTTCATCTGCAGATCCTTGATCGTACCCTCCATTTCACGGATAAAGCTAAACAGCGGAATCGGTTTTTCACGGCGCGCATTCATTGCGGCGCGCAGGAAATCAGAATTTGTAACACCGGCAACCTCCTGCGGGTACTGCATTCCTAAAAACAATCCTGCCCGGCTGCGTTCATCAACACTCATGCTTAAGACATCCTGTCCTTCAAAAGTGATGCTGCCGCCTGTCACTGTAAATTTAGGATTGCCCATCACCGCTGCCAGCAATGTGGACTTACCATTACCATTAGGACCCATCAGCGCGTGAATCTCATTTTTATCTATATTTAGGCTTAAGCCTTTTAAAATTTCCTTGCCGTCGATTTCAACGGTTAAATCTTTAATTTCTAGTTGTGACATAACATTCTTCCTTTCTGTATTATGTTACCATTTTTTAAGCATGCAAACAATTTTAACGATTATTTTTTTACTGTTTATCCTTATATATTATAACGCGCCCCCTGAATCACAAACCATGTACTATTATAACGGACTAGCTGCGTTATTTCTATCATTAACTGATAAATTTTTATCAAATTAACACTATGATTCAAAAAATTTGAAGCATTGACTAATTTTTAACCTTAAAGCATTTATTTCCCAGCAGAAAAATAGATAACAAAAGCCCTCTGAAATTTATCTTCAGAAGGCAACATTGGCAAGAATACGCATAAACTTTTCCTCATTATAATCCCTAAGAAAAAGCAAGCATGTGCAGAGTATAGAGATTTGATCACACTCACATAACAATGTGTTTTCAACCTCTAATAAATATTTGTAATCATTTGAACTCCCTTGACATAAATAAACCATTTTCAAATAAGTATGTTTCAATATTATATACAAATTGGTATCATCAATATTTTTAAATTCCTTTATCACTGAATTCATCTTAACCTTATTTTTATAGCCATTTTGCCTCAATAATCTTTTCGCATAAGTTTTATGATTATAATCACTTTCCGGAAGTGAATTAAAATCAAGCGCTGATTCAACCATCGGATAGTTAATAAATAACTGGCCTTGATTGGTAGAGTCAGAAAACATATCAAATAATTTACGAAGGGTGATTATATTATATCTTGGATCCTGCGGATCAAAATCAAAAATGAATAATATATCAGTATATTTTTCATTTAATACAGCGTCATCACGATAATCTTTTAATACTTGAATCATATTTAAATCATCTATCGAATCATTTAAATAACGAGTAAACAAAAACTGTGCAAAAATATGTAAATTCGTTTTATACTCATAAATTTCATATCCTGCTTCAATCGGATAATACTTCAAAACAGCCTGTAATAATTCTCTTTCACTTTTACCTTCACAAATCATTAACAGTTTCTTTTTATGCTTCATTAAATTCACCGTTGATATATAATTTCTCAAGATTATGTCCTTCACGAAGTTCTCGATCTGTTGCCCGGGCGATAGAAGTTAATTTAGCCCTCGTTAAGATAAAATAACAGTCTGGACGCATGATACTATTAGATAATAAGTTAGTATTATGACTTGTCAAAACCGTCTGATAATTTTTCCTTTCAAGCTGCTTCACCAACATTTCTGAAAGTTCATAATGATAATAAGCGTCAAATTCATCAATAAACAAAAACGAAATCTCTTTATTCTGCAACCAATAAAAAAACGTATAAAGCGCCTTTGTACCATTTGATGCTACTTTAAAGAAAGGCAGCAATGAAGGTCCATCAAAATACAGCACCTTCTCTTTATCCGGTGTGGCACGAACAACAAGACGATCTTGTATGCCCGCTGCTTTTAATAAATCTTGAAAAGATTCAAGATTATCGTCTTCAAAAATAAAATCAAAATAATCATTTGCTCTTTTAATTTTATCCTTTAGACCAATAAAGCGGTTTTCATCAAGGCTTCTGAACCAAAGCATATTAGATACAAAATCATAAATTTGCCGAATTGGATGCTTTTTTTCAATAACCGAATTATTCACAATATAGCGTAATGTTGAAATACTGGCATCATTGTAATCAAAATTCAAGTTAGGTAACTCAGCTTTAAGCCGATCAGCGATAAAATATTTTTTCTTATTGTTCTTTAGATTATCATATTCAAAGTATAATTCACCTTCAATGGTTACTGATTCATAAAGCAAATTATCAGCTGCCGTTTTTTTATATTCATAGACTACCTCAATGCCGTCGAACAGAAAGGTATAAATAAATGTAGCATAAGTATACTTGTTGCCGTTATTCAAATAATAATCATAAAGCCCCGGTGTCACATTGCGATCGACTAAATGGTTTACAATGTCAAAAATTGCCAAACCAAGATTGGTTTTGCCAATTGCATTTTGTCCATAAACAATAATTGTATTTAATAAATTATCTGTTATGCACTCTTTGTTGAATGTATATTGTTTTACATCAGAAAAATCAAGTATTAATGGATAATCAAAATTTTTAAAGCCCTCTACTTCAAATTTTTTTAACATATGAGCACCTCTTTTACATTATACCACCAACAAGCAGTCGCATTCAAACATTCCCGTAATTTTTTTACGGCAGTTGATAAAGATAGCAAGCATAATCCTTTACCCTTTTACTATCGCATGACTTAATGAATTTCTATAAATTAGGTTTATTAATTGAAGAATAAGTGAAGAATTATGGTAAATTATCTGAACAGACCTGATTAAATTGCTTTTTAAACGCATTTATTCTATAATAAAGCAGATAGTCAATTAGGAGGTTATTATGATTGATAAATTAAAGGAAAACTGGTTTGTTGTCCTTGTCGCTGTGTTATTGTTCGGTGCCTGCGGGTATTTCGTCTATGACATGAACAAGGATAAACTGCCAGGGAAAAAGGCCGACGGTAAAGACGTTGTTGCCGAACTGGCCGGCACAAATATTTTCGCCGATGATTTATATGACGATTTATACGGAGCCGTTGATTCTGAATCCTCATTGGGTACTTCAATGCTCTACATGTATTTTGAAAGAGCGGTTGCTGATGAAGCGGTGCCGATGACATCTGAACTTAAATCACAGATTTCAGCTCAGGTATCCGGAGTAAGACAGAATTATCAAGCTTATTACGGCGATCAGTGGGAAACATACCTGCTGCAGGGCTTACAGGCTTCAGGCTATACAAGTATTGATGATCTTGAAGCATACTTCACTCATTACTTAAAGCTTCAGACATTAAAGCATGAAAATTACGATGCTAACCTTGATTCATTATTCTCTAAGATTCATGAAGAAAAGAAATCAAGAACGGTATCACATATCTTAGTTAAGATGACTGATCCGGATAATCCAACTGAAGAAGAACAGAAAAAGATGGATGATATCGATGCGGCTTTAGCGTCCGGTACGGATTTCGCGGAAGTTGCTAAGCAATACTCTGATGACTCTACGGCTTCTGCCGGCGGTGCGTTAGGTTATGTTGACAGTGATACTTCATTTGTTACAGCCTTTAAGGAAGCTGCCTTAAGCCAAGAAAAAGGTACAGTCGGCGACTGGGTTCAGACGGAATATGGAAGACATAAAATTTTAGTAACAGAAACTGATAAAGCTGCGTTAGAAGCTGATGAATCAATTCGTGAATCACTCTATACAGCCATTGATTCTTATTACCCGGAAATGGGTGCGAAGATCGTTTGGGATAAAGCACAGGAATTGAATGTTACTTTCTCTGATCCAAAAATTGAAGAAGCTTTAAAAGCTTATATGAACATTACGGAATAGGAGGCCAGACATGAAAAAATTACTATGCGTATGTGCGGCTGCCCTGCTGTTTACAGTCAGCGGATGCAGTGACGCGACAACAAGTGTGACTGATGGTTCAACGGCTTTAATTACTGTTGGCAATACTAAAATCACTAAAGAAAATGTATATACAGGCCTGAAAACACAGGGAGCTGTTAATTCAATCATCAATATGGTGACACAGATCATCTGCGATAATGAAATTCCTTTAACCGATGAAATTAAAGCTGAAGCTCAGTCAACCATGGACAGCTTCAAAGGCTATGTCGGTGAAGAAAACTGGGATGCCTTCATTAAGGGCAACGGTTATGCTTCAGAAGAAGATTACTTTAATCAGCGTGTGGTATTAGCTGCCCGCGCAGGTCATATCACTGAGAAATATCTTGAAGAAGATTGGTCAAATGTGATTTCTGTTTATAAGCCAAGACAAGTACAAATTTTTACTACTGATGATGAAGAAGTAGCAAATAAAGCATTAGAAGCCATCAAGGGCGGCAAAGAAGTTGCTGAGGTGGTGGAAGAAATGGGCGGTATTACCGAGAATTACAACGGTTCTACACAGACGCTTTCATCAGAAAGCGGCCTGCCTACCAATGTATGGGGCAATATCACTAAGGTTACGGAAAACAACACCGTACTTGATGAGGTTCAGTACAGTCTTGATCTGACTACTTATTATGTAGTTAAGGTAATCGCAACAAATCCTGAAGATTTCAAGGAAACAGCGATTAAGGGACTGGCTTCAAGTACGACACTTCAAAATGAGGGCTTTGCTTATTATCTTAAGAAGTATAATTTCAATATTTATGATATTGATATCTACAACGCATTTAAAACTCAAGCTCCTCAGTATTTAGTACAATAAGCTCATGCAGATAAGGTAACTTATCTGCTTTTTATATGCCTGAATAATAAAGTTTCATCAAGGCTTGACTTTCCTATGGCTTCCCGCTAAACTAATAACAGTTTGAAGGGGGTTCCACAATGAAAAAAAGAGAAAAATTCTCTTCACGTTTTGGTTTTATTTTAATCAGTGCCGGCTGTGCGATCGGCCTTGGCAATGTATGGCGTTTTCCTTATATAACCGGTAAATACGGCGGTGCGGCCTTTGTGCTGCTTTATCTGTTTTTCCTGTTGATTCTCGGTCTGCCGATCATGGTTATGGAATTCGCGGTGGGCCGCGCTTCACAGAAAAGTGTGGCGGGCAGCTTTGAGGTCTTAGAACCCAAGGGCAGCAAATGGCATCTGTATAAATATTTTGCGCTCAGCGGCAATTATCTGCTGATGATGTTTTATACAACGATTGCCGGCTGGATGCTGATTTACTTTTTTAAAACATTAGCCGGTGGTTTTGCGGGTCTGAATATTGAACAGGTAGCCGCCGTCTATGATGCCACTACTTCTGATCCATGGCTCAGTGCGGCAGCCATGCTGTTTGTGGTTGCCTTAGGAATGTTTATCGTATCCCGCGGTCTGCGAAACGGCGTTGAAAAGGTCAGCAAGTTCATGATGAGCGCTTTGCTGCTGATTATGGTGCTGCTGGCAATTCGTTCATTAACCCTGCCAAATGCGATGGCCGGTTTAGCTTTCTATCTGAAGCCGGATTTTGGCAAGCTGTTTGAATACAATCTGTCAGAGGTGATCTTCGCGGCCATGGGTCAGGCTTTTTTCACATTAAGTCTGGGTATCGGCGCATTGGCTATCTTTGGCAGCTACATAGATAAAGAACGCTCATTGCTTGGTGAAAGCATCAGCATTACCTTGCTGGATACCTTCGTCGCCTTAGTTTCCGGACTGATCATCTTCCCTGCCTGCTTTGCTTTCGGTGTGAATCCAGACAGCGGTTTTGGTTTGATCTTTGTCACCCTGCCGAATATTTTCAACAATATGCCGCTGGGACAATTATGGGGCGGATTGTTTTTTATCTTTCTATTCTTTGCCGCTTTGACTACAATCATTGCTGTCTTTGAAAACATTGTCTCTTGTTTTACTGATTTATTTAATTGGTCACGCAAAAAATCCGTGCTGATCAATATGATCGGCATCATGATTTTATCGATGCCATGTCTTTTAGGATTCAGTGTTTGGAGCCACATTCAGCCGCTTTTCGGAGGCAGTATTATGGGGCTTGAAGATTTCCTGATTTCAAATAACCTGCTGCCGCTGGGCTCCTTGTTATACCTGATGTTTTGTGTCAGCCGCTATGGCTGGGGCTGGCAGAATTTCCTCGCGGAAGCCAATACCGGCAAAGGTTTGAAATTCCCTGCTGTTTTTCATTTCTATTTGAAATGGATTCTGCCGTTGATTGTTTTATTTATATTCATTCAGGGCTATCTCCCATATTTTAAATAAACCAGATTTTTCTGGTTTTTTTTATCTCAGTAAGCCGATCATGCCAAGCACTAACAGATGCAGCGGATAAAAGGCATACATGCCTAACTGCATGGTTTTGGATATGCTGCCTTTTTGACCATTATAAAAGCAAATAGGTATCAAAAGGCCAAGGTAATTGCCAAAGATGTTCAGCATCACAGTCGGAACCATCCGCGCGTCAGTTTCAGTAAACAGCAGCATAAATAAGCGATATCTTGACAAAATGACAATGGGTATAAAGAGCAGCGCCTGCAGCCACCGTTTTTGATCCTTGAGGAAATAAAACGCAAAGAGGATCAGAATATAACCGTATTTTCCTTCCATATGCAGGCCGGTCGCCAGCAGACAGGCGGTAATAATGCTTATAATAGCCAACAGATATTGACGGCGCTGAAGCAGTGTATCTGTAAGCCATATTGCGATTAAGCCCAGGCTTAAAGTAAAAAGGATGTTTAAATCTATTTCAGAGATTAAAGCGGCAGCACCATAGGTATGCATTTCAGCCATATTAAATAAAATATAGGGCACTTGGGCCAATAAGGCGGTAATCGCAACCCGTTGTATATAACGCTTTTTATCATGCGTATGAAAGAAGCCGTCAACAATACAAAATAAGAAGATCGGCGCGGCCAGCCGGCCAATATAATTCAATAATCTAAATAGCTGATCTATCAGCGCTTCCTGTCCCATTTCATAGAGCCAGTCCCATAAGGGTGCCAGTAATAACTGAATCGGTAAAATACGATCTAAATGATCATAAAACATACATAGACATGCGATAATTTTTAATTGTTTCTTATTCATAGAATCCCTCCGCGCAATAAAAATACCATTGAAATCTTTCAATGGTACCTTTAATTCTCTTACGATTCTCTGACATTATTTAAACCATGATTGCCTCATTCTCAATCATTAAAGTGTGGGTAAAGAGATAGAAAGCACATAACAGCAATAAATCATTCAGTGCTTCACATTCCATCTGGATGTTGCCATAGGCATCCATTTTTTTAATACAGCCGATTTGATGCTGCTGATCATTGATCTGCCAGCTTGTATCACTGTTCAGATGCAGACTGTAATGCCGATTCTGCCGCTGATCCTCAACATTTAGATCATGAAAGCTGCGCTCATAAAGCTTCACCTCAGAATTACCGTTGGCTTCACCCTTTACGACATGCTCCTTACTGCCCTGCTCATCGACGGTAAGCAACAAAGCGGTATTGCTGCCGGCTCGTTCAAAGGAGCTGATATACGTTTTCTGCTGCTCGATAAGCAGGATATTCTGGTTAGGATTCATCACATGGGAGCTGATCTGGCAGACCTCCTTGCCGGTTTCATCATAAACGTGTTTCCCCAAGAATGAATTTTTAATTATAAGCTTCATTTCCTGATCCCCTTTCCTGTTATAAAAACATATAAGCCAGACAGCCGATAAGACCCGCCCCGCTCATGACCCATACCGGATCGGCCTTAAATTTATGCAGAATGAACAATGAAGCGGCAAACAGCACTACTGAGATCCAGTCGGTCGATGCGAATGAAATTGGATTGCTGTTCCAGAATGCTAAAACGATAATCGATAAGCCCGCGGATGCGATCATTGCCACAACAGCTGGCCGCAAGCCGGTCAATACACCCTGCATCACACTTAAATTACGGTATTTATAATAGATATAAGCCAAGGTAAGAACGATGATGATTGAGGGGGTCACACAGCCGATGGTCGCAACAATGGCACCGGGCAGACCCGCGATGCGTGTTCCTACAAAGGTAGCGCTGTTGATGGCAATCGGCCCTGGCGTCATCTGTGAGATCGTCACAACATCACCAAATTCAATCATTGATAACCAGCCGTTGATTTCTACAACCTGATGCTGGATGATTGGCATTGCCGCATAACCGCCGCCAATACTGAACAAACCGATCTGAAAGAAACTCCAAAATAATTTAAGCAGCATCATGCTGAACACCTCCCTTTGACCGTTTACCGAGCAGCACATTCAGCGCGCCAATCACACCGCAGATTAAAATAATCAAAATCACATTTACATTTAGGATAGCCGCCGCGATAAATGCCGCAATCAAAATGATGACCGGCTGCAGCCGATGCTCCTTCAAAATATCCAAGGTCATCGTTAATACAACATCCGTAATGACCGCCGCAACACCTGCCTGCATGCCTCTTAACACATAGCCGACAATCAGCGAATCTCTGAATGCAGTATAGAATAATGAAATAACTGACAGAATGATCAGCGGCGGCAGCACCGTACCCAGCACAGTGATCAAAGCACCTCTGAAGCCATCAAGACGATAACCGATCAGAATCGAAGCATTAACCGCGATTGCACCTGGCGATGACTGCGCGATGGCTGTCAGATCCAGCATTTCCTGCTCATCAATCCAGCTCAGCTCCTCCACAAATTTCTTACGCATTAATGGTATAATGACAAACCCGCCGCCAAAGGTAAACGCACTTAGGCTAAAGGTTGAACTAAATAACTTCCAATAAAACTTTTTATCTTTTTCCATCTCTTATCCCTCCTGCCCTTATTCTATGACTTGCCATTCTATAAGTAAAATAATATAATATTATAATAAGTATATGATTTTTATTATGGAGGCATTTATGACACTCAGACATCTTAGAATTTTTGTAGCGGTTGTGGATCAAGGCAGCGCGACAGCCGCCGCCAATGTGCTTTATCTTGCTCAGCCAGCAGTCAGCTTGGCCATCCGTGAGCTAGAAGAATATTATGGCATCAAGCTTTTTGACCGCATCGGCAACCGTCTTCATCTCACCGAAGCCGGCAAGATTTTTTATTCCTATGCGGCTCATATCATCACAACCTTTGAAGAAATGGAAAACGGTTTGCGCAACTGGGATGAAATCGGCAGACTGCGGATCGGCTCAAGCATTACGATCGGCAACAAAATGCTGCCGGAGCTGATTCATGACTTTGCATTAATCTATCCGAAAATAGATGTCAAGGTACTGATTGAAAGCTCCGATGTCATTGAAGAAAAGCTGCTGCGCAGTGAACTTGATTTTGCGCTGATTGAAGGTGTGACACACTCAATGGATCTGATTACCCACAGCTTTGCCGATGATGAATTAGCGGTTGTCTGTTCAAGCCTGCACCCCTTTGCGTCAAAAAAAGTCATCACCGGCGATGACTTCGTAAAAGAGAGAATCTTATTAAGAGAAAGAGGCAGCGGTACCCGTGAATTATTTGACAGTGTGATGGAAATCCACGGCTATGCATGCATCCCGGCATGGGAAAGTACAAGCACCCGTGCCCTGCTCAGCGCTGTAGTTGAAAATCTAGGCATCGCCGTAGTACCTAAACGTTTAATTGAGATTGAACGTACCAGTCAGCTGATTGAATGTATCCGCATTGAAAATATTGAATTTAAGCGCAATTTCAATATCGTCTATCATAAAAATAAATATTTATCTAAAAGTATTAAAGAATTCATGAAATTATGTGACAATGCTGAAAAATAAAATACCCATAATAAAAACGCCTTTATGGCGTTTCTTTACTATTTGGCGGAGACGGTGGGATTCGAACCCACGGACGGGGTAACCGTCAAACGATTTCGAGTCGTTCTCGTTATGACCACTTCGATACGTCTCCAAAATGAATCCTGAATTATTTCAGGATTTTCACAAGCTCATCAAGATCCTGCTTTTCAGATTCATTAAATTGAATCACAACAGCGTCATTCTCACTGTAACGCGGGATGATGTGAAAATGCAGATGGTTAACCGTCTGACCGGCAGTCTCATGTGTATTGTTTAATACATTGACACCCTGAGCATTTAATCTTTCACTGATCCGCACCGCCAGCATTTTTACCACTTGAATCAGATGCGCTAACGTTTCATCATCGCATTCAAGCAAATTATCATAATGCTTTTTAGGAACTACCAGCGTATGCCCCTTTGTGACCTGGCTCAAATCAAGGAAAGCCATGACCTGATCATCTTCATAGATACATGAAGAAGGAATTTCTTTATTTACGATACTGCAGAAGATGCACATAATGATATCCTCCCTAAAATTTGACTCTTATAGTTTATCACTTTTTTAGTTTTTTGAACAGTATTAAAACGTACCTGACTCAGTAATTTTGACTCGATATTTACGATAAAAAATTTTTTAATTTTCTATGAGCAAACTACTATTCAGTCAATCAAAAATACGTTATACTAAACCCGTAAAAAGAAAGAGGTAAGAAATTATGGCTAAATTCGTATGTCAAGTATGTGGTTATGTTTATGAAGGAGATGCGGCTCCAGAGTTCTGTCCATTATGCAAGGCGCCTGCTTCTAAGTTCACAAAGCAGGAAGAAGGCGAAATGGCTTGGGCAGATCAGCATGTAGTAGGTGTTGCCCAGGGAGTTTCTGAAGATATCCTGAAGGATCTCAGAATGAACTTTGAAGGTGAATGCTCTGAAGTAGGTATGTATCTTGCAATGGCTCGTGTCGCTCATCGTGAAGGTTATCCTGAAATTGGTATGTATTATGAAAAAGCGGCTTGGGGAGAAGCTGAACATGCTGCAAAGTTTGCTGAATTATTAGGTGAAGTTGTTACAAATTCAACAAAGAAAAACCTTGAGCTGCGTGTGGCTGCTGAAAATGGTGCATGCGCTGGCAAGAAGGATCTGGCTACACGCGCTAAACAAGCAAATCTTGATGCAATTCATGATACTGTACATGAAATGGCTAAGGATGAAGCTAGACATGGCTGCGCATTTGCCGGCTTATTGAAACGTTATTTCGGTGAATAATTAATTATTATAATAGAGCTTATGAAAACAGGTGCACTTTGTTCGGTGTATCTGTTTTTATTTTGCGCTCGATTGGATAAATTCAGTAATGATTGCAGCGCTTTGAGCCTGCTGTTCTTCAGCGCTGATGCTCGCTTCACCATCGCCTGCCTGAATGCCGTAACAGCCAAACTGCGCGTGATTGCCGCCCTTTATAACAGTAATCGTGCCGCTTGTCAGCTGATTGCGGTTCAGCACACCATCTTCACTGCCGTAAATCACTAAGGCTCTTGCGTCCGGAAGATCACCGTAAACATACGCGCCTAATAAAATTACCCCTTCGATTTTATCCATATGCTCAGCCGCATAGGCGCTTGCCATTGCACCGCCCAGGGAGTGACCTGCCATATACCAATGCTTGATCTGTGACAGCTCAGCCAAGACATCATCAGCCGCGTTTGGATTCAAAAACGCCAGATGAAGCGGCATTTTAATTAAGACACAGGTGATTCCGGCCTGCTGAAGCTTGCTTAAAAGCGGAAGATAAGCAGTCTCCTCTACCTTAGCGCCCGGATAAAAGATAAGACCTGCCGCTGAATCTGCCGCTAATACCGTATAATCATCATAAACCTCGATATGATCCGCCATGCTGAAAACAGATACCACCTGTTCCTGCGCATGATAATAATCTTTTGTGTAGAAATATAAAGCGCTGCTCAAAAGCACCAGCAAAGCAAGAGCTGATCCAACTGCCCGTTTAACCCATCGTTTCATCCTATCTTCCTTCCTTTAAGCACTATTATTGCACGGTTTGCCAATTCATTCAAAGGGTATTTATTTATGTGCTTAAAAGCCTCCCGGATAACCGGAAGGCAAATTTTACAGATCAGCGAGTTTTTCAGCAAGCAGCTCCGACATTTTAGCGCCAACCATTAAAAGTCCCGCTTTCTTTGTATGCAGCATAAGCTGAATACGCGCGCCTGCGTTTAATGGATAATAGGTACGGCGGCTAAACATCATCGGTGTATTGGCGCTAAGCTGCTGCACCGACATTGAATTCAGCAGCAAAACACCATCGGCATAGACTGATACTCTGCACTCCATATCCCCGCCAGCCGCTAAGCAAAGCGTATAATCAAGCGCATAGATGCCAGCTTCTTTGAGAATCAGCGTTCCCGGCATCAAGCTGAAGCCGCTTTTCGCATCAAAAACACCGGATTCAAAAGCAATGCTGTGATGTGAGGGTGACTGGCCGTCAAAATATAGTGCCTGTTCTTCATTCGCTTCAGTAAACTGAAGCAAATAAGCAGAATGATTAAACATCCCTCCATATACCGTAATAGGAAATCCCCGGCAATTGTGTATTTTCATTGATTGTCCACCTTTCCGAAACATTTTGTTTCTGCGCTATATTATGCGCACAGCATCTAAGCAAGGCATGACAACAACCCGAATCTAAACCTTGTTGGTTAAGAAGTGCTATAATAGAAGCATTGAAAGGATGAATCTTATGCTTTATCAATTAACAAATCAACTGCATGAAATTGATATAAATCAAATTGAACCGAATACCCGATTAATTGCCTGTTTTACCCATCAGCAGGCATTAGATGTCAAACTGCCAATTGATCTTACCACCCTCATCGCCCAGCCGCTTTCCCGTTTCTGTAAGGCTGAAGTCCATGCTGACTGCATGATTGCCGCTTTCAGTATTCCAGATACCACGTTTCATAAAAAGAAGCAGTTTCTTTTAGGCATCTGGAATGAAATGCTGGTCTTTATCGATGATACCCATACCGCTGAAGCAATCTTAAAAACACTGGCTGAAACAAGACAATGGAAAGAACCCCAGCTGGGCCGGCTTGTTTATGATTTTCTGGAAATGCTCGTTTTGGATCATCCGCAGAAACTGGAAACCTTGGAGAATCAGATTGCGGGTTTGGAAGAAGATGTCTTTAAAGGTACTCTGAATCGCTTCAATCATCAAATGATCGCCATCCGCAAAGAAGTGACGGCACTCTCGCATACATATCGTCAGCTTGATGATCTGACGATGGAGCTGATTGAAAATGAAAATGATTTCTTTAATGATCATGAGCTGCGATTTCTAAAGCTATTCAGTAACCGCATCAACCGTCTGCGGGAAGAAACACTCACACTGCGGGAATATTCAATGCAGGTGCGTGAAGTCTATCAGGCACAGCTAGATCTGCGTCAGAATGAAATTATGAAAGTTCTGACAGTAATTACTGCCATCTTTATGCCCTTAACCTTAATTGCTGGCTGGTATGGCATGAATTTCATCAATATGCCTGAGCTTACTTGGCAGTATGGATATCCAATGATTATTTTATGCAGTATCCTGATCATTCTTTTCTGTATCTGGCTGTTTAAGAAAAAACGATTCTTATAAGAACGCTGTTGAAACATTCAGCGTTTTTTCATTTTCAGACGGAAAAAAATCCGGCTTTTAACCGGATTCGCTGTTTATAGGGTGTCTGTCCCATGGGGAGGGACAGACTTCATGTTCTAAACCCCTAAAGAACATGAATGGGTGGGGAATGAGCTATTAAGCTCAGTTATTATTATAGCATCATCCTTCTAAATTGGCTAGTATAATTTAACTGATATTTTATTTTTTTCATTAATTTTACCTAATAGTGATAATGTCCGCTGAAATCACAAACAGCAGTCTGCAATTCCCCCTTATTTCACAGTGTCTGCAATCCTATAAATCATCAACCAAAGCGCCTGATTTCGCATAGGCTGTTGATTTAGCTTCAAAGAAATCGGTTTTAATCATATTCGCATTAGCATATTGAGATACCCATGCCATAGAAGCCGGTTCACTGTCATAGCCATCATAAAGCTTGCCAAAACCAAGTCCCAGGCTGCGCAGATTCCCCAGGTAATAAATATATTCCTCAATCATTTTTAAAGACAGACCCTCAATCTTATCACCAAGCACATAAGCTCCCCAGCGAATTTCTTCCTCAACACCCTGAGCCAGCATCGCTTTATAAATTGCCACATACTCATCGGTAAACAGCTGCGGTTCTTCTTTTTTCAGTTCCAGCAGAATCGAGCGAAACAGCCATAAGTGAGTGTTTTCATCACGGTTGATATATCGAATCTCCTGAGCGGACCCCGGCATCTTGCCATTACGGCCAAGATTATAGAAAAACATAAAACCTGAGTAGAAATAAATGCCTTCCAAAATATAATTGGCAATCAATGTTTTTACTAACTGGAAGCTCGTCTTTTTCGCTTGGAATTCATTATACAAATCACCGATAAAATGATTGCGGGCTAAAAGAATCGGATCATCCTTCCATTGATATAAAATCGAATCACGTTCAGCCGGTGAACAAATAGTATCCAGCATATAACTGTAGCTCTGGGAATGCACCGCTTCCTGAAAAGCCTGAATCGTCAGGCAGAGATTTACTTCACTGGCTGTAATATATTCAGAAACACAAGGCAGATTAGCGGTTTGAATACTGTCAAGGAAGATTAAAAAGGAAAGAATCTTATCATAAGCTGTTCGTTCCTCATTGCTTAAACGATGATAATCCTTCACATCCTGACTCAGATTAATCTCTTCAGGTATCCAGAAATTATTCATCGCTTGACGGTACCAGTCGGATACCCATTGATATTTCATATTATTAAAATCATTCAGATTGGTCGTATTCCCGTTAATCATCCGTTTCTTTAAAACATCAGTATCGCCAAATTCATTAAACAACGCTTTCTTATTTACGGTTTCCATCTTGTCCTCCTATGCCGCGCATACTTCGCATTCTTCTACTTCCAGTGATTTAGAACGAATATAATAAACGCTCTTTACACCATTTTCCCATGCTTTAATATATAAATTCAGCACCTGTCTAAATGTATAATCATTTGTGATATACAGATTTAAAGACTGACTTTGATCAATATGGCGCTGACGGATACCAGCGGCTTTAACCACCCATTCCTGATTGATCGTATGCGCGCTTTGATAAATCCACCATGTTTTCATATTCAGATCCGGTGCTACGCGGGCGATGATGCTGCCCTTCTTTTCTTCAAGGAAGAAACGATTCATAATCGGATCGACAGCCGCGCTTGTACCGGCAATAATTGAAGTCGAGCTGGTTGGCGCAATTGCCAGCAAATAACCATTGCGCAGCCCTGATTGATGAACACGCGCACTTAGCTGCTGCCACTTTTCATCCTGATAACCACGATCGGTAAAGTAATTTCCATTCTCCCATTCAGAACCGCTGAAATAAGCATAACAGCCCTTTTCTGCCGCTAGCTCACAGCTGGCTTCAATCGCATAATAGTTGATTTGTTCATACACCTGATCCATAAACCGCAGGTGTTCTTCACTTTCCCAGCGAATGCCTTCCTTTGCCAGCAGATGATGATAACCGCTGGTACCTAAACCGATTGGACGATAACGCTGATTGGTAACCTTGGCATATGGAATCGGATAGAAATTCAGATCAATAACATTATCCAATGCGCGGACAATGATGCTGATAATCTTACGCAGTTCCACCTGATCATGAACATTAATATTGCCCAGCACTAAAGATGCCAGATTGCACACGACAAAATCACCCGGCTTCGTCTTTGTCACGATGACCGTCTCACCGTCAATTTCTTCTATTGTTTTTGACACACTCTCGATTGCGCTCATATTCTGAGCGATTTCGCTGCAAAGATTTGATGAATAAATCATTCCCGCATGCTTATTAGGATTCATGCGATTAACATGATCACGGTTAAAGGCAAACGGCGTGCCGGTTTCAATCGCTGACTTAAGAATCAGACGTACCAAATCTTTCAATAGGATTGCCTGCTTGCTGATACGTTCATCATGGATACAGTCAAAATAACGCTTTTCCCATTCCTCACCATAATAATCTTCAAGCGCATAGCCTTTGATCATTAAGATTTCATGCGGACACATCAAATACCATTGCTGATTCAGATCCTCACGGGCCATTTTCCAAAACAGATCCGGATAGCAGACAGCCGGAAAGACATCATGAGCCTTTTTGCGGTCATCACCGTTGTTAGTACGCAGCTGCAGAAAATCAAGGATATCCTTGTGCCATACATCAAGATAAACCGCTACAGAGCCTTGCCGCACACCGAGCTGATCCACTGCCACCGCGGTATCATTGGCCAGCTTGATCCATCGTGCCACACCGCCGGCTACACCTTTGAAACCGCGGATATCAGATCCGACCGCGCGAACCTTGCCAAAATACAAGCCCATGCCGCCGCCGAATTTTGAAATCTGCGCGAAATTGTCAATGCTGCGGTAAATTCCTTCTAAAGAATCCGGTACAGTATCAATGAAGCAGCTTGAAAGCTGAAAATACGGTTTGCGGGAGTTGGACATCGTCGGTGTTGCCATCGTTACTTTTAAAGTGCTTAATACCTCGTACAGCTCAATGACCTTATGCAGACGGTCTTCCTTCTCATTCATATTCAAATGCATCGCGATTCCCATAAACATTTCCTGCGGCTTCTCTAAAACCTGATGATCCTTATCCGCGATCAAATATCGTTTAATTACCAGATCAAGACCGCTGTAAGTAAACAGCTTTGTATGCTCTTCCTTTAACGCTGCCGCTAATTCATCAATTTCCTGCTTGCTGTAAGCTTCAAGAATATAACGGCCGTATAATTCCTGTTCTGTTAAATAGACCAGCTTATCATAGAAGCTGTGAATATTCAGGGCAGCCATTCTCTCCTCAATCATATGATTATTCTGAAAGCTCAGTAAACGGCCGGCAATAAATTCCCACTGCGGAGCTTCAGCGCTGACGCACTCAACGGCAGATCGTATCAAGCTCTTAAGACGCTGATCCATATCCATTTCCGGCTTATAGAAAGTCTGATACTTTGCCAGCATCAGATCAAGTGCCAATGCCTTGCCATAATCCTTATGGATTCCCTTTAATACCGGCCGCAGTCCTGCCAGCGGCAAAGAGGCAGCAAGCTCATCGACGATGCGGCGGTTTTTAGCCTGCTGATCCCGATAAAGAATAAAGCTTTTTGCCTGCTTATAAAAGCCATGCTTCATCATGCTTACTTCCACAAGATCCTGAATCTGTTCTACCTTAATATCATCAGGATTCTCAACCAGCTGCTGTTCAATTTCCTGAAGCATCACCTTCAGCTGTTCAGCTTCTATACAGCTTTGTGTGTTTTCAAATGCCAGTTTAATTACCCGGGCAATTTTATTTGATTCATATGTTTCTTTAGTTCCATCACGTTTTGTTATTTGCATCTCTATATCCTTTTCCTTACTTGCATTAGCATAACAAAAAAAAGCAAAGATTTCATTTACTTTGCTTTTAATAACTTCTTCACAATTAGCATGTTTCAAGATAACACTTATATGCAAATAAATCACGCTGATAAATCAGCTTCTGAATCGACTGTTTATCAGGCGCTGACAGTTCCTTCAGCATTTCCTCTTCACTTAAGAAAACTAAACCGTGAATCAGCTGCTTTTCTTCTTCAGTATAAACGCAGGGTCGGCTTTGCCGAATCAGCCTAACCGCATAGAAGTGAGAAATCGTCCGGCGCTGGATCAGATTGTAAGTATCCTCAATCACACATAATGGCCGTAAAATCTCCCCTTCCCAGCCGCTCTCCTCAAACAGCTCGCGCTGAATTGCCTGGGCGTGGCTTTCATTAGCCTCAATACCGCCGCCCAGTGTTTCAAGATGGCGCAGACAGCCAAAAATATCATCTCTTTTTATTTCCAGAAAAGCATAGCGGTCATGATATACCGCAATCATCCGCACGGTTTCCCGCACATGGGTGATATCACTTTTCGCAAAAACATCGTCAGTAAATCGCTCCCTGATCATCACGCACCTCCTAATCAAAAAACACATAGTATAAATCTGCTTGCAGATATTACGTTTTGTATAAAGCTACAATTTGATACCTTAAAGCTAATAATACATAAAATCCGCACCTATTATCAATTTTAAAACCTAATGACTTGAGGCGGCAAATTAACTTTTTAAACTGCATATCATTAAATCATCAAGCTGCATTAACTTTAAATAATCTTTTAATGATATTTTTCTGATTCAATTTCAACATGAAAAAAGACACTTTTTCAAGTGCCTTCAATGATGCATACGATCATCTTAACTTTGGGGGAGAACTAACTTACAAGTATGGGTGGGGGAAGAAAAGTAAGTTAGGTTAAGATGAAAGAGGCATTACTGCCTGTATAAATATTACTTTTTTTCGTTAGGAATGTCAACTGTTATTAAAAAGATTTTTAAACATGAGAAATGTTCTTGGCTGATACTCAAGCTGTTAATCAGATGTTCATTAAGAATTTTATTTATGCACATTTACTTATTTTGGAAAACCCTTCCATTTTGATGATGAAAACGCTATCCAAAAAGATAGTCCAAACGGCTTAATGACTATGATTTTTACGATTGAGTTAAGCCTATCCATCTGTGCAACGGCACCTTTTCTTGATTTATGCATAGGCTAATGCAGGTGATCCTATGCGTTTAAAAATTGCCCTGCCCGTTCGGCTCAATGAAGCTGAGTCACGGTATCAAATTTCAGCACCGTTAATTCATGCGCTTCTGGCACTTCGTGTTACACCGGTACTGATTTATCCACAAGCTGACATCAAAGACCAGCTTTCTGGGTGTGATGGTGTGCTGATCAGCGGCGGCGACGATGTTGATCCGCTTCTTTTTAACGATAAACCACACCCTAATACAGTCATCGAAAAAGCCAGCATCGAACAGCTGGATATTGACTGCATTCATTATTGTGAAAAACATCATCTTCCCTTGTTTGGCTTATGCCGCGGTATTCAGATTCTAGCTGTGGTGTATCATGCGGCTTTATATCAAGATATTGACCAACATATGAAAACCAGCCATTCGCTGATCATTGCCCCTCATTCATTTTTAAGCGGTATACCGCTGCCTTCAGTCAATTCTTATCATCATCAAGCACTTGCGCAATGCCCTGAAGGTTTTATAATCAGCGCGATTGCCGACGATGGAACGATTGAAGCAATTGAAAAAGCGGATATGTTTGCCGTTCAATGGCATCCGGAACTGATGAGTGATGATCCCCTCTTACGTTTTTTTACGGATTACGTACTTGCCAAGAAAATAAACAAGAATCAAAATAGAGAGCAGTGTTGAATATTTCTCGATTGCGATAAATTCACTCGCTTTGCTTAGTGTTGCCGCAACAAGCAATGAGCGCATAAAGCGGCAGCCGCCGTCAAGCAATAAAAAGAGCCAGCGGTTCATTCGGCATAAACCAGCCAGATATGCCAGTACGAAGTCAGGAAAAGGTGTCAGCGATCCAAGGATAACAGCCATCGCGCCATATTTCTGCATGGCTGCCTCTCCTTCGGACAATGTTTCTTCATTGACCAGCTTTAAGGCAACCTTACGGCCATAGCTGACACTTAGCTCATAACCGATGTAACCGCCTAAAAAGGTACCGATACCGCTGACTACCGCATAGTAAAAGCTTTTGGTCGGAGCTGCCAGACATAGCGGTACAAAGACAGCTTCAATGGAAGGTAAAGGTAAGAATGCCTTTAAACAGGCATAAATTAAAAGGAACAGGTCTGCATTCATGAGATCACCTGTTCCATTGTATGTTTTTATTCGCTCATCAATTCATAAAGTGAATGAATCTTATGTGTCGGTACGATTTGAAAGCGTTCAATGTCCGCGAATGTATGCACACCTGTTGTCACAAAGATTGTTTCGACCTGACAATTAACACCAAGCAGAATGTCGGTTTCCAAATTATCACCGATACAAATTGCATCTTCTTTTCTAATATTAAAATACTCAAGCGCTTCATTCAGAATAGGCGGATACGGTTTGCCGATCTTAGGTGATTGCTGTTCACTCGCATACTCAAACATGGCCACAATTGAACCGTTGCCAAGCTTATAGCCTTTGCCATGCGGCAGCTTGCGGTCATTATTGGTGCCAACCAGCTTCGCGCCATTTACTAAGTAACTCAGTGCCTTAGAGTATGATTCATAATCAGCATTGGCATCAAGGCCCACAAAAACAAAATCGACATCTTCTTCAACAAGCTTAAACCCGGCATCCAATAAGGCTTCTCTTAAACCTGCCTGGCCGATCATATACGCGTTGCGCTTCGTGCTGAGTTTTTGCATCGTGCGCGCTGCCGCCATGCTTGAGGTAAAAAACTGATCTTCACGAATGCCTTTGAACCCCAGTTTTTCCATATGCTGCACATTCTCTAAACGGGTACGGGTAGCGTTATTCGTCAGAAAGTAAAAGGGCTGCTGCTTGGCGATACACCAAGCGATAAATTCTCTGGCGCCATCAATATTTTCATTTCCCCGATACATTGTGCCATCAAGATCAATCAGATAACTTTTCATTCAATTACTCCTCTTTTTTCCCTATCAGTGTATCACGTTTACGCAAAAATTGGGACAAAGAAAAAGCATTTCAATTTAAAGTATGTTAGAATATAGGTCAAGTGAAGGTGATGTTATGAAAAATTTAGAAACTGCAAATCGCTGTTTGAATTGCAAGAATGCGCGCTGTGTCAGCGCCTGTCCGATTCATACGCCGATTCCGGAGGTAATTCTCGATTATAAAGAAGGACGCTATGAACAGGCTGGCAAACGATTGTTTGACAACAATCCGCTCTCAGCTATCTGTTCCATTGTCTGTCCGCATGAAAAGCAATGCCGGGGCAATTGTATCCGCGGCATCAAAGGCGAACCAGTTGATTTCCCAGCCATTGAAAATGAAATTTCCATGCATTATTTAAAGCATGTTCATTTTACTGAAAAACGCATCCATAATCAGCGGGTAGGCATTATCGGCGGCGGTCCGGCAGGGATTACGATTGCCCTGCAGCTGGCCCAGAAGGGTTATCCTGTCACTATTTTTGATGCTCATCCGCGCATTGGCGGTGTTCTCCGCTATGGTATTCCTGATTTCAGGCTGCCGCGGACAATTCTTGATTTACTGGAAGAAAAGCTGCTTGAATTAGGAGTAAAAATCAGGCCGAACACTTTGATTGGTCCAGTGCTGACCATTGACCGGCTTTTGGAGGATGGCTATGACGCCTTATTTATCGGTACGGGTGTATGGAATCCGAGAACCTTAAATATCCCTGGGGAAAGCTTAGGCAATATGCATTATGCCATCGATTATCTAAAAGATCCAGAGGTCTATCAACTCGGCAAAAAGGTAGCGGTTATCGGTGCCGGTGATGTCGCGATGGACGCGGCGCGTACCGCCAGCCGTCATGGCTGTGATGTGACGATTCTCTATCGCAAGGGCAAGGAGAATATCTCTGCCACCGAAGCTGAACTGCAGGGAGCCATTAATGACGGTGTTAAATTTGTCTTCTACAAGATCCCTAAGGCATGCAGCGAGGAAGGTATGATCGTTGCTGACTGTGAGGTTGTCATGGATGCGGATGGCCATCCGCAAAGTGTTGAAAAAGCGGACAGCGATCATCTATTTGCCTGTGATTCCATCATTATTGCAGTATCACAGCTGCCTAAAAACAATATTGTCCGCAATACAACCGGCTTGGAAACCGGTAAGAACGGCTTGCTGATTGCCGATGAAGACGGGAAAACGACAAGAGTCGGTGTCTTTGCTTCTGGTGATGTTGTGACCGGCGCTAAAACTGTAGTAAAGGCCGTTAAATATGCCCAGCATGTTGCCGGTGAAATTGAAGCCTATCTGCAAGCTAAAGCACAATAAGAAAAAGGCGTTGGAATTCCTTACGGAGCATTCTTAACGCCTTTTATTCTGCCTGTGTATAGCTAATTATCGAACTGCCGTTTTGCATTGAGATATAACTGCCGTGGATATCGGTACTGCAGCCATTGAAGGTAAGTGATTCCGGATATTCAAGAAATCCCTTGCTGCCGACATCAATTGCCCCGGCATGATCAGGATACTCATTGTTTATAATCTGTGTCAGCTCAGTAATTTTAAGCTTGCCGTCGACCAGTATCGCTGCCGCTTCACTTTCAAAAGAAGAGCCGTCGATGCTGATTTGGCTTAAAGTCAGCGAACCGCTGCTGCGAATATCAATCAGTGTTCCTGTATAAGCAGGATATGAAGCTGAACCCATATAGCGTTTCAGCGTAATCGGCTGATCAGCATCCCAGACTTGTTCATCCTTGATCGTAATGCCATTGACGATCCAGATCGTTCCCGCTTCATGATTCAGCAATTCCTTAGCCCGTTCAAAGCTTTGAACTGCCGTAAGCGGTGATTGACCGTCATTGGCGTCACTTCCCTTGCCATTCAAATATACTTCATTAACAGTTTCACTTTCAATATAATTGCTGCTCACTGTACGAATAATCAGCGGCAGCGGCGCTTCGGTTTCAAATCGCTCAGATAAAATCGGCGTAAATGTATAAGTCACACCCGCCTCTGCCTCAGCTTCAAAACCTGGTTCTACATTCCATTGACTGATTTTCAAGTTGATGCTTTTCTCATTGCCAACCTGATTCCCCGCTTTATCAAGTGCATAACCGCTTGCTTGAATCGTATCCGGCAGTGCTAATTCATCAATCGTACTGCCCTGAGCAATCATCAGCTGATCATCAGCGAGCGCTTCAAAATGAGTAATCAGCATTGGCCGGCTCATGCTTTTAACATAACGGGAAATAGGATAAATCGCGCACAGTCCCAGCAATACCACAACCGCCAGTGCTTTTCTGAAACGATGCTTTGGCTTAGGCGGTGTCTGTTCCTTATTTAGGTAGTCTTCAACTTCCAGGATTTCTATTTTTTCTTTACGCAGATTAGAAAATGCTACGAATATCAATCTGAAAGGCAGACTTAAATAATATAAAATTGAGTCAAGCAGATAGATAACCGCCAGCGGCAGAAGCATAACATATCTTAATGAAGGATGCTTACGGCCGAAATCGACAATCTTATACAATAGCTTTTCAAGCATGCTTCCACCTCCCAAAATCACTTATATAGTATAACAGAATCTGGCTTGGATGAAAATTCATTCTCCTCAGAAAAAAGCTTAAGCCGGCTGATTTCCCTTATTTTTACGCATTTTTATGATCATCCATGTAGGAATAATCGCGATACATGCAAAGATCCAGCAAGTGATGTTAAAATCAAAACGTTCTACAAGCCACGCGCCAATTACCGGTGTTAAAAAACCGCTGATACCGAAATAGATTGCAAAGCCCACAATCTGCGCTGAAGCTGCCAGCTGCTTAGGCGTTACTTCCTGAATCAGCAGCTTGCTGGTTAATACGATAATCGGATGGGTAAGCAGCTGCAAAGCCGCCACGATCAGCACCCATAGCGGTGTCGCGCAGAAACCATAGGCCACAAATTTAACGCCGGTCATCAATGCCGCAACCAGCAATAAGCGTGATGGCTCAAACTTCTTAAATAATTTAGCGGAAAATAAATAAATCGGTATTTCCATCAGCGACTGAATCGCAAATTTCACAGATACCGCGATGCGATCACCGCCCAATGCAATCAGCTTATCCACGACCACAAACTGATCCGCGAAGCCGGTAATCATCAATAGAAATAAAATCATCAACAAGCGCTGATACGATTTATTCATCAACAGTTTTTTCATACTGGCTAATGAAATCGAACCCTTTTCCGCCGCTTCCTTTTCCTTGATAAAAAAACCGCACAGCAATGAAATAGCAGAAGCGCTCAGACAGAGAATGCATAAACCAATGCTGTTGAATTGTTTATAAATAAAGCCTGCTGCCAAGGAGCCGCTGACCAGGCCTGCTGCTGAGAAACAGTGATATTTACCAAAGGTTTTAGGTTTAAGCTGAAAAACCCATGTTTCATTGATACTCATAACTTCCTTGACAATCCCAAACATTAAAATGATACAGATTGCCTTGATCCACAAATCACTGGTTAATATAAAAGAAGCAAACACAGCGGCCATAAATAAGAGCGTTGTAATGATGAACATCGGTTTCATCTTACCGGTTTTATCACTGATCCAGCCGATAACAGCTGCGAAAAGCAAAGATGCCAGCGCGCTGAAACCTAACACCCAGCCCTTTTGTGCCGGTGTATAGCCGCTTTCATTTAAAAAAGGAATCAGCTGTGAATTTACTGCTGATATCGATATAAAGGTTGCGAAATTAAAGACTGCAAATTGTATATTTTTCATATGCATCACCGGTTGTAGTATGCCCCATGACACAAGAAAAAAACCGCAAAAGCGGTTAGAAACTAAACTGTGTCAGGATTCCTAGATGATCAGAAACCCGCTCTTCCTTAAATAAATGACAATATTGCTGAATATTTAGTGAGGAGCGCGCAAGCATGTAGTCAAGACGCAGGCTTTTTCTGCCCTTATGCCATGTATCACCCTCTGATTGATTAAAGGAATATGAATCTACATAACCATAATGCATCATTTCCATATAATCGATGGATGCACTGTCAATATTAAAATCTCCAGTAATGATTGAAGGAATATGATGACGGCTCGCCCGTTCATGTATTTTTTCAAACTGCGTCAGGAATTGATTTTTACGATCAAAGCCCAGATGCGCGTTATAAATCATAATGGGATGATTTCCCACCTTGATCAGCACTTCCATTACTTTGCGTGTATTAGGCGTCAGCATTGAACGCTGAGCTGATACAAAAAAGCTTTCACAGCTGAGAATCGGATAACGGCTTAAGATCGCCAAGCCCTCCACAAAGCCAAAATAACCAAAATGAACCTTTTCATAATGCAGTTCATACTGACTGCTGCCTTGGGCGGTTAATGCCTGCTGAATCAGATAAGCGGCATTATCTTTTTTTATATTACGATCAACGATAGGTGTGAAATAACGCTGAGCACACTCACTGAAGCAAATAATATCAATATCATTTTCAAGAATTGAATCAGCGATGATCTGTAATTTTTTAACTGGCTCTTTTTCCTGATAACCATGCAGGTTCAATGATAGTACGCGCATATTCCACCCTCCTTTATTTATATAGGTAATAGAGAGAGATAAGTGTCGTGGGATTGAATGAAAAGGGAAATATGGTTCCGACTAGCAGTGACGGCTGCTTCTTATCTCTTTCTGATTCTTATTTTAAGCGCCTTTTGTGAAAATTGAATGAAGAAAGTGTGAAAATTTTGAAAATTTTATTAAACTTAATGCTTGATCACCTTTCTTTCAGTAAGTATAATCATCTTTTTTTAAACTTAACTTGTCAAAATATTAAAGAATTACCAAAGATTAAACAAGAAAATGATTTCCTTCAATCCTTCAGGAAATCATGCCATCAATGATGACACCCAGCTGCCTTTCTCGCGGCGCTGTTCCTTCCTGTATTTCAATGTCTCTCTCTTTCTACCTATCGGTATTGGAGTCGCACCCGAGCAAATCCATACAGGAACTCTTTTTATCAGTTCAATGATTTCCATCAAGTAAACAGCCT
>OIWP01000263.1_pt1 | contig 81478 bp, 85 predicted proteins | sample 1587661 | NCBI WGS metagenome assembly OIWP01 (sample SAMEA3888899, study PRJEB22519) | human gut metagenome | biome: human gut; feature: human-associated habitat; material: faeces | place: Denmark | collected 2010 | reverse complement strand
CTTTGAAAATACTCAAAAATTACATCGCAAGATGTGATTTTTGGAGCTGTCGACATTTTGTCGACAGGCTCTAATATTTTAAATATTCAACTGCCGCTTTTTCGATAGGCAGACCGTTCTTGTAACGTACAGCAAATTCGTTAAATCCTTTAACGTCTTCGTCTGTCGGCTCAAGTGTGTATGATTCACTTTGTGAGAATACTTTGTTGTTAAGGAAATCGGTAAGTGTTTCGTTTTCTGATTTTGCAAGCATATATGACGCAAGCAATGCGATACCCCAAGCACCGCCTTCGCCGGCTGTTTCCATAAGTGAAACAGGTGTGTTTATAGCGGCAGCCATAAACTTTTGACCAACGTCCTTTGTTTTAAACAATCCACCGTGACCGAACATTCTGTCAAGCTTGACATTTTCCTTGTCAAGAAGAATATCCATACCGAGCTTTAATGTTCCGAGTGCGGAATAAAGGTGAGTTCTCATCATATTTGCAAGGTTAAACTTACTGTCCGGTGTACGAACGAAAAGCTGACGGCCTTCTTCAAGACCTGTAATATTTTCGCCCGAGAAATATCCGTAAGAAAGAAGTCCTCCGCAGTCTGCGTCACCTTCAAGAGCTTTTCTGTAAAGTGTGCCGTATAGCTTTTCCGTACTTATTTCAATACCGAGTTCGGCTGAATATTCTCTGAATATATTTACCCAAGCATTAAGGTCAGATGTACAGTTGTTTACGTGTACCATTGCAACGTCGTCACCGACCGGTGTTGTAACTATATCAATTTCGGGATAAGCCTTTGAAAGCGGTTTTTCAAGTACAACCATAGCAAATACGGACGTACCGGCTGAAACGTTTCCTGTACGTTTTGTAATGCTGTTTGTTGCGGTCATACCCGTACCGGCGTCACCCTCCGGAGGGCATAGCGGAATACCTGCACTGAGTTTGCCTGTTGTGTCAAGAAGTTTTGCACCCTCTTCTGAAAGCGTACCGGCATTTTCTCCTGCAACAAGCACTTTTGGAAGTAAGTCTGAAATTGTATAAGGAAGATTTTTATTTGAAATCAACTTATCGAATTTCTCAATCATACCCTTATTATAATCTTTTGATGCACTGTCGATAGGGAACATACCCGATGCCTCGCCGATACCGAGTACAAATTCACCTGTAAGTTTCCAATGAACATATCCGGCAAGTGTTGTAAGATACTTGATTTTTGAAATATGTTCTTCTCCGTTTAAAATCGCCTGATAAAGATGAGCAATGCTCCATCTTTCAGGAATATTGAAGTCAAAAAGACTTGTAAGTTCTGCGGCGGCTTTGCCTGTTATGCTGTTTCTCCAAGTACGGAACGGAACTAAAAGCTCCTTGTTTTCGTCAAATGCCATATAGCCGTGCATCATAGCACTGAAGCCTATTGCACCGATTTTTGTAAGTTCTTCGCCGTATTGATTTTTAACGTCGTCAGCCATATTTTTGTAGCTTGTCTGAATACCTGTCCAAACGTCCTCAAGACTGTATGTCCAAATACCGTTTTCCAAACGGTTTTCCCATTCGTAACTGCCGGACGCAATAGGATTGTTATTTTCGTCAATCAAAACTGCTTTTATACGAGTTGAGCCAAGCTCAATACCGAGTACCGTTTTGCCGTTTTGAATTGCGTTTTTAATCTGCTCCATAATTTTCTCCCTCTGTTTTTTTATTTAAAGAATAAAACTCTTAACTATTATTATAAACAACTTATCTATGTTTGGCAATATAAAAAAGAGATTTTTTCCAACAAATTTGAGGTAACTTCGGATGTTGCAATTCTTTTGATAATGTGCTATAATCAAACGAGATATAGATATTTGGAAGGTGAACATAGTTGGAATTATGTATATTTAATAAAATAGAAGATGACCTATGTATAAAGGGGATATTGGAAAAGGATAATGTTATCGTTTTAAGAAACATTATCGAATTTTCCGAAACAGAGGGCGTTACAAGCAGTGCAATAAAAGAATACGTTGCAACACGTCTTGCGAATGATGATAATATTTTATCACGTCTTGCACAGGCGGGTAAATTTATCGGAGACGACCTTTACAGACTTGCGAAGTTTGATATTGAGCAGATTTATAAAAAGCTGTTTTCAACTCAAATTAAGTACGCACCGTCAGGCAATACTATCGGATTCAGTAACGGATATGTGGCGTCAATCAGAGCAATAACAGAGTCAAAGTCGGCACAGGAACTTCTTGATTTGCTTATCGAGCATTACAGAAAGTTCGGCAGCGGAATTTTGGCTAAGTATAATGCGTTTAGATATGACGGCGAACTTATCGGAGTATCGAATACCGATGATATTACTTTTGATTCGCTTGTCGGCATTGAGTATCAAAAACAAGTGTTGATTGATAATACAAAGGCGTTTGTCAGCGGTAAAGCGGCGAATAACGTATTGTTGTTCGGTGACAGAGGTACGGGTAAATCATCATCTGTAAAGGCACTTTTAAATATGTTCTGCGATGACGGACTTCGTATTATCGAAATGCCTAAGCATTGTATAAAGGATATACCGTCACTTTCAAAGGTGTTGGCTGAAAGCCCGAATAAGTACATAATATTCCTTGACGACCTTACTTTTGAATCACACGAAACAGAGTACAGAGCGTTAAAGGTTGCAATGGAGGGACAACTTCAGGCTAATCCTACAAACGTGCTTATATATGCAACGTCAAACAGAAGACATTTAATAAGAGAGAATTGGTCAGACAGAGAGGGCGGAGAAATCCACGTAAACGACCAAATGCAGGAAACACTTTCACTTTCGGAACGTTTCGGTATCAGTCTTGTATTCTCTGCACCTAACCAAAAAGAATATCTTAATATCGTTTCCGAAATGCTTAAAAAGCACAATATCCAAATGAATGCGGATATTGAAAAAGAGGCGGTAGTATGGCAGATGAACTACGGAGGCCGCAGTGCAAGATGTGCAAAACAGTTTGTAACGTCTTATATTGCAAAATAAATTCAGAGAGGAAGTTTATAATGAAAAAGAAAATTATAGCTATTACACTTGCAGTTTCGGCAATGATGTCAACAGTTGCTTTTGCCGAAAACATTAATGCAAATTATACGGATAATGTATTGTCATTTGAACAGACAGACGAAAATATTGCCGTTGTTTCGTGCTATGACGAAAACGGCAAGCTTTGCTACAGCAATATGTATAAGTCTGAGAACGGCAATTTCAGTGCCGATATACCTAAAGAGTATAAGGGGATGAAAACAAAGGTTTACTTTGTAAATTCAAAAGAGATAAAAGAAGTCAGTGTAAGTGATGATGTTCAGCCGACAGTCACACCGTCTGTAACACCGACAGCCACACCGTCTGCAACAGAAAAGCCGTCTGCAACAACAGTACCGACAACTAAGCCGTCAACTAAGCCGTCAACGGACACACCGTCAATTTACGAAAAAGTAACAGACGCAATTTATGCACCGGCGGTTGTTAAGGAAGTTGAAACAACTACAAAAGACGGTGAAGATATGTATGCCGTTACTTTGCTTGCACAGGGCAAGGAAATAAAGACGTTGATTGAAAATGATGTTACATTTGAAACTTCTTCGGAGGCTTATTCGTTTATGAAAGGCAAAGACGCAGGAAATCTTGAGGAGGGTGACGTTATCAGCCTTACATCAAACGTTGCCGGAACAAGAATAAATCATATGTACTTTATTTACAGACCGCAGGACGAAGATATAATTACAGGCAGTCAGGATTTCGGCACTGACTTTGAAAAGTTAATTACTGAAAATGGCTCAAGTGTTGCAAATCAATGGAAGCTTATGAAGTACGGTGAAAAAGCGTCAAGCGACAGATATCAGTACGCATTCGGACTTATCGGTAAGGTGGGTTCAAATTCACTTACTTTGATAAACAAGAGCGGCAGTACAGACAATGTTATCGAAGTTGATACAAAGAAAGATACAATAGTCTATACTTGCGATGTATCAAATAAGAATAAAGTTGAAATTGCGTCAGTTGGCGATATAACTTCAACAATTCCGAAAAGCACTTTCGATAAGGACAATACAATAGATTTCACAAACGATTACAGCTATAATTACGCACTTGTAAGAGTGGTTGACGGAACGGCAACGGATATAGTTGTATACGAAAATTATAATGATTAATCAGATTGTCTGCAAACCCTCTATGGTTTTGTAGACAGGCTCAACAATTAATGTAACTCAACAAATCCTATACGATTGTAAAATTGTAGAAAGAGAGTAGGAGGAAATTAAAAATGAAAAAATTAAAAAAAGCTGTTTTGGCAGTTTTATCAACGGTATTGGTGGTAGGAAATATTAACGCAGTGTTCGCTGACGGTGATATAAGTGTAAGAATGAATGGGATTGTGTCGAATGACGTCAGTTACATAAATTTTACGGATACGAAACCTATACAAATCGATAACCGAACATTGACGCCCGCAAGGGCAATGGCGGAGGCTGCCGGTATGGAGGTTGAATGGGACCAGCCGACTCAGACCGCACTTTTGACGCTTAAAGCAGACGCAAATTCGGACAGACCGATAGAACGTTTTGCGTCAGAGGCGATTAATAAAATTGACGGCTTGGGGTTGGATATGACGCCGACAAGTATAACGGCAGCTTTAAGACTTAATGACAGCAACGCTGTTATTAGGTATAACTTTACCGATTCTGACGGCGATAATGTGCCGTTTGGCAAGGATTATGAAATGGTTTCGCAGGCTGTTTTCATAGAGGACGGTACACTTATGATACCGATACGTGATTCTATGGAAATGTTCGGACTTGATATTGAATGGTATCAAGATGAGCTTTGTGCGGAAGTTAATATCCCCGAAGAAATAGATATTCCCGAAGGGCTTGCAATAATTCCGAACCATGGAAACGGTAAATACAGCGCAGATAATCTTGCCGACAACTCAATTCCGAGTATAGATATTGAGGATGTGCCTGTTGACAATGATCAGCAACTCGGTACATATTTGGGTAAGTTTAAGATTACGCATTATTGCCCTTGTGCAATCTGTAACGGCGGTTGGGGAGCGTATACCGCCTGGGCGGGTGAGCTTATTCCCGGTCAGACCATTGCGGTGAACCCTAAAATTATTCCTAAATTAAGTTGGGTGTATGTTGACGGCTATGGTTACAGACACGCCGAAGATACCGGCAGCGGTATAGGTGAATATCATATTGATATGGCTGTGCCGACTCATTCAATGGCAGTGGCACTCGGCGTTGTGTATAAAGATGTATATTTGGTTGAATAGTAAAAGAGCACTAAAACTTAACGTTTTAGTGCTCTTTATATCATCTAAACAAAAAAATAACGGAGTTCCCTGCCAGACAAAGTCTGCCGAGGGGTTCAGTTACTCCGTTATCAATTAGTAGATTATCATAAAATAACGATATTGTCAAGTATTATACATGTTTTTATTATCTTTCCATTTTCCAATACTGTACACTGTAAGGCGGTAATTCACTGCCGCCGCCGAAGTCGTGCATATTACCGCTGATTAAGTCAACAGCCGTACCGCAACCGGCGTCAAAATGCACTGTAACGGGATTTTCGTCTGCATTGATAGCGACAAGAACACGTTCATCATCATATTTTCTTTCAAATATGCAGTGCTTGTTTTGTAAAACAACCGAACGGAAATCACCATAGCATAATGCTTTACTGTTTTTGTGTGCCGTAGCAAGTTTTGATATAAATTCTGAAAGCTCATTGTCCAAAGGCTCATCAAAGCATACACGAAGTGCAGGATCACCCTCGTTTTTATGTGCTTTTGCACCCCATTCGCTGCCGTAATATACACAAGGAATACCAGGCATACCGAAAATCATACCGTAAGTAAGCGGTATATGCTTTTCGTTTGTAAGTATGCTTGCAATTCTTGAAACATCGTGGTTGTCAACAAAACTCAATAGGTGCTTGCCGCGGTACAATGTCCATTGTTCGGGACCGAATTGACGTAACAATGAATGTACAATTTCAAACATATTCATACTGTTGAAACTTGAATAAACACCCTTGTAACATTCATAATTAGTGCAACTGTGGAGCATATCGTCATTGACAAATTGATTGTAGTCACCGTGAAGAAGTTCGCCGAGCAGAAGAAAATCATTTTTTAAACCGTCAGTGTAATTTCTCAATCTCTTTAGGAAATCCTTGTCAAGACAGTATGCAACGTCAAGACGTAAACCGTCAATGTCAAATTCGTCAATCCATAGTTTGATACATTCAAAGATGTGATTTATAACTTCTTCATTGCGAAGGTTGATTTTTACAAGGTCGAAATTACCCTCCCAGCCTTCGTACCAAAGACCGTCATTGTAATTTGAATTACCGTTGAAATCAATGAAAAACCAATCGCGGTAACGTGAGTTCTCCCTGTTTTGGAGAACGTCCTGAAATGCCCAAAATCCTCGTCCAACGTGGTTGAATACGCCGTCAAGAACAACTTTGATGTTGTTTTTGTGTAGATTTTCGCATACTTCTTTAAAGTCGTCATTTGTGCCAAGACGACAGTCGATTTTTTTGTAGTCACGAGTATTGTAACCGTGTGTGTCCGATTCAAATACAGGTGAAAAATATATTGCATTCGCTCCGAGATTTTTTATATGCTCAATCCAATCGTTTACTTTTAAAATTCTGTGCGTTAAAACACCGTCATTTTCAAACGGTGCACCGCAAAATCCTAACGGATAAATTTGATAAAATACACTTTCATATGCCCACATATTTCCGGCCTCCTTAATGGTTATAATTTATTATATCATCTGTGCAGTATAAACGTCAATAAAAAGAAAATATTTATAGAAAAAACTTGAAAAACCGCATAGAATGTGATAAAATAAATTAGTATGAACAAATTTAAAAGGAGTTTTAATTATGTCAGGACATTCAAAATGGAGTACAATTAAGCGTAAAAAGGGCGCAAACGATGCCCAAAGAGCTAAGATATTTACAAAAATCGCTCGTGAAATTATAGTTGCCGTAAAGGCAGGCGGTCCGGATCCGGATAATAACTCAAGTCTTAAAGACGCTATCGCAAAGGCTCGTTCAAATAATATGCCTAACGATAATATAAACAGAACAATTAAAAAGGCGGCAGGCGATACAGACGGTGATAACTACGAAAGTATCACATACGAAGGTTATGGACCTGCAGGTGTTGCGGTAATCGTAAACGCACTTACAGATAACAGAAACAGAACTGCCGCAGACGTACGTCACGCATTCGATAAGAACGGCGGTAATATGGGACAGACAGGCTGCGTAAGCTTTATGTTTGACCAAAAGGGTATTATCATTATCGAAAATGAAGATATGGACGAAGATGAAATCACTATGGACGCTCTTGAAGCCGGTGCAGATGATATTGAAGTAGAGGACGGCGTTGCGGAAATCGTGACTGCTCCGTCTGATATGGGTGCTGTTCGTGACGCACTTGCGGAAAAGTATACTATTTCTTCTGCCGAAGTCAGTATGGTTCCTCAAACAATGACTGAACTTACAGAAGAAGGTCAAATCAATGCAATGACCAAGCTTCTTGATATGCTTGAAGACAATGATGATGTACAGGATGTATACCACAACTGGGATATGCCTTCAGAGGACTAATTCAAGTGATTTGGGGCATATCTGCACAATATTTTAAACTTGAAGTATAGACATACGTCGGCGTTTAAAATATTGCACACCTATACCCCAACTGACTTGAATTAAAATTAAAGCAATTTTCGACATATCTGTACGGTTTCAAAAGCTTGAAGTATAAACATACGTCTGCGACTTAAAAAAAGCACAACTAAACTAAAACTTGCTTGAATTAAAATTCGAGTTATTGGTAGCATATCTGCACAGTATTTTAAACTTGAAGTATAAACATACGTCGGCAGTGAAAAACTGTACATCTATACCAACTAACTTGAATTGAAATTTGCGGGTTTTAAACACAAACATTAACAAAGGATTAGATTATGAAGAACAAGATTATTCAATTATTGCAAAGCACAGCGGGAATGCTCATATTTGCACTTTTAAGCGGTTGTGCGTATTATATTGTAGTATTAAAATTCATACTGTCACACACATCTGTCGGCGGCGGATTATTAGGATTTTTCTTTCTGCCGGCAATCATATTCGGTGCGGCGCTTGTGCTTATAAAAATAATAAAGCAATGTATGGAAAACGGTAACTACAATGCGGTTAATTTAATATTTTGGCTGCATATTGTATTTATAATAATATCAGCCGTATTTCTTGTTTCGATGTTTGTATAATTTAAAACGGTGTTCGTCTTGAACACCGTTTTTCTTATTTTAATTTTTCGAGCAAATATTTTTCCTTTGTTGCCATACCCCCACGAATGTGACGTTCTGCCTTGTTCTGCTCCAAAACCGACTGTGCTTCTTTGTACAGTGCAGGGTTTATTTTATAAAGTCGTTCATGTACATCTTTGTGCACGGTCGTCACTATCAGTGTCGATTTCAACCACGTCTGAAATATTGATAGGGAAGTTCAGTCCCTCAATATCTTCGGCAATGTTAAAGTAAACATATATCTCATTTTTTGAAACAACACGAATTTCTTTTACAACCTTTTTCAATTCCTCATTTGTGATGTTGCCCGAAAAATCAAATGCACTGAATATATTAAGAAATGCTTGAATACTTGCTTTGATTTTTTGAGTGATTTCTCGTGTCTTGTTTGTTTCGTTAAGACGAAAGCTAAGCTTTTCGATTTCCTCGTTTATAGGAATCATATCATGTTCCGCCTCGTCCATTGTAATAAGTGCTTTTACGGCAAGTGTTTTTAATCGTTCACGTTCCTGTTTTAATTCGTCAAGACGGTTTTCGACTTCCTCCAACACAATACCGCTTGTATTTCTGATGTATTCTTTGATTATGCTGTTGCACCTTGTTTCGACAAGTGTAAAAAAGCTTTCTCGGTCGTCAAGCAATGATTTAAACAATGTATTCAAAGCCGATTTCAACCAATCTTCATCAATGCGGATGTATTCGGAATCACATCTGCCGCTGCCGTATGAGCTTCGTTTTGAGCAAGTCCACCAAACTTTAGGCGGTCGGTTGGGGGAGTATTGCTTTTGGTACCGTCTGTATGAAAAGCCACAACTGTTGCATTTTATAAGATTTGAAAATAAATGCTTGTTACTGCGTTTTTCACGTTGACAGTATTGCTTTGCGTTCTTTTCTTTTATCTGTTGTGCCTTTTCAAATTGCTCGTCCGATATAATGCGAAATTCCGGTCTTTCCGATACATACCATTCTTCTTTAGGATTTTTTTGTCGCTGACTTGTAAATATATCTTTCATACTCTCTTTACCGTTAATGACAGTGCCTATATAAATCGGATTGGTTAAAATTCTGCCGACAGAAATTTGACTCCAATTATAATTAGGTTGACCGTCCTTTAATTTTTTTGTCTTGACGTGTGACTCGTAAAGAAATTTTGCAATTTTCGCCATACCCCATTCTTCTTCGGTGTATAAGTCAAAGATTTTCTGTACCCAACGGCTTTCTTCGGGATTGGGTACAAGAGTGTATTTGTCTGTTCTGTCGTAGCCGAAAACAAAATTCGGAACAATACCTCGCTCTTTGCTGAATTGCTTGCCGAATTTTGTACGTTCACTGATTTTCTGACTCTCGTTTTCCGCAATCATAGCCATAAGGTTGAGCGTAAACATGTCAATATCCTTGCCCTCACCCATGTTTACAAGGTGCAGTTGAACACCGAGATTGGCAAGCTCTCTTGAAACAGTTATAAAGTCAAGAGTGTTTCTGAACAGACGGCTAATGTCCTTGACATATAAACGCTGAAATTCACCACGTCTTGCCGCACTCAAAAGCCTTTGTAAATCTTTTCTGTTTTTCATTTTGGTGGCGGATTTGCCCTTGTCACTATATATGCGAATGAGCGTGTCGTTACGATTGCCGACGTATTTTTCAAAAAATTCACGCTGATTTTCAAGACTTAGCTCTTGTTCTTCCTTGTTTGTAGAAACCCTGATGTATGCCACTGCGTCCATTTAAACACCCTCTCTGTTAATTCTAAAATATCTTAAAAGAAGTATATCATAGAATTATTTGAAATACAATAGTACAATGTAAATTTGTAAATAATATTAGATAAAGTATCACCAAACATTAAAAATGGTGAGGACGTACCTCACCATTTTGTGTCTGTCGTGATACCCTATGTATTTATTCCGCTTTCAGAAGCGATATAGTCGTCTACAGCTTTCTTGGGGATTTTCCAACACGAGCCGATTTTAAAGCCTTTGATTTTACCGTTCCTCAGCAGGTTATACAAAGTGTTTCTTCCGACAAGAAGATAATCCATAACTTCATCAGTGGTCCATATTTCATAATTATCTGACATTATGCGTCAACTCCATTCGTAAAATATTAATTGTATGTTATACGCATAAATCATCATAATCGGAATACTCCAATGCCAAGTCTAAAGGATTTCTGATTGTATCAAATTCGTAGCGTCTTGGAATTACGACAGGACTCACACCGATTTTATTAAACTTTTTAAGTATGGCTTTTATCTGAGATTTATTGAAATTAAGTATATCAAACGCCCTATCTAAACTGCTGTGAGTAGCAGATGACTTTACAAGCTCTTTCATCAATTTCTTTGACTTTTTCTTGCATGATGATTTATCAATCATTGAGTATATGTCAGTAAGTTTATAAAAATCACCTGTGCCATAGAAGATATTTGCATAATGCTTGAAAATGTATTTTCCTATAATATCACTTTCCTTTAAAAAGGAAGATGCAGAAGTACATTTGAATTTCTTTGTAAGATGTCTGACTTTCTTTTTAAAACAACGTATTTCAATTCTTATAATTTTTTTTGAATTATCAATATAACGACATTTAGGATTTTTTTCTTTTAGCTGTCGATATTTGTTGTAGTAGGTGACTTCAATACTGTTATTTCCGGTTATGGTAATACCATTCTTTGATAATGTATTTCTTTTAGATTTTTCGTTTTTATATTTTTTTATGGTATATTTGCTCGGGAAATATCCTCGTTTTAATAAATTTATGTAAGAATCAATTACTGCCTGATCATTAAGTTCCACATTGCTGCAATAATCAATTCTTGATATATTGCAAGAATCAAATTCAGGTAAAAATGGTGATACGGTTTTTATCAATATATTAAATTTCTTTATAAGTTTATCAATATTTTTAGAATTAAATATTCCAATGTAGTTGTGGTTTTCTAATACACGCCTTGGATTGATTCTATAATATAAGACATGATGATTATATTCATCTTGTTTGTATTTTTTTATGAATATTATGATGCCGTAATCTTGTAATGCGTTGAAAATAGCACAATCATCTTTTGGTTTGTAATTTTGTCCGGATGCATTATATAACTCGTTGTATATAATACGCACATCATCAGTGGATAACTTGTAACTTAGTTCAAATGTATGAAAATTCATACTATTACCTCCTTAGTATTACCGCATTATTGGTTTTTATATAATACGATATTAGTATTATATTGTTATCTTAATATTATTTTTTATATTTTTATTTGGTAAAGTATTTATACTTATATAATGACAGGTGATGTATAATCGGAGAGGGTGAAGTAAATGCAGAGATAAAAGTCGATTTAAATATATATTTAATAGTAGTAATTGTTGATATTTTCCTTGACAACAAAAGAAAAATGATATATAATCTTAATTAATAATAAATCCTAACAAGGAGGACGAATGACGATTAGAAGAAACACCATTCAGAAAGACTTAGTACGAAATGCTGTATATGAGATGAAAAGACATGTTACAGCAAATGAAGTGTATGAATTTATAAAAGAATCATATCCTACAATCGGAAAAGGAACTGTATATAGAAATCTTGATATATTGGTAGAGGAAGGTGCTTTGAGGAAAGTTGAAGTCTCGGAGGGACCAAACCGATTCGATTTTACATTGAAAAATCACTACCATGTCAGGTGTGTAAAATGCGGTGAGGTATCAGATGTGGATATGGATGAAATACCGGATTTGATGAGAAAAATTCATGATACTCACGGAATTGAATTTTTGGATTACGATATTTCATTTAAAGGCATTTGCCCAAAATGCAGGAAGGAGGCAAAGGTGGAATAACATGGATAGAAAAGCAATGTATAGGCTGAGTTACGGACTGTTTGTATTGACTGCAAGGGAAGCTGAAAAAGATAATGGATGCATTATTAACACAGCGATTCAGGCAGCTTCGGAACCAAACCAATTAAGTATATGCGTCAATAAGACAAATTACACGCATGATATGATTGAAAGAACCGGAAAATTTACAGTATCAGTTCTGAGTCAGAATGCACAGTTTGAATTATTTAAACATTTTGGCTTTCAATCAGGAAGAAATACCAATAAATTTGAAACATTTAAAAAGTGTGACAGGGGTATAAATGATATTTATTATATTACGGAAGGTACAAATGCATATATTTCTGTAAAAGTTATTAAAACAGAGGATTTGGGTTCACATACAATGTTTATCGGTGAGATAACCGATATGGAAGTTTTAAGTAATATACCTTCTGTCACATATGATTATTACCAGAATAATATTAAGCCAGAGAACGTTGGAAAAACAGAGGACGGTAAGACAATATGGCGTTGCAGAATTTGTGGATATGAATATGTAGGTGAAGAACTACCGGATGATTTTATATGTCCTTTATGTAAGCACCCGGCATCAGATTTTGAAAAAGTAGTAAAGAAAACGGAGGTAAAAGTAATGGCAGCAAACAAGTACGCAGGAACACAGACAGAGAAAAATTTACAGGAGGCATTTGCAGGAGAATCACAGGCAAGAAATAAGTATACTTATTTTGCATCTGTAGCGAAAAAGGAAGGCTATGAGCAGATGTCAGCTTTATTTTTAAAAACAGCAGATAATGAAAAAGAACATGCAAAGATGTGGTTCAAGGAATTGGCAGGGATTAGTAATACAAAAGAAAATTTAGCGGCAGCTGCGGAAGGCGAAAATTATGAGTGGACAGATATGTATGAGAGCTTTGCAAAAACGGCTGAGGAAGAAGGTTTCCATGAGCTTGCAGCAAAATTCAGAGCTGTAGGAGAGATTGAAAAGCACCACGAAGAGAGATATCGTGCTCTTCTTAAGAATATCGAAACTGCACAGGTATTTGAAAAAAGTGAAGTTAAGGTATGGGAATGCCGTAACTGCGGACATATTGTGGTAGGAACAAAGGCTCCGGAGGTATGTCCGGTATGTAATCATCCACAGAGCTATTTTGAAGTGCATGAAGAAAATTATTAAGGGGGAGATTATTACGAAGAAACAAACGATTAATTCAAAAAAAGCAGTAATGATAGGCTGTGGCTTTGTCGGTTCTGCATCTGTATTTGCTCTTATGCAAAGTGGATTATTTACAGAGATTGTTCTTATTGATGCAGATAAGGATAAAGCAGATGGTGAAGCGATGGATATTAGTCATGGAATACCATTTGCCAGTCCAATGAAAATATATGCCGGTGATTATGATGATGTTGTTGATGCTGCAATCGTTATCATATCTGCCGGAGCAGGACAAAAACCGGGAGAAACAAGACTTGATCTTGTAAATAAAAATGTAGCAATATTTAAGTCAATTATTCCTGAAATAGCAAAGAGGAATTTTGCAGGTATCATGTTGGTAGTCGCTAATCCGGTAGATATTCTTACTCAGGTAGCCATAAAGTTATCAGGACTTCCGGAAAACAGAGTTATTGGTTCGGGTACAGTGTTAGATAGTGCACGATTAAGATATAAGCTTGGTGAGCATTTATCGGTGGATAGCAGGAGTGTTCATGCATTTATCTTAGGAGAACATGGTGACAGTGAAGTTGTAGCATGGTCATCAGCCAATGTATCTGGTGTTCCGTTAAGTGAAATGTGTGAAATGCGTGGGCATTACAAGCATAAGGAAAATACGGAAGAAATAGCGACAGCGGTCAAGAATAGTGCTTATGAAATTATAAATAAAAAGCATGCTACATATTATGGAATTGCGATGTCTGTAAAAAGAATCTGTGAAGTGATTATGAGAGACGAGAAATCAATACTCCCAATATCTCACATGATTCATGGTATATATGACATTGACGGAGTTTCATTGAGTATGCCGGCTATTGTAGGTGCAAATGGTGTTGAGTCAGACGTACCTATTAATTTGAATGGCGAGGAAGCATTAAAGCTTAAGGAATCAGCTGATGCTTTGAAAAAAATTATAGAAAAAATTGAACTATAAACTTTTGCAGATAGAATAAAATGGAATATGCATATTAAGATTACATAATAACACAAATATAACAGCAATATAGGCTGTGCATTAATATATTTATAAGGAGGAACAACGAATGAAATACATATGTGATGTTTGCGGATGGGAATACGATGAGGAGAAGGGCTACCCGGAAGGTGGTATTGCACCCGGTACAAAATGGGAGGATATTCCGGAGGATTTTGAATGTCCGTTATGTTTTGTAGGAAAAGATCAGTTTTCAGAAGCTTAATTTGATTATAAAGGATATATATATGAAAGTAGAGCCACTTAGTATAGATATTGTTGGATTGGTAGGAGCTTGTTCTTATGCATTGGACTGCATCGAAGCAGAACTTGTAAATGTAAAAAATAAACATGGAAAAAGAGTGGCTTATATAAGTGTACGTATGGCTGAATATTGGTCAATCAAAAGTGATGCGTTACAAGATTTAGCCATGTGTGCTTTGTTGCATGATAATGCCCTAACCCAATATATTTCGGAAGAACTACAAAATCATTCCGATGTTTATATCAAAAATAATTTATCAGAGGAGAAAAAACATCTTCATTGTATTTATGGTGAAAAAAATATCTCAAAACTTCCGTTTAAAACAGATGTTTCAAACGCTATATTATATCACCATGAGCATGCGGATGGAACCGGTCCATTTCAAAAGACATGGCGGGAAATTCCATTGTTTGCAAGGATAATTCATTTGGCTGATATGATTGATATTATCGGAAACAGTAAGGACTTTAATGGGCAGAGATGGAATTTTATATGTCAGTATCTTTCAAAAAATAAGGATCGCTTATTTGACTCCGAATGTGTGAACGCTTTTCGTCATGCATTCACAAAAGAATCCTTTATGTGTTTAAGTGATGATTCTTTTGAAACAAATCTATGGGGGATTATTCCAAGAAAAAAACAAGTTTTTGATTGGGAAACATGTAAAAACGTTGCAGACTTTTTTGCAAATATTATAGATTATAAATCTTCTTTTACTAGCAGGCATTCTGTAGGAGTAGCTGAAAAAGCATCTCTGCTTGCTAACTATATGGGATTTAACACAATAAATACACAAAAAATGTATTTGGCTGGTGCTTTGCATGATATCGGTAAAATGGCAATAGGCAATGAGATTTTGGAAAAACCAGATAAACTCACGGATGATGAATTTTCTAAAATGAAAAATCATGCTGGGTATACGTATCGTATATTATCAGATATTGATGATTTTGAGGAAATACGAGATTGGGCGGCTTTTCACCATGAAAAGTTAAATGGAAAAGGATATCCTTTTGGAAAAACTGCTGATGAATTAAATGAGCCGGAACGTATCATGGCTTGCATTGATATTTATCAAGCGCTTACCGAGGACAGACCATATAAGAAAGGATTATCGCATGAAAAAACATGTGATATACTTGATGACATGGCACAGAAAGGTTTTATCGATTCAACTATCTCAAACAAAATCAGAGAATTTTTCAACATAATCTAAGACACTATAATAAAAAACTGCGATATAATTACTGATAAAAGTAATATATCGCAGTTTTTTTATTTTGGCTTTTCCGAAGTTATAAATATATAGTATATATGTGAATGCATGCACTCAATTTCGTGATTGTGTATGCTTGCTTGATGACGGTGCACCATCTAAATACGGAAATGATGAAGTTGTGAAAAAATGCGAAAGCATTACACGAGCCGTCGGCGATGATACGGGTAGAAATGTTATGCAGGGTGATTCGGTTAAAAATAGTAAAATGTGTTGTTTGTCAGCAATTACTGCTGAATTTCAGCCATTAACCGACAGTTCGGATATAGCGCGTGCATTTCTGTATAAACTGGAATCTGGTGAGATTGATAAAAAAACTTGTCCAAAGTTCAGAAACAAAAACATTGCCTTGTGAGGTTTGTTACAGACTATTTAGGTTGGATATGTTCTGAAAAATGGTCTTATATGAAATCACTCGAAAGGAAATTTAAAAATTTCCGGAAACAAAATGTTGAACTTGGTAAGATTCATAATCGAATACCCGAAAATGTTGCATGGATGCAGGCGGGGTTTGAAATGTTTTTAGAATTTATTTGCGATAAGTATAAGGTATCCCTTAAGCGTCTTAAAAAATACAAAAAAATTTTTAATTCTGCCACTGAAAAATCGATTAAACTTCAAAAAGAAGAACTTCATTCAAAAGATGAAGCAAAACTTTTTGTTGACACTATTAATGTAATGAGAGCCTCAAATAAGGTTTCACTTTCAGAAATACAAGAGGGTAAGAAGAATATAGCATCTTGTTCTAATAATTGTATTGGTTATTATGATGGAATTTATATTTATCTTATCTGGGAAGCGGCATATGCAAAAGCAAATGAATTTTTGCGGAAAGCAGATGATGAATTTTCTTTGCCCAAAAGAGAACTTGAAACAAAATTAATTAAAAAAGGGTATTTAATACCTGCTAAAGACGGGCGTCATAAAGTTAAAAAAACTATTAACGGTTCAAGAAGCGGATTAATGAGATTCGACCGCGAAAAGTTTGAAAATAATAAATAAATTTTAAGTGTGCCAAGTGTGACAGGTGTGTCAAATATAGTATTTATGCGGTTTATAGGCATATTACAGTGTGGCATCATGTCACATGTGGCACAGTATATATGATAATTTTGTTATTATTTTAATCTGCATTGCATATTATAACATATCACGGAAAGGGGGAGGTACATTGGACAAGTCACAAAAAGTTATAACAATAGATGAAGTAGACGAGCGGATAAAAGAACACATACGGGACGTTCTTGCAACCGCAATAGCAAAAAGCCTTGCCCGCACGGTTATTAAAGAAGTTTGCGGTGAGGATACGGATACATAAAAATTATAGAGCAGAGAATACGTTTTGTTATTCTCTGCTTTATTTTTTTACATAATAGACTTTATTTTTTACGATATTTTTGATTTTTACTGTTTGGTTTATCGGGAATAGTCATTTCTATGAGTCCGTTTTTCAGTGCCGGATTGAGATAATTTTTTCTGAAAGTAGGTCTATGTGAAAGTCCTAATCGTTGCATAAGCTGAGTAGCAGATAGCACTTCATTTCCCATACAATTTAACAGTATTTCAACTTGGTCGCTAACTTGGTCGCTAACTTGGTCGGTGGTGTCTAAATCATTTAGGGCATCGAATATTATTTGCATCATCATTTCTACAAATACAGTACAGTCAGCTTTGTTATCTGAGATAGCGAGAGCGTCATAATATTCTTGTTGTCGCTCTTTTATAAGTTCTTCAATAGGTAACCAAGAGAATAATTTATTCCATTGACTAAGTAATAGTGTGTGCCACATTCTACCGATTCGTCCGTTGCCATCTGCAAACGGATGAATAAATTCAAACTCATAGTGAAAAATACAACTTTTAATTAAAATATGCAATGGAGATTGTTTGTACCATTCAAATAGGTCGCTGATTAATTGGGGTACATAATTTGCAGGAGGAGCGGTATGAATTAAGTTATTTCCGTCAAAAATACCGACACCGCCATTTCTAAAACGACCATTTTCTTTAACTAAATCATTCATCATTAGCTTATGTGCTTTTAACAAATCTTCAATACTAAGAGGATTGAGTGTAAGCATTATATCATATGCTTCATATGCGTTTTGCACTTCTTTGATTTCTTGAGGTGCACCCAAAATTCGCTTACCATTTATAACCGCTGTAACTTGTTCTAATGATAATGAATTGTGTTCAATAGCCAGAGATGAGTGAATTGTTTTTATTCTGTTTTCACGTCTTAGCTTTAAACTGCTGCTTTTATGCAATATACTTACTTGTCCGACAAGTTCACTGGTTTTGGCAAGTAAATTTATTATATCGTCATTAATTGAAAATGGTGGTTTGTATTCCATTTAGTATACCTGCCTTTCTATAAGCTATTTACAAATATTATATCATATTTGTTTCATATTTTCAAATCAATATAAATTTTAGAGTGAAGTATGTTATCAGATGTTCCTTTGGCATATAGTGTATTAACAAACTCACCTATATTCCAACACTTTAACATATTCTGAAAAACTATAACTGCTGTTGTTAAAGCTTTGGTTCATGATAACCATAGGAGATTAATATTTTTGTGGCAAATACAACCGTTCCGATATATTTCTGTTATGATGTCTGAATGCTATTTTTGGTTGTCATTACACTTTATCATCTCACGCGGTGTACGACCCGTAAAATGCTTAAAATTGCGGTTGAAGCTGCATAGGCTGTCATAGCCGCACTCCTCCGCAATCTGCTGTATCTGCACATGATTTTGATTGCTGAGCATATACAATGCTCGGTTTATTCTGTATTTATTCAAATACTCCGTATAACTTATTCCCATACGTTTTTTAAAGGTTCTCGATAGATACGAATACCCATAAGACAATTCTTCGGCGGCTGTCTGCAAAAGGCAGGGAGTTTTAAAGTTCTTTTCAATATATCGTAAAATTTTAATGAGCAACTGTGACTCCTCATTATTTGCGGCTTCTTTAAAATTCGTACTCTCCACTAAAATTCCGAATATAGAATATAACAAGCCCTTTTGCTCAAAAATATTTTTCGCGTCAAAATATTTTTTGAAATTCGAAATCTCCTTAATATCATTTTTTTCGGGAAGCATATTTTGATAGCGGTTTGTAAATTCGGGGATTAAATCAGGCATAAAAGTGATTACACGCATTTTTGAGCTTTTTTCCGTTTCATAGCTATGGAGCTGACGTGGAAATATTATTACGCTGTCATTCTGTTTTAAATTATATAATACGGTATCTATTGTAATATTTATTTCGCCGTCAATAATAAAGCAAATCTCAAAAGACTCGTGGTAATGTATATTCCAATTCAGATTATCCACATCATATGAAAGAAATTTGTAATTCGGGTTTTCCCATTCTTTTTCGTACATCATAAAAATCACCTGTTAAAAGTATATCATTTCATATACTCTCGGTCAAGATTAAAGAGCAAAAATTGATTAGTTTACGGCAAATATATATTTTTACCTATATATTATTATATGATAAAATACTATAATAAAAATAATATTTTAACGGAGGTAGGAAAATGATATTGAAAAAATTGATAAGTGTAATGAGCGTATTTGCTATTATCGTATCGTCATTTACCACAGCAGTTGTCAGCGCTGACGAGGAAATGACACCGATTGCCTGTACGCAAAGCGCGTCATACTTGACGGACGGTGACGGAAATGTTACGCAGACGATAGTGAACTATGCGGGCAAGGAGGATATTTCAAATATTAACTGGAATACCAAATCAAATTCTTGGGGCGGAGTGGGCGTTCTTGAATTTACCGTTCCTGCGGCAGAAGCGAAACGCATAAAATCCGCCACACTTACCGTAAGCGTACATAACGGCTCGTCAAGAAGCGGTGGCAGAACATATGATATATATCCAGCCGACATCACAATAAACGCCGATACAACGGCTTCCGAAATAAAGGCGATTTCACTTGACAAAAGTATGTATCAGGCGGAGGGGGTTAAACAGGGCGAAACGCGCACGGACCAAATATCAACCGAAACAATTCGTGAATATGTAAAAGGCAAGGTAAAAACAGATGTGGAAAGCAAAGTACAATTCGCGTTTTCAAACTCGTCACAGACGCTTGACATAGACCCGAAAACCGCGACGCTCGCACTTACAATGTATGACGGCGGCGTTGCACTTGATAAAAACGAGCTTATTCTATCTACCTCCGGCGAGCCTCAAAGACTTACCTACTCTATTTTCGGAGAGGGAATAAATGATGGTGACCTTGTATGGATAAGCGAAAATGAGGATATAGCCACCGTTGACGACACAGGTCTTGTTACACCGAAAAAGGCAGGCAGAACAGTGGTGTCTATAAAAACGGCTGACAGCAGTTTCAAAGCCGACTGCGCCGTTACTGTATTGCAGGCGGCTCAGGATATAACTATTGACAAAGCCTCTCTCTCACTGCTATCGGGCGGTAAAAACGGCGAACTTACAGCCAAATTGCTGCCCGAAACAGCAGTTAAACGACAAATAAAATGGACGTCCTCAGATGAGAATGTAGCAACTGTTTCATCAAACGGTATTGTGACTCCTATAAGCGTTGGTGAAACAATAATTACCGCAGCGGCGGCTGACAACGAAAAGCTTACGGCTTCATGCAATGTAACGGTAGCGGAAATGGCTGAACCTCAAAGCATTTCACTTGATAAAGAAAATGTATCTTTACCAAAGCTCGGTACAACAACCGTAGTAAATGCAAATATTCAGCCGTCAAACGCGGATGACAGAATTACTTGGACTTCAAGTGATGAAAAAATTGCAAAGGTTTATGATGGCGTTATTGTCGCAGGCGAAGTCGGCACAGCGGAAATAACAGCCACTACATCAAATGGCAAAACAGCGAAATGTACTGTAACAGTAACAGAAGATAAGCAGCTTATAACAAACGACCGTTTCTATACCGATACAGACGGAAATATCCTATATTCGCAAGGTGGTGGTATATTCAAATTCCCTAATGATGATAAATATTATTGGTACGGCGTTCGCTATAAAGAGGCTGTAACGTATGCGACTGACCCTCTTTTAGGTAAAACGGTTGAGCATCCTGCTTTTGAAGCATACACTTGCTACACATCAGATGATTTGGTAAATTGGAAATATGAAGGCGATGTCGCAACGCTTGAAACTCTGGGTCAATCATGGTGTGGTTGGGCAGGCAGATGCGGTGTGGTATATAACGAAAAGGCAAATAAATATGTTCTTGTATCACAGTTTAACGGAACGATTATCGCAAGTGCGGATAATCCGAAAGGCCCATTTAAAACAGAAAAGGGATATTTTTGGGGTGGAACGTCACTTCCTGTTATCGCAAATGGTGATACAGGTGATTTAACAATGTTCTATGATGAAGACAGCAAAGGTTATATGATATGTTCAAGCGCGAACGGCAGAGGACATTTATATATTGCACCTATGGATGAAACTAAGAATTTCTGTGATTTTGATTTTGATAATATAAAAGAGCTGAACGGTTCTACCGGTTCATATTTTGATGAAGATGGTACAATAAAACAAAAAGATAAAGGCGGTATAGAGGGTGACTGTATGTTTAAATACAAAGACCATTATTATTTTACCGGTTCAGATTTATACGGCTGGCGTGGTTCAAGAGTGTATGTGTTTGAATCAAAAGATATACTCGGCGATTACAAATTAAAGCCGGATTATATTGATACTTCAAAATCAAGTTCAAATCTTCCGTACATTATGCCGGGTGCAAAGTATAGCTATGCACACAATTCACAAACCGGATTTTACTATACGCTTCACGGAAGCAAGCAGGACACGGTTATTTATTGTGGTGACCGTTGGTGTGATTTCGGAACACATGGTATAGGATATAATCAGTGGGTTCCACTGACAATGGACGGATATACTCCTCATTTCAACGATTTAAGTCAATGGAAATTAAACTCAGAAACAGGCGAGTGGACAATCGGCGACGGAAATAATTATATTGCAAACAATGAATTTGATGCCGACAGAGTTGATGTTAAATCATTGACAGGTTGGGAATGCAGTGACAGTACAGACGGTTCGGTAAACGGGAATGTAAAAGCAAGACGTTTTTACGGCAACTATGCCGCAAAGCAAAGTGCAGACACAGATTATACCGCAAGAATTAAACAAACAATTAAAGATTTGCCAAACGGTATATATACACTTCGAGCAAGCGTTATGTCAAGCGGCGGACAAAATGAATGTGTATTGTATGCAAATACAAACAATAAGAAATACACAGCTTCTCTAAAATCAAAAATGAGTAATTGGACAGATGTCGTTGTAAAGGATATTATTATTGAAAACGGAGAATGTGAGATTGGCTTGTACTCAGACTCACCGGCAAACTGTTATGTAAGGATAGACGATATGTATTTAACAAGAAATTATGACGGTACGGTTATCGAGGGTAGGTTAAATACTAATGTTCCGGATGAGCATATTGAAGATTCAATTACACTGAAAGATATGCAGGGCAACGCAGTAAATAAGCTTAACGGCGCAGAGGTATATGCCGAGGCAGTATATACAAACGACAATGCAGACAGAAAGGAATTAACATTGTATATGGCTTTGTATGATAACTATGGAAAATTAAAATCTGTAAAGCAAAGAAAAGAAACAATCGCTGCATACAGCACTTCCACGATAAAGACGGACAGCTTAAGTGCAGATACTGACTCATATATCAAGCTGTTCTTGTGGGAGGACGGAATGAAGCCGTTATATAATTCAATAACAATTAAGGAGGCAAAGTGATGAAAAATAAACTTAAAAGAATTTTAGGAGTGATAACAGCAATATCGCTTCTACTGCAAATGTCATTTGTTATAACCTCAAACGCGGCGGAATATTTTTCGCTTGATTTTGAAAGTGCAACGGATACAATGGGCTGGACGTCTGCAAATGCTCCGGGCGATATGTCAATAGCAACAGATGAAGACAACAGTATCAATAAGTATTTCAAATTTGCAAATACAAACGGAAGTGGAACACGAAATGCATACTATACCTTCGATTCTGACGCTCAGACAACGGAAAATGGTAAAGCAGTTATCGAATTTGACTTCTATATGACGAATACAGGAAATGAAAATATAAATCAGCTTGTATTACTTGATTCTGCAGCAGGCAACCCTAAAGGCAATGCAAATTACAGCGGAAATAATTATATCTTTTCATTTACACAACCTAAGAATAGCGATAAACTCATCATAAATAATTTAGATGGCTCTAAGGAAACATATACAACAACAGATTGGACGAATAAATCAGGCTGGACACACGCAAAGGCGATTATGGATTTTACAGAGCATAATGTGACAATCACATTGTCAAGTCATGACGGTGAAACGGTATATTTTGATAACAAGGTCCCTATGGGTACGACAGACTTAAAAATCGGAAAATTACTGATTTGTGAGGCGAGAAAGAATACTGTGACATTCGGTATTGATAATATTTTAGTCCGCTCATATGACAGCTCGCTTGATGCCGGAAACACATACTATAAAGTAACGTATGATGTAAAGGGAGAAAAATCTGAGGAAACTGTAAAGGAAAATACAAGTCCGTTAAATATTCCGGACTTAACAAACTATGGATATATATTTAAGGGGTGGCAAGTAAATGATGACACTGAAAATCTGATTGATGATTTAAAGGAATATAAAATTACAGCCGATACAAAATTTACGGCAATTTATGAAAAAGATACGGAATATATTGAGCCAATAATTTCTGCTGAAATAAAAGGTAATCAAATAATGACCTTTGGCGATAGTCCCGACATTGCGGCGGAAAACAAATATACACTTACGCTTACAGGTCAGAACGGAACGATTATTACAGCCGATACGATAGACAGCCGAATAGACGATTTTAACATTGAGTGGGATATAGACGGTTTTAAAACTGTAAACGATACTGATAAATATTGCGATAGCTATGGCGAGTTTGCCGAGCATACGAACACTGCGACAGAGGTTTTGTTTATGCTCAGACAATGCGATTTTAATTTTTATGGTAAGCTAAATGCCACAGTGACATATAACGGCGAAACAATCGAAGCGTCAATGTATGTTGCCGCAACAGGTGATAAGAGCATGGCAGATAACCAAATCTTGCCTGAAGCAGGCTACCCATCCGACTTTGACGAATATCCCGACAGTCTTGTTGGATATACTACATTAAAGGACACTTACGGCGGTAACGATATTATGGTCGGCGGCTGGGGTATGTCTGGTTCAGATAGCGGTGATGCAGTTATTATGAAAGAGGAGAATAACAAATTCCTTAGAATTAATTGCCCAACATCGAGTAAATCACATATGTTCACAAATTCAATAGATACACCGCAAAAACAAATTATATTTGAGCAGAATATACGCTTTAATGGCAATGGATGTATTACACTTACATCAAAACAGCCGTATTGGACGGATAAGGAAGGCTATACAACGCCTGTAACGCTTGAATTTGACGGAACAACAATAAAGCTAAATGGCATAGCTATAAAAAATAATGATATTGATGTTACAGTCAACAAGGGCAAATGGTATAAAATTGTACTGTCGGCTGACAAGACTACCGAAAGTTGTTTTGTAAAGGTGTATGACTTAAACGGTCAGTTTGTCGGTGAAACCGATAGCATAGCGTGGACTGAAAACTCGGAGCCGACATATTACTCAATCGGTTTTGCAAATAAGCAGACAGGAACGGTTGATTTTGATGCATATAGAGCATATTATCCGGCTGCGGATATTTCAACCTATACACTCAATATTTCACAGGAAACTTTGTCAATTCCAAACAAAGATACTGCAACATTATCTGCATCGGTAAAAAGCAAAGAAGGATATAATATAACAGGTGCGGCAGAATGGTCAATCTTAGAAGATGATATGCAAGACATTATAATAACTCCCGATGTAGTAGATTCTCACAAAGCAACAATAACTCTGGGTGAGGGTGCATCAGCCGGTGAGGCAACTGTTCAGGTGAATATCGGCGGCTATACCAAAACCATAAAGCTCAATATTACCGACTCGGCTGAAAGTATAAAGTTTACATCATCACAAGGAAGCCTTGCAATACCGCTTGATGAAAAATCAGTAAATACTGCTAAATACAGTGCGGCGGTAATCAACGGTGATGGTATGGATTTGAACAGAAATGTATCGCTTGGAATATATGACAAAAATAATGTCAATAAATATAATCTTCCCGATGGTATATCGTTTGACGCATCAGCGGGTACAATAAGCGTTACATCGGCAGCTGTTCCTTGTGTGTTTACCGTAAGAGCCACAGGAGAAAGCAGTGACGGCAAAATATTATCAAGAAGTGTTAAGGTCACAGTTCACGGTTTATCATTTGACTTCGGAAGTGGTGCGGATGAAAGTGTTACAGAGGGTTATACGGATATTAATCCTTTAACAACTTATACCGTATCACGCGGTTATGGAATAGAGGGAAGTGCAAAAGCAGAAGGCACACCAAGTATTGATAATGCAGAATCTGATTATTTGTCGGGTGATTTCACTTTTAAAGCTAAGGTTACAAAAGGAAAACATTACAGAGTAAAGATTGCTTTTAGTGGTGATTTGGTGTCTGAATATGTAAGTGAAGCACTGTCAGGTCATGAAAGAACTCTTGCCGCAGAGGGGACAACACATACGGGATATACTGTAAAAACAGAAGAAATAACCGAACAAGTATATGATATTCCGGTTGTGGATGATGTAATGGATTTAAAATTCTCAGGTGCAAGGGTTGCGTATATATCAATAGAAAAGGTTGAAAAGACTGCCGCCGAAAAACCTAACATTTGGTCTGTCGGCGATTCAACTATCGGCAACAGCGGCTCATACGCATATAATTTAGCACGTGATCAAGCCAATTATCCCGAGTTTACCGCACTTGCCGATTATCATAATAACGGTAAGGGTTCAAGAAATCTTAAAACATATTATACACAGGGCTGGCTTGATAATATTCTGATAAACATAAGACCGGGCGATATTGTCACCATTGGAAATATGGGGACAAATCCGGGCGGAATGTCCGGTACGCAGTTTAAGGCTCCGCTTGACTATTATGTTGATGCGTGTCTTGCAATGGGTGCAAAAGTAATACTTACAAGCTATACCCCGCACGGCTGCGTTGAAGGCTACGAATATGTATATGATAAAACAACACATACATTCCACGGCTGTCGAGAGGATGCGTATGATTCTTTAGGCATAAGAGTTATCTACGAGGAAAGAAAGGATGATCCTGATATTTTAGGATTTATTGATATAGGACTTAACGCTGACAATGCATTTAACGAATATGTAGCGGATTATGCAAAGAACGGTTATGAAAACGAGGATGCGGCGGCAAAGGCAATTATGGATTGCTTCGGCGACCATAACCATTACGGCAACGGGGGACGATCACAGCTTGCGGGCGATTTAATGCTTAACGGCTATGGAACTGCACCGGGTATAGTGTCGGAGCTTGTAAGAGTGCTGACTGAGAGCACAAATAAACCTTGCGTTAAAATAGAAGCGGAATATGACGATAACGGCACACTTGTCAATTTAACAACCACACCTGCAAAGGTGTCGGAGGCACAAAAGGCAGAACGCAGTAAAAATTCGCTTATTACATATTGGTATTCGTTCGAAAATATGAGACCTGTAATCAGTGAGTAATTAGTTTATAAGCTACATTCATATAAAATAAGCCGAATTTGTCGATTTGATTTGATAAATTCGGCTTGTTTATAATTTACCGTTTAATTTCGTGATTTTTGAGATTAGAATAGCAAATTCTTCGTCTATGCGTTTGAACGTATTTATTAGTCAAACCAATTTCATTTGCAATTCATCTTTCATTGTGATATATTAGTTGTATATTTAGTTTGTTTGCGGTAGAATTTTATTTCGCCATTTACACTATATAGTTTGATATAATATCAATATCGGAGGATATTATAATGAGTAGCATTACAAGAAACAATTTTTCAATACACAGTAACTCAAAGGGTAATTTACTAAAAACAGAATATCAGAAAGACGGAATAGTGTATTTTGTTAAATCGGGACGTTTACAGGTTCGTAATTTTCCTGAAAAGTGGGGAATTGAGCCTGTTATTGAGGTGCTATGTTATGAAATAGGCAAGCTAATGGGATTAAATGTAGCGGAGCAAAGTCTTATTGGTATGGAGGGAATTAGATACGGTAAGAATTTCAGAACTTTGGTTTGCAGTTCTCCCGATTTCAGAAACGGAAAAACGTTAATATATTTGGCAAGTCTATATGCGGAAGATGAAAGCAATATTGATTTTGAAAAGCTTTGCAGAAACACCGGGTGCGGAAATGATTTAATAAATCTGTTGGCATTTGATTTGATTATAATGAATGAGGATAGGCATAACAGTAACGTAGGATTTCTTATGTCGGATAACGGAGAGCTTAAATTGTCGCCTATATATGATAACGGATATTCTTTGCTTTATGATGATATAAAAGGAATGTTGAATGATTTTAAATTGGCATATAGATACTGTCTTTGTAATGCACCGTTGTATGAGGAAAGATTTAATGCGGCGGAAAGAATATTTCAGAAAATGTCTAAAATATATGTGCCTACAATTAATCTTAATATTGAAAGAAATCAAGTTGCAGATAGGGTTATGGCGGTAAAGAAAACATACAGCGAATTGGTTTATGCGGATATAAATAATATTCAGCTAAAAGATATTTGGTGGGAAAAAATTATAGACTTTATAATGTGGAGGATTGAGTATGTTAGAGATTTACGAGATAGTGTGGCGGAATAAAGACGTTACAGGATATTTGGAATATAATACGAAAACAGATAAATTTCAAGCATATTTAAAGGATAGGGAAAATCCTAACCCGAGAGGTCTGTTTGGAATTTTGAAAATATCCGACGTTGTGGAGGATAGCCGTGTAAGGCTATATATAAGTGATTGCGTTGTTCCGAAAACACGAGAGAATATTGATGATATATTAAAACATCTTGGCATGGGTGAATATAATCAGTGGGAGATTTATAAAAAGAATATGGGTGTTAATGTGAGCGATTATGCATGTATCAGATTTTATAAAAATTCTGATTCAAATGATTTTTTTTGTCCGATATAAGTGAATAAATTAATATTTTTAATAAAAAGTCATTAAATGATATTAACTATTTACTTCGTATATAAATTGAGTTTCGTGGATTCCCTGTAATTTGTTCACATTCCCACATTTCAAAGATTATATCAGGACAAAATTCCCACATTTCTAACTCCGGATTTTTTAACATACGACAAGTTTCAGAGGATGTAAAATTTCTTAATGCAGTTTGTTCATCATATCCGTATTTTTCACAAATTTGTTTAGTAATAATGGAAATGTATTTTGAAATCAAAGAAATATTTTCGTTCATTGCAATAAACTCCTTAGTCCAAGATAAAATGTAAGCATTTTTAGATATATCAAAATATTATTTATTATAACATAAATCGTAAAAAATGGAATTGCTATTTTAATTTTTGGATGAATTATGTGGTAAGAAAAAAGAATCGGATTATTATAAATGAGTTGAAACACGATAGCAATATGACGGAGAAAATGACATAATAAAAAATTAATCCCACAATCATAATTGTGGGATCTTTAATCATAAATATCTCGCCTGTGACCTATGTTTAATAACAGAATAATAATTTTATTATCATCAATTTGTGCAAGAATACGGTAATCTCCTACACGATAACGCCATTCGCCACGTCTGTTTGCGGTTAAACCTTTACCGTGCGAACGAGGATTTTCACAATTTTCAAGATTTTTTCTTATCCAACCTAAAATCAGTGCAGCAGTATGGCGGTCTAATTTTTTTAAATCTTTTAATGCTCGTTTTGTAAATTCGACTTTATAAATCATAGTAATCCGAGTTCCTTTTCTACTTCGTCAAGTGAATAGGTTACAGGGTCATCTTTATATTCGTTAATTGCCTTATTAAAAAGCTCTAAGTCGTATTCGTTTTCAATTCGTTCCATAACTGCTTGACGAATAAGCTCCGATACGGACATTTTATTCAGTTCCGCATATTTTTTTATAAGTAAAGTATCTTCATCGTTTAATCTTAATGATATAGTCATATGAAACACTTCCTTTCTTGTATTACATTGTATTACGAAATGTGTTGATTTGTCAATAGTATTTGCAAAAATTATAAAAAAATCAGTGTGTAAATTTAGTAACCCATCACCCAACATAACCGACACGGATAGTTACTACTGTGTGCACGGTAGATTTACTGATATTAAAAATTTTGGCAGTTTTGCGGACTGTGGCGTTATTTTCTACAATATACTGTGCCAATTCGACAGCCCGTTTTTCGATATAATCTTTCATTCTCCCACCGACCTTTCTGTATAGCATATATATGAAAAATCGGTGTAATTTATGAGATTAAACCATCACCAACAATCTTATTTTTCTTGACAAAATATTTAACATTACTTATAATAGTATTATTGGCTGTTTATAAAGTATTAAGGAGAAATACAGGAGGAAATGAAACTTTAAATAACGTTATACAAGGTTTATCGGACGCTGTCGGTGCGTGAGATTCATCGGGTGAACAGCTGCTGCCGACTGCGTGGAACAACGCAAACAAGGCAAGAAAATTGAACTTTTTATATAACAAAAACGCATAATTTGTAAAGGCTGTATTTATGTACAGCCTTTTATAATTTTGGAAGGAGTTTTGAATTGTGAAATCAAAACAAGATTTGACGGTAGGAAACATAAATAAAAAACTTTGGGCGTTTGCAATACCGCTTATGCTCGGTAACGTAATGCAGCAGTTTTACAACTTAGTCGATACATGGGTAGTAGGAAAATACATAGGCGACAATGCTTTGGCGGCGGTCGGTTCGTCATATTCACTGATGACATTTTTAACATCGGTGATTTTGGGATTGTGTCTTGGCAGCAGTGCCTTTTTTTCAATAACATTCGGCGAAAAAAATATAAAACGACTGAAAAACGGAATGTTTATTTCATTTGTTATGATAGGAATATTTTCACTCATACTGACGTTTGCGTCATTTTACCTTTGCGGCCGGATTATGAAAATACTTCAAGTGCCGTATGACATTCAAGGTATAATGAGCGAATATTTGAAGTGGATATTTGTAGGTATTTTTGCGACATTCCTATACAACTATTTTTCTAATCTTCTGCGAGGAATAGGTAATTCCGTAATTCCGCTTGTGTTTTTGTGCGTATCTGTGATACTTAATATCGGTCTTGATTTGTACTTTGTTTTGGTATTAAAACAAGGCATACGCGGTGCGGCGATTGCAACTGTAATATCGCAGTATATTTCGGGTATCGGACTTATGATATATGTGTACATTCGTTATCCCGAACTTCGATTAAAATATGAAGATACAAAGTTTGTAAAACGTACGGCATACGACATAGCAATACTGTCGGGAATGACGTGTCTGCAACAGTCTGTAATGAATTTCGGCATACTTATGGTGCAGGGGATTGTAAACAGTTTCGGTACACAAATTATGGCGGCGTTTGCCGTTTCTGTGAAAATCGACACCATTGCATATATGCCTGTACAGGATTTCGGAAATGCGTTTTCGACTTTTATCGCACAAAATTTCGGTGCGGGCAAGTATGACAGAATAAAAGACGGAATTAAAAAAGCACTCAAAAGTGTTGTACTGTTCTGTATTTTTATCAGTGCGATTGTGTTTATTTTTGCAAAACCGCTTATGATGATATTTGTAAATGCCGAAAGCACGGAGATTATAAACATCGGCGTACAGTATTTGCGTATAGAGGGTGCTTGCTATATCGGCATAGGTATTTTGTTTATGCTTTACGGATATTACAGAGCTATAAATAAACCGAGTATGTCGGTTGTGCTTACGGTTATTTCTTTGGGAATAAGAGTAGTGCTTGCATATGTTTTGTCGCGTGTTATCGGTGTGGTCGGTATTTGGTGGTCAATTCCGATCGGTTGGTTTATCGCGGATGCGGTCGGCATTTGTTTTTATTTATTTAAGTTTGACAGATAATATTTTGTGAGATATAATTATATATAAGATTAGTTAGCGGTTGGAGCGGTGACAAAAACAGAGTTGAAGTATGGAAAAATTATAAGGCAGCGGCGGTAAATTGGGCGGTTTATGTGGAAGATATGGACTTAAATGTGGGTAGAGATTTCTTTAACACAAATTGCGTGCTTGGTGGCTTTGACAACAGAAAAAACGGCGTTTTATACAGCGGTACGCTTGATGAAATCAAATCGGAAACAATAAAACTTATAAATACGGTCGGAAAAAAAGGTACAATACTGGGGGCGGATTGTACGTTGTCAAATGACATTGATTTGTCACACATAAAATGCGTGGCGGATACTGCAAGAAATATATAAGACGAAAAACGGGGGTATATAAATATGTGGAAGATAAGGGATTTAAAGAAAAAGGCAAGGGGAACTTTTAAGCGGAATTATATCGGCATTGTTATAACGTGCTTTATCGCGGCCGTTGTTATGGGCAGCTTTACTAACCCGCTAAAAGAAGTGAGGACAATAAAAGACACTTATTTCGACCAGCTTAACGGAACGGTGCTTTTTGCGGAAAATCACAATTCCGATATGTCGAATACGGAAGTTGTCGATAACTTTTTAGGCAAGAGCGGTGAGGAAAGTGAAAGAGCACAGCATTGGACGAGGGGCGTTCTTTCGGTGTTTGCGAAGAATACCGAGGGTGCAGGTAACTTTGTTTACGGTGTTTTAAATTCGATAAATCAAATTGTGTTTAACGACCGAGTGAGTGCCGGTGTTACTATTGCAATCGGCTCGTTGATTTATTTGCTTATAGCCATTCTTTTTACGAAGGTTTTGCTTATCGGACTGTATCGGTATTTGCTTGAAATTCGAGTCTACACAGGTACGAGAATTTCACGAATATTGTTTCCGTGGTCTATAAAAAAGGCACTGCATATTGCATGGGTTATGTTTGTAAGAAGTGTGTATTCACTTTTATGGTGCTTAACGATAGTCGGCGGATTTATTAAGATTTATTCATATAAACTTGTACCGATGATGATTGCGGAAAATCCCGAATTGAGTGCAAAAGAGGCTATAAAACTTTCTGAAGATATGATGAAAGGGTATAAGTGGAGAGCATTTTTGATTGATTTGTCATTTATCGGTTGGGATATATTGAATATACTTACACTTCAGATTTTGGGCGTATTTTTCCTTGAACCGTATAAACGTATGACGACAGTTGAACTTTATATGACGTTGCGTGAAAAAGCAAAGGAAAGAGATATTGAAAATGCGGACAAGCTGTGCGATAAATTGCTTGAAAGTGAAGTGACAAGCGGAATATATCCTATTAATGAATACTTCATAACAGTGCCTAAGGGCAAGAAGTGGATTCAGGAAGATTATGAACGTGATTACGGATTATCGTCATTGATACTGATATTTTTCACATTTGCAATGATAGGTTGGCTGTGGGAAGTGTTATTGTTCCTGTTTACAAGAGGTGAATTTATCAACAGAGGTACTTCACACGGACCGTGGCTGCCGATTTACGGCGTAGGCGGTACGGTTGTACTGATTGTGTTAAAAAAATTCAGAAACAAACCGTGGCTGACATTCCTTTTGTCAATGGTGCTGTGCGGTGTAATAGAGTATTTTACATCGCTTATACTTGAAAAAGTTCAGGGTATGCGTTGGTGGGATTACAGCGGATATTTTATGAATTTTCAAGGCAGAATTTGCCTTGAGGGATTGGCTGTGTTTGCACTCGGCGGTTGTGCGGCGGTGTACCTTGTAGCACCGTCACTTGACCATCTGTTTTGCAAAATTCCTATGAAAATTAAGAAGATTATATGTGTCGTACTTGTAGTCCTGTTTGTCGTGGATATGGCGTATTCGGCATTTGTGCCGAATATCGGCGAGGGTATAACGGATAATGATGTGGCGAGAATAGAAATTAAAAAATCCGACGTATTGATTGCGTCGGATTTTTTGTTGATTTGATTTTTGGAGCTGTTGACGTTTCATTTGCGGGCTTTTTGTTTAGAAGAATATAACAAGCGAGACGGTGAACATATCGTTTGAATTTGAAACGTTCATAACGCCGTGATACTTGTCAACAACGGCATTAACCGATTCAAGTCCCAAGCCGTGCATACCCTTTTTAAACGACAGGAATTTTGAACCGATTTTCTTAACGGTGCCGTCAAACGTATTTTTTAAATCTAAAATCAATTTGTTTTCATCAGCGGTACAATTCAGTACAATTTTTCTGTTTTTAAGCGGTGCTTTTGAACAAGCCTCCATAGCATTTTCAACAAGATTGCCGACCAAAATACTTAAATCAATATCACTCATAGGCAGTCCGTTAGGAACTGATACCGAAGTTTTAAAGTCTATTGAATTTTTAGCCGATGAAGAAACATAGAAGTGGAGCAGAGCGTTAAGCGTAAGATTTTCACAGAAGAACAGCGGTACTGTGTCATTTGTTTCGCTTGAATATTCTTCGAGGTATTCGGCGATTTTATCAAATTGACGATTGTTTGCAAAGTCGTTTATTACTCTGAAATGCTGACGCATATCGTGGCGGAGCTTACGTGTTTCTTCGATTTGTTCGGTTATGTGGACATAGTTTTCCTTGTAAAGATTTATCTGACGTTCCATAAGTCGTCTTTCGTCAGCAAGAGCCATATTACGTCTGTATTTATCTGCAATACTTGCCCAGTAAACAAAGTACAGACAGCCCAAAATCGCAAGTATACCTATTTCAACCGACTGGTCGGTATAAATCGAGTCATAAAGCGGTTGAATAATGTTAAAGAATAACGATACGGCAAAGCAAACATTGCCGAACAGAAAAATTCTGCCGTATTTTATATCGTTAAAGACCGCATAAGTGCCTATTGCGACAAGATAAATTGCGGCTAACCACTCAAACACATTGCATAGGGTTGAAAGGAAAGTACATAACGGTGCACTTAAATAAGGTGTAAATACACCGTATACAAATGCGATTGCACAGAATACTGAACCGCATATTTCGGAAATACTGCTTACGTTTTTATTCAAATTGCAGAGCCTGTTTTGGAGCATTATAACCATCAAATACACAAAGTGCGTGCAAAAATACTCAAATACATATGAAAAATTACCGCCCATGGAAAAACACAAATTGATCAGCGGGTGATTTAGGTAAACGGCATATATAAGGCACACAAAGAAGAACATATACGAATAATTGCTCTTGCCGCTAATTGCGAGAATAAGCGAGAACAGCGCACCGAAGAATATCAATGTCATGATAAAGTTGTTTATCAAAAACTTAAATGCTCTGGTGATATTGATTGAATACGGCTTGCCGAGTGTCGGCGGTGACGTAATTCCCGCTTTAATGCCGGATGCGTCCTTGACGGCGATTGTTATATATGTTTCGCCGGAGGCAGCGAAAAATGTGCAGCGGTTTTGTATTTGTGCTTTGTAATTATGTGTATCGCCGACCTTTAAATACAATTTGTCATTGATGTATAACTCATATGCCGAGTAAACCTGCGGCATTTCAAGTGCATAAAAACCCTCTTTTTCGGGGAAGTTTATTTTCATTCTGTATGTTCCGATAAAGGTATTATTTTTTGTTTGGCTTGTGTACGCTGACTCAGTATCACCGATTGAAACATATTTCATATTCGGAAGTGAAGTTTGATTTTTAAAATATGTCGGAGTGAGAAGTGCGTCTTCGTAAAATTCCCAATCCTTTATAAGAAAGTGAAACGAATTGCTGTCAATTTCCTCTTGCGAAAGCGTCAATACGCCTTTTTCGGGCTGGAGCTTGCTGTATGTATATTTGTTATTGAAAATATATAAAAATTCTGTAATCAAAGAGATAAGAACTATTGCGATAATAAAAATTACCGCAATAGTCTTAACGCGTTGCTTATTTTCCATAGTAATCATAGTGACCTTTATTCTCTTATAATATCTTTTAATTCATAAGTTAAATACTGTTTCTTTACCTGTTGATTTTCACGTTTTTTAATCGGAACATAATCTCCGTTTTGCATTAAAAAATCATTGCCCGAAACAGTGTTGACGTAATCAAAATTTACGATAAATCCTTTACAGCAGTTTGAAAAACGGCTGTCTTCTGTTAAAATTGACGCACATTGTGAAAATGTGTTTTGAATTTCAATCGTCTTGTCCTTCAAATGAAGCCGGACTTTTCTGTTTGTAACATCTATGTACATTATCGAATCATATGCTATTTTAAGTTTTATTTCGGGTTTTGTTTTGTACAGAACCGATAATGATTTTGAAGGTTCTTCGTATTTTTCAAAATATCTCTGCATAAGTGACTCAACTGCATCTTTTGTTATCGGTTTTACAAGATAACAAAAAGCATTTACACTGTAACTTTCACAAGCGAAGTTATTGCTTGTGGAAAGGAAGATGATTTCAACCGAACTGTCTGTTTTGCGTACAGTGCTTGCAGCTTCAATTCCGCTCATACCCGGCATATATATGTCAAAGAAAATCATATTATATTTGTTATTTTCAAATTGCGTGACAAAACTTTCGGCATCGGAAAAGTCGGATATTGTAACGTTCATATTTCTTTCGGAGAAATATTCGTTAAGGTAATTTACAAGCGTTTCTCTGCCGACGGCTAAGTCATCAACAACTGCAATATTCATCGTGTTCACCGCCTTATGGATTTAAGAGCTGTCAACATTTTGCCGATATACTCTGATTATATTAAATCATTGTAAAAATAATAATTCAACATATAAAATTGAGTTTCAGTTAATAAACTTGAGTTTCGGTGCGGAAAATTGCTTTTAAAACTTGCAGAATGCGTTTGATGCAAAATCTATTGAATTTTGATTTTCGGTATATTATAATTTTATCAGAAAGCAATGAGATACAGCAGAATATAAGGAGATATGAGATGGGATTTTTTGATTCATTTAAGTCCGGAGCAAAAGATGTCTTTAAGGGGTATGATAAAGTTAAGCTAAATGATAAGATTACATATGATGAACTTTATGAGATTATGAAAGACGAAACATATTCTGTCGGTAAACCTGAGATTACGGGTTCGGGATTAATGAGATGTATTCAATTTCCTGCTGTGGATAAATATAAAATCCAAATTGCCATAACTTCAAAAACGATTACAATTTCAAAAATATACAGCGGTGCAGGCGGTTTGGCGAAAGAGATAATCGGTGACGCTTTTACAAACGGAATGTATGATATAGTCAATGAAGAAAATATTGACCTAAACAGAGCAACCAGAGAAGTAGGGGAAAAGCTTAAAGTTCTTTTGGAAAAAAGGGGCTTGGCTTAAAAAATATAAAAAAGAGGAATAAATTTCTTAATCGATGTATATTAATTAAGAAGTATGTTAAAAGGAGGAAATGGAATGAAATCAAAGGTAGTGGCATTAATTCTCTCTATCTTTTTGGGGGAACTTGGAATCGACAGATTTTATCTTGGCTACATAGGTACAGGTATTTTAAAATTAATCACCTGTGGGGGATTCGGAATTTGGTGACTTATCGACTTAATTATGATAGCAACAGGTAAACTTAAACCGAAAGACGGCTCAGAGTATGCAGAATAATAAAAAATAAATTTTTTTAAATGAAAGGACACATATATATATTATGAAAAAGAAAATTTTAATTATGGCAATGATTGCCGCTATGTCAGTAACAGCTTTAGCAGGTTGCGGAAGTGATGCAGATACATCATCAGACACAACAACATCAAACGTAACAACAACTTCTGACGATACAACATCATCTGATACTGTTATTGATGATGAAACATTCGCACAGCTTCAAGACATCTATTCAAACCTTGTTAAACTGCATACAACGGTTGCAGACGCTGTAAATGACGGTACAATCGAGGCAGATGCAGAAACAGTTGATCTTCTAAATCAAGCTGCCGACGTAATCAAAGAAATTGGCGAAATTGAACAGACTGATTTCACAGATGAAGACGAGGCACTACAGTTGGTAGATTCTATGTCAAAAATAGCTGATGGTTTGGCTGCCGTTGCAGGTGTTGACGCAGAATAATTGATTTAGAAATTTAAAACAGTCCCCTAAAAAATCCGATATTTTATTGGACTCCAGATAAAATATAAGTACATTTTATCTGTACTGCAAAAATTGAAAAGCGGCAGCATTAGCTGTCGCTTTTGGAGTAATTGGGGATGTTTTTTGAAAGAGAGAGATTATGGCAAAGAAAAAAGGGTGTTTATTTAAAATAGGAATTGCATTATTAATATTTATAGGCTTGATATTTGTGTTGTTTTGTATGGTTTTGATTATGCCGTCGGAGGAGTATGAAACGGTTAATTACGATATTCCGAATATGCGTGATTATTATACTCACATAAAGGGCGACGGAGAGGATAAAGTTACACTTATGGTGTATATGGTAGGTTCTGACCTTGAAAGTGACGGCGGAGCGGCGAGTGAAGATATTGCCGAAATGACGGCGGCAAATGCGGATAATATTAATATTACATTACAGACAGGCGGAGCGGCCGCGTGGGAAAATGCAAGCATAAGTGACGGAAAAACGGAACGTCATATAATTAAAAACGGTGAATTGCAGAACGTGGAGAACTTGGGTGAAGCACAAATGACGTCCCCTAATACGCTGACTGATTTTATAAAATGGTCTGCCTCAAATTATCCTGCCGACAGATATGAACTTGTGCTTTGGAATCACGGCGGCGGTACGGCACTTGGTTTCGGATATGACGAAATGTATCCTGATGATATGCTGTCGCTGTCACAGATAGGAAATGCTCTGTCAGACAGCGGAATTAAGTTTGATATTGTAGGCTTTGACGCGTGCCTTATGGGTACGATTGAAACGGCATATATGCTTGAACCGTATGCGGATTATCTTGTTGCGTCGGAGGAATATGAGCCGGGAACGGGTTGGTATTACAGTGAATGGCTTAAAAATTTGTCTGACAATACGTCAATGCCGACTGTCGAAATAGGTAAGAAGATTGTGGAGGAATATATAAACGGTCCTGATTCGAGTTTTTTTGATTCAAATACGCTTTCAATCGTAGATTTGAGAGAAATTCCTTATACATATTCAAAGCTATGCGAAATAATGCAGCAGGAAGAAGGAGTTTTGGACAGCAGATATTCCGTAATATCGCAGGCAAGATACAATGCAAAATCATTCGGTGACGGTGAGTATGAACAGATTGATATAAAATCATATCTTGAAGAATGCGGCAAGAGTGATACGGAATTGGGCAAGGTGCTTAGAAGTGCGGTTAAGTATTCCGGCAGTTCGTCTTACAATTCAAACGGACTTGCAATGTATTTCCCGTATGACTACCCCGACTATTACGCGGAAATAAAAACAGAAACAGATAAGTTCGGTTATAACGGCTACAATAGCTTTTTCGATAGATTTTTGAGCATTATGGGTACAGGACAGATGAATTATTCGAGTGAGAATGATTACAGTGATTATTCTTGGTATGACAATACAAATTACGATACCTATAATGTATCAGATAAGTTGGAAGTAAAGGACAAGGGTGATTATTTCGCATTGTCGCTTTCGGACGAGGAATGGGATAAAATAAACGGAATTAATGTATGGGTGTATGTTGATGACGGCGATGGTTACGTTGACTTGGGTTCGGACAATGTGTATGAATTTGACGATGACGGTGATTTAATGGTTGATTTCGATTATTATTGGGTTGCATTAAACGGTCAGGTTGTTCCGTTTTACTTTGAATACGAAACGCCGGAGAACGTAAAGGACGGATACACATACGGCTATGTCCCTGCGGTGCTTAACGGCAACGAGCAGATTGAAATGATGATTTATTGGGACGAAAAGCACCCAGACGGTTATTTGGCAGGTTACAGACCGTACAGCAAAGAAGAAAATATATCAGTTCCGCAAAAAGGCTTTAAGCAACTTAAAAACGGCGATACGTTGGAATTTTTATGCGATTACTATACATATGACGGTGAATATGACGGAGTGTATTCATATGGTGATAAAATCGTTGTAAACGGCGATATTACTGTAGGTTATGAATATGTCGGCGAGTATGACACGAATATTTGTTATGAGCTTACCGATATATATAACAACAGTATAACAACCGAAATGATAGAACTTGAAATGAATTAAAAAACTATATGGAGGGAAAGAAGATGAAAAAATTTATAAGCACATTACTGTGTATTGTATTTGTTGCGGCACTTATGCCCGCACAAATTGCAAAGGCCGACAGCGATGTTATGAGTGTCGCAAATCAAGTAAAAGTACCTATATTGAATGAGCAAACGTACAACAACAAAAAACTTATGAATAAGTACACACGCGATATGTCGGATTGGTGGGCAACCGATTTGACATTGACGGCGGGAATGTTGTTCAAGAGATGTGATGTGGATAATGCGTATTATCAATACTGGGGTTCAATTAATGAGGCGGTTGAAACTATGGGTATGGCTTACGTTTCGACCTTCAGAGGACACGATAACGGATTTTGGTCAACGAGTTTTAAACTTAAAGACAGCGTTGCAAACAATTCCGTATTTCCCGAATTGGAAGCGACAGGTCAGCTTATGATGAGGTTCGGCGCTAATTTGATAGGTAATCACGCAAAAATGTCCTTTAAGAATACTATGATTCGAGGTGAGGGGAAAAAGGACAGCGGTTGGTTTAAACTTCAAAGCGGTGATACGTTAAACAATAAGTTTAAAATGCAAGGTGTATTTGATGCAAAAGTAAAAAAACCATATGTGTTCTTTGCCGATATAACAAAGCCAACTGTTAAATCGGCAAGTATGAACAGCGATGTATTGTATCTTGATATGGGTGAAAAGCTGAGAAAGATTGAAAACGGAAAGATTACGTTGACGCTTTATGCGACAAACGTAGAAAGCGGTGTTCAAAATATGGAACTTACTGCGACTTCCGGCGGTATAAACGGAAATGAAATATATTTCTATGTAAACGCACCTAAAAATGTTAAGGAATATCAAATTACGAAGATTAAGAGCGTAGAGTATGACAAAAAAGAGTACACCGGTCAAATGTACGGTATAGCTTATGCCGACAAATATTTGGCGAGAAACGAAGAACCGCGATTTAAGGTTATAGACAATGCACCGGGATTAATTCCGGAATACTTTACCGCCACATCTCCGATTACGGACTATGCCGGCAACAGCCTTGACATTCATACAAAGGATTTGACGGGTTACTCACTTTTAGTCGATAAAAAAGTACCTGAAATTGACAGCGTTGAAATTGCGGGAAATATGATAGCGGCGGATTCAACGTCATATTCGCAGCCGAGCGATTGGCCTGAAGATATTGACAAGAGCAGTGTGTTTGCAGGTGTCGGCGATACATTAACTTTTTCTGCAATGACAACGGAAAAAATTAAAACGAGCGAAAAAAGTTCAATGACTGCAGAACTTAATATATCGCAAAACGGAAGTAAAGCAGTGCTTGAAACCGAAAAATTTGAAGATATGTATGACGGCGTAAACAAGCGGACGGCAACGAAGATTACGTTTAAACCGATTACGATAACCGCCGATATGACTTGTGATAATAGCGAGCCTATAAGAATTGAAAAAATAAACACGGCAAACGTAGTCGATTTGTATAATAATGAGTTGGCAACGCAGAAAATATCGAAAAATCCGAAACAGCAGATTTATTTTGACAATATCGCACCGACTGTAAATGTCGGTGAAATAACCGGTGATGTAAACAGCGGTGAATTTTGCATACCGCTGAATTTCAGTGACGGAAAAGGCACGGTATCTGATTTTGACGGATTGACGGCAAGTTTTGCGTGGTGCTATGACCAAGATAAGCAAATTCCGTTTAAGTATGCTGTGACGACTTCCGCCGATACACCGAGTGAGTATAAAGAATCGGTACTTAACAATGAAAATAACCTTGCGTGGAATAAATTCGATTTGCCTGTAAAAGATTATTACTTACATATTAAAACCGATAATTCCGAAATCAAAAACACAAAACTTTATTTCAGAACAGAGGACTGGGCAGGAAATGTGGGTGAACAGTCTGTTGATACGGATATAAATATTGACCGTGTAGCACCGAGTATTGCGCTTATGTCGATGAATACCGAGTATGAAAACGATACCGCAAAGATATTGGCAAAGGTACGTGTAACCGATTTTAACACGGACGGCTTGAATGTTAAATATCAGCTTGTAGACAAAGGTGTTGAACCGACCGACAGTGATTGGTCGGAGGGTTTGCTTAATGACGGAGTTTTTGACTTTGAAACTAAATTTGATGCGGCACAAAAATATGAAAAAGAATTGCTTGTGTATGCGACAGACTTTAAAGGTAACAAGTCGAATGTTTCACGTTATGAGGTGTATGCCGACTTGACAAAGGCAAAGGCAAAATATACGGTTGTAAGCGATTTGTCACAGATACATACAAAGCCTGATGTGCAAATTTCGGCACCTGACAATCCCGACAATAAAGCTAATGCCGCCACACGTGTAACACTTACAATGGGTGATAAGACTTACGCAAGCGTATATGACAGTGCCGACAGTAAAAATATATTTGATTTTGACGGCACATGGTATGCGGTTACATACAACGAGGATAAAACCGGTTTTGACGGAGTAACCGCTCTTACGGCGGACGGAGTGAATGAACTTAAAAACTTTTACGGCACAGTAAACGTAAAATTTGAAAGTGCGTTTGCAGATTTGACACCTGTAAGCGGTGCAAGTATAAAGCCGTCAAATTCCGAAGAAGAAGTGACATATCAAGCGGAGGGCGACTTTAATGTTATGACCGCACCTGTACTTGATAATGTATATAATCTTGAATTTACTTCAATAAAGGACAGTAACGGAGATGTTATTAAAGCCACAGGAGTGGGTGATGACAAGCACATAAGAAGAAACGGCGATATGACTGATGTCAGAATTAATTTTGAATTGTCAAATACAAAAATTGCCGATTGGGTTACGGATAATTTGGACTTTGATAAATCGTATGTGACAATAACAAATTCGGAAAACAACGAGGTTTACAACGCAAAGCTAAGCAGAAATGCAAGTCAAACTCTTGCAATGCCGCTTAGAGATAAAGACGGTAACTTGCTTGGAACGGATACATACAGAATTGCGGTTTATTTGTATCAGACAGGCAGTGACAGCCCTGCCGAATTTAAGTGCGATACGGCGGTACTTCTTGACAATATCAAAACGTCGGCAGATGTCGGTGTAAACAGATATGAAATTATTCCCGAACACGAATATTACCCTATTCCTAATCCGATACCGTCAATCGTAAAAGAAAGCGATACGGCATTTAAAACAATCAATATCGGTAATGCTGAATTTAAGGAGATTGACCGTAATGAAGATGAGGGATATTCTTTAGAACAGAATATGGCACATATCGTCAAAATGACGCTTAAGAGCAATGATGTTTCAAAAGAATTGTGCGGTGAAACAATCGGTAAGGCAGAAGGATTTCGTTTGTGGAATAAAGTGTGCAATGGCGGAGAAGATTTACCGTTTGAAAAGACTACTGACCTAACAAGAGAATACGAGATAAACTTAATGCAAAACCCTGCAAAAGAAACTCTTGACGGAGTAACGGCAACGGGCGGTTTGCAATTTGAAAAGGGAAGTAACACTTTCTGTTATCAAGTTAAATTGGAAAACGGCAATGTATCGCCGATATACGAGTTCACGGTAAATATGGTTGAAAGTATACCGCAGATTGCAATGGATTTTGATATGAACGAATCGCAGAATTATACGGACGACAACGGAACAATGCACGTTATTTCCGCTGATGCAACCGTAAAAAATGCTTTCTCCGAAAACGGTAATGTAACGGTATATTATGTTCACAGAGAGGATTACAGCAGTTGGACTGCCGATGAAATCGGACTTGACGAGGTTGTTACATTGAAGGGTGATAGTGCCTTTAATTATCAGAACTGTAGACAAGACGAAAACGGCAGAGATAGGCTCAACTTTGCATTTATTGCGATAGACGAATCAGGTAATTCTGTTTCATATATTCCGCAGTTCAAGGAAAAAACGAAATATACCTTTGAAAATGATGCATTGACAGTAACTCAAGCAAATCTTAACACATACAATCAGGGTGATTATATTTATAATTTTTATGCAAAAAATCTTGACATGGACAAAAGCTCTTTTACAGTTGTGAAAGACGGCGAAACGTACAATATGCCTATGAAAAACTATCAATATCCGAATGAATTGGGTTTTGAGGGCGGTTATTATCGTGAGGACAGCACGTCCACTAATTTGAGTATAGACTTTACAAGACCATGGAGTGTGGAAAAGGCAGGCGAGCCTTTCTTTGACAGTATTACGTTTAACTTTGTAGGTGTGCATGGTGACACAGCAACGAGAACGTATACCAAAGACGATGAAAATTACGGAAGCTTGGTAACGAACTTTAAATATGAAGAACCGCGATTTGTTGACGTTTATGATGACGATTCATTAGCGGATTACAGTTATATCTGCAATGACAGAGGTGTTAAGGTATACTTTAACGGATATTTAAAATTAAAGGGCGATACGGTTTATGCGTCTGCTCACTATCTGCCGATATACTCAAACGGTACATACGAAGTTGAGGGCGAGGATATGTTCGGCAATACATGGACAATACCTGTAACTGTTACACTTCTTGCAGACGGTCCAAAGGTTACAATGTCAACTTTGTATAAGACAAAGGGCGATATTACGGCGAATATCGAATATACATCTCCCGTAACTGTTACGGAAAATGACGGAAACACATTTGCAAAAATCGAAAACAACGGAACAAATAACGTAACCGTAACCGCAACACAACCTACAAAGGTTACAATGAAGTGGACGGACAACGGAGCTGAAAAGAGTAAAATATTAAATATAACAAATAATGAGATAAAACCGATAAAGCCGAAAGTTGTATGGGATTATGACGAAGATGATGTGGTTGACGGCTGTATATACGGCGAAGTAACCGCAAAGCTTGTTGATGAAAACGGCTCAACACTTGTTGACACCGCAACGGGCGAAACACCGAGTCATACATTCTATCCTAACAGTGAAACGGAATTTACATTCAGGAATTACAAAAATCAAAATGATACTTTGGGTGAAGATTATACAGTTACGCTTGATGTAACACTTAAAGATTATCAGCCGCCCGAAGAATATGTCGATACAATGCCGCCGAGTGTTGAAATGGTTGGTTATACCGTAAGGGGCGGCGTGGCACAAAGTAAAAAACTTGTGCTTAATCTGTATGATGATAACAAGCATTACTTAAATCCGTCACTTCCTGATTTAAGCGGCGGAGGCTATGAAACAGTTACCGACAGTATATCATTTATGAAGAAAATGGGTTGGTCGTCACATTACAGATTTAATGTAATCGTGTCTGATATAAACGGTGTAAAGCTTATTGCAAAAGAGGGACTTAATGCCGAAACACCGACATTTGATTCAACAAGCGATACGATTGACGGAGTGAGTGTAAACGGCAGAACCGTTGATATAACAAAGAATGCGGAATTTACATTGTTTGCAGTCGACAGCTGTAATAATGTCACCGAAATTCCGCTTGTTGCGGATAACTTGGGCGAAGCGCCTCAGCCGCATTTACAGAAAGTCGTGTCGGGCGATATGCAGACCGTAAAGGTATACCTAATACCGCCTGAGGACAGTGACTTTACAAACCTTGTTATGACTAATGACAACGCAAAACAGGAAACAAGTGACGGAGAATACAACGGCTTGTATTATATAGAAGTAACAGGCAACGAAAATATTGTTATAAACTACACATACACATATAAAGGTGAGAACGAAAGCGGTGAATTAAAAGCAGCCGTTACGGAAATAGACAATTCACCTGCAAATAAAATCAGTGAAGTTTGGTCTGAAAACGCAAAGAGCAGTAAGACGAATAAATCCGTTACGGCACAGCTTAGATTTGATAAGCTCATCACGAAAGCGGAATGGAAAAATCAAAGCGGCTATCTTCCTGAAATATACAAACTTGATAATCAAGTTACAATTTCATATTCGGAAAATGCACCGACTATGACGCTTGTTTGTACAGCCGTAAACGGTCAAGTGTGTGAAATTACTTTGAATGAGGTTAAGAACATCGACAAAAACGCACCGATTATTACCGAAACAATTCAGCCGTCCGAAAATCACCGTAAAGTGACAGTGACTTTAAAAGCTGACAAAGAAGTTATTTTCAGAGAAAACGGAAAACAGGGAACTGAATTTACACGAGTAATAAACGCAAACGGCGAATATGTATATCACTTTGCGGACGCTGCAGGCAATCTGACGGAAAAGGTTGTTAAGGTTGACAGCATCATTGATAAAGATTTGTCGCTTACATTCAGTCTTGCAAGTGACGGTACAGACAGTAAGGAGTCACCGGATAAACTCGGTCGTTTAAAGGTCGGTGACACTGTATATGTGAGTGCAAACAGAAACTGTACGGTAACATGGAACGGTGACACAACAGGTCAAAATCTTACGGCCGGTGCGTGGACGAAGTTAACCGTATCGGAGGATTTGGCAGGCTTGTATCCTACAATAAAGGCAAAGGACGAATATTCAAATACAAAGTATTATCACTTTATGCAGATAGCAATGCCGGATAAAAAAGCACCGACTATCAAATTGAAAAAGGAAACGGTGGAAATCGACTTAAATTCAGAAGATATTTTGTCACAGCTTAAAGCGAATATGACGGTAAGCGACAACGAAACCGAAAAGGACAAAATCAAGCTTGATGTTACTTACACAAAACCGCAGACAACGGGAACCGTAAGGGTGACTTATACCGCAACTGACGAGGCAGGAAACAGCAGTGAAAGATACGGATATATCTATTTCTATGAGGATACTCAGCTTAGAGTCAGCGTAAACGGTGAGTATATTTACAGAGATATGATTGTGCTAAGCAAAAACGAGGCACAGAACATTGTCGTTGAAAGCAATGGCGAGCCGTACAGTGTTAAATATAAAAACGGTATAAAGACAGTCGGTCAAATGAAAATCGGTGCGACTGAATTGGCAAAGAATAAGGATAATACAGAGCCGATTACATTCGTTCCGAAAAAGGCGGGGTATTATACATTTAATGTACAAACGCAGGGACGTGACAATTACAGATTTGTAATTTACGTTCAATAATGAAAAAAGGAGGTTTACTATGCTGCAAAGATTAAAAAAGATTATATCAGCCTTAACCGTAACAGCGATGATTTTCGGTATAATGCCTATCGGCGCGTTTGCCGAAAATCTGAATAAGGCGGATTACGAAGAATTGAACGACGGTTATTTGAAAGTCGTTGTTTCAGCGAAAAACGGCGGTTTTCTGATAGATACCGTTGAGGGAGATAAGCTGAACAAAGCAGATGATAATAAATATCTTTTGTTTCCCGATGAAAATTATGATACATCATATACCTCTTTTCGTGTAAAAAGAGGTGATGAGGTAAAGGACTATATTTTCGGAAGAAAATACGGTTTCTTGGGTAAGGACAGCAGTGACGTCACTTTGGTGAAAAACAGTGACAACATTGTCGCAACGTGGAGCGTTGACGGTTTGACTTTTACGCAGACCGTCACGCTTGCAAATACAAAATCGGCTCTGCACGGTATGGCGTCAATTTCATACGGTGTAAAGAGTACGGATGGAAGAAGTGCGGACAGTGTTCAGGCAAGAGTTATGCTTGATACCGCACTCGGTTATCAGGATTACGCGGTGTATGAACTGACGAAAAAGGACAGTACATATGAGCAGATACAATCCGAAACGGTTATTGATAACTCTGACGGAGAAGCATACAACAACGCATTGTTCGGATATGACAATCCGAAAGCACCGTCTGTAACGGCTTATACGGTGAATGCGTCGATTAACAATAAAATTGTCGCACCGTATCAAATAGCGTTCGGACATTGGAACAACCTTGCGTCAAGTGTATTTGATTTTGAACCAGATAACTCGTTGACATTTACAAATCCGTATAACGAAAAATATTTGACTGCCGACAGTGCGTATGCTTTGTATTTCGATATGGGCAGTGTGGCGGCAAACGGTGAGGGCGATACCGTTGCGACAAATTACGGTATATATTCAAACGTAACCGTAAATAACGATGATAAGGTTGCAATAAATTTTTCATCTGAACTCGGAGCAATGCAGCTTACCGATACAAAAGACGAATACAAACCGCAAACGGCGGACGGTAAAAACGGTGATTTCAGCGTGTCAACGCAAATTAAAAACGTGTCGCAGAACGAAATGAAACAAATTGCCGTTGCGGTATATCCGCAGGAGGGAATAACACCGTATGACTTGTCGGGTAATCTTGACGTTACAGCTTCATATTCAAACCCTTTCAGTGTTGATATTATAGATTTTAACGCAGATGAAGAACGACAGGTTGTGTTTAACTTTAATGCCGAACCGCTTACGGCTACCGATTACAGAAAAATCGAAGTGCGTTGTTATGACGTGAGCGGAACGGACGGTAAATTGCTTTCCGAAAACTTAATCGGTCAGAGAAGTATATATCTTCTTTGCCCGGGTGCAACAGGTGACAGGGTGTCGTTTATAAGCACCGCACCCGAGATTGTTTATAACAGAGGAACAAGACATATTTACCTTGCAGGTCAGAATTTCAATTTACTTAAAAATAAGAGTGAATACGATATAAAGGTTACGCCTTTAAACGGCAGTCAGCCGTTGACCGTAAGTGCGGAAAACTTCATTTTGGATACCGAAAACAATACGGCGGATTTGATACTTGACGAGCTTATGTCGGTCGGTACATATCAGATTGTATTTGATATGAAAGATCCGACTAAAAAAGATATTACGTCTGACGCACTGAAGTTTAATGTCAGTGATGATATTGCATATCAAGGCGGTTCTTATGGAGTTGTCACGATTGAAAAAGACGGCGATAACAAGTATGTCCTAAGGGCGTATAAAGACGAAAAGGAATACAGTGACGAAGTTCCAAATGCTCAAAATATCTCTTTGCTTGAACTTCGCGGTGACTTTACGTTAAAATATGAAAACGGTAAAATTGCAGAGGCAGAGGCAGTTTCGCTTGAAACGGTAGACCATAAGGCGAAAAGCACAATAAATATCAGTAATTGTCTTGATATTGAAAAAGGTACTGTAACCGTGTCTGTCGAAAACATCGGTCAGGACGACCAAACTATTAATATAGATATAGACGGCGAAGTTTATACGACAGGCGCAAGAACAAAGGTTTGGAGCGGTGTATGTGCGATTTCGTCATTTGAAAACGGCTCCGAATCAACACTTTTGCAGTACACAAACGAGGGCGAACAGACAGGTGACGTTGAAAACAGCGTTGCAAATACAAACGGTATTATGCTTATGTGGCCGGGTGCGGCAAGTACCGCACAAACCATTGCGGGAATGGTGATGGAATTCAGATACTGTCAGTTCGGACAGATGGCGACAGTTGACGGTGAAGTCACTTCAAAAACACCGAAACAAAGAGTAATCGCATTCGGTGCACAACTTTCACCTGATTTTCTTGTTCCGTCAAACTTTGATTGGAGCAACAGAAAAACTTCCGCAATGGAGGTTGCACAACTGAAAATGGCGAGCAGTAATTACACTCCGTCACAGCTTAGAGATGTACAGGACAGATATGCCGAGGACCAAGAGGAATGGGAAGACGCAGAGGGCGGAAGTCTGAATTTGTATATCCATGATATACTTTTCGGCGGCGGATTTATCGGATTTAATACGTCTGTCGAAGTAGAAGTTCCGTCATATGCGGACGGACTTCCGAGCGTTGAGGGTACTCTTGATTTAAAGGTTATGAACAACGAATACACTATCGGCGTTCAAGGCAGTGCCGATATGATGGCATTTGAAATGGAGGCGGAAATTCGTCTTAGAAGTAACAACGGAATACCTATTCCGGATAAATTATATTTCTATGCAGGCGGATTTACACCTGGCATAAATGTTGACGGAATGGGCGTATTTTGGATTAAAGGTGCAGGCGGCGGTATAGATAATCTGTTTGAAACGATTTATCCGTCCTCATCCGTACCGCCTATAACGCTTCTGCTAAGCGGACAATTCGCTTTGTTTGATGTTCTTTCCGCAAGAGGTGATGTAAGTATCAGCCCGAGAGATTTGAGTATTGTACTGTCGGACGTGAATGTTGCGGGAATTACGCTTATAGACTATGCGGGAATTGAATGTGCGTGGTATCCTGAACTTCGATTTGCAGCGGGAGTGTCTATCGGTATATTCGACGTTATTTCGGGTGACGGACATTTAATTGTGGAAAAAGATAAGGTTAAGGATAAATATTTCTGGGAAGGTTATGCCACAGCAGTGGTAAGTATTCCTAAAAAAATACCGATTTTCGGCGGTATTGAAATAGGTTCTGCCGATTTGGGTGTTAATGCAGAAAAAATATGGGGTGCTTTGCACGTTTTGAAAATTGACGCAGGTGTAACATATTATTGGGGCGGAGATGTAGATTTCGCTTTCGGTAAATATGACGCACCGGAACCGACTATTGAGTTGAGTGCGGAGGGTATTCCTGTTTATTATGATGAAAAAACAGACCGTACTTTGTATATGAAACTCAATAACAGTATTCGCACATTGGCGTCAACAGACGATATATCATTGTTCGGCTCAAACGGTGCGACGGTATCATCGCTTGCGGGTAAAACGGTACATTCGATTAATTTCGGCAAGTACAACAACGAAAACGGAATACTTACAATTTCGTATGACGCACCGAGTCAGCTTATTGCGGAAACATATGCAAAGAATATTGAAATGGAAAATTATCCGATAGTATGGTCAGACAGTTCAAAAACGGCAGACGATACAGCCAACGCAAATGCCAACGCAATGTTGAATTGGAATAAGGATACAAAGAAAGCAACCGTTACAATAACGGTTACAGATGAAAATTACTTTAATAAAGCATTGCAATTAAAAACAGGTATTGCGTCAAGCGTGACTATATACGCACTTTCAAAGTTGCCGACAATCGACAATGCGGTATTGAACAATAATACTGTAACGTGGTCAGGCGAAGATTTGGATAAATTCAACAGTCTTACAATTTATGCAGAGGACAGCAATAACGAAGTTTATCCGTTGTACAAAACAGAAAATGTGAATGACATAAAGAGTAAGAGTGCAAATATAACAATGCCTGAAAATATGCCGAGCGGTGAATATACGGTAAAAGTTGTTGCGACAACGACAGACGAAAGTGCTAACCCTGTTGTGACAACCGATAAAAAGCTTAATTATACAAATCCGTCACAGCCGTCCGCACCGACATTTAATGTGGCATTGGGCGGTGATTACAGTATTGATTTGACAGGTATAAATCAAGATAATTATGACGGCTATAAGGTAAGTATATATGAAGTTCAAGACGGTAAAAACGTACCGACTGTATTTGACAATATGACTGTAAGCGGAAGTGATGTGATTACGGTCGGCGGTCAGTATACAAAGACGGTTACAGTGGATAAGAACGGAAATATCGTGAATAAAAACGACCTTACGGAAGATGAGAAAAAGGATATAAAAACGCAGACCGAACAAGTCGGACTTGTAAGCGGTAAGCAGTATGTAGTAGGATTAAAGGGTTATAAAAATACATCTTCAGGCGGTCAGATTGTTTCCGCTGAAACACTGTCGTCACCTGTGACGATGGTTGAGCCTAAAAAGGCTGATGTAACACTTAAAGCACAAAATTCGGTAAGTATTGACGGTACAGATACGGTTAAAAGCAGTAATGCGGTTATAGACCTTGTATCGGATATGAATGTTTCCGGCGAATGGTCGTTGGACAGCGGTGAAATGAGCGGTACTGTTTCGGAAAAAACTATGTCGCAGAGTATAAATCTTGACGGATTAGAGGACGGTACGCATATAATAACCTTCAAGGGCGAAAACGATTCAAAAGACGGTACATTGTCGGAGTATATGTTTACTGTCGATACACTTCCTCCGAGATTGCAAATAAGCAGTCCGAATAACGGCGGATTTTTCGAGGACACTGTTACGGTTAAGGGTATCAGCGACAGTGGTGCGAAAGTGTATATTGGTGCGGAAAATCAAGAAATACAGGAAGTGACTGTCGGAGATGACGGCAATTTTGAAAAGAATGTTACACTTGATAATTCTATGGCATATCAAAATATAGTTGTGTATGCAGCAGACGAAATCGGCAACGAAACAGTACCTGTAACATTACAGCTTACAAACAAAGCACTCGGCAATGACGACAGTGTACTTCAAATGTACATTGACGGAAAAGAGTGCAGTGACAGTACAATTAAAGCCGGCACAAGCGGTCAGCTTTCGCTAAAGGTGAAAACCGATAACAGAATTATTGAAATCAATGACGACAGTGCGGCGGCAAACAGAATTGAATGGAACGTTTCGGCAATAGAAGGTGCGGCGAATGTTGATGAAAACGGCTACATTACAACTGATGAAAAAATAAACGGCGTAGTAAGTGCGACTGTTGATAATCAGAATGTTTATACCGTTTTGGGCGGCAAGGACAGCACTGATATTCCAAGTGAAAAAATTAAAGTGAATGCGTCGGCAGGTACGGCAAGAAAGACGCATATCACGATTAATCTTGATACAGCGATTGAGGGAATGACGGCAGATAATTTTGTTGTACTGAACGGTGATAAGAATGTGGAACTTACAGAGGTTAAGGCAAGCAGTGATAATAAGACATATACGTTGTACGGCACGTTTGATACGTCTGTGACATATACCGTTACGGTTAATTTGACGGGTACAACGGTTGAAAACACTCACATTATTGCAAGCAGTCCGCTTATGATTAAACCAAGTTCGGGCGGTGGCGGAGGAGGAAACTCCGGCACTGTAACATATAAAATTACAGTTGTTCAGTCTGAAAACGGTAAAATCAGTCCGGACACCGTAACCGTAAATAAAAATGAAAGCAAGACATTTACGATAACGGCTGATGAGGGTTACGAAATTGAGGACGTAATCGTAAACGGCGAAAGCGTCGGTAAGGTGAGCGAATATACGTTTGAAAAGGTGAATGCAAAAGCTGAAATCACTGCAAAGTTCAAAAAGATTGATGCTGTGCCTAATCCGTCAGATAAGCCTGAACCGACTGATTGGAATAATCCGTTTGTTGATGTAAGTAACAACGATTGGTTCTATAATTCGGTTAAGTACGCTTATGAAAACGGTTTGATGTATGGTGTGAGCAATACGGAATTTGCACCTGACGGTGACGTTACAAGGGCTATGTTTGTAACTGTTCTGTACAGAACAGAGGGTGAACCGTATGCGGAAAATTCAAGCTTTGTTGATGTGGCAAGTGACAGTTATTACGCAAATGCAGTGGCATGGGCGGAAGAAAATAAAATTGTCAGCGGTGTGAGTGATACAGAGTTTGCACCTGATATGAGTATAACCCGTGAACAAATGGCGGCGATTATTTATCGTTATGCGGAATACAAAAATTGTGATATAACGGTAAATGAAACGGCAAATTATGTTGACAGTGACAGTGTTTCAGATTATGCAAGGAATGCGGTTGATTGGCTGTCAGAGCAAGAAATAATGTCGGGTAATACCGACGGTACTTTCGCTCCGCAGGCGAATTCCACAAGAGCACAGACAGCGGCAGTGTTTATGCGTATTAATGAAAAATTGAAGTAATCAAAATGGCGGTTTAAAACCGCCATTTTGTATTTTTTTAAGTAAAATAAACGTAATTTGACATTGCGTGAGGTATAGTGTAGAATAAAAGCAGGCTGAAAAGCCTTGATATATAGAGAGCGGTGGCGGCTCTGTTTCGGAAAGGAAATATTATGAGTGAAACAACAATACAACTTGTATTGATTTTGCTTATTGTATGGATATTAAAGAAATAACCGCCCTACGGGAATAGGACGGTTATTGGGTAGAAAATCAATTTCTACAAAAATTTAACCAAATATTAAAGCAGAAACAAAAGCTGTTTACCGCTCTTCTCTATATCTAAAGTATAACATAGTATAAAAATTATGTCAAGCACGTTTTAGATGTGCTTTTTGTAAAAAATCAACGTTTAAGTGGTTTACTAAACAGAGATTAGGACAGCTACGATAGAATAAAAAGGGTGATTTGTTATGAAAAAGTTATTTGTGTGAAGAATTGATGTGTTGTGGCAATTAACGATAGATGTATAAAGCAAAGCAGGACAATGCAAAATGTTTATGAAATGGGAAAAAGCCCATAACAAAAAAATATCCGAACAAAAGTTCGGATATTGCAACTTGTGGTACACCATCGGTCGGACTTGTCGAACCTGTCGAACCTGTCGATGTAAGTAACGCATCAACGTAGCTGTCGATGTCTACACTGTCATTTGGTTTTGACGGTGTAAGATTGAATATGTATAATACCTTGTCGTTCCATAGGTATTCACGATACAACACCAAATTTATTAATTTCTGCCGTTGTTCTGTCGTCTTGAAATCATCAACATCTATATTTTTTAAAAATCTTTTAAATGCAGTAGCGTTAAAATTATTTTTTTCTGATTGTTTAACAATCAATTCATATTTTAATTTTTCTTTGACATTTTCCAAATCGTTTAGACGTTGTTTTGTTGACGGGGTAAAAACACCGTTTTCGATTGCAGTCAGCAGATTGTTTATTTTTCTGTCGGTATCTTCGATTTGTGTTCGTAATGTGATTAGCTCTGCTGAATTATTTTCGGCAGTTTCTGACGCCTGTATGGTGTCTACAACAGAATTTATAATTTCGTCATTCAGAAAATTGTTTAAAATAAATTTAATAGTATTATTTTCAATAATATCCCTTTGGACTGTTGTTTTAGGGCATTTACCGCCTGTTTTATTGACGGAACATTTATAATACGTATATATTCTATTCTGATGATTGCGGCCACTTTCGCCACGGATTGGGTTGCGGCAGTAACCACAAAACAATTTACCTACCAATATATACTGTTCTCTTGCAATCCTGCCCGTGCGTTTTTTCGCCTGTAACTGAATTTGAACACGGTCAAACAATTCATCAGATATTATGCGTTGATTTTCGTCGTGCAATTCCAAATCGCCGTATGTATATGACCCTGTATATCGGCGGCGGTTTAAAATTTTCCGTAAATATTGATTTCTAAATAGATTTCCGTTTGACGTTCTGTAACCGTGACTATTCAGCCAATCGCATATGTCCTTGTTTATCATACCACCGGCGTACATTTCAAATATTTTTTTGACAACGGGGGCGGTATGTTCATCTGGTACGCATATATTATCAGATGTTTTTTTGTAACCGTATGGAATCAATCCGGTAGCCTTGAATTTCAACGCTGTTTCACGCATACCTCTTGAAACTTTCTGCGACAGGTCCTTACTGAAATATTCGGCGAAACCCTCTAAGACGCTTTCCATTAACGCACCCTCGGGGGTATCTTCGATGTGCTCCATTACAGAAATGACTTTAACACCGTTTGCGTTCAATTTCTGTTTATTAACGGCACTGTCGTATCTATTTCGTGCGAATCTGTCTAATTTCCACACTATTATAACATCAAAACCGCCTGTTGCACTGTCAGCAATCATTTGTTGAAATTGTGGGCGGCGGTCAGTTGTTGCCGACATTGCACGGTCTATATATGTATCAACTATATAGTAGTTATATTTTTCTGCGAACTTTTCACAGTCCGCAAGCTGACCCTCAATGCTCTGCTCTGTTTGGTTACTACACGAATAACGTGCATATATAACAGCCCTTTGCACTGGATTTTTAGTTTTTTTCATAAAAATAACACCTCTTAACTTGATTTTTAATCGGTGTTATGGTACAATATATATGTTTTTAATTGGTGTACCATAACACTACACTATTTTCCCGACTGTTAGTAGCAGTCGGGGATTTTTTTTATTTTCAACCTATTTTTTGTGAATCGGAAGAATATAAATCTTTTTTATATTTGTCTTTGACCATATCTATGGTTTGTAATATATATTCTTGACCTTGTTCAGATAAATTCCTGTATGACTTTATCAAATATATTTCTTCATCTGATAGATTCGTAATATCTTCACGTTTATTTTCACGAAATTCAGCAAGAATATCTTTAACATTATATATATCACATAATTTCATAAGCATTTCAGCATCAGGCTGACCGTGATTGTGTTCCCAAGCATTAACCGTCTTACCACTTTTACCTAATAATTCACCAACTTGCGAAGTTGTTAAACCGGATTTCTCACGCAATCTTTTTAAAGTCAATGCTATATATTCCCTTGAAATTTTAATCACCCTCTTTCTGTTCTTGTTGCAATTATACCACTATAAATATTTAAAGTCAATACAAAAATCTACAAAAAGTAGATAAAAATAAAAAAAAACACTTGACAACCTACAAAAAGTAGACTATAATACAATTACAATCTACAAAATGTAGATAAAGAAAAGAGGTGGTAAAAATGAAATCTACAAAAATGTATATTAATGAAAAATTAAATCAGTATGTGACGGCAAAGGGAATAAAACAGATATACATATCACAGGCAACAGGAATTTCGGCAGATATAATTTCAAAAATCTTGCAAGGAAAAAGAAAAATAATGGCTGATGAATTTCTTGAAATATGTTCTGCGTTAAATATTAATCCGGACTTTTTCAAGAAAACAGCCTAACGAGGCGGAAAGGAAGTAGGGAAATGGAAGTAAAAATTACAGTACAAGATGAGAAAAACAAAGAAACACACATCAATGAGTATGAAAAATTTGCAGAGTTACTGGTTGATGTGGTAAATAAATTGGATTTAAGTGTATCAGAGGTCATTATAAAAAAACAGGTACAACCTAAAGCTATACCTGAAAAAAATTAATCGTCCGGAGTACCCGCTATATCGTCAATTATTTGAACGGGTTCGTAAGGACTATGAATATTATCGTATATATAGTTATATATTTCGACAATAGATTCTTTAGTAAGATTATCTTTAGAAGTGTGTTCAATGGTCATTTTAAAAACTTCTAAAACTAAATCTTCTTTAGATTGAATTGGTCTATTTAAAGCCATAAATAATCACCTCGCTTTCTTTGGTGATTATAGCATAGGTTTACAAAAAATACAAATAGAACAGCCTAACGAGGCGGAAAGGAAGTAGGAAAATGGAAGAAAAAGCTTTAACAACAGAGGACATCGCACGAGATATTTTACGTACGTCATACAAATTACTAAAGAGATATGATGATTCTATTGAAAAAGATGACAAAGAAAAATACCTACAGTATGCACCGCAGGTATTTGAAATGTGCGCTGACTTTCAAAATCAATTTTAGTCAGTTAGTGTCGGAGTTGAAAGGAAGTAGAAGTATGGGCGAAGAAAACAAACAGCCATTTGCTGATATTGAAACAAATCAGCAAATGACTGTCGGAAAGATTAATCTTGCACCATATCCGGCAAAGAATTTTTGCGAATGGTTGCAGGAGCAAGCTAATGTCCGTTGTGATAGAAAGGATAACTAAGATGAAAAAAATTTGGAAAGAATATCGCACAACCATTTTAGTATCAGCGGTAACTTCGGTATTAAGTACATTGTTATGTTTGTTGTTACAAATGACACGATAACAGGTATTAAAGCATTTTTCAACCAAAGGTCCTTTTTTGCAACTCGCTTTCTGTGGTGATTATAGCATAAATTTACAAAAAATACAAATAGAACAGCCTAACGAGGCGGAAAGGTGGAAAAGAAAATGAAAGAGTATAGTAATTTAGCGGAAATAAATACGGAAACGATACCGAATACGGTTATAAGTGATTTAGCGTCATTATTATATGAAGTATTTTGTGAAAAAAAACAAAGCCAAGAAAAAACGGCATAGTTGAAATAGTTTCGCAGGCAGATACGAACCGCCCGAATAGTCACCCCCCTTAATATATTTTGAAATTTTAATGAAATCTGATAGGGCGGTTCCTATGTGCCTGCGAACAACGAAAGGAACGAAGATATGAAAAAAATTAAGCCAAGAAAAGTAAGAGGAATGCTGAAAGAGGGCAACACGTTAAAAATTAAAATCAAAGCGGTGGATATTCCGAGAGATAAAAACGGAATGCCGAAGTTAAAGGAGATAGGATAATGTACGACAAATACATAGAAAAAATAGATAGGTTAAATGAACAGGGCAGGTGTTTGGCCCTACAAATGTTGGACGATTTACTGTCCAACAAGAAAAATCGCAAGGACTACGAAAGTCCGCGACAGAAGTTTTTGCGCGAAACGGATGAGGTTTTAGCATTGGTGAACCGCGAAAGCGGAGCAACGGTGAATGACAAAAAGGTATTGCCGTTGTTCAAAAAGAAAGTGCCTGCGATATGAGTTACAGGCCAAAGACATACAATCATCAATGTACGGTATGCGGTCAATGGTATATGACATATGTTGACCCGAAGAATATACCGGGGGCGGTAACACCGACAGGCGGTTTTATCTGTCAGAAATGCAGACAGGCGAAACAGCCTATAACACACCGAACGCCACCGCCCAAAACGGTGCAAATGTCAATCGACGAATTGACACAAAAAAAATAGTGGTTCAGCCAAACCACTACTTTTTTAAATACTATATGTGATATAAAGATACCCACATATCTATTATATCATATATCGAAAAAATAGGCAATAGCAAAAAACAAAAAAACCTTGATTTTTCAAGGTTTTATAACTTGTTTAAGTAATTAAATTTAGAACGAAAGCAGATTAAGATATATGGCATACATAGAAAAAACTATCATTGCAGGGGAACACATTTTCAAAGAAAAAAGTTTTTCCGCAAGATACGGTAAAAAGAATATTCCAAGAGGTCCGAATTGGAATGAATGTTCAGAGGTTCAACGGCGAAGAAATGAGTTGTTGAAGAAAAAAAGAATTGTTTGGAATATCTGTACAAATTTCAAAAAGTCGGATTGGTGGGTGACATTAACATACAGACGTACGGAACGTCCCGATAGTATGGTAATGGCAAAAAAACAACGCAGTCGATTTATTCGCCGATTGCGTGAAAAATTAAAGAAGAAAGACATACCGTTGACATATACCGCAATGACTGAACGCGGTGTCAAGGGTGGGTTACATCATCATTTTATAATCAAAAATGTGTTTGACATAGGTATCATTATCAGCCTATGGGAACACGGCAAGGTGCATATAGAAAATATATACACTGATTCAATGTATGATTTGGCAATGTATTTCGTCAAGGGTGACAGTGAAAAATCTGAAAAAGATTTCACAAGCAGTCGGAATATGCAAAAACCAAAAATAAAATACAGAATTGTGAAAGCTGAAAGGTGGACAAGCACACCGAGAGCGAAAAAACACTATGAAATAATACATAGGTTTGACGGGTTCCACGATTTCAGCGGTTTCCCGTATCAAGAGTATGTAATGGTTAGGCGGTGTTGAAAAATGAATGACGGTTGTAACGGTTGTAAATACGAAGATACACCGTGCATAATTCGGATATGCGGAAACGCACCGAGAGCAACGGCGGAAGATATTAAATCATTTGAAAAATGTGTAATGTTAAACAAAATGAAATCAAAAAAGAGAGGTAAACATTATGGAAAGAATGACAGCGGAGCAATTCCGCGAATTAACTAATGAAAATAATAACAATGGCGAACAAATTTTGAGAAATAAAGTGAGTTCGGCACGTGGCCGAGCGTTTGAGGGTTTATTGATGAGAGGGTGCAACTATTACCGTCAAAAAGAGATAGCGATAATTAATAAAGTCAATGAACCGTACATAGTTACGAAAAAAACAACAGGGAATAAATTCAGCGGTCGTTTTACAGGCAGAGCCGAGCCGGATTTCAAGGGTGTATTGTACGGCGGTCGTGCTATTGCGTTTGAGGCGAAAAGCACGCAGAAAAGCCGTATACAAAGAAATGCGGTAACAGATACGCAAATGGAGTGGCTAAGAGAACAGAAGGATTTTGGAGCCGTTACGTTTGTGGCGGTAAATATACAGGATAAATTTTATTCAGTTCCGTTTGATGTGTGGGACGATATGAAGAATATTTACGGCAAAAAATTTTTGATGCCGGAAGATATAGCAGGTTACGAAGTAAAATATGACGGTGCTGTCCGATTTTTAGAATATGAGGACGGCACAAGAGTTGAGGGGGTATAAAAATGAGCAAAGAGAAAATATTACCGTTGGTATTAATCATAATACAGGTGATGTCAGCTATCCCGTATACAATAACGGGTGATTGGCGACACACAATATACTGGATTGCGGCGGCAGTGCTGAACATTGCCGTAACATTTTGACAGGGGGCGACAGAATGAATTTAGAATACATACTGAAATTATGCAAGAAAAACCGTCAAATAATACTACTGTCATACGGCGGATATAAATTTCTATCCGAGGGTCACGTAGCGGTTATGGTGCAAGGAATTTGTCCGAAATGGACGGTTGATGATTATTTTACCGCAATAGGCGGTGACAATGAGGTCAAAGATATTTTTACATTGACAGATAACACAGAAAAACCACAACCGATTATTGATGTTGACGAATTGAAAGAGTTACAGCCGTTAAAATATTCGTTAACTTCCGGCAAACAAACATACAAAATGTTTGTTATGGCAGACGGAAAAATAATGATAATACAGGAAAAATATTTAGACGTTTTCCGTGATGAATTTGCGCCGGAATATTATTATCGAGATAATCCGTTAGAACCCAATGTATATGTGGTTGTATCGGGTATATGCGTTGGGATAATAATGGCAATGTATTTCGATATGCAACAGTTGGCAGATTTCGGTGGAACTCTGAGAGAGGGTTTCAAACGAAATTTGAAAGACGGATTTTTAGATATGGGCGGTCAAATTGAAATAACCGACTAAATCCCAATCGATTGAGAAAGAAAGAGAGGAAAAAACAATGATAAACACGGTCATAAAACAGATAGATGGGCAACAGGCAGGAAAGGAAAATACTGCGCCATATTATGTTGGTGAACAGTTGAAAGACATCATCAGAAACAATCCGCAGGCGGCGGAAATCGTCGGACAGGATTTAAAAATTAAAGAAATGAGCATTGTTGAGTGTGAGAAAAAAATAAAGGCATATGCTGACAAACACAAAAAAAATAATTTTGCGTGTGTAACACCGCAACAGGCAGAAAAAATAATCTGCGAATTTTACAGTATTAATCAGCCGAAATCTACTGAAAAGATAGTCAGTATTGCAGATCTGCTATAGGGGGGCGGTAAATATGTGTGATATAAATATGGCCGATTTGGTACCGAACGAACCGCCCAAAGGTTTGGCCGACTGGTGCAATAAAAAAAGAAAAGTGAATTTATTAATATACAAAGTTGGGTACTATTATGAGCCGTTGGAGGACAGAAACAAAAAGTGTGTTAAATGTAAATGTACCGCCTGCGGAGCAGTTACAATGCAAGAATACACAAAATTAAATAACAGAATAGGATTTATACATTCCGAAACAGGCAAAGAAATATTCGGCAATAAAAAAACAACGTGTCCCGAATGTGGTAAATCGGTAACAGCCGAACACGTCAGCAGTTTCGGCAGTCGAAACGGAACTGTTATAGAACGATACTGGCCCGTTACATTCCATAATGTCAACGGAAATGTTGCCGTATTGCAGTGGTGCGGCGAACGTCGTGTTGACAGGACAGGAACAGAGGAATTGAATATATATCAATATTCCGGTGCGGTATTTTCCAAAACGGAAAAAATACGTCTGACGGGGTTTTATTCAAACTACTGGAACAGACAGTGTTTTCTGGGGAAATGGGAAACGCGAAAAACATTTACGGACCGCGTGGAAGATGTGTGTATGGCGGAAATATATCAGCCGGAAGAAATTCCAAATGTGCTGAAAGGCACATTTGCAGAAAATTCTAAAATGGATATGTATATTGAATGTGCGGAGGCAACATATCCGGTTACATATCTGCGATTATATCAGCGTTATCCCAACGTTGAAAATCTGATAATGAATGGGTTAGGTGGATATGTCAACAAATTGATACAATCGTCAATGTCATATGCACAAAACACGCCAACGTTGAGAAATTTCAAGGGATTAAAGCTGAAAAAAGCAAAACCCAATGAAATTTTAGGCATCAGCAAAGAGGAACTGCGGTGCATAAAACAAAATGAGTGGGAAAGCAGTAAAATTGACCTGTATGTACATACACATACGCAGGGTGTAACGATACAGAATATTGATAGAATTGTACATAAATACGGTTCACGAATTGAACCGCTAATCGGAACAGGTGCCGACATACCGAAAACAATGCGTTACATTGAAAAACAAAACAAAAATTTAGAGGACGCAGTAACATATTACAACAGGGTGCAGTACATTGTTGACTATTGGAATATGTTGCGGAAAAACGGTCATTATACGACCGATACGGACATTCTATATCCGCAGAATTTAGTAAAATCGCATAATGATGAACAACGCATTATGCAGATTGCCGCAACAAAAGAACTGGAGAAAGATTTCAAGAAACAATATAACAAACTAAAAAAATATTGTTTCACCTGCGGCGGTTTATCAATACACCCTGCCGAAACAGAAATTGAAATGATAGACGAGGGCAGAGAGTTACATCATTGCGTAGCGACGTATGCTAAACGTCACGCGAGCGGTGAGACGGCTATATTTTTTATCCGTCATATAAATGAACCGAATAAACCGTATTTTACATTGGAATTTGATTTTAAAAATATGTGTGTCAGACAAAACAGCGGATTACGGCACTGCGCGAGAACGCCGGAAGTCGAAAAATTTGAAGAAAAGTGGGTTGAGTTCGTCAAGAACACAGCCGGAGCGAAAAAAGAAAGGAAAGTAGCATAATGGAAAATAAAAACGAGATAATCGAGGCGGAATACAGAGAGATAGACAGTTGTACGTTGCCGGAAATTACGGCTGAAATTAAATACATCACCGAGAGTATGAACAGAACGTTATTAATCGGGATAATCGAAATCGGTAAACGTTTTGAAATCGCAAAAACACTGGTCGACCACGGCAAGTGGGGCGAGTATTGCGAAAAGTATACAGGCTATAGTCAGAGTATGGCCGAAAATTACATAAAAGCATATAAAGAATACGGAAAAGACCAACAGAGCCTGTTCGGTGATTTCACAAAATCCAAATTGATTGGTAATTTGGGAATTACAAAATTAATCGAACTGACCGCCATTCCTGCAGATGAGCGAGAACATTTCGTTGAAGAAAACAACATAACAGAGGAAACCACCGTTAAGCAACTGCACAAGTTGATACAGGAAAAGACTGACGCACTGGACAGAGCAGAAAAAAAGCAAGCAGTGGCAGAGAAAAAGTTGGAAGAACAGATAAAGCAGAGTGAGCAGGCGGCGGAAGATAAGCGATTAATGATTGAACGCCTGCAAGCGGAGTTAGACAGTAGAAATGCAGAGCCTGCGACGGTTCCGCAAGACGAATTAGAAAAGATGATGAAAGAGGCTGACGAAAACGCTAAAAAATCATTGCAAAAAGAGATTGACCGTCTGACAGAGGAAAAGGAAAAAGCAGAACAGGCGGCGAAAAAGTCGAAAGAAAAATATAAAAAGCTGAAAGACGAGGTATCAGCAGAAAAAGAAAAGGTTGACGCGGCGGAAAAAGAAAATGCCGAGTTAAAACAAACTATTGAGAAACTGCAAAAAGAATCACAAGTCGGCAGTAATGAAAATATGGTTAAATTGCAGATGTGTTTTGAACAGGCACAGACCGCAATTATAGCGGTTAAAACCGCACTTGCGGCGGTTGAGGGGTCGGAGAAATACGACAAATTGTTTGCGGCGGTTAAAGAAACGCTGAAAGGAAAGGTGGAAGAAATATGAACCGGAAAGAAACAACCGAATTTTTGAGCGATTTACTCGTTCAAAGAAAATTGGCGGGCAAATACTACGCCTCCGAAGTTACACTTGACTTCGGATGCGGCAAAGGTAAAGAAAAGCGTGCTGACTTCGTGCAGTTTGTACCGAAAAATCAAAGTACAAGCGGCATAGAAAAAGGGGAATTTATCTTCTACGAAGTCAAGAGTTGCAAAGACGATTACCATAGTGGCAACGGTTTAAATTTTGAGGGCGAAAGGAATTACATTGTTACGACAATGGAAACATACAAACAAATCATTCACGAAAAACCGTGGGAAGTGGGTGTATATGTGGCGTGTCCCGAGGACAGAGATATTGTTGACGAGTTTGAAGATCCAACGCCATTAGATGATATAACGGTGTGGTGGACGTTAAAAATCGCAATGGAGGCACACCCAAAGGACCGTCAAAGGTCAATGTCGCAGTTATTATTTTATATGCTAAGGTCGGGAAAGTGAGGTACAGTAATGACGGTACAAGAATTACAAGAATTTGCGAACGAATTAATTGAAGTTGGCAAGGGCGATTATATAGTGGTGGCGGGTGAAGGATATTCATATGTAACCGAAGAAAGTATAGAAGTTGACGACAGAGAAAAAGAAATCACAATATATTGAGAGAGTGAAAAAGAAATGAGAAAAAGATTGAAAAAAGAGGAGGCCCAAAAATGAGAAAGACATATTGTTCAGTATGTGGAAAAATGATGAACGAAAAAATCGACGAAAACAGTGGCAAACCGTTTAAAATACAAATATGTTCCGTGAGCTGTATCAGCGAGGCGTGGCATAATGTCATCGAGGCACTGAAAAAAGGTGTACGTCCCGAATGGGTGTACACCTGCAAAGGTGAGCAACCGCAACCACAGTCACGAAGTAACAATAAACGGTATATATATCATAATCGAATTGTGCGTTTACAAAACCAAGGGTTCACAATTAGAGAAATCAGCGAAGAATTAGATATATCCGTAGCGACTGTATACGGTTCAATTAAACAGTACGGAAACGAAATGATATAAAATCAAGAGAAAAGAGGCGGCAAAAATGAAAAGGTCAGAGTTAGAAAAGTTTTTAGGTAAGAGAGTTACTGTCACGTTAAATAATGGTGATGTAATCACCGGAGAACTGCACAAGACGGGGAATGGTTATCCCAATATGTATACACCTGCGAATTATTATTTTTGCAAGCCAATAACAAATATATCATTTAGCTGTTCATATATAAAAAAATTAAGAGAGGAAAAATAAACAATGAGAAAATATAAATCAAAGTACGGAAAACCGTACATACGCCGGCTGAAAGCAGGCGATTTTAAAAAAATAATGAACAATGAAGAATGCGGAGGTTTGTTACGGTTATTCTGCCAAGATGTCATAGAATTGGCACATAGTCATAACAAACAGGTATACGTATTGACGACTGCCGGTATCGGTGAGATTTCATTTGTAAATACCAACAAACAGTTTATGAAACAATTATTGGGACGAACAGTAGGATATAAAGAATTAACGAACAAAGAATTTAACAGGTTATGTAATGAATATAAAAATGTGGCGGAAAAGTCACGCAAATTAAAAAGGAAAGCGAAAAAAGTAAAAGCACGGGTAGAACAAGCGGAAAAGGCTACGCAACGGTTAGGAAATACGGCGGGACGTGCGGCGGAAGAAACAACGGATTTGAAAGGGGTACAAAAATGAACAGACAGGAAAAAGAAAAATTCATAGCAGAAAAGAACAACGAAATAAATAATATTTTTGAAGAACTCACAAAAAGCAAAGAGCCACATAAAGAATTTGCGAAAGCAAAGAAAAAGTTTATGGAAGTACAAACCGAATTAATGAAAAGTTATGTGTCCGAATTAGAGGACGTTATAAATCCGATGAATGAAACGGTAAAAGTTCCGTTAGCGGCGGCATTAACGCTTGTTGCAGATTTAATAAAACAAGATATGTCATTCACTGATAAGAAAATGATAGACGTGTTGTGTTTTATAAATGCAGCACAATTAGAGGCGGACGAGGAGGAAAAGCATTGAAAAGACTAATCAATCCAAACCGCCGGCAGAAACTATTTCTTGCCGAACACGGTTTAAAATCGGAAAATTGGAAAATTGAAAAGGAAACACCGGAATATCTGTACATTGTAAGTAAAAACGGGCAACACCGCCTGTTGAACAAAAACTAAAAATCGCAATCAATTAGGACAGGGGGATATATCATTGACGCAGAAAGAATTACAGGAATACAGAAAAATAATGCGGAATGCAGAGAGTATTGAATATCAGATACAGAAATTGCAGTCGCAAATCAACAAAGTGACGGCAATAGTCAATGATATGCCACGCGGCGGAAAGTCAACCGATAAATCCGAATTGATTTGCAAATTGATTGATTTACAGGAACAATATAAAACAGAATATTCAACGGCGGCGGAAAAGTTGAAAACAATCGAAACTGCGATTGCGGAGTTGTCGGACCCACAGGAACAGGCGGTACTGCGATATAAATACATATTAGGACTGAATGAAAATAAAATCTGTCTAAAAATGCACTTTGAGAAAACAAAAATATACGAAATTCATAAAACAGCGTTAAAAAATTTGCAAAAAAATAAAAACGCGGAGTAAAACGGAGTATATTTCGTGTTATTATAGTAATGTGAAAAATTCACAATAGGGTTTTCTCCTTTTTTTCTTCTATCAATCGGGAACCGCCGTAGCGTGTAAACGGCGGTTTTTGATTGCGAGAAAATCCCAATCAATTACGAAAGGCGGACGGAACATTGAAAATTGTAAATAAAAATATTTCGGATATAAAACCATATGAAAACAATCCACGCATTAACGTTGACAGCGTGGATAAAGTGGCGAACAGTATCAAAGAATTTGGATACAGAGTGCCAATCATCATAGATAAAAACAATGTAATCGTCGCAGGACACACACGTTTGCTTGCGGCGGAAAAGTTGGGTATAACGGAAATACCGTGTATAGTCGCAGATGATTTAACAGAACAGCAAATCAACGCGTTCCGTTTGGTTGATAATAAAACAACTGAATTTTCAGACTGGGACTATGAAAAATTAAAAGAAGAACTGTATGCGTTAGATATGGATTTATCGGAATACGGTTTTGAAAAAATCAGCGAAGAATTTAAAGAGGCGTTAGACAACACTTCAAAAGAACTGTCGGCAGATGAATATAACGACGATAATTTTGAGTGCACCTGTCCACGTTGCGGGTTTAAATTTAACAGGTGATGAATATGTGGAAATGGAAACTACGTGATATAAACCGTGTACAGAAAAATGGATTGAATGTGTTCAGTTGTTTTTCCTGCGGCGGTGGGTCAACAATGGGATATAAATTAGCCGGATATACGGTGTTAGGTAACTGCGAAATTGACGAAAAAATAAATAAAATGTATGTTGCAAATCATCACCCAAAATACAACTATCGTATGGATATACGACAATTCAAAAAATATGCGAATATTTCTGATGAACTGTATCAGTTGGATATATTGGACGGTTCACCGCCTTGCAGTACATTTTCTATCGCAGGTGATAGAGAAAAGGCGTGGGGCAAAACAAAAGTATTCCGAGAGGGTCAGTCGGCACAAACATTGGACGACCTGTTTTTTGAATTTATCGACGTGGCCGAAAGGCTACAACCGAAAGTGATTGTTGCCGAAAACGTCAAGGGAATAGTACAGGGAAATGCAAAGGGATATGTAAACGAAATCATAAAACGATTATCGGCAATCGGTTATGATACGCAGATATTTTTATTGAACGCTGCATTTATGGGTGTACCGCAACGCCGTGAACGTGTATTTTTCATATCACGGCGGAAAGATTTGCAGTTTGGAAAACTGACATTGAATTTCAATGACAAACCGATACTGTTTGGCGAAATCAGTGACGGCAACGGCAGACTGATAAACACATCAACATTACTGTATAAACGTTGGCAACACAGGCGACCGAACGACAGAAGTATCGGAAACATCAACGAACGTCTGACAGGCAAAGACAGTAATTTCGGTACACAGATATGTCACGCACAACGCGTGGCAAGTACATTGGTGTCGGGCGGTGCGTATGTCTGCTATGACAAACCGTGCTATATATCCGATATGGATATGATACATATGCAGACGTTTCCCGAAGATTATAATTTTATGGGACAGTCGGTACAGTATGTATGCGGAATGTCTGTTCCACCGTTGATGATGAAACGAATTGCAGAACAAATTTATCTGCAATGGTTTAACAAATAAAAAAGACGTGAGGTGCGGCAACACCTCACGCCATACATCAGAGCCATACCTCTGATGCAGATAGTTTATATATTCGCGAACATTAACTATCTGCATTATTATATTACAAAAAAAGAGGGTTTTCAAGTGTATAATGATGTAAATGAGCAAATAAAAAATGCCTTGTTGAAACGTGCAACAGGGTATGAAGTAGAGGAAAAAGAAATAATCATTGACAAAAATAAAAAAGACACAGGCAAAGTCAAGGTCATAAAGAAACATATTCCACCCGACTTAAATGCGATAAAAACTATAAACAGTCTTATACAACGTGGGGAATGGTAACAAACAAAGCGGCGGAAAGTTCCACCGCTTTTTTAGTGCAGAAAGGACCAACAATGAAAATATATTACGAAAAAAATACGAAAACAAATAAAAAAAGCCGCAAACAATCAAAAAAATACGGATTGACATACAAATTTTCAAAATGGCTATTCATATGCAAATGGCGATTTAATAATCGTAAATGGTGTGAGTGCCGGCACAAGCGCAGAGCGTTAGAACGTGCGTTGACAAAAAACAGATTTATTTAATTTTTTGTTAAGTTTTGTTAAGGTGTTTGCGTACGCACACGCGCGCGTTAATGGTAGGAATTAAAAAATAGCGAAAAATATATTAACAAAGTGAGGTGAGAAACTATGACGAAAAAAGAAAAAATGTTCGTTGACGCATATGTAAAGGACATCAAGAGAAATCAGACCGCGGCGGCTATTGCGGCAGGTTACAGTGAAAAAACAGCACCGCAGGCAGCAAGTAGGCTGATGAAGAAAGACGAAATCAAACAGGCTATTGATGAACGTCTGAAAGAACTGCACGAGCAAAACACAGCACAGGCGAACGAAGTCATAGAATTTCTCACGGCGGTAATGCGTGGCGAAAACGTTGACAATATCCCGATATTTGTCGGTGACGGTTTTCAAAAACTGACAGAGGGGAAACCGCCTGCCAAAGACAGACTGCGTGCGGCGGAAATGTTGGGTAAATACTACGCATTGTTTACAGACAGGACACAGATAGAAAATGACGGACCTGTCGTTATTATTGATGATATAGGGGGCGAAAAAAATGGGAACTAAAATATCTGAAAAAATCGCACCGTCATTTTATCCGGTGCATAGAAAACTACACGATAAAAAATATACGCACTATTGGCTGAAAGGTGGCAGAGGTTCAACAAAATCGTCGTTTATATCCATTGAAATTATAAACGGTATAATGAACAACGCAGACGCAAACGCTGTCGCGATCCGCAAAGTCGGCGTATATCTGAAAGACAGTGTGTATGAACAATTAGTTTGGGCGATAGAGCAGTTGGGCGTATCGCATTTGTGGAAACAGAAATTAAGTCCGTTGGAGTTGGTATACAAACCAACAGGACAGAAAATTTTATTTCGTGGTGCAGATAAACCACAGAAATTAAAATCGACAAAAGTATCAAAGGGATATTTAAAATATATTTGGTATGAGGAAACTGCGGAATTTAACGGCATTGCAGAAATCCGTAATATCAATCAGTCGTTAATGCGTGGCGGTTCTGAATTTGTCGTGTTTTATTCATACAATCCGCCAAAATCACAGCGTAATTGGGTGAATAAACACATATTAGAAGTTGACAAACACAGTTACACACATCATAGTTGCTATTTAGATGTTCCGCCGGAATGGTTAGGCACACAATTCATTGCAGAGGCGGAAAGCCTAAAGGAACGCAACATAGACGCATACAATCACGAGTATTTGGGAGAAGTCACCGGAACAGGTGGCGAAATATTCGCAAATGTGGATATAGTCAGATTGTCTGATGAACACGTTGACACGTTCGACCAAATCCGCGAGGGTATCGACTTCGGATATGCGGCGGACCCGTTTGTGTATGTAAAATGTCACTATGATAAAAAACGAAAAACACTGTACATATTTGACGAAATTTACAAAGTAGGTATGTCAAATCAATCCGCGGCGGAAAGGATAAAAACGAAGAAGAACACGCAAAATCAAATAATAGCTGATAGCGCAGAACCGAAGAGTATTGCGGAAATGAAACGGTACGGACTGCGCATAACAGGTGCAAAGAAAGGGCCGGATAGCGTAAACTACGGTATCAAATTTTTGCAGTCGTTAGACAAAATCATTATTGATAATATCCGTTGTCCGAAAACGGCAGAGGAATTTTTAAACTATGAATTGGAACCGGACGGAAACGACGGATTTAAAGACGAATTTCCGGACAAAAACAACCATACCATAGACGCCGTGCGTTATGCGTTGGAAAACGATATGAAAAACAAAACTGCAAAGATACGCAGTAGAAAGGAATTATATTAATGCGATTAGACGAAGAATTAATCAAAGACGGTATAACGGTCAAACTGATAGCCGAATTAATCGAAAAACACGAACGTCGTAACGGCAGATATTCAAAATTGATGAACTATTACAGGGGAAATCACGCAATTTGTCACCGAGAGCGAGAGGCGGACGGATTGGCGAATAATAAAATAATGGTGAACCACGCAAAATACATTACAGACATCAGCACAGCATATTTAATCGGCAACCCTGTTAGTTATACACCGTCGGACGGGTACAATATTGACGACATTATAAATGTCTATTTGGAACAGGATATACAGTCGATTGACAAAGAAATCGTGAAGAATGTCAGTATATATGGCAGAGGGTACGAGTTAGTATATTCGGACGGAAATTCACAGCCGCGAAGTGTCAAAATAGACCCACGACAGGCATTTGTCGTATATAACGACGATTGTACGCATTTTCCGTTGTTCGGTGTTTATTATTATAAAACATACGACGTCAATCACGTTGTAACGGGTATTGTCTGCAATATATACACGGATAGCGAAATATGTACATATCAGTCAAAACAGGATAATTGGAACACGCTTGAATTGACATATCAAGCAATACATTTCTTTGGTGGCGTGCCTATGATAGAATACGTCAATAACGAGGAAAAACAGGGCGATTTTGAGCAACAAATACAGCTGATAGACGGATATAACAAATTGATGTCGGACCGTGTAAACGACAAAGAACAGTTTGTTGACGCTATGCTGTTATTGAAAGGAATTGAAATAGACAGCGAGCAAGCACGAGCATTAAAACGCGAAAAGATTTTACAAACCGATAACGACGAGTACGGCGACGCAAAGTATTTGTCAAAATCACTGTCGGAGGCGGACACAAAGGTACTGCGTGACGACCTAAAAGAAGATATATTCACTACATCAATGGTACCGGATTTGTCAGATGAAAAGTTCGGCAACAACCAAAGCGGTGTGGCGATTAAGTACAAGATTTTGGCGTTCGAGCAGAAAACAAAAGACAAAGAGGGTTACATCACAAAGGGACTGAAAGAACGTTTTAAACTGTATAATCATTTTTTAAACCTAAAAAACAATACGCCGATAGTTCCTGTACACAGGATTGATTTTGTGTTCACACACAATTTGCCTGTAAACAATTACGAAATGTCACAAATGATTACAAACCTAAAAGGTATGGTTAGCACCGAAACATTGATAGCACAGTTGGATTTCGTAACTGACCCACAGGAAGAGGCGGAATTGGCACGGCAGGAAACAGCAAACGAATTTCAACAGCAACTGAACAACAATAGCGATATGATGTCGGGGGGCGGTTGGTAATGCAGTTTAGTGTTGAGGGATTGGAAAATGTGCAGGCAATGATTGATGATAAAATCAATAATCTAACCGAAAAACTGTCAGAGGGTATCGCCGAAAGTTGTAAAGTTGTAGAGGCTGACGCAAGAGGTTTGTGTCCTGTTGATACGGGGGAATTACAGAAATCCATAACATCGGAAGTGTCGGGAACAACCGGCACAGTCGGAACGAACAAAGAATACGCTATGTACGTTGAATTTGGCACATACAAAATGGCGGCACAACCGTATTTAGTTCCGGCGCTGAAATCGAATGAAGAAACCATTGTAGAAATTATCAAAGGCAAAATAGCGGGGTAGCGTATGAAAAGTGAGGAATACTGGAACGACGCCGCACTGCGCAGGGAAATAGCCGTACAGACAGGAACGAACTACACAGGTGAAGAAATCCTAAAACTGTATGACGAGGCACTGTCGGATATAGATACAGAAATACAGAAAATCAAAATCAATTTTCAAAAGCGTTTCGGCATTGACAACGAAACCGCAGAATATTTCTTGACGCAGGCACAACAGGAAGATAATTTAAAAACACTGATAAAATCGTTGGAATACGCACCCGACGAACAGGCGCGACAAGATATTTTAGCATATATTAGACGTGACGGACTATCTGTCAGAGCCTATGCCGCACGTAAAGAACGTTATGAGGCGGTTAAAGCTGTTATATATGCCCGAATAAAAAAAGTAGCCGTAAAGGAAATAGAGAAACTGTCAGAGCGACTGCAAGCGGTGTACAAGGAAAGCTATTACGGAGTTATAGACGACAGCGCAAAACAGTTTGATGTCGGTATTAATTTTGCTATATTGAATGAAAATGCGATAAATGCGGCGGTAAGTACAAAATGGCACGGCAAACAGTTTTCGGAGCGTGTGTGGGATAATACTGACAGGTTGGCAACAACGGCGCAGAATTTAGTTGTCAAGTCACTGATGTCGGGTGAGGCGTGGAGCAAGACAGCCGAGAAACTGTCTACGGCGTTCCAAGTCGAGAAATACAATGCCACAAGGTTAATACATACCGAGAGTTCACATATCCACGCAATGGCTGATTTAAAGGCATATGAGGACATAGGGGCAGAGCAATACAGATATTTAGCAACATTGGACTATAGGACGTGTGAACGGTGTCAACAGTGGGACAATATGGTGTTGCCGCTGTCGGAGGCGCGAGAGGGATATAACTATCCTGTATTGCACCCGCTATGTCGTTGTACAACAACTATTGCGGTAGATTTAAAAAATCGTCGAGCAAGGGACCCGCTGACGGGTAAAAATGATATTGTAGACGGTTCCGTCACATATCAAGAATGGTACAATAGCCTGTCAGACGAGCAAAAAGAGGCGTTAAAACTTGCAAAACGTAAAGACAGTAACAAGACATCAGACAAACTACAACACGCGAAATACGTCAAAGTGTTAGGCACAAAAGAAGTGCCGAGAAGTTTTGACAAATGGATTGATATACGTTATAATGATAGTGAGAAGTACAGTGAGTTAAAGAGCAAATATCGAAATGCGATAGTAAGTCAATCAAGATTGACTAATTTATTTTCACAATACAATAACGGACAAAAAGATTTAATAGTATTTAGGAATATAGAAAAAGAACTTAATAGGAGCAATGTAGGAAAAGAATGTATAGATTATTTGATAAATAATCCTTGCACTGTAAATCTATATTATAATATTGATGTTCGTAAAAGCCTTTTAGGTGAATATATTTCGGGATATGATGAGATTAATATATATGCGTCAAATACAAAGACAGTAAAGACGACGGCTGAAACAATTATACATGAGGCTACACACAGAAGATATAACATATATGGGGATAAGCATGCAGAGGCAGTGTGTATAGCGCAAGAATATAAACATCATTACAATGTTGATAAATTAAGTTTTGCACAAAAAAGAGAGGTTATAAAAGAAGTAAACAGGAATTATCAAAGTTATAAATGGAGGGAGCGACATACATGAAAAAGCCAAGAAGTATAGAAATTATAGAACAAATAAAAAAGAATGGTTCTGTAACCTGTCCATTTTGTAAAAAAGGGACACTAAAACCAATAAACGAAAAGACAGTTGATAATAATTGTTATGAATGTGATAAATGTAATAATTACATCACATTAAATTAAAAAAGCGCGTTTTATAACGCGCTTTTTTGATACAATTTTTTATTGAAAAGCAAAAGACTATAATTCACAATTAATTGCGAAAAAGAAAGGAAGATTTTTATGAGAAAGATATTCGGTAAAATAATTATGACACAGCGTGAGTTAAACCGAGAGTTGGAAAATGCCCGTGTACAGGGTAGACGAGAGGCACAAAAAACATTAAGCAGAGAAAAGCAATGCATTATGATTAACTGCGGATTTTTCCCTGTTACAGATAGTTTTTGGGAGGCAATAGGCACACCCGAAATTATTGGACACGGTTTTGATTGGGCGTATTTTGAACCGGAGGGAAAAAGACAAAAATTTATGCCGTTTCACGGTTGGTTATTTGTAGATAAGACAAGTTTTGAAATCCGTCGCGAGGCGGAAAAAGCAAAGAAAATTTTAAGAGGCGAATATTTAAAAATATAATTAATTCATTGAAAGGCGGTGATAGTGTGAGAATAGGCACAACATACACATAGCAGAAAGGAGTAGTGGTCCGAATATCTCCCGACACGGGGTCAAGTGTTGTCCTGAACAAGACATTAAAAGGTTCTATTTTTATACCAAAATTTAAAAGAAAGGATTGATTTAATCAATGGAAGAACCAATTAAAGAGCCAAACAGTGAGCCAAACAGCGAGCCAAACGGTGAACCAAAGAGCGAGCCAAACAGCGAGCCAAACGGTGAACCAAAGAACGAGCCTAAAGGCGAACCGTCTGCGGAGCCTGCAAAGACATTTTCGCAAGAAGATATTGACGCGGCCACAAAGAAAGCTGTTGAAGAGGCACAAAAGAAATGGAAAGAAGACGCGGACGAGGCGGCAAGACTGGCAAAGCTGAACAAGGACGACAGAGCAAAAGAAGAAATGCGTATCGAACGTGAAAAGTTTGAAAAGGAAAAATCTGAATTTGCACAAAAACAGTTAGTTGCCGAAACTGCTAATCAACTGTTAGAACGTGGATTGTCCAAGAATTTTGCCGAGCGTTTGTGCGGTAAGACTGCGGAAGAAACCAAAGCGAACATTGACGCATTTGAAAAGGATTTCAATGCGGCGGTAGAAAAGGCGGTAACAGAAAGAATGAAAGGCAATCCGCCGAAGTTCAACGAGCCGGACAACAAGGGAAATGACCCGTTTTTAGCGGGATTTATCAACTAAACAAAGAAAGGAAGTAAAAAAATATGGCTATTAATTACGCAAGCAAATACGCAAAGGCGATTGACGAAAGATTTTCAAAAGAGTCAATGTCAAATGCCGTTGTAAACCAAAATTTTGATTTTGTCGGTGTTAAAACAGTAAACGTGTATTCTGTACCTACTGCGGCAATGAACGACTACACAAAAGAGGGTTCAAACCGTTACGGAACACCAAAGGAATTAGAGAACACCGTACAGGAACTGACAATGAACCAAGACAGAAGTTTTACGTTCACAATCGACAGAGGAAACTACAACGATACACAAATGATAAACAGTGCAGGTTCAGCCCTACAACGTCAAATCAGAGAGGTTATCGTACCGGAAATTGATACATACAGATTTGCAAAAATCTGCGCAAGTGCAGGACAAACAGCAACAGGAGCAATCACAAAAGAAAATGCGTACAGTGCATTTTTGGACGGTACAAGTTTTCTAATCGAAAAGAACGTACCGGAGGGAAAAGTAGCGATTGTATCAACTGAATTTTTCAAGTTAATCAAGCAAGATGATTCATTCATCAAGCAGGGCGATATTGCACAGAACATTGCAATCAAAGGTCAAGTCGGTATGGTTGACGGTATTCCTATTGTTGTTGCACCGTCAACAAGATTGCCGGCGGGCGTTTTGTTTTTCATCACACACAAAATCGCAACAACATCACCGGTTAAGTTGTCAGAATACAAAATCCACGACAATCCTCCGGGTATTAACGGTTGGCTTGTCGAGGGTAGAGTTTACTACGACGCGTTCGTATTAGACAACAAAAAGAACGCTATTTACGTTCACAAAAAAGCAGAATAAAAGAAAGGGGCGGTACATATGCGTTTGACAAACGGTACTGATACAGTCAATCTGACAAATCAAATTCAAATCCGTGCGTATCTGACGTCGGGGTATTATGTCGCAGACGGTGAACCGACAGCGGACGAACCGGAAGAAACTGCGGAAACGGTGGAAGAAACCAAGAAACCGACGCGCAGAAAGAAAGAGGACTGATACAATGGATAGTTTGAGTACAGCAAAAATGCTGTTAGGAATAAAAGACAACGAGCAAGACGACTTGTTGTCTTTTTTGATTGATGATATGGAAAATCTAATAAATTCATATTGTCACACAGCCGAAGTGCCGACAAAACTACAAAGTCTTGTGCCTCAAATGGCGGCGGAAATGTACCGCCGAAAAGGGTACGGACAAACAGCCGCACCGCAAGTCATAAAGTCTGTTACAGAGGATAAACGTAGCGTATCATTTGAAACGTCGTCCGCGTCAACCGACACCGACGAATTTTTGAAAGAATACGAATCACGTTTAAGACCGTACCGCTGTAAAAGGGGGTTTTTGCCAAGTGACATCAGCAAACGAAAACTATCGGAACATATTTAGCACGTCTAATAACAAAAATAGCGTGTTTAATAACATATTTAGCGTGTTTGATAACACAACGGCAAAAATCGCCGTAAAAGGAAATTATGACGATTACGAAAACACATACGACATCATAGAAAAAAGTACCGTCACAGGCGATTTACAACCGTACAGCGGTGATATGGCGTCAAAAGATTACGGACTGCAAATTGATTGTCAGTATGTGTTTTATTGTCCCCGTAATTCCGATATAACGGTCGGTGCGTATCTGATAACAGATACAAAAACCTACGAAGTCACATATGTAGCTGATTGGAATATGGGATTGCAAGTGATGTTAAAGGGGGTAAAGCTGAATGGTAGACGTAAATAAAATTATCCGCGATATTTTAGTATCTATGAATTTAGAGGACGTCACCGTTTGTTTTTATCACCCGGACGAAAAACAGGAACTGCCCGTTATCAGCTATTATGAAAATACGACAACGACAGGTTTTTGCTATGACAATGCGGAACAGGCACAGAACACAGCTGTATCAATAGACATATGGGCGAATGGCGGCGGTGAATGCAGTCGAATAGCGATACAGGTTGATACGGCTATGCAGGCGGCAGGGTGGTATCGTGAAATGTCGCGAGATATGCCACCCGAAAACGGTGTAAGACACAAAGCAATGAGATTTTCAAAACAAGTATATTTTTAGGAGGATTTAAAAAATGGCAAATACAAATACAGTAGTTAATAAACCGTCGTCAACAATAGGTGTTGACAAATACACATTTTTCAAAGTTGACAAGGACACAGCGACAGAGCTAACCTACGGTGACGGTTATACATTGCCGGGTATGGTTCAAATCACACCAACCGACAGTGGTAACAGTGATACGTTTGACGCTGATAATAACGCGTACGAAGTCAGCACATATATTGAAAAACCGGGACACGACATTGAAAATGCAGACATTCCGCCGGAGGTTGACGCTATGTGGCGTGGTTTGAAAATGGACGAGGTCGGCGGTGTTGCCGTCGATAACAAGACAGAGGCACCGTATTTTGGTGTAGCGTGGAGAACACTACACAATGACGGTTCGTACAGATATTTCAGAACCTACAAGGGTAAATACAGTTTTGCGTCTAACGTTGGCGGTAAAACAAAGCCGTCAAGCGGAAGTATAGACCACCAAACAGCAAAGGCTACATTTACAACGGTTGCAACTGACCATGACGGTGCGTTATATTACGTTATTGATGATACTAAATTGACGGCAGAGGGCAAGGCTGAAATCGCTACAAAGTGGTTTGAGGATATGAAATATAAACCAACGGCAGAACAGCTAAAAAAAGAACAATCACAGACAGAATAATAAAACCATAAAAATGTTAAAAGGGACACTAATTTTTTAGTGTCCCTAAATTTGTATTAAGAAAGGAATTATATATTATGCAAAAAGTTTTATCGTTTATAGAGGGAAAGAAAAAGTACATATCAAAGCCGTTCGATTTCGAGGCTATGTGTTTAATACAGGAAATCCACGTCACAAGAGAAACGGACAGTATCGGCAGACTATGTGGCGGAGCAGTAGACCACCTATTTGAGGGAACAGAGGCAACACAAGATGTGTTAGACAGAAATCCTGCCGAAAAAATGCAAATGTGTAAGCAAGCGTGGATATGGTATATTGAGAATATGACAAGAAAAAACGTCGAAAGTCCGCAAGAACCGGAAACAGTGACAGCGGACAAGAAAACAGAGAAAAACTAAGAGATATTTACGCTGTTATGTTTAAAGCACATCATTTAATGCCCGACGTGGTAGGCAGGCAAGACCCGACAGTGTTATTTGAAATGTTGGACGCATTGAGTGAAGAAAACAATAACAGCGGCGAAAATACAACGCAAAATAACAGAACAGTAGCCGACAGCCCGTATTTGCGGGCTGTTTTTGGTTAATTAGGAGGTGTTTTAATGGCAGATATAGGCGAAATTACAGTGCGAATAACGGGTGACGCATCGGATTTGGCGGCTACATTAGGCAGTGCTAAAAATCAACTGGCGGATTTTGCGAATATACAGGCGAGTAGCGGTACAGCCGGAACAAAAAGTTTAGAAAAATACAATAATCAGCTAAAGACGACTGAAAGCACTATAGCAAAAAGCCGTAAAACACTGCAAGAAACTAAAAAAGCATATGAGGATAACGTTAAATCTGTAGACAAAAATGTAAATGCGTTGAAAATGCAGAAGTCAAGCATTGAAAATATGATTTCTGCGAAAAAAAATGAGATAAACACATTAGAAAACGCAAATAAAATTGTCAACAAGGGTAGTACGGCCTATATGGACAATCAACGCGCTATACAGTGGACTACTACTGAATTGAACGCATTGGAAAAGCAACATAAAAAAGTAAGTTCGGCTATCCAAGAGCAACAGAATAATTTAACTAACAGTAAAAAGGCGTACGAGGACGCACAAACAGCAGTCAGCCAAGCTACAAAACAGTATGAAGAATACGAAAAGGGAGTAAAAGCTGCCGAAAAAGTCGCAAATGCCGAGAGGTGGCAACAGACCGGAAAGGGTTTAAAAGAAGTCGGCGAAAGTATTGATACAATCACAAAACCGATACAGTATGCCGCAACGGCGGCGTTGGGTTTAGGTGCTGCATCAGCAGTGGCGGCAGTCCAATTTGAGGACAATTTCGCGAATGTTAAGAAAACCGTTGACGGCACGCCTGAACAATTAGAGGACATTCGTCAAAAGATAATACAGATGTCCACGACAGGTGTCAACGGACATTCGGCCATTCCACAGACAACGGCAGAATTAAACGAACTTGCGGCGGCAGGCGGTCAGTTAGGTATTACAACCGATAATATCGTTGATTTTACCGAGGTAATGGCGCAAATGGGTACAGCCACAAACCTTGTCGGCGAAGAAGGTGCCGCAACACTGGCACGTTTTCAGAATGTTATGGGTGTCGGTCAAAACGAAATCCGTAATATCGGTAGTGCAATCGTCGATTTGGGTAACCACAGTGCGACAACAGAATCTGAAATTGCGGCAATGGCATTGCGTATGGGTAAATACGGTTCATCTGTACGAATGTCGGCGGCGGACGTGTTGGGCTATTCTGCCGCACTGTCCTCACTCGGCATTGAGGCACAAATGGGCGGTAGTGCGATAGGCAGAACATGGCTATCTATCGAAAAAGCGGTTGCAAACGGCGGTGAAGGTTTAAAGGCATTTGCAAAGTACAGCGGTAAAAGTGCGAAAGAGTTTAAAGAGCAGTGGAATACTGACAGCTCCGGTGCATTTAACGGACTGTTAAAAGGCTTGCAGTCTGCCGAAAATCTAACTGTTGCGTTAGATGATTTAGGCATAAACAATACACAGGATATACAGGCTATGATGGCATTAGTCAACGGTTATGATTTAGTAACCGAGAGTGTCAATCGTTCAAACACCGCATACAAAGAAAATACGGCATTGCAAGAAGAATTTGACGCCAAGGCTGAAACAACAGCGAGTAAATTGTCTGTTGCAAAGAATAACGTTGTTGAAATTGCACGTTCATTCGGTGATTTAATGTTGCCGACTATTGTTGATGTATCAAACGGCGTGTCGCAGTACACACAAAAAATTGCGTCAATGGACGACGCGCAAAAGAAAAACATAATTACCGCCGGAGCGACTGTCGTTGCAATGGGGGCAATAACAAAAGGTTCGACCGGACTAATCAAATGGGCGGGCAATACCGTTGAGGCAGTAGGCAACATCAAAAAGGCATTTTCAGCAGGCGGAGCATTGGCAAAGTTTGCACCAACGTTGGCGAGTATCGGTGCGACGGCAGGACCGGCGGTGCTGAGTTTAGGTGCAATGGCAACAGCCACGGTTGTATTGTATAAGGCGGCACGCAAATATGAGGAATATAGCAAGGATTGGTCGCGTGGTGGTAACGAATTATCAGATAAAACAAAAACTTATGCAGATGCCGCACGTGATTTAAACAGTCTACAATGGGAGTTACGAAACCTACAACAAGTAGTTAATAATCCGGACACTGATGAAACAACACTACAACAGTCCAAACAACGAATTGAGGAAATCAAGAATTTGTTGGCCGAGAAGTACAATATGGACATCAGTGTAAATGACGCTGAACTTGACGAGGCAATCGAAAAAATGAAACGTGTCAATTATCTTGAGGCGAAGCAGAATATTCCGGATTTAACCGATTACGGCAACAACAAAAAAGATGATTACGAAGACGCTAAATCAAGCAGAGAACTGTATAATGAAAATGTTGAGGGAATAAAAAAACAGCAACAAGCAACAGCGGATTACAGAAGTGAACTATTAATGCTAAAAGACGCATATGACAAAGGCAGTGTTTCGCAAGAAGAATTTAATAACAAATTCAATGAACTGTCCGAAGCAACAGGCAATCCGAATTTTAAAAATTCTCCGATAGAAGCATTGTTAAACAGTACTGCAATAGAGGATTGGTCGAAAGAACTTGAAAAAAATCTAACAAACAACAACACGTTGATTTCTGAAAATGAAGCTACTATGGCTGAATATGAAAAGACAATGCGTGAGTTGGCAAATGCGGGTTTGTTGGAAATGGAGTTTGGTGACACCGAGCAAGGGTTAGAGCATATCACTACTGCGGTTAAAAATGCTGATTTGTCAATGAGTGATTGGGCGACAACGGCGGCTCTCGTTCAAACGGGACAAAGTAGTCTTGATGATGTATGGCAAGCCGGAGGGGACACGCTGAATAATTTCATATCAAATTATACTGCGGATATGCAAAAATTCGGTGCGTCATCAAATGAGATAGCCACAAAAGCCGCATTACTGCAAAACGGTTTTAGGTCAATCCAAGAAGCGTCGGAAGCGGGAGCGCTGGACGTAGTTACAAAGCAAGCAAATGATTTGGCACACAGTATGGGACTAATTCCCGAAAATAAGAATATTGCTATTAACGCAAGCGGTGATATATCCATAATTGAAGATGTACAGCGGGCGGTTGATGTTGTAAATGGCGTAGGTGATGTAAATTTACAAGTCAGCGCCGAGGGGGATATATCTGTATTAAATACGGCTGATTCAGAACTACAAGAATTAGTCAACAACAACCAAGTCACTATAAAATTCAACGTAGATACAGGCGGTTTTGATATTAACGACCTAAACGGTGATAAATTAGGCGAAATCACTGCGACAGGTAAAGTTATATGGACTAATGACAGTACAGAACCCGACAACTATACAGCACCACCAAAAGAGGGAAATGTTACATTTACAAAAGACAGTGCAGAACCTGACGGCTATCAACCCGAAGACAAATTTGCGACAGTCCATTATACTGTTTCTGTTGAGGGTTCGTCTATAGAGGGACTAAGCGATAAAAGTGCTCCGGCGGCCAAGTTTGGCAGTACGGGAATGTTCGTAAAAAAAGCAAAAAAAGCCAAAGGTACACAAAATTTTGAGGGCGGTTTGGCAATGGTTAATGATGAA
>OIWP01000262.1_pt1 | contig 81539 bp, 81 predicted proteins | sample 1587661 | NCBI WGS metagenome assembly OIWP01 (sample SAMEA3888899, study PRJEB22519) | human gut metagenome | biome: human gut; feature: human-associated habitat; material: faeces | place: Denmark | collected 2010 | reverse complement strand
AACTAATTTCTTAAATGTTACGTACATAGCCATGTGATGTTTGAGAATAATCACTTATTGCCAAATCACGACCATAAGCTGCATAGTTGAAATACTGTTCTAAAGTTGCTTGGCTTAGAGTTTCTACTCCTCCCATTTGTGCAACCAATTCTGCTGCTAAATCTTCATCATCTTCAGCTTCTACAAATTCCAAGTCATCTTTACAAGAAATAATATCATCTATTGAATATATTTCCAGAAATTCTTTGATATGGTCTAAATCTGAGATTTCTTCTAGTTTTTCCGCATAATCATTAAGTTCACTAATGGAAGAATATTCGCCTACTGAAAATCCATAAAAATTTTCGAAATCATGAATTGCATATTCTTCCCCATGCTCTGGATCAAGCTGCAATTCTCGTTCAACTCTACCCATATCAACTGGCAGTTCGTACCACTTGCCCCTTGTATTGCCATTATTGTAGCTACTTAAGTTTACAATATATATTTTTGGTGTTTCCATATCTTCTCCTTTAAAACATATCCTCTATATCTCGTAACTTTCGTGTTGCTTCATACAACAAGCCGTCAACTGCTTTAAATGCTGTATGTGCTTCCTGAAGCTCCTTACTTCCTGAACTTCCAAAATTTGTACGACTTATTGCTCCTGAAAGGTGCGTTCTAGTTTCAAATAAACTTTTCTCTACATTATCAAAACCTGCACGTACTTGTAACCTTTCATAGTTATCTTTGATTTTCATATTCCCCCAAAATTAAAAAGACCTGCTTGCACAAGTCCTTCGTTCATACCATATTAAAATGAGTCATACGACTCATCTCTTATTCTATTTGTACTCAAAATATCCTCCTCAATTCATTAATGGAAAATCAACACTAGATATTAAGTACTGATTGCTTTTTGGCTCCACATTTATTTTTAATACCTGTGGTGTCACCTGATTGCCATTAAGCGAATAGGTAACCAAAGCTAAGTATTGTCCTTCTTCTCCTTCATAAATATCTGAAGAAATGATGGATGATTCCATTTTTATTTCTTTATCCACTTTGACTAAGTGCAGCTTCTTCTGAACCTCTGAAGTACAAAAAACTTTCGTCAATTCATTACGTTTGTTTTCTGAATCATAATTGTAATAACTGCCAAGAAATTCTCCGACTACATCTTTTGCTTTTGCTGCTTCAAATTTATCTTCAGAAGTTGATGTACTTTTAGAAGGTTTATTCGATTCCATCTTTTCATCTGAAGATGATTTTTTTATTTGTTGCGAAGATGAAACTTCTACTTTATCTGGCTTAACAATTTCATTATTGCCACAAGCTGAAAGTAACAATAATGAGGAAACTCCAAATATTAATAAATTTACTTTTTTCACTTTTTATCTCCTTGTGGTGGTATGGCAATGCTTGTAATACTGTCATCCCATGTTCTATCCATTTTCTGAACAATTTGTACACCTCCTACATTTTGCTCATAGGTGGTAAAACTATTTCCTTTTACTGTACTGATGACACCAGTATGACCGTAAGGATTCTCACTTGCCGAACCTGCGACTGGTCCAAAACCCCAATTGACAACTGCACCTGCTACAAGCTCACTCGCCTTTGGTTTCATAATGACCTTCCAACCGTGAGAAGTAAATGCACTAAAATTGTCTGAACCAATATTAAAGGCACACAACCCTTGAAGATGAAAACCGCTAATACTATTCACATAGTAATCCGATAAAGCATAACATTGTCCTGTACCTACCTTCTGACCAAGTACATCGTTAAGGAGCTTTATATCTCCTCCTGAAGAAGCTGAACCGTTAAAGTAGGCGTACCATTGATTCGCTAACTGAGAAATCATCTCCAAATTTGTTTGCCCATCTGATAGGCTAACACCTTCATAGTAAAGCGACCAATCTTTGGCTGCCTGTACAGGGTCTTTGGATTTGCTTAATAATGTTTTTACTTTTGAATAAGAACCATTTAACTCTTTATCCATTAGTTTAAACTCATTATCAAGTGTCAGAGTAGACAAGTCCATCCCTTGAATCGAACCTTCTGAATGAATTCGGTCTCCATTAATAAAGCTCCCCCATCCAGACCATTGAAAAAGTCCTGCAACACCTCCTGCAGGATTAATGGCTTGTGGGTCAAACATACTTTCACGCTGACCTACCGCAAGCGCCCCTGAAGCACCTGCAGAAGTAAACTTGTGTTCTTTCATCAAGTGCTGATACGTTTTTGTCGCCACTTCAAGGGCTTGACCTGTGACTGGTGGTGTACCATTTCCTGAAATATCAGGTAGCTCTTCTTGACTTCCAATACTTAACATTGAACTAAACAATACCAGTATCAATCCAAAGAAAATAAATGCAGAAGTAAGAACTCCTGCAATAAGTAACCCTATTTTCTTCATGCTATACCCTCACTTCTTGGAGATCATGGCTCGCTTCTTCCCAACTGATTAAATCTTTTTCATCAATCACTACATCATCATTAACAGGTGTTTCTTCCATCGCGAATGATGTTTCAACAAGGGAATCATCTTGTAAATTCTGAACATCCACTGGTTCATCTGTTTCTTCTGTTTCAAGCGTTTCAATGGTTTGATTTTCTTCAGAAATAAAGTTTTCTGTATGCTCTGGTTCTAAACTATCCACTTCATCTGGGAACACGTCTACTTCAGACGGTACTTCAATCTCTTGACTTTCTTCTGAAGGGATTTCATCCACTTGCATATTTTCTGAAGTTTCTTCTTTGTTTTCTTCAACTTCTGGTACTTCTTCAGAACGTTGCTCTTTCATATCTTGGAAACGATTAAAGCCATTCGTCATATTAGGCGCAACCATTGAAGCCCCATCAGCGATAAGTGCTGGATTTTCTGTCGCAGCTCCTACCGCAACCTTAGCACCACCTTCTGCTTTTTCTTTAATTCCATTTTTAAGGTTTTCCCACTCCATCTTCATATGGGAAAGCTCCGCATTTCCTGCAGCCATATTCGTACCCGAAATCTTTTGAGAAATCCCTGAACGATTTTTCCATAATACAATCATGAATACTATTTTCAAGATAAAAACTACTGGTAAAAATATAAGGAACTCAATACTACCCAACCCTGATACTGCAGCTTCTAAATTGGTTTGAGGTTTTCCAATAATCATACTTAAAACACCATAATCAATTTGTGTCATTAAGAAAAAGAGAAAACCAAGCATAACGCTTAAAATAGACGGTGCAACCAATAAACCAAGCGTTGTTTTTATTGTCGTAAAGAAGGCATTTCTAAACCACGGAATAAAACTCAATAGAGCGCTCAAAGGGATAAGAATGATAAACACGCATACCAAGAGTGAAAGTGCAGATATAGTTGAATTCACTGCAATTATAGGAACAGAATATATCCATAAATTCATACCACCCATAACGCCTGCAGCAATTTGAAAGCCAAGCTGTTTGCCATCATTTTTAAGGTAAGGATTACCTTTTGAACCCTTTGCAAGGTCATCTACATATGCTTGACCTCCACTACCTTTTGCTTTATCATAGTCAAATGTTTTTCCTGTTTCAGAATCGACTACACCGGCAGGATTACCTGTATTAATAAAGTTTGCGGTAGGTTTAACCACATAATTCTCAATAAAATCACCTGACTGTTCCGCATTCGAAAATCCAGTCATACCATTGTTAATCTCTTTTTTGGCAGTATCCGCAACATTCGTTACTGTGTCAAATAGGATTTGTCCACCCATTTCAGTTTTGAACTGTCCGTTTGGTGTTCTTACCGTAAAATTTCCAAAAAAGAAAAACATAGTCGCAACAACTGCCATCAGATGAATGAACGACCGCATAAAATTGCCCTTACCATTAGTGTACTGGTAAAACAGATAAAAACCTGTAATCGCAAGTAACATCCCTGCTCCTGAAGCCTGTGCTATTGTTCCATTTGAACCACCAATAAACCCTAGAAAGATTGTTTTAGCATTGTTCATCATGGTGACTTGAACAGATTTCAAGGATCCCGAGATATTAAGAAGATTTGTAAGAAAGCTAACAATAAGCGCCTGAATTTGGAAAAGCTGAAACGGCATACCGATGATTATACCTGAGATGAAATTCCAAAACATAGGAACTGGTTCAACAATTTTACCATGTACAGTTTCATGATAAATCCCATAGTTCATTATGCTTTTATATAAGACACTAAAATTCATAATTTCACCTCCTAACGTTTTTGATATTGTTTTTCTAACTGAGATTGTTCTGAATCATTATTAGGCGCAAATAATTCTAACCACGCTTCAGGGATTTCAATTGAAATACGGTTGATGTTGCCAAAGACATCTAAATATACACATTGTCCTTGGTTCATGTTCCGAATCCATTGGATGTTAGTTTCATTAACTTCTAGTTTCAAGGTACGTAGAATTTGTTCTTCTTCTCCATCCTCATAGAAACAAAAACGCTCACCTGCACCTGTGGTATCATTCGAATCTTTCACATCATTGACCGACTGTGAAATAAGAACGAGCTTATTATTCTGGGAACGACCGACACGTTTCATGGACTTGATGATTCGTTTTCCTTCTTTTGAAGTCATAATCACCCAAACTTCATCCATAAACTCAACCGTTTCTTCTTGGTCATTCATTGAACCAAATCGTTTACAGAATGTACCTAAAGCCATCATCAAAGCAACAGAATTACGTTCTTCTTCTGAAAGTTCATCGTCTGAATCTGATTCAGGAAGTTCTAAGTCCGCAATTTCTAAAAGTGTGGCATGTTCTTCAAAAGAAATCCCTTCAACATTACCGTAAGAAAAAGCTAAAGATAAAATAGAACCTTCGACTGCTTCAAACAGATATTCCCCTGCAGCTTGTACAGCTTCATTTTTTGAATCTCTCAAAATATCAATCACGTGCATAAAGCCAACTGTTTCACCTTCAATTTTACGTTTCACAACTGCCTTTACAGCTTTAGAAATAGCTGTTGTTTCTTCTTTCTTCCACGTACCCTCTCCTAAATACTTAAGCATGGTTTTAGCCACTGTCAAAGCATCTTCTGGATTCAAAAATACGATAGGGTCAAGAACACCTTCATTTTCTGGTTTTTGATAATCAAGTGTTACAAAGTTAATGCTATCAATTACCGCTGCCAGTTCTGGATTTTTCTTACGCCATACTGGATTTTGCGATACACTCAGCCATTGTGCCCTGATGTTGTGCTTAGGGTCAATATAAAGTGTCTTAATTTTAGAGTGTACATTTTGTAAGAATTGATTTTGTGCAAGAATTGTCTTCCCAGAACCTGTCATACCTGTGATTGTCGTTAAAAGATTTTTAGTCACCTTTCCTGCAATCCCCTCTTTATTGGCAAGCATAGGGTTATAGAGGACAATATTTCTTGAAGCATGAATGGCTTGGTTTAAATCTTCCCACTTGTGATAATTTGTATCTACTCGACCTAAGGGGAAACCTGAATCCGAACCACTTTTTGTTGTCGTAAAAGGCAAGTGTTGAGAAAAACCTGCAGAATCTGAAGAGTGATACCAAAAACGTGTCGTGCGGTCTAATTTTGCGCCATAAAGTAACGATTGGAAAAGATAAGCTTGATCCATACGTGCTCGTTCTAATACAAATTTATTTTCAAACGCACTGATGGCTGTTTTTACACGACTTCTTAATTGTTCACGGCTTGAAGCTGCGATAAATAAAAAAGCGCCATATTCAATAATAGGCTCTTTTGCTTGAACTTTTTTTGCCATATCGTTTAAACCTTTACGCCCAATAATAATACGGTCGTGCATAACGTTTCCTGTATTTGCAGTTTCACGCATAATCGTTTTGGAACGCACTAAACTTTGGCTCATTTTAGATTTATAACCGAATGAGCTTTTCATATCAGGAAAATGAGCTTTTATTTTTAAGCCGATAGGGAAGTTGAAAGACTGCACAACTTCACCAATATGATTATTGCTCAAAAGTCCATTGGACTTTCCAATAGGTAATATAGTGAGATAGCTTGTACCATAAGGACTTACAAACTGTAACTCTCCCATATTATTCGCATAAATCATGGTATCTGTAATGTTGTTAATAGTACGTGATTCTAAAACATCCTTATACAAATGTGGAATGTAAGGCAGGAACTGCAGCTTTTGATAATAGTAAGTTTGGTCATCAGATAAAGGTACAGGTTTTAATGGTGAAAGAGTTTGTCTCAATTCCATTTCTGCATGATACCAATTTTCTGCCCAATCTTCTCCCACCTGAACGTATCGTCCAAAAGCGTTCATCAATGCTGCTGTTTGTTTTGTGATTGCATTTTTCACAAGTTCTTTGAAAGACATGTCTTTCATTTCTTTAGAGATATAGACCCCTAGCAACCAAAAATACTTATAAGGGATTTCCATCTCTTTTGTATAACGTTCCGTTATTTCTTTAAGATAAACTTCTCCAGATTTTTTATTTTCAGATACAAAAGTTTTTGCAAGGTCTGACATTTTTTCTTCCAAAAGAAAATCACGTGATACTAAAGAAAGTTCAAAATAGGCGTTCGGTATAAGTTTTCTTACCGCTTTTTCTATTGTTTCCTTTGTTTCTTTCTTTTTCTTGAAATTAATCGGAGAAGAAGAAAAGTAAGGGATCGTGTAAAAAGCCATCACTTCTCTTTCTTTGGTTAATACTAAATTCTCCTTATATTGTTCAATTGGGTAACTAAGTTTCATATTCCTCTTTCTAGCTCTATTTAAAGCATAACTTTTTCAAATACAATCTTTTCTTGCACTTCTTCCCTCCGTTCTTCAGCATAAATACAACGTTTATCAAAACCAAAATTTTTAATAAAGCGAAACACACCATAAATATAGTAATGCATTTTTTTACCGTCAGGCTCTTTTTCTACATAAGATTTACCTATAAACCAAGGTAATATTGTACACAAAGCAACAGGTACAAAAGGAACGTATCTAAGAACTGGAAGTAGCGGATGGATAAAAAGAAAAACCGCAACTGCGCTCAAAGCTGTAACCCCTAAAAAAGGCACAGATAAGGGTGTTTGGAAAGTCCAATAGACTTTGCCTCGCAGTCTGATTTCTTGAATCCAATAAGGTGTTTCTAAACCTATCGCATAATCATAATGTTGTTTTTCCATAGGCAATCACGCAATATTTACGCCAAAGACTTTTAGGATAGCTGTGATAAAGTCCCACATAATGGCAAATATATCCTTCCCTGTGAACAACGCCCACATAATACCACCAATAGCAAGAACAGAGATGATTTCCACCCATGCACCATTTTTCCAATGTTTAAAAATCATAATCCCTGCAATAACAGCAAGTAGAACAACAAATCCTGCTTTAATATCATCAAAACTCATATTTTAATCCAACTTTCTATTTTTTATTTTGAGAGGGTTGTGTTTTAGCTTTAGGAGTTGAAGCCTTCTTCTCCGTACTTTTTGAAGTGGATTCTGACTTTTTATTCCCATTTTCTAAAACTTTCACACGCTCTAGTAACTTTTCATTTTCCTTTGACAAAGTTTTTTGATTTTCACCTAAGGTTTGAGTAGTTTCGTTAACTTTTTGTGTCAAATCAGTAACTTGAACATTAGCATTGTAAGCGGAATAACCTAATCCTACAAATAAACCAATAATCAGGATAACAACGAGACGGTAAATACGCAGTGCTTTACCTTCTTTTACTGTTTTAGTTTTAGGAATTTCAGGTTCTTTGGGCTTTTTCTCATATTTTTTTAAACCAGAGAAAAATCTCTTAAAAATACTTTGTTTCCCTGCCCCTTCTTCTTTACCTGTCGCACCAGTTGTTATCAGTTCTTCAGGTATCACAGGCTCTAATTTTCCTCCTGCTTCATCAAAAGCCAAAAGTAGCAAATCTTTTTCTTCAGATGTTAACTCTGCAGCAATACTTTTGACTTCAATTTTTTGATTTTGAGCAAAAAAAAGGAGCGCTTCTCTATCCACGCCCAATTCTCTTGCCAGTTCATAAATTTTCAAATGTTACCTCCATTTTATTTATACCACCATCTCACCACTGCACCAATTTTTATAGTCATTTATTAATTTAAAAAGTAAGAGGCTATCACAACTACTATACCTCCAACTATTGTGAATATCACAGCTAAATCTACAGCCAAATAGCCATAGGACATCCAAGTTACACTCAAAAAAGCGCAAAATACTCCTATCCCCATCATTAATAAACCAAAAATACAAATTCGCTCACAAATTCTTTGCTTCATTGTTCACCACCATCCCACCACTTCACCGCTTTTCACGGTCAATATCTATTATTATTTTTTATCTTTATTAAAAAAAGCTTTAATTTTGTCACGACGAGCAGCAGCTAATGCTACAAGGATTGCACCAATACCTACTAAACTCCAAACAGCTTTTTCTTCGCCTGTAGAAGGGAGAATACTCTTTGGAGTTTCTGAAGTTTTAGGTGTTTCTTTCTTAGGTGTTTCTGGTTTCTTCACTGTGAAAGTTTCCTTTTCATCATCTTTGTTATGATGAGAGATCAGTGGTGGCTCTTCTTCATTTGGTTTCTCACCATGCCATGCGTCCTCATAGAAGGTAATCTTATGCCCTGCATATTTCTTCGCATCTACTTTGACAGGAACTTCCACAGTACCTGAAGTATCTTCGGCTTTAAATGTTAAACTACCGTCTACATCAATTACCTTTTTCAAGTTATGGTCATAAGCTTGTGTGATTTTAACCGTGTAAGTATCGCCTTTAACCAAGCCTTCATAGAAGAATTTGTCCGTCACTGTGGTTGTTTCAGGTGTAATTTCCTTATCCTGAACTTCCGTATGACCGTCTGCTTCATCTACCTTAACCGTTTGAGAAGGATTGTCTTTATAGTTGTTTTCTTCAACGACTTTATTACCCTCTTTGTCTTTAACAAGCTCAGTGACGGTATAGTCTTTGTTTTGGTCTTTCACCGTATTAATGACTGGGAAATCCAACTGAACTGAAGCACTACCGTTTTCATCAGTAGTAAATGATTTCTCGGATGTAGTCTCTTTTCCATTTTCATCCTTACGAACTTTACCTGAATCTGTATATACTACCTTTCCTTCTAAATCATATTCAGTTAAAGGTTCGAGATTAGACACTTGAACCATATCTGTAACTTGTGCCTGACCTACACCAAGGGTCTTATCGCCATCTGCCTTGTCTTTAGCAGTAGTCGTAATGGTTGGTGTTGGTTTTTCTTCTGGCTTGTCTGTAAATGTACCAAGGTTCAAGTTGAACATGATATTGTTATCTGTCATGTGTGACACATCAACATCATTTGTAGAGATAATTTGACTAGTGACTGTATCTTTAAAGACGAACGTATAACTTGTAATGTTACCGTCCTTATCACGATTCGTTGTGTGCGTAATTGTGAAGGGATTAATCGGTTGTAAGCCATCTGGTGTTTTTGTCTCTGTTACAAGATGATCCCCAAAGACAATGTCTTTAAAGCGGACAATACCGTTAGTCGTTACCCCATTAGAATCTGTTTCTGCACTAGAAGTGACTTCTACAGGTTCACCCTTTGTGTCATTAATAGGCTTGGCTTCAAAAACTGCACCATTCAAACCAGTGAGAGAACCGTTGACATCCTGAACTTTGGAGAAACCAAAGCCAAAACGAGCAACACGGTCTTTGGCTGTGGCTTCTTCAATGTAATTTTTAGTATCTTTATCGAACTTATCATTTTCATCAAATTCAACATCATATTTTTTCGTTGAAAGCTCATAGCCTTCTGGTGCTTTCGTTTCCTTGATATAAACTTTATCTGGGAATTTCAAGTTTTTAACACTAATTCCTTTAGAAACATCCGTCATACGAAGGACGACATTATCACCTGCGACTTTTTCGCCTGCGACTGCAGTAATAGGATAGTCTTCATAACCATCTTTCCAAGTTACAGGCTTGTCGTCTGACTTATAGAAATACCCCCACTCAGAGTTTTCAAGATGTGCAGCACCTTGTGTTTCAGCAGAGCCAGTATCAGCGTCTTGTTTCAGAAGGGTTGACTTACCAAGACCAATAGTTTTAACTTTCAATTCCCCTTTCAGATTGGCAGGGTCAGAAGTTGCAAAAAGTGTTTGTCCTACGGTACTGTCTGGATTGATTGTACCGTAAATATAGCTAGGTTGAAAATCTTCGTTAATGTAGTTTCTAACTTTAACTGAACCATTATCTCCAATCGCACTAGGAGTAGCAGAAACTTCCAAAGAATTTCCATTTCGTTTAGCCGTAAGTCCTTTTGAAGCTTGTATCATATCAAAAGGTGTACCATAGCCACCTGAATTTCCTGCAATAACTCCTGCCTTATCTGTGGCAGTTGCACTTGAACCTGCAACAACTGTCAAAGGATTAGGGTTAAAATCTGGATTTTTAGAACTTGCGACTGCTTGCTTAAGAATAACTGTCGCATGTTCAATGACCTTATTAATATCCGCACCAGTAGACTCTAAGCCTGTAATTTTATGTCCACCCACAACGTTATTCAATTTTGAAGTGTCAACTTCTGAAACTTTAGGAAGCAGTCCTGAAACCTCATTTTGACCTGCTTCAACGAGCCACATAGCAAACTGTGTCGCAAGGTTAATGTTTTTATCTGCTTCTGCATTATTCACTTCACCAATGTAAGTAATGTTATTAATGAGATTACGTTGATACTCTGTCATCTCATTCCATAACTTATAGACGGCTTCATTTTGACCTGCTTTAGTCGCATAAGCACCATTAAAGACATCTACAAACGGCTCCAAACAGAACGTTGTTGCACCATTAACTTCCATAAAGTTTGCGGAAGCTTCATGACCGTTCGACCATTTGACCGTACCAGTACCTGAAAACTTATAGTTGACTGGCCCTTTATCAGGAAGTGAGATTGAACGTGCAGGGCTTGAAAATGGACTGATGTTTAAAACATCTGCTTGTGCAAGACCTGCGAGAGAACCACCTACAGTGAGTACGAGCATAGACATTGTGACCATATGCTTCCCTCTTTTATGCATACGGAAACGCGTGTTTTTTTCTTCTGTGAGAGCTTTTTGTAATTTTTTCTTTTTGAATTTCGACATCATTTTCTCCTATTTTTCTTTTTAATTCTGAGCAAAACAAAAAAGCGTGCTTTTCACGCTTTATATTAGTTATTAAATTACTATCTCCCCCCATTCTAAAATCCTTTTTATGCCTTGATTGAGGGCTGAATATAAAAAACGGCAGTTTCATAAGAAACTACCGCTTTCTTTTTTATATTAATTAATAAGCACCTGATGACCAATCACCATCAAAATCCATATGTGCATTAGCCCAAGCTGCAGCTGCACGGCCTGCTTCTGCTAAAGAGCTAAAACCACCTTGTGACCAGACGATGACACCATTTCTTCTTACCCATCCAGTAAATGTTTCCGCAGGAGGAGGAGTTACAGTTCCACCCTCATTATTTCCACCTGTATTGCCATTACCGCCTGAGTTACCTCCTCCTGTTGGTGGAGTTACTGTATTACCGCCACCTGTGCTTGGTGGATTAGGATTTGCAGTGTTTCCACTTCCTGAATTGCCACCACCTGCAGGAGCTTGTGGAGTTTGAGGTGTAGGTTGATAAGCATTAACATTATCATTTGTAGCTGCACCATTATTTACAGGGGCAGGATCAGTCACAACTGAATTTTCAGCTTGTGATTGATTTACTTCTGCATTATTACTTTTTGTTGTCTTATTAGAATTATCGACTGATTTTACATCAGAAGATACAACCTTAGCTGCTTCTGCTTTTTTAGCTTTATCTGCCTGTGCTTTTGAAGCTGCAATATCTTTTGTTAATTTTGCTTTTAAAGTCTTGCTATAATCAGAAGTCAATTTTGATACAGCAGTTTGTGCTTTTTTCAATTTATCTGCATTTGTAGCATTTTTTTGATAATCTGCGACTGCTTTTTTAGCTTCAGTTTCAAGTTTTACACGATTTTTAATACCGTCTAATTCTTTCGTCAATTGTTGAGCTGCTTTATCATCTTTTACCTGAGAGATAGCTTTTTTCGCAAGTTCTAAATTATTTGCACTAGGATTTTTTTGTGCTTCAGCAAGACTTGCTTTAGCTTTTATCAATAATTCTTTATCTGCTTGTTTTGCATTTTCAATCGCTTGTTTTTTCTCTTTCTCCTGTTGGACTTGTTTAGCCTTTTCAGCTTTAACATTATGAGAATATGTAGCACCTGCAACACCACCAAGCAAAAGAATTGCCAAGCTAACACCTACAATAGTTTGTTTTTTGTTTAATTTCATCAGAGTTTCTCCATTTTCATTTTTTATTGAAAATAAACGGTGTTTTTGCCCAAATCCACACCTTCGAGAAGCTATTATTGCTCGGCTTTATTTATATAACTATTATACCATTTTTCCCTTGTAAATACAGGGTTTGACGGTACTTTTTTTAATATAATTTCAAATGTGTGAAAGCAAAATCCCACCCATTTTTTATACTATTTTCGCTGTTTTTTTATTTTGCGCTACGGCGAGCTTGCGCTTGTACATCTTCAAGTTTTGCTTTCAATTCATTGAAAGATTTTTTTGAAAAATTGTAAGATGATGAAGCTTTAACCAAGTTTTTAATAACATCATTTGTGCGATTTGCAATAATTTCAATTGTATCGTCCAAAATTGTTGTGTCATTTTCAACTGTTCGTAAAACTTTACCTTTTCCTTTAAGCTTTTGAGCTGCTTCTTGAAAAGCGTTTCCTGCAGCAAAGAGTGCTTCAATGTCGTTTACTTCTGCTTGAAGTGATTTAATTTCTTGTGATAGTGTTGGCATATTGTTTTCCTATTCTTTCTATTTTTTCCCTCCTCTGATTTTGCCTTCACACATCTGAAATTATTCAATAAAAAATGTTTATCCAAAAATTTCAGCAGTCCAACGTTCCGCAAAAACTTCTATAATACGGCTTGTACCGTCTGCATTGTAACCTAGGCGTTTATCCAAGCTAGAAAATATTAAACGATATTCTCGATCAGTCAATTCTTCTCCAGCTTGAATTTTTTCCATTAATTCCGTATATTCTTTCTCTGATAAAATAACACTTTGACCTCCGTTCTAAATAAAAAATAGAGAATATCTATTCTCCAACTTTGAATGTCATTATTTTATTTTGAAAAGCTGCTCATTACTTCAGCTTTACTCTTTTTTAAGAGATTTTTATTCACTATCACATATCTCTAAAAATAAAAGATATAAAAGATAAAATAATTATTAGTTTTGCTATTGGCGTACATAAGAAATCTAGAAAAGCAGTAAAAATTTCATCTGTTATCATTTCAATACCTCACTTAAAATACTAAGAATTTGCATTACAAGTACAGCTGCCCATAAAAATAAACCTACTTTATCCCTAGCTTTTAAGCTACTCCATATCAAGTTAAATAATAAAATGATTATTAAGATTTTATCCATAATATTCATAATGGCTCTCCTTTCTACAAAACAGCTTCTGCATAGCCATTATCTATCAAAAAATAAATAGCTAATCGATAACCATAAGGCAATGTTCCTATTCTTTGATTTTTATATTTTTCATAGTAACTTTTTCTGGAGAGTTGCGCTTCATGAGGAAACATTAAGCCTACTTCATCCAACATCTTTAAAGCCGATTCTTCATCAATAAGTTGAAAATACAAAGAATCATGAACTTTATTATCATATTTTTCTTTATCAAACGTATAACTGCTTAAAGTTATCTTCAACAATCTTGCATGATTTGAAAGCCGCTTTTCCTGCATTTTGTGGAAGTGTTTCAAATTAGTTTCTATGGCTAACCTCCTTTGATAAGTTCGAGTTGTTCCAGTATTTTTTCATTTCTTTCTGTTATTTCCGCAGATTCTATGATTTCTTGTAAACGACTATCTCCCATCATTTCATCATATTTACTCAATAATAAATATGTTGAAGCAGGTCCACCATTTTCAAACCAATGAAACATACTATTGACATCTGGTTCTTCAGGCTGCACAGTAAAGTGATAAGCATTCATTGTTCCCATCAACTTATACCAGTCCATATCCAAATTGCCTTCTTTATCATAAAAGGTCAAGTTATCATTAATCAACTTAACCCCTTCTTCCGCAAAATTAAAATTTTCATTGACGAATCGTTCCACAAAAGCATTAGAAATTTCTTTACGCATGACTATTTCATAACGATTTTTTAAACCGTAGAGATCTCGAACAGATTCGACTGAAATTTTTTCTTGTTCTGCACGTTCATAATCTTTTTCGTAGAAACGAAAAAATAAGTGTGTACGTTTTGAACCAAAATAAAGAGATAAGCCATCATTGACTAATCCCTCTGCAGTTCTTCTTCCTCCCAAAATAGCCGCATAACTTTTTTTACGACCGTTCCACCGTCCATCACGTGCGGCACTCAATAAGCTAAACAAATCGAAGTTTCCTTCTTTTTCGTTATACTGTTCATCAAGTGCCAAGTCAAAACGTGTTACTTTTACAAAATTTTCATTATCAGGCGCTTTTCTTAACCCATAATCAATAGCATTTGAAAAGAAGTCATACCATGTTTTCTTATTTTGGTGATATTCAAATTCGTATTCTAATTCACGGCACGCTTGACCACTCATTTCAATCAAGACACCTGCTTTAGGGTCTTTATCATGATAGTAAACATTGATATGCCCATAATTAAGAAAGAAGGGATAATTGTAACGTTTCATATCATTCAAGTGAAAGTTTTCGATTTTTAAACCCAAAACTTCTTTTATCACTTCATTGACATTTAAAGTTTGGAATCGAATATTCACATAGTCAATCGTTGCAATAATTTTGTAGTGACTATCAAATCTTTTAAAGAAAGCCATTTTTATCTTTTCCTTTAATTCAGGAGTAAGAGGTTTAATCCCTTTCTCGATTTTTCTATAATAACTTAGAGAAATACCAAGAACATCAGACATAAATTGTTGTGTAACATGAGCGCCTTTCCTTACAGATTTTACATCAATTTTTGTCGACCTCCTTCTAATTAAATTTATTTAACCACTATCTAATTGCAATCAACCACCACTCACCATTCACACGGTTACGAGGATATGTATCTACAAGAACAACTTCACGATTATGCCATATCCAAGTTTCAGAGATAATATCATCTTTGAGGTTTTTAAACCCAAACCAATAATCATCTTTTAAACAAAGGTCAAAGGTACTGAATAATAATTTACCTTCTTTAAAAGTTGAGGGTTTAATTTCAATATCAGATTCAAAACAATAAATCTTTACATCAAGATTTTCATTTCTTGAAGTAAGTATGTTGAGAAAATCAATAAGTCTAATTGTATTTTTGACAGGTTTACCCAAGAGGTAGTCCGTTGATACTTCAAAATAACTTGCAAGTGATAAAATCCATTTTGAAGTGGGATTTTTTGCTTTATCCTTATAATTGTAAAGACTATTACGAGCTAATCCCACATCCTTTTCAATTTGAGCAAAAGATACATTTTTTTCTTTTGCTAATAGTTTCAATCTCTCATAGAAACTCATAAATGAATCCTTTCCATATTTTATAGAGGTGACACCTGCTGAACTCGCTTGTTTACTGGGATTGTTAAGGTAGTGTCACTTCTTACCCCCCTCATTAGCACTCTGGGGGTTTATCGAGTGGCGGCTTACGCCACCACTCCGTGCATTCGCACGCTCACTCCTTACGCTTCGCACGGAGCTATGCTTACGCTACTGCACGCATTAAATCCAAATAGAGAAGAACACTCCTCAATAAGTGGAAACTGCTGTCACGCACTACCGTTTGTGAGGGCAGTACGACCGTGGAAAATTGCTTGCCTTTGGCAAGTCGTCCTTCGGACAGACGGACAAGTCCTATAATTTACGCACCGCCGACTGCAGGTTTTATCAATTTTTTTGAATGAATCTAAGCCGCAGGCTTATTAAAATTCTCAAAATCTTTTTTGTACTCCGCTTCATCCGCCAAGATTTCATCAATAGCCGCATTCAAGGTCAATTCTCCTGCTTCTTTGGCAGAAAAAACAGCCTGAATGGCATAATAATCATCTTCAGTATAAGGTGCTTCTTCTCGAATAGAAAATCCACCTGCAGCTAAACGCTCAATCACTGTTTTTACAGTTTTATTTGGCTGTTCCAATTTGCGACTTAAAGAGGTGATGGTATAAGTTTTTTCTTCTAATTGTCCTGATTCAGCACGTTCTTGCTCAATATCTGAGATAGGAGGTGCTTCTAACTGAACAGGTTGAACTTCTTCCAACACAGGAAGTTTTGCAAGTTCTGAGATAAAATCATAACCTTCCGCAATAGGCACAAGTGGACTATAAAATTCACGTGCCAATTCACCATTATTTGAAACATAGCCACGACCAATTTTCCCTTTAATATATTTAAAGGTTTTCTTTTCGTTTTCATCCCCAAAAATCATACGATAACCTGAAGCCGTTAAACGACCAACCGCCAAACGTTTCATGAAGTTATCACGTAGCGCTGTTTTAAGATATTCCCCATCAGGGCGTTGCATAGCCAAGATAAGAAATACACCTGAAGCACGACCTTTTAAAACAATTTGAGTGACCCATTGAATCACTTCATCATATTCTTGATAAGATAAACTTGCAATGAAGGCTGCCCATTCATCAAAAAGAATAAAGTCAGGAGGCAATCCATAATCTGAATAGCGTTTGCCTGGCTTATATTCTGGATGACTGGTCATGGTATCATAGCGCTGATCCATAAATTCAACTGCTTGCCTTAAGCAATTCATCATACTTTCTTTATCGATGAAAACACGGTCTTTAAAAACTGGAACATCCATTAAACCAACAAAATCTGAACGCTTAGGGTCACAGATACTCACTCTACCTACACGAGCCAAGGCTGAGAGTAAGGACATTAAAAGGACTGTCTTACCTCCCCCTGTACCGCCTGCAATCAGTAAATGTGGGTCTGATTCATAATTCCAGTACACCCCATTCATGAGTTTCAAACCTAATTTCTTATCGATAACAACATCATCAACACCAATTCTATTTCGTTCTCCATCAATCGCAAACACATATTCTACATAAGACCTTTTAGCCAAAATCCTATTTTCATCAATAAAATTTTGTTCTTGAAAGTCCGCAAAGAAGGTTGTTTCTAATTCTGCAGAAAGAGATAAGAATTTTTCTTGATGTGTACCTCCATCAATTGGAAAATAAGTATGTAATTCATAAGAATTGGGCTGTTTTACATAGATTCGAGCAAGTTTATGCCGTTCCCTTGTTCCTTTATCTGTTTTAACCGTCACTTTCTCAATAAGATTGTGTTGCACAAGATAATTCAATAAAAGCCTTTTATAATTTTTCATAGAAAAACTTCTAAAATGACCATACGTGAATACAAGCAATCCAAATCCCAAAGAAAAAGCAACAAAAAAAACGCCTGTCAAAACAAGAGCGAGCATTTTAGAATCCATTGCTTGAAAATCTTTATAAAAAGCTGCACTAGGACTACTCAAAATAAGCCCTACAATACCTACAAAACTTTGACGGTCATATTTATCAGACAGTCTTAAACGAGAACCCTTAGACACATTTTTTTGTCCCATAGGCTATTATTTTTGGTCTGCAGCTTTATTTTCTGATTTATTTTCAGGTTTTGGAGCAGCAGTTTGATTGGAGTGATTAACTTTGCTTGCTTTTTCAATACTATCGGCACGGAACTTCACACCATCATAGTAATTTGTACGGTTTTGACCAGCATAAGTTGTTACTTCTTTATCATTCCAGAAGAAAGCAGAACGATTGCCGAGCTTAACTTCATCTTCATAGTCAATACCATCAAATTTTGTGGATGCAGACATTTTAACTTCAATTTGTTCTTCCATAGCTTCAGAGTACAATTTCACATTGTAATAATCCACTTCTTCAGTAATACGGCTCTTGATTTCGCCTTCTTCTGCTTCATAATCTTCAAAAATCATTTGCGGCTCTGCAGACATAAAGAGCAATTTCCCAAGCGCTTTATCAAAATCCGCAATTTCTTCAGTCAATACATTTTGTTTTTCAAATACTGTACTTAATTTCAATGTCATATATATCCCCTTTTTAAACTAATTTTAATGATTCGGCATAGATTACATACTCATAAACAAACTTTCCTTTTTGAGTACGATTACGAACTTGTGCCAGTTTAACACCTGTCAATGCGACTTCTTGACGGCGTGTAGGTTTTGCGGCACTAGAGCCTTCGACACGAATCTCAAAGCCTTCTGGATGAAGTTTACTTGTGGCATGATATAAGGTATAACCTGATTCAACACCACGTTTTGGAACAATTTCGATTTTTTTATCAACAGTGATTTTTTCACCTAGGAAACTTTTTGCTTTAATTGGAATTTTAATCATTTTTTCTCCTTAAGATTAATATATTTTTACTAGTTAATGTCATAGCAGACAAAGTTAGGACATCATTTTTTCAGGTTAAATATGAATTTGAAAATTAATAATGGTAATAACACAATTGAGATAACCATAGCCATTAATATTATCACTAAAGGAACATTTTCTTCATCTTCATTTGGCACTTCATAATAATCATAAATCATATTTTCATAACCTCAATAAATATTTACTTAAGACATAAATTTTTTATATGTTGCTTTAACACGTGTTAAAGTCCGTTCTGCATTCAAAAAGCCCCAGTCATTACTGGAAGCTTTTATTTTTTGTAGCTGATCTATCGCTTTTTTATACGACAGTTGCAAGGCTGTTCTTTGGTCATAACGTAAACAACAGTCCATATGAAAATTATCATATATCAAATTGCAACGTCGCTCTATTTCTGTCAAATAGTTTCCTCTCTTATTCTAAATTATTCAACCAGTTCTCACTCTCATGAAAAATCCTTTGAATAACAACTTCATCTGAATAATCAATAAAAAAATACCAATATTTCCATTGGTATTTTTTACGTATTTTTTTATTGTGTTCAAGTAAAGGATAACCTGATGGATTTTTTGAAATACTATCCTTAGCATTTTCAAACTCTCTATCAAATTTTCTTAAAACTTGTCTTGACCTTGTTTGATAGTAAAGGAAGTCCCTTAAGCGTTCTAGGTCACGAGCTGCTTTAGTCGATAAACGTACGTTGTTCATCTTTAACCTTTAATCTTCCCAATGCTTCATCAGCATCTACTGTCCCTTCTCTGTACGCAGAAGATAAGCCCTCCATAAGTTTACCATCTAGGATAACTTGGTTACGGAGTTTTCGCAGTTCATCCTGCATATCATCATATTCTCTTTTAGAAATGGTAACCATTTCCTCACGTGATATATTCAGCATAGCCATAACTTATCTCCTTTACTTTTTCTACTTTGATTATACCATAGCTTTATAACTCTATAAACTGTCCTACTTTCTTTTAGATTTTATCTTTGCGTTATACTTTTGATTTTCATTGCTTATCGACTACCGCCCTCCGTCTGCCGTACTAGCAAATAGTTCAAGGTTTGAAAAACAAAAAAAGCTCTTTCCACGACCAAGAAGAAAGAGAGCAGTGAAGCCTTTAAGCATTCACTATTGACCGTACAGGAATCGAACCTATATTTTCTTTGGTACTCTGATGAAAACCAAAGGTGTTTTACATTAAACTAACAGTCATTATAAAATCAGCTGTAAAAGCCGATTTTTTAAAATTTATAACATATACTATTAAAATATCTTCATCATACATTACTGCCAATAAAACAAACATTACTCTAGGAGCAACTCATTGACTTAAGTTTCTCTTTATAAATAAAAAGAACAAACACAATCTATTTAGTTGTTCATTGACTTAAGTTTTTACTGTTTTTCAGAACAAGCCCTATCTATTATTTCAGAAGGTCAGATATTCTTTCTTTTCTTTAGATATTTTTGATTGAATTGAGAAAGCGTGGAAGATACCCTGAAACTCAATATCCAGATAATGTAATATATCATTCAACATTATCACTATTTCTTTAAATATTTTTGTTTTAGCTGAGAAAGCGTGGATATTATACCCTGAAACTCAGCAGTCTTATTAGTTTTTTTGTTTGAGCAACTTGTTAATCCCTTGTCACCAAGAGCAAGAAAGGCACGGACTTTTAGGATAACAAACACAATGAAAGTTGGTTTGGTTTCCGATTCACACGAGTTCTTCTGCTATTGCATAATGCTAGCATGAATCCTATATCCCAAAGGGCAGTTTCCTGCCACCTTTATACTCCTTCAGATTTTCTAGGCTCTCCTATCTCTCTGAAGTTGCTCCGCTCAGTCGTATCTTTCATTCACCTGCAGATTGTACACATTATCTCACTTTACTGTTGCGTACCCACCATCAGTCAATTAATCACACTTGAAGCAAATACTTCTTCATGCTATAATAGTAGTGTTCATGTACTATTAGTAGCACAATTAGGTTTAACTTTTTTGTTTTACTTAATTGAGTTATTTATAATGTTGCAAATGCTCCATTTATTGGGGCTATTTGCTTATTTTTATTTCAATAATTAACCGCTGCGATTAACTATATTTATATTTTAACCGATACAGTTAAAAATGTCAACTGATAAGTTAACAAAATTGGAGATTTTTTATTATGTTCTACGAACGCCTAAAAAAACTAGCTTCTGAAAAAAACAAATCATTTAATCAAATCGAAAATGATTTAAATTACGGAAAAAACACACTCTACCGATACAAAGTACAAAATCCTACTCAAGAGCGACTCTTAGAATTAGCAAAATACTTTGATGTAAGCACCGACTACCTTCTTGGACGTGAAGAAAATAAAACCGAGAATGATTTAACTGAAGAAGAAAGTGAACTTCTTGCTGCTTTTCGTATGGAAAGTGAAGACATGACAAAAGAAGAGCAAGCTAAGTTTAATGAATCTGTCAAAAATATGATGAAAATTGCAAGAGAATTATTTGATGATGATTCTAACTGGAAAAAATAGAAAGCATTTTTCATATGGCAAATATTGAGTACAGAAAAGTTAGTGCTTTATCATACAAAGAATATATGAATACAGCTTCAACATTATTAGATGATATTGCAAAATATTCAAAGAAAAAGAAGAAACATATTATTTACTCTGATATTATTTCTTTTTTTGAAGATAAATATGATATTCTTTTTACTTTCTTTGAAGTAAAGAAGAGCAACAAAATTGTTGCCTCAGACGATTTAATTAAACACAAAAATTTAGTTAAAAATGAAAAATTTAAATTTCTTGATGATGATTTAGCAAGTAAAGTGTCCGGTGTAACTATACCAAATAAGCATAACAATAAAATTATTATTATGCTTAATCAAATTATGCCTAAGCAACGAATAATTTTTACAATCTTACATGAGTTAGTTCACTTACACTTCCATAATACCCAACAAAAGAACCACTTGATTTTTGCTTCAAAATTTTCAGGAGTATATCCGTCAGAAATGATACCTTTTGAAGATGAAGCCAATGTTATCGCTTCATTACTCTTTTGTTCGACAGAACAACTAGAAGCGTTCCTCCTTCAAAAATCAACTTTCAATTATATCTGTGCACAAATCTGTATGAGCAAATCAGCTCTCCATAATCGATTACTTAATTATTTTCAATATATCCTGAACATGAATTATCAGCAAGCACTGGATTATGTATTAAGGTTCAGAGAAGGTGAAACAAAAGCTTCTTATGAAATAAAAACAATTATTTCAAAGAAAAAACTAAATAATATTACAAATAAAGTGTTTATAAAAATGAGTAATGGCATGATAATGACAAAAAACGAATGCCAACTTAATTTACGAAAAAAGAACATACAAGAACTTATTTTAGAACTAGAATATGCACATTCTACTAATAATCATATACTCGAAACATTAGTAATGACTGAATACTATAAAAATCATTCAAAAAAACTGCTGGTTTAAACCAACAGTTTTTTACTTTTTATGAGCATGTTTAAAAGTTTCAGAGCCTTCTTTTACATAATCTTGCCCATAAAAACTAAAAATATCTCCTTTTACCGTATATGGTGTGCTGGCTTCACCAGCATATGACATAGTTTGCTTCTTTAGATCTAAATCCCAAGAAGAGTCTCCTTGTCCTTCTGTGTCTGATGTATATGTTAATTTTTCTCCCTTAATAACAATTTTAGGTGTATCAAAATATTTAATATCTTCTTTATCATAATCCGAATAAGAATAATATGTACCATCCAAATTGTTTGAATTCATTTGTTTAATCCCAAAGAATATAGCAATAACTACTACAATACTAATCCCCAAAATTAAATACCATTTTTTATTTTTCAATAAACTTTCTCCTTTTAAAAGTCTTATTTTACAGTAAAATCAACATCTGTAATATCAATTGCCTCTTCAATATCCACTGGAAAACGGTCTTCTATTTCTTTATTCAAATCTAATTGATAATAAACATAACTTACACTTTCTGATGTGGTTTCTAGAATAAGCTGATATCTTTCTTCAATAAATTCTTTATAAAGCATATTATAAAAAAGCTTATTCTCAATAGTCTCTAAAGAAATATTAAAAAATGATTTTGTTTCTATGGTAGGATAAAAAAAGGTTAAAGCATCTGTTCCTTCAATAGTTGGAAGTAAATCCTTAACATTCGATTTTTCTTTATCAAAATTAAGATAAATCTCTGACGAAGGTAGAAATTTTACTGCTCTCTTATTAATCAAACTTTCAAATAAAAACTTAGTCAGTTTAAATTCTTCTTTGGATACATTTTTGGGAAATTCAAATTTTTTATTCAAAACAACTTGTAATGATTTTAGCGCTTGATAAAATCTATCATTTCTATTAAAGACAGTTATTTTTTCTTTTTCCATTGGCAGGACTTCAGAAAATATTTTTAGCCTTCCTTCATAAAATGATTTAATTATTTCTCGTTTTTCAAAATAATCATCTATTGTTTTCAATATTTCAAAATTTAAAGCCACAGTAAAATTCATTCGATTTGTTTTTTCATTTATTATCAGTAAAATTTTTAAAATACTAGCTTCTTCAGACTCAATCTTAATTTCATCAAAGCTTGCTAAAGGAACACGTTTTACGGGTATTAACTCTTTTTTATCACCATAAAATATTGTTATAGGGTTTAATTTAGGGAAATCATAGGGGAAAATTTTATAATCACCTATTTCTCCAGTTAAACTAATGTGAGTGGGAACTTGTCCGTCACTTCCATTTTGCAAATTTTTATCAACATCTATCGCTTTTTGAGTACGAAAACTTGCTTCCAACAATTCATCAATATCTTTTACAGGAAGTCCTTCAAAAACATTAGGAAATTTCATTCTTAAAATAAAACTAAAATCAGATGGGTCATTTTTCTTTCTCAAAATAAATTCACTGGAACTTCCTGGAGGATTCTCATATGTATATCCAGTTGGTGCCTTGCTCTTGATTAATTTTTTTAATGCTTTTGGAGTTTCCTTATCCTTGGTTTTTTTAGAAAATACTGAATCAAATTTACTCTTTTTACTCACTACCAATCCTCCTTCAAATCATCATAAACCATAATTTTTGAAATCAAAATATCTTTCTCACGCTTTAATAGACGTTTTCCACTTGTTTTAGACCTTATAAAGCGGATCAATCTATCACGATTTAACTCATTATCTACAAAAATATACTTAATGTCGCTCTCCTTAAAATGTAATAATCCTTCTTTAGTTTTTTCAATACTTTCTGTAAAATAATTTTTATTAATTTCTAATAGAATATCATCTCGATCAACTAACATCAAAGGTGCTTCACCAATTTCTATTTTTGGAAGATAACGCCATTCATGTTCATCATGAAAATTTTTCTTTATTTCTCCATAATTTTCTTTACCATCTATTTTCTTTTTCATAGGTCCTGAAAAAGGTTTTATTAATCTAATCTGCTCAAACAAGTGTTCTGCCATAGAAAAATAAATTTTATCTCCCAGATTTGGCTTTTCACTTAGAAGTGTATTTATTGCTTTCGTAAGTTCCTTAGTATATACAGAGTTGGAGTTTAAATATTGAATAGGCTGAATCCCTTTGTCAATTCCAAACTTTTTATGTAAAGCAATTCCAAATTTTCCATAGCCACCACCATCAATCCCTTCAGCATGCATTGAAATTTGATGAAGAGGTATATCACAAAAGCAAGTCATGGGAATAAACCATTCTTTTAATGCCGTACCATTATATATTAATTGTAAATACTCTACATTTTCTGAATAATACCGTGGAGAAAAAGCCATTTTATTAATAGCACGTTCTAAATAATCATACTCCTTCATAAAATTAAAAAGAGCATTCGCGCTTAATTTAGATGGGAAATACTCTTCATCACTTACTTTAACCTCTTCATCTATTTTAATATAATTTTTTTCCTTCAAGTCAATTATGCCTCAGTAACTTTCACCATATTTTTGATATTTTAAAAATATATTCTTTATTCATCTCTATCAAAGTTATTATACTGTATTTCTATAATGATTTCCACTTACTCCTAATTCTTAATATATTAGAACAAAAAAATATACAAAGTAAAAAATTGCTGAAAATCAAAAAACAGCAATCCTTTATTTTATAAATTTTATCTACACACACTTCGTTGTTTGGTTAATTTTTTGGTTAGTTTCTAACCAACTTCTGAAAAAAGCCATAGTGAATGGGCTATATACTTATTTTATGGTAAAGCTTTATATCATTTCTTTTTCAACATCTTATTTAAGTGCTCTTTTGCAATAATATTATTACTTACTAAGTATTCTAGTACTGTACGATTAATTTTTGTATCTTCAAATTTTCTCCGAAGATATGCTTTTTCTTGATTTGTCACCTTTAGTAAACCTTTATCAAAATCAAGTTCTTCTAAAAGATGTTTGAATACATCAAAATTAAATTCATTTATCCGAGCTATAAATAATTTTTGTTTTTCTGAATTACTAACTTCTTTTGATTCAAAAATAGTCTGCCAGTTTTTAATTATTATATCTTCATTCTCAATCAGTAACTGTAATATCTCTTTTTCATTGTTTTTTATAAAAGAAATATCCTTCTCATCTAAAAATATTATCATCTCTTTTGATAGGTCAAGCATATCAAGGTCTACTAATATTTTTAATTTTTCTCCATCTATCTCCTCAACTATGTGATCTTTTGTATAACTTCCAAAATCATATTCTTTAAAGAACTGTTCATATTTTTCATTACTTATTTCATTCACATTAACTAGTTCATCATAAAACTTTTCTTTAACCTTAGAATTTATTGTTATAACATTTTCATTAATAAATTTAATTAAATTTTTGTTTATTTTATTTGAACTAAATTCAAAATAACGTTGAATATTTTCTATTGAAGAATTTATTTTATTATTTTGTATAAGGAAATCAAAATAATCACTATTGATATTTTTTAGGTTAATGTTCCTTGTTGTGTTAGTAATAAAATATTTTTTAAATTTTTCACTTATCTCTGAATCATTTATTACTTCAACAATTTCATGTTCATTAGTTAGTCTATCTTTCCAAATTTTTAAAAGAATAAGATCATAATTCTTTTCATCCTCTAGGTATAGATTATTTTCTATTAACTTGTTATCAATATTATCTAATTTTGTAATATCAATTTTTAACTTGAGTCTAATTAGATGTTGAAAGATATTTGAATATTTATTGTAATACTGCTCAATAAAACCTATTTCAAATTTTTGCGATGTATTTAGTATATCATTAACATGTTTAATATCTTTTTGTTCAATAATATGATTTAGTAACGTGTTATTTAAAATAGCAGACTTTTTATAATCTATATCATTTAAAACTTTTAATATTTTATTAAAGTCTTTCAATTCAATATCAAACTTTAACGGCTTCCCACCATCAAAAATATTTTTTAAGAAAATATTGTCATTTTTCTCTGCATAACTATAATTAATATAATTTTCGTAGTTTTCATCAATATAACCTTGCCTGATTAATCGATAAACTAATTTCTGATTCTCAGAGATATTTTCTTCCTCTGATATTATATCCTTAAGTTTTCCTTCTAATTTTTTTTCAAGTATAGAGATATTTTCTTTTATATTTTTTTCCTTTACAGTTTCTATATTTAAAGCCAAGTCTAATTCTTGACGAAAATATGTATCCTGCTTTAGTGTTTCATAGTTAGAAGAAACATTTCCTTTATTATTATGGTTATAGTAAAAAGTTCTATCAGGATAAGCAATGAAATTTTTAATATCATCAAAGTTATATCTATAGTTACTTTGGTTATTCATCATCCAAAGAGTGAAAACCTCTTCCTCAGTTTTGCTATTCTTAAATTTTCGATCATTCTCTATTTCAGATAATTCTTTCCTTAATTCGAGTATCTTATCTCTTATATCATTTTTATAATTTTCGATTGAGTTAATAACATTATATAATTCTCCCTCTCTAAATTTTAGTTTTTCAAAATCCAGATTAAATATATTTTTATAAACGATTAAAGCTAAGAGTTTATCATCAGTTTCATTAGAGTTGTCATCGTCCAATTCCTTTTTATAAACTACAAATTCATTATGAATATTTAACAGCAAACGCATATCATCAATATAAAAGCTTAATATAAATAGCAAGTCATCATCAATAGTATGATATTCTGTAAACAAAGACTTTAATTTTTCATACGAATTAGTTGCATTAAGATAAGGTACTACAGGGATTATTAAATCAAAAAATTTTGTTCGCTCTTTTTTATCGCTAAATAAGTCATCTTTGACTGCATAAATGAAAGTAAATTTTTTCTTTTTAGAATTCTTGAATTTATCATTCACTTTTATATTTAATTCTCTAAGTTTCTCAAAGATTTTTATCTGTTCGAATCTATCTAAATCTTCAATGATTAGTATATTTTTTCCTGACTTTTCTAAAAGATAAACAATTTCATCAGCATATTGTTCAAATAATTCATCATTTTCCTGATTAATTTCTGCTTCAATATTTTTCAACTTTAAGCTTATTTTTTTTATCGGTATATATTTTAAAAACAACCATATATTCCAAATCACTAAAGTTAGTAACAATGCATAAATAATATATTGTCCAGTATTCCCTAAAACATTTTTATCCAAAAACATTACCGAACATATTAATAATACTTCTGATATTATTAATAGTTTCTGAAAATTACTAATTTCTCTTTTTATTTTAAAATTAGTCAATGGTATCTTAGAGGTTGGGATTTGATATAAAATCTGGTTAATAATATTTTTTTCAATAGTGGCCAAATTTTCTTTATCAGTAATTTTTTTATCTTCTTTTTTTCTAAAATCTGCTAATGAAACTTGTATTTTTTTATCTTGATATTCACTTATTTCAAAATAATTTAGAAGTATAGAACTCTTACCACTTCCATAATTCCCTGAAAGTGCAATATTCTTTATTCTTTTATCTTTTAGTGCTTCATCAAAATATCTTTTATAATTATCACTGTTGTCTATATCTGCAGTTGGTGTAAGAGGTTGAAGTAGTGGTATTTCTGCTTCTTTTTTTTGATTCAATATAATAACTCCTAATAAAGTCCGTATTAAAAATAAAGTAAACTTAAAACTAACATTGATGCTAACATTTTTATTATATCATTTTGATAATATTAAAGTAGTATATCTTATAAATTTATATTTTGTCTACTAATAATAAATTATCAAATAGTAATTGGTAAAACCAACAAAACAAAAAGTCGTTAGAATTTCTAACGGCATTTTCTTTTATAAATTTTATTACACACAATTTTTAATGCTTGGTTAGTTTTTTGGTTAGTTTCAAATTTTCATTTTTCAAAACCTATATTTACTGTATTAAATAAAGCATTTAAGATAAAGCTTTATTTTACCATATTCAGATTTTTTATTCTTCATAATGAGATTCACGCTCCTTATTGTATCAAAGCACGTAACAAAAAAACACCCGAAGGTGCCTAGTTATTTCTTAGTTTTCGTCAGAAGCTACGAATGGCAAGAGAGCCATAACACGTGCGCGTTTGATAGCTGTAACCACTTTACGTTGGTTTTTAGCTGAAGTACCAGTTACGCGACGTGGCAAGATTTTACCACGTTCTGAGATAAAACGTTTTAAGAGTTCAGTGTCTTTATAATCAACAACTTCGATTTTGTTAGCTGCGATAAAGTCAACTTTTTTACGGCGTTTGAAGCCACCACGTTTTTGAAAAGCCATAGTGTGTTTCTCCTTATATTATTGTATGATGTTGTTGAGTAGAAAAGTCAATACGGATACCGCTTTTATACTCAACGAATAGGGCTCAGATAGACTGCCTTATACAGCTGCCTTACTTATTAGAATGGAAGATCATCATCTGAGATTTCCATTGGTGAGCCACCAAATGGATCTGCATCACGACCAAAATCAGGTGTTGAATTTCCTGCTGAGCTGTTAGAGCCAGCAAAAGGACGATTTTGTGATTGTTGTTGCTGTGGTGCAGAATATGAACCAGAGCCACCTTCACGTGCGGCACGACTTTCAAGCATTTGGAAGTTATCAGCCAATACTTCAGTCACGTAAACACGTTGACCTTCTTTGTTCTCATAATTTCGCACTTGAATACTACCTGTTACACCAATCAAGGCACCTTTTTTAGCCCAATTTGCCAAGTTTTCAGCAGATTGGCGCCAGATGACACAGTTAATGAAATCAGCTTCACGTTCGCCTTGCGCGTTTTTAAAACGACGGTTAACAGCAATCGTAAATGTAGCAACCGCAGTATTTTGCGGTGTGTATCGCAGTTCAGGGTCACGCACAACGCGTCCGACCAAAACAACATTATTAATCATGATGCTTCTCCTTTAAATTTGTCCAGCTAAACTAGAATTAAGCTTCTACTTTAGTGATCATGTGACGAAGAATGTCGCCGTTAATCTTAGCAAGACGGTCAAATTCGCTCAAAGCTTCTGAATCAGTAGCAGCTTCAAGAGTTACGATGTGGTAGATACCTTCGCGGAAGTCTTGAATTTCGTAAGCGAGTTTGCGTGTTTCCCAGTCTTTAGACTCAAGATTAGCAGCACCGTTGTCAGTCAAGATACTATCGAAACGTTCAACGAGGGCTTTCTTTGCTTCTTCTTCAATGTTTGGACGAATAATATAAAGAATTTCGTATTTTGTCATTGATTTTTCCTCCTTTTGGACTAATGACACAGGTTGGAGCCTGTGTAAGTTATGAGTTTTTACTCACAAGTATATATTCTATCAAATTTAGCTACATTTTGCAAGTTGATTTATCTTATTTATTCTATTATAAAATAAAAAATAATCCTCTGCCTCTGCAGAAGATTTCTCATCATTTTTTATTATTAAGCGACTACATCAAGCACATTAGCTGGAATGTAGCGATACTCACCTTCTTTCGATTGATAATAGCCAAGCTTTTTCACGATAAAATGCAACTTGCAACGGCTATCAAAGCGCTGGTATAAGTGGGAAATTTCCCCTTCCTGGCTACGGGTTACGCATACTATTTTTTCTCCCGCGTAAGTTGGAGATACATATTTTGGGGTAAACGTCATTGAAAACCACCTCCAGATATAATTGAGATGAAAACGCAATCATCTCTTCTTATATTATAACTCTTTTTAATCTCTAAAACAAATGTCTAGATTTTTAATGGCTAAACATTAAAAAATCTGTAATTTTAAACAACAGCATGTATAATTATTCAAATCTAGTAGGCTCGTCCTTGACATCCCTCTCAAATTAATCTAAAATATTCATAAATACTTAATAAACGATAGAGGTCGCAACCAATAATAAGCTAAGCAGAGCTAGAGCATGCTGAGAAGTTTAGCCCAGGAGCGGTTGCCGAAAGAGAAGTTATGCTCACCGACTTTTCTTGGTTTAGCGGGAAATACCTGTTAAACTGTCGTGGTCTAACTATGACCATGATGCGCTATTCGGATGAAAGATCTTTCTGACGTTTAGCAATCTCTAGGGATTGCTTTTTGTATTAATATTTATAAATTTAGGAGAGAAGTAATGGATAATACTTCAAATAATGAGGCCACGCCATCCACGCAAGTTAAACGTGGCCTTAAACATCGTCACTTAACAATGATTGCCTTAGGAGGAACTATTGGTACCGGGCTATTTGTTGCATCAGGCGCAACGATTTCTCAAGCTGGACCTTTAGGCGCGTTAGTTGCCTATGTCGCCATTGGGCTCATGGTTTTCTTCCTTATGACGTCTTTAGGTGAAATGGCTTCCTATCTTCCAGTATCAGGCTCTTTTGCTTCTTTCGCTGACCGTTATGTAGATAAAGCTTTCGGCTTCGCTATGGGATGGAACTATTGGTTTAACTCAGCAATTACTGTAGCGGTTGAGGCAGCTACAGTTGGTGTTATTATGCAGTTCTGGTTGCCCCATGTGCCCACATGGATATGGTCGACTATTGTGATTGCGCTCATCCTCTTGGTTAACCTCATTTCAGCTAAAGCTTATGGTGAAGCAGAATTTTGGATGGCGACAATTAAAGTCATCGCTGTTATCGCCTTTATCGTGATTGGTCTCGCAACAATTTTTGGAGTTATGAGTTATAAGCCAGATGTGGCACGCAATCTTTCTGCTGGAGGAAATCATGGTTTTGTCGGTGGTATTGGAGGTATGATTGCTGTCTTCATGATTGCAGGCTTCTCTTTCCAAGGTACAGAAATCGTTGGTATCGCAGCCGGCGAGTCAGAAAACCCTGAGAAAAATGTACCCTCAGCGATTAAACAAGTCTTTTGGCGGATTATTATTTTCTATTTCCTCTCAATATTCGTAATCGGTGCCTTGGTTTACTATAAAGACCCAAGTCTTCTCCGTGCAGCAACCCAAAGCGACATTACCGTTTCTCCATTTACCTTGGTATTTGAACGTGCTGGCTTAGCTGCTGCTGCATCCGTTATGAATGCTGTCATCTTAACCTCGGTTATTTCATCTGCCAATTCTTGGTTATATGCTGCTTCTCGCATGCTTTTTGGTATGGCAAAAGAGGGGCATGCACCGAAAATCTTCGCTAAAACAAATACAAGCAACGGGGTACCAATTTATGCAATTTTAGCGACTGTTGCCATCGGTCTTTTGGCCTTCTTAACAAGTATCTTCGGAACTGAGATTTATTTCTATTTGGTCGCTGCTTCCGGTTTATCTGGTTTCTTGGCTTGGATTGGAATTGCTATCTGTCATTTCCGCTTCCGCCGTGCTTTTATTAAACAAGGTCACAAACTTTCTGAGTTAGGCTACCATGCTAAATGGTTCCCTATTGGGCCAATCATCGCTCTTATTCTTTCAATCATTATCGTTATCGGGCAAATTACTACCGTAACGATGAATGCGCAAAGCATCATTACAACCTACCTTGCTTTACCTCTCTTCTTGATTTTATATTTCTCTTACAAAATCGTGAAGAAAACAAAACTTATTCCGCTTGAAGAAGTTGATTTAAGCCGTGATATTGATTAAAACGAATATAAAAACGCCATAAGGCGTTTTTTTAGTCGTTGATTATCTTCACTTTTTCACCAAAAAATTCTTTGGCCTTACTTACAAGAACTTCTTCTTCTTCTGGCTCAGATTCCGTATCTTTTGTAACATGCTGCTCCCCTTTTTTAAGGCTTAAGACATACTCTTGACGTACAGCCTGCCAATCTTGCTCTGCTAAAGCAATAATCTCAGGCGAAAATCCCAATATTGATGACATTAAATTGCCAAAAGTTAATTGTAGGTTTTCATTTTCCGTAACACGCTTTGCTAAATTACCATGAGGAAAAGTAACTACCACAAAATTGCTTGAGGCTGCCACGGGGGCAGTATTATTGATTAAGGCACGGTCTGAAGGTTTGGTAAAGCTGGAAACAATCTCAGGCCATGCACCAAAAACTGCTTGACGAGCTTCGTTGGTCGCTTCCTTTAAAGCTTTAAAAACCAAATCTTGATTTACAGTGTACTTTTCGGTGACTGTTTTCGTTTTCACTTGCTGCTTAATTTGAACTTCTTGACTGACAGTGGATACCACCGTTTGGCTGCCCGTTTCTGCCACTTTAGCTTTTAGCTCTGCAACTTCTGCTTTTAAAGCCTGAAGCTCATGGTTCAAACTTTCCGGAACTTCCTTATCTTCCGCAGAAGAATAAGCACCTGCATCTACAAGACGCATCGTCATCACATCAGCAGCAATTTTACTCTGTGTTGTTTCTTTAATAATTTTCAGAGACTCAATCGCAATATTGATCCATTGGTAAAGACGAGGTCGTGGGATTTCATTATTTTCCCGCAAAAGCAAATCACGGAAATAAGTTAAGAGATCTTCCGTAAAACGTAACATATTTTTACCTTCAAGAAAGATTTTCTCCAAAGCATCAAGTGCAGTTGGTCCATCTGAAGCGATCAATGCTGCAACATAAGAGACAAGCGCTTCATTGGCAATGGAGCCTGTCACTAAAAGAGCATCCTTCTCTGCAAGCTTGCCATCAGAAAAACTTAAGGCCTGATCCAATAAACTCAAGGCATCACGCATTCCTCCCTCGGCAGATTTTGCAATGACATCAAGTGCCGCATCTTCAAACTCAATCTTCTCATCAGCTAAAACTTCTGCTAAGTGCTGACGAATATCATTTGTTGTGATAGCTTTAAAAGCAAATCTTTGCACACGACTAATAATTGTTGCCGGAATTTTTTGAAGCTCAGTTGTTGCTAAAACAAAGACAACATTATCTGTAGGCTCTTCCAAGGTTTTCAGTAAAGCGTTGAATGCTCCCGTTGAAAGCATATGAACCTCATCGATAATATAAACCTTATAAGTTGCGCGACTGGCTGCATAGGTTGATTTATCTCGAATCTCACGGATTTCGTCAACCCCATTATTCGAAGCAGCATCAAGTTCAATCACATCTTCAAGGCTGCCTTGGGTAATAGCTTGACAAATATCACAAGTGTTACAAGGCTCTCCCTCTTTCTGATTAGGACAGTTAATTGCTTTGGCAAAAATTTTTGCCGCGGAAGTTTTTCCTGTCCCACGTGGACCACTAAAAAGATAAGCGTGGGAAATCTGCCCATTAACGATAGCATTCTTTAAGGTTGTGGCCACCACTTCTTGGCCAACCATCTCATCAAATCTTTGACTACGGTATTTTCTATATAAAGCTTGGTAAGCCATTTTTCATTCCTTCTAATAAAGGTCTGGCTCTGCGCCAAGACCGAGCTCTTCATTGATTCGGAAAAGAACATCACGCGCCAGTATAGACTGATCAATATCGGCAGCGTTATAATTTTTCATTGCCTTGTAAATAGCCCAAACGCGAGCGCGGATGACTGTTGCCTTATCGGCTTCAGCGGCGGAGAAAAATATCTTTCTTTGTTTCTCATCAAATATTTCCCATGCAATAGTCAAATCACAGGCTGGATCGCCAACTATGGAAGCTGTTGTTTCAGCCACTCCCGAAAATTTGTCGGCCATCTTCCACACGGTATCTAAGTTCAAATCCCCATGTAACACGACCGCGGGCTTAGTCCATGGATTTTTAGAAGCTTTATCCCAATACAAGCGCAGACCTTCTACAGGTGCAATTCTTTTCATTTGATCCAACAGTGTCAAAAATTCAGCTTCGATGACCGGCAACATTAAGGCTGGGCTTTCGGCTCCCGTTGCTTCTAATTGGTGCAACTGATACACAAAGTTACCCAAATCTTGAGCAAATGCTTTAGGTTGAGCCAAAGCATTAAAACCTACAGGCTTCACCTCACTGGTACCAAATTTATCTGCTATAAAGTTATTTACTGTTTCCTTCATTGTTTACCTCGCTCAAAAAAATTTCCAATCAGTCATATCTGACAAAATGTGGCAAAATTCTTCAAGATATTTTTGATCGACATCATCATAAAAGGAAGTTTCTGAAGCATCCAAATCTAAAACTCCTTTTAATTCGCCATCTTTAATAATCGGTACTACAATTTCTGACAGTGCTCGGCTGTCACAAGAAATATAGTTTTTATGTTCTTTAACATTGTCAACAATCAATGTTTGGCGTTTTTCTGCGGCTTCACCACATACTCCAGCGCCTAACTTTATTTCGACACAAGAAACCCCACCTTGAAAAGGACCTAAAATAAGTTGTTCGCCGTTGTACAAATAAAACCCTGCAAAGACTTGATTAGGCAAGAAGTCATTAAGAAGAGCTGATGCGTTGGAGAGATTTGACAATGTATAGTTTTGTGTTGAAAGTAAACCTTTCAATTGTAGGTTAAGGAGTTCATATCCTTCAATTTTTTCGCTTTTATTCATCTTATAATTATAAACTTAACCCACAATAGAGTCAATACTTGCGGTTAAATTATCTCTTATTTTCTTTTTGAAATATCTTTGGCTTTCATTTTCTCTAACTCTTTATTTATCTTGCTTTTTCTTGACTCTTTTCCTCCTTCATACAGCATGATTAAGACAAAGAGTCCAACAAAGGGCATCACAATATCTTTAAAATTAAACCCGAGAGCACCTCTGTATAAGAAAACACCTACAGCGGCCAAGAAAGCAAGCGGAAGTATGGCACCCAAGTACTTATTTTCCCTATAACCCGCTAATGTCTGAAATGCGATAATGACTCCAATTATTGCTATATCCATTAAATGATTCATCTCAAATCTCCCTATGTTTTCTTATAATCTCTTTTGCACTGCTCAGACTCACTTTTTCATCAATAACCATTTGCATAATACTCACTTCAAAGGAATCCTTTTTAGTGTCATTCAGAGCAATTTTCTCAATTAAACGGTCTACACGCAACCGCACTGTAGGATAACTCACCCCATAATACCTGGCCAACTCTTTCAAAGAACCCGATGCAAAAATAAATTGTTTGATAAATTCTTGTTCTTCATCTTCCAGATTAAAAAACCAATCCATAATTTCTCCAACCTTAATATTATTTATTAAAGTTTAACATTATTAAAGTCGAAAGACAAACTTTTTCATTTTAATAAATGTAGATTGCTTTTTTTATTTAAAAATTGTCCTCCAGAAGCTTTTGTGTCATAATAAAAATATGACTTTAGAAAAAACCCGTAAAGAAATTGATGCACTAGACGATCAAATTATTGCGCTTTTAGAAAGACGCATGTCCTTGGTTGACGAGGTAATCACAGCTAAGGCAGAAGAAAATAAAAATGTCTACGATGCGGATCGAGAATACTTTATTCTCGAAAAGATAAAAAAAAAGACAGAGAAACTCCAATACGAGCCAGCTATCCACTCTATCTATAAAGAAATTATGAAACGTTCCCGAGAATATCAAGAAAAAAATCGCTTTAAATAGCGATTTTTCCTTTCATACTTGAACGTAATGCCATATATTCTAATTGTGGCAAGTCCAAGAGAACTACCTTGCTACTTTCGATTAAACCAGCCGAGAGTAGAGTATTCAAAAAGCCCTTAATTTCAGTTGTACCTAATTCAAGACATTCTACGAAAATGATATGTTGAGGAGCTTTCAGTTGATCAAGCAATACCTCAAAATCTTCTGGTTGAAGTGCAACTTCTGGGTCTTTGCGATTAACAACCGTCAAATCTTCATTCTCCGACAAGTATTTGGATGCAAAGTCCTCAAACAGGTCACCATCAGCAGCTGCTTCCTGCGGTCCAGATACTGCATAAGCTCCTCTCTCCAACATTGCAAGTTTTGCAACCTGTCCATAGTCTAATTTATCTATAATATTTTTTAAATTTTCTTTTATATCCATATGTATAGTTTAGTCTTTTTAGTATAAAAATTCAAAAAAAGCATCTTAAAGATGCTTATCTCTTTTAGTAAAGTTCCAAATAGTTATCGATTTCCCATTGACTTACAAATTGTGCATAGCTCGCCCATTCGATTTTTTTAGCTTCCACAAAGTTAACCAAAACATGCTCACCTAAGGCAGCTGTTACTACTTCATCTTCACGTAGTGCCTTCACAGCATTGTGTAAAGTCGACGGCAAGTCTGTAATACCATGTGCTTTACGTTCACTTTCGGTCATTACATAAATATTCGCTTCAACAGCTTCTGGTGCGGCGATTTTATTTTCAATCCCATCAAGACCAGAGGCAAGGAGAACAGCCATTGTCAAGTAAGGATTGGCTGATGGATCTACTGAACGAAGCTCGACACGTGTAGACATACCACGGGATGCTGGTACGCGAATTAGCGGTGAGCGGTTACGACCAGCCCAGGCAATGTAAACTGGTGCTTCATATCCGGGCACTAAACGTTTGTAGCTGTTAACTGTTGGGTTAGTGATGGCTGTATAGTTATAAGCGTGCTTGAGCAAACCGCCAATAAAGTAGTTTGCAGCTTCCGAAAGTCCCATATCACCTGCTTCATCATAGAAAGCATTTTGCCCATCTTCTGTGAAGAGCGACATGTTGCAGTGCATACCAGATCCATTAATACCAAACTTAGGTTTGGCCATAAAGGTTGCGTGTAAACCATGTTTACGTGCGATTGTTTTTACCACAAGTTTAAAGATTTGAATATTGTCACAAGCTTTCAATGCATCGGCATACTTGAAGTCAATCTCGTGTTGCCCAACAGCTACTTCATGGTGGCTTGCTTCTACTTCAAAACCAAGGTCAGTAAGGACATTTACGATTTCGCGACGTGTATTTCCTGCCAAGTCGGTCGGTGCGAGATCAAAATATCCACCTTTATCGTTTACTTCCAGTGTTGGTTCTTGATTTTCATCAAGCTTGAAGAGGAAAAATTCAGGTTCTGGACCAAGATTGAATTTTTTAAAGCCTAATTTTTCCATATTTTTAAGATTACGTTTCAATACGCCACGTGGATCTCCTGGGAAAGGTTGTCCTTCTGCTGTATAAACATCACAGATAACGCCAGCTACTTTTCCGTACTCATCTCCCCAAGGGAAGATAATCCATGTGTCCCAATCTGGATAGAGGTACATATCTGATTCATTGATGCGGACAAAGCCTTCAATTGAACTGCCATCAAACATCATCTTGTTGTCAAAAAGTTTGTCTAACTGTTCATCAGTTGCTGGAACTTCTACGTTTTTAAGTGTTCCTAAAATATCGGTAAACATTAGACGTAGAAACTTAATATTTTTTTCTTTGACATCACGACGGATGTTTGCTGCTGTGATTCCCATAATACGGCTCCTTTTAAGAATAAACGATGCTTCAATTTCTTTGATGTAAGTTTTTATTACATACGCGGCTGGTTAAAATGAGTTGATGTTGGATGTCCGAAGCGTCCTTGCTGTGCAAATTCACGTTCTAAAGCAAGATGTACTTCACTGATAGAGAGATTTTTCATAGCTTTTTTCTGTCTTTGAGCATAGATACGCTTAATATCAGCGATATTATTGCCTTCCGACAGTAAATCAGCAATATCAAAAACAATCTCAATATCATTAAGAGAGTACATCCGACGGTTACCTTCGTTACGCTCTGGAAAAAGTAAACCTTGTTCCTCATAATAGCGAATTTGTCTTGCACTCAATCCTGTTAGTTTCATAACAGTACCAATAGGTAGCACTGCTAGGGAGTGTCTCAATTCACGTTCTTTCACCCGTCATCTCCTCAACTTCAACTCTATGGCCATATTATAAACCTAGTTTTATCTCTTGTCAAAGGTTTATGTCACATCATATAACATCAATTGCCATTATTTTCTAAAATATTTAAACAACCCTCTTTTACCAAGCGATAAGTTTCCTCAAAATCTCCCGTATACCAAGGATCTGGGACTGATTTATTCAAAAGCATTTTTATTTTATATTTTTGATCTGCAGGAGCCATTTTCTCTAAATTTTCTTTGTTAGATTCATCCATTGCAATAATTTGATCAAAATATTGGAAATCTTCCCGTGAGATTTGTTGGCTCCCTTTGGCAGCATCAAATGGGATGCCATACGTAGTTAAAAGAGAACGTGTCCCTGGATGGATGGGATTCCCGTGTTCCCAGCTCGATGTGGCTCTACTTTCCACCTCGAAATTTTTCCCCTCTTTTTCAACTAAGTCCTTCATGACAAACTCAGCCATGGGACTTCGACAAATATTACCTAAGCAGACAAATACTATTTTTTCCATATCTTCATTATAGCACAGCTATGAGCATAAAAAATATCATATAATGGAAATTTACTTAAGTAAGACATATAAAAAATACTCCATACGGAGTATTTTTTATTTCTCTTGATAAGGATAGCCCAAATGTTCATAAGCTTTGGGTGTCGCTTTACGCCCTTGCTTAGTTCTCATGATAAACCCTTTTTGAATCAGATAAGGCTCATACATATCTTCAACAGTCTCTTGGTCTTCTGCTATATTAACCGCTAGCGTTCCTAAACCTACAGGACCTCCATTATACATTTCGATCATTGTGCGTAAGATTTTTTGGTCAATATAATCAAGTCCCGCATTATCCACATCTAAAATCTGAAGTGCTTTATCTGTGATTTCTTTATCTACGCGACCGTCACCCATAATTTGTGCAAAATCTCGAACGCGCTTCAGCAGGCGATTTGCGATACGTGGTGTGCCTCGGCTTCGCAATGCAATCTCAAGCGCTCCTTGATCCACAATCTCCACTTCAAATATATCCGCTGTCCGTTTGACAATTTCCTCCAAGTCACGTTCAGTGTAATATTCCATATGAGCTGAAATTCCAAAACGCGCACGCAGAGGATTGGAAAGCATCCCAGCTCGCGTTGTTGCCCCCACTAATGTAAAAGGCGGCAAATCCAAATGAACTGAGCGACTGCCATCGCCAGATCCGAGCATGATATCAATATAGAAGTCTTCCATGGCAGAGTAAAGAACTTCTTCTACTTGCATAGGCATACGGTGGATTTCATCAATAAAAAGGACATCTCCTGGCTCAAGTTCGTTTAAGATAGCGACCAAGTCACCTGGTTTTTCAATTGCTGGTCCCGATGTTTGTTTGATATTCACCCCCAGCTCATTCGAAATAACAAAGGCCATGGTTGTTTTACCTAATCCGGGAGGGCCAAAAAGAAGCACGTGATCCAGTACTTCTTCACGTAGTCTTGCTGCTTTGATAAATATTTCAAGTTGTTCTTTAACCTTGTCTTGACCGATGTATTGATTGAAAAATTGAGGCCTTAAAGACTTCTCAACCATCATTTCATCTTCAAGTGGTGTTGGTGATAAGTTTTCGTTCATTGTTTTTATTATAACAAAAATCCGTATTGTACGGATTTTATTTCATCATTAATTTAAGGGCGGCTTTGATATACTCTTCACTGGTCAATCCAGATTCAACTTCAAGTTTCTTCTGAATTTTCTTAAGCTCGGTTGCTTTATAGCCTAGGGCTTGCAAAGCTTCAATCGCTTCAATAAGAGCTAGATTTTCATTTTTAGCCGTAGTTTTGACTATTTCAGCTGAAGTCGTAGCATCAAACTTACCAGCTAAATCCAGAACCATCTGCATCGCTGTCTTTTTACCGACACCTGGAAATTTCGTCAAATACTTGATATCGCTGTTGTCGATCGCATGAACAAGACCCACATTATCATCTGCAGCGATGATTGCTAAGGCAGATTTTGGTCCAATGCCTGATACACTAATCAAACGTAAAAACAAAGCTTTCTCTGCATCATCCATAAAGCCATATAAACTATGTGCATCTTCCCGAATCACTTGGTGCACATATATTTTAATCTCTTGGTTCATCATATGCGACCAAGCATAAGGATTTGCTACATTGATGAGATAGCCAATACTTGCGACATCAACAACGATATATGTTGGTGTAATTTTAACTAACTTGCCTTGGAAGTATTCGTACATTAGTCCTCATCACCTTCTGTGTTAATAAAGTCTTGGATAATAAAACGTGGGCGTGCTTTAACTTCGAGGAAGATCTTACCAATATACTCACCAATAATCCCAAGAGCCAAGAGTTGAATTCCACCCAGACCAATAATAGCAACCATGATTGAGGCCCAACCAGTCGTTGGAAAGCCTCCGATGAAATGACGCGCTACAACATAAATTCCAGCTACAAAAGCAAGAAGGAACATAGTCAATCCAGTCCAGAAAATAAAGCGCATCGGTGTTGCTGAAGTTGAAGTAATACCATCAATCGCAAAACTCACCATCTTTTTGAGAGGGTACTTACTTTCCCCTGCAAAACGTTCCCCACGTTTATAGTAAACATTTGTTGATTTATATCCCACAAGAGGGACCATGCCACGTAAAAAGAGGTTTACTTCCTCATACTCAGCTAAACCATTTAAGGCGCGACTGCTCATCAGGCGAAAGTCTGCCGAATTGGGCACAGATTCACTGCCTAGTTTCTTCATCAAGCCATAAAAAGCCATAGCTGTACGGCGTTTAAATGCCGTATCTGTGTCACGATTATCACGTACGCCATAAACTACTTCGTAACCTTTTTCGTACTCTTCAAGCATCGCATCAATCGCATTGATATCGTCCTGTAAGTCCGCATCCATTGAAATAACGGCATCTGCTAAGTCTTTAACTTGCATCAAACCTGCCAAGAGCGCATTTTGATGCCCTCTGTTGCGTGAGAGATTGATACCACTAAACATCGGATTGGCCGCATGTTTTTCTTGAATTTTTTCCCAGGTACTGTCTCGCGAACCATCATTAACATAAACAACACGGCTTTTTTCATCAATCTTGCCAGCTTGCTTCAAAGCTGCATATTTCTCTTCAAGGCGGCGTGATGTTTCATCAAGTACCAATTCTTCGTTGTAACAAGGGACTACCATGTATAAAGTTGTCATTTTTCTTCTTTTCCTATTTTTAATTTATATTCTTCCAACTTGCGGCTTTGGAAAGATGTGTTTCTTGACGGCGTCGGAACATTTTTTCTAAGTCTCCGCCATTAAAATGGACAATTGTTGGACGTCCATGCGCACAAGAGTAAGGGTTCTCACAAGTAGCAAGTTCTTTGACTAATGCCCGCGCTGATTCAACATCAAGCGGATGGTTTGCCTTAATCGAACTCTTACATGCCACCATTGTTGCTAAATCATGTCGATATTTTTTGACTGAGAATTCTTTTGTCAAAAGGATTTCATCAATCATCTCATAAACTGTTTCTTCTAAGTCATTTTCTTGAAGCCAAGTGGGATGCTCACGTAGAATTAATTGATTTTCTCCATATTCTTCAAGGAACAATCCTGCTTCTTCCAAAATAGATTTTCGATCTAAAAACATCAAAAAATCATTCTTAGGTAGACTAAAAATGTAAGGGGCCAGTAAAATTTGTTGGTCCATGCTTACTTCACCAATTTTATCGCGCCAATATTCATATTTTATCCGCTCTTGGGCGGCATGTTGATCAATAATATAAAGTCCATCTTGCGCTTGGCAAAGCAGGTAAGTAGCATGCAGTTGTGCCAGATATTCCAAATCAGGAAAGGCCGTTTTTTCTTCTATTTTCTCTGGGCTTTCAGCCTGTTGTTTTTCTTCGATCACAGTTTCTTCGAAAATAGAAGGTGTGCGGGCTTCATCTGGAGGAACAACCTTCTCCTGAGGCATGCTGTACTCCTCATGTACCTGAGTCTTATTCACAAAGAAATCCTGACTTACCTTATCGTAATAAAGGTTTGTTGTTTTGCTCTCACTTGTAACTTCTGGTTGTTCCTCTACTTTCGCCCGCCGTGAATTAAGGTTTTCCAATGCATCAGGAATTAAAGTTTGCTCTACAAAAACACTTTGAATAGCTTCTGTAATCAAACGCATTAGTTCACGCTCTTTTGATAAGCGTACTTCTTGTTTCGTCGGGTGCACATTAACATCGGCTAATTGCGGATCAATCTCAATAGAAAGCACAACAATAGGAAAACGCCCCACCATCAAACGGTTACCGTATCCTTCAAGGATTGCACGGTTTAGCAAGAAATTTTTGATGAAGCGGCCATTTATCATCAAGGTAATGTAATTACGGTTAGCGCGTGTTAGCTCAGGCAAACTCACGTATCCCGAAATCGTAAAATCTAAATCTTCCGCTTCTACTTTTAACATTTTTTTGGCAGTTGAAAGGCCGTAAACACTGGCAATAACCTGACGTAGATCACCATTTCCCGCCGTTTTCATCAATTCTCTGCCTTCATTGATCAGTGTGAAAGAAATCTCGGGATGAGCCATACTTTGACGATTAATGACATCCGTAATGTGGCTAAGTTCTGCTTGCAAGGAACGAATATATTTTAAGCGTGCCGGCGTATTGTAGAAAAGATTTTGTACAGTAACCTTGGTCCCTTCTCTTTGGGCAATTGCTTCTAATGTGTCCACTTTTCCACCATGACTAATCAAGCGTGTGCCTGACTCTTCATCTGTCACACTTGTCTCAATAGAAAATTCACTGACTGAAGCAATTGAAGGCATCGCTTCTCCCCGAAATCCAAGAGTACGGATTTTAAACAAATCCGCTTTATTTTTGATTTTACTGGTTGCGTGCCGCTTCAAAGACTTAGCAACATCTTCTTTTTCAATCCCCGTTCCATTGTCAATCACTTCAATGAGTCGTAAACCACTCTCTTGAATTTTCACAATGATACGCGTTGCACCGGCATCAATTGAGTTTTCTACTAATTCTTTTACAACGCTAGCAGGCCGTTCTACCACTTCACCAGCTGCTATCTGATTAGCAAGTGATTCATCAAGTTCGATTATTTTTCCCACTTATTCAGACCTCCGCATCAAGCGACTGTTTCTCTTTTTCATAGTCAGTACTTATTATAGCATATTTTAAAGAGAGAAATTTGAAAGCTGAAGAGTTTCTTGACAACAAAGAGAACCTCTCCTGAAATACACCGGAGAGGTCTCTCATATTATCACTTCATTAATCTATTTTAATACTGAAGCTGATCCATGTTACTGAATATAGCTGCGCCAAGAATCATAAAGAAAAGCAAGAGAAGTACGATAACTACTGCACCAATGATAAAGGCAACTAATCCGGCACGATTCCAACCGTCCATAACCTTACGAAACTCTTCTTCATCACGGTAGCGATTGTCTGGATTTTGTAGAGCCCAACGTTCTCCATTAATACCGAAAACAATAGCCCAAACAATACCAAAAATCCAGCCAAGCCAAGGAATACATACAAGTAAACTGAGCAAACCGAGATAAGAGCGATTAGCTACACCAAAGAAGACGGGCATAGCCATTGCACCCCAGTTCCATTTTGGAGTTATTCCTGATTTGACACGGTTGTCTGCCAAAAATGGCTCATCTGCATAATCAAATGGAGAAACTTGAGGTGCTTCAGTTTCTTCTTTTTCAGGAAGAATCTCGTCTTTGGATGCTACATCGGGAGCTGCAACCTCTTCTTCAATTGTAGTTTCCACGATTTCCACAGGCTCCGAAACAGGCGAGACAGAGCGCTCTATTTCTGATACTATAAGTGTTTCTTCCTGTTTACCTTCAGGAGTTACGCCAACACCATCTTCTTCCATAGTTTCAACTTCGGGGACTTCAGGTGTTTCTACGATTTTATCTTTATCTTCCGCCATACACTCTCCTTTTAACACTTCTATATTTATTCACTTTATTCTAACAATTTTACTATTAAAAACCAAATCTTACAGCCTGTCTTTGAGATTCCATAAAAAGTTCAAAGCTTCGCGTGCTGTCATATTATCGACATTCGTTTCTTTTAGCATCTCAATCAACTCTTGATGGTTATCTTCAAAAGTGAAAAGGCTCAATTGCTCTTTTTCAACTTCGGGTGCCTTGCTCATCACAGGCTTATTCTCCAACTTTTGTAAAATAATATCGGCACGTTCAAGTAATTTTGTTGGCAATCCTGCAATTTTAGCCACATGAATACCATAGGATTTGTCTGCTGGTCCTTCCGTAATCTTATGCAGGAAAGTCACATCACCGCCTTTTTCTAAGGTGGCAACGTGAACATTTTCTAACTCCTTAAGATTATCTGCCAACTCCGTCAACTCATGATAATGCGTCGCAAAGAGTGTTTTAGCATGAATATTATCATGAATATACTCAATAATCGACTGCGCCAAAGCCATTCCGTCATAGGTTGCAGTGCCTCGTCCAAGTTCATCAAAAATAATTAAAGAATGCGGCGTAGCATGTTGTATAGCATGATTGGCTTCCATCATTTCTACCATAAAGGTCGACTCTCCTGAGATTAGATTATCACTTGCACCAATACGTGTAAAAATCGCATCAAATATTGGAAGTTCAGCAACCTCAGCTGGTACGAAAGAACCTAGCTGTGCCATAATAACAATCATCGCAAATTGACGCATGTAAGTTGATTTACCAGACATATTTGGCCCAGTGATGAGTTGAATTGCGGTTTGGTCCGGTAACTTAATGTCATTGGGGACATATTCTTGTGCCCCAAGAACGCTCTCAACCACAGGATGACGCCCTTTTATAATGTTAACCTTACGTTCTGGAGTAAAAATTGGACGGATATACTGATATTTTTCGGCAACAGTCGCTAAGCTTTGCAAACAGTCGATACTGGCAATTGCTTTTGCTAATTTCTGCAGGCGCGAGATATATTGTTCAGTTTCTGTACGTACTTGCGCAAAAAGATCATATTCTAAAATACTTGATTTTTCACGTGCCTCAAGCATAATTTCTTCGATTTCAGCCAACTCTTTTGAGCCAAAACGCTCTGAATTTTTCAGCGTGGCTTTACGATAAAAGTGGTCAGGAACACTACCAAGCTGACTCTGCGTAATATGGAAATAATAACCATCTTTGCGGTTAAAATCAATTCTTAATGTCGAGATTCCGGTGTCGGCTTTTTCTTTCGCTTCCAACTCTGCTATCCACGAGGTACCATTTGTTAAAGCTTCGCGATACTTGTCCAGTTGCTCATTATAACCTGACTTAATGACACCCCCTTCAGTTATGACACGTTGCGCCGATTCATCTATTGCCTGACGTATCAAGGAGATAAGCTCTGGAATTTCATCCAGTTGAGAGATCAAGGGTTCTAGGGCTGGATTGTTCATGGTCAGTAAAACATTTTTAATGCCTGGGACATTAGATAAGGAATTTTCTAACTGTAAATAATCCACGGGAAGAACTTTACCAAAGGACACACGGGAAGCCAAGCGCTCAAGGTCGTAAACTCCCTTTAGAGCCTCAATCAAATCTGCCCGTTCAAAGAAATTGTCCACGAAAAGTTGTACAATATCCGCACGTTTATTGATTGCGCTGGCAGAAATCAACGGACGATCTACCCAGTTACGGAGTAAACGTGTGCCCATAGCTGTTTTGGTTTCATCAAGCAACCAATAGAGTGTCCCATGTTTTTTTCCTTCGCGTTTATTTGCGGTTAACTCTAGAGAAGATTTCGTTGCAAAGTCCATTTGCAGAAAGTCTTTTATTTCATAGTGTTCCACTTCCTGTAAGTGACTTAAATCCCGTAACTGAGTGCGATTAACATAGGCCAAGAGCTTTGAAGCCACTTGATTTTCCAAAGGAGTAAGTGTGGAAGCAACGTCTTCATACTCGTATTGCTCTGAAACCATCACGTTCAACTGTTTTTCAAAGACTTTCCTGTCATCATCTGATAGCTCATAACCGACGACAATCTCACGTGCCTTTAGAGATGATATCTCACTGAGGGCTGCTGAAAAATCAGAGAACTGTGTTGCTTTAAATTCGCCTGTAGATAGATCCATATAAGCCAAGGAAAATGTTTCAGAAGCTTTATCCAAGGCCACCAAAAAGTTATTTTCCGTTGTTAAGCCCACATCAACAGCTGTTCCTGGTGTGATAACTTGAGTGACGGCACGTTTGACAATACCGACAGCTGTTTTAGGGTCTTCCATTTGCTCTGCCACGGCAACTTTATGGCCTAAATTCACAAGCTGCTCGATATATTGATCTGCTGAATGGTGAGGAACACCTGCCATCGGAATCGGATTTTCTGCATTCTTATTGCGCGAAGTCAGAGACAATTCTAAAATTTGGGCTGCATTCACCGCATCTTCATAAAAAAGCTCGTAAAAATCTCCCATACGAAAGAGCAAGAAAGCATCCGGATAATCAGCTTTGATATCAAGATATTGCTGCATTCCTGGTGAAATTTTTTCAGACATATAATTCTTCTTTCTTTTGAAAATTGTTTGCTTCTATTATAACATACAAAAAGCCAGCTTAAGCTTGTAGGTAAAAACAAAAAGGACACAAGATCCTTCTCCTAGCGACCTAATGTCCTAAAGCTTCATTAACTTTACTTTCAATTTCACCTGTTACATGATTCAAAAGAGCATCAACAGGCTGCATTTTTAAAAGATAATCCTCAACTAAGGGATCGTTTTTTAAAGACTTGTGTATCTTTTGTGCTGCATTAGATGTTTCTTTAAAGGCCTGTATTTTACCTATTTTTTGATAGAGAACGGCTTCCTTCTGCAGCTCCTTCATTTTACTTTGTTGCTCAAACAGCTCTCTTTCTTCCTGTAAGGTATTTTCTGCTTTTTGAAAAGCCTTAACATAATCCAAATCAAGAATATGTGCAATCAATTTTTCTTTACTTGCATTATAAGGCATCTTCAATCTCCAAGGCTAAGCTTTCTGCAGCCGCTTCATCCTTACAAATGAGCAGTAAAGTATCTGCACCAGCCAAAGTCCCTAAAATTTCTGGGCGTTGCTCATCATCAAAAGCATTCGCCAAAAGATCTGCCTCACCCAGATGCGTGTGTACAACTACATTAACACTGGCAACATCAACTTTCAGTACAAAGTTAGTCAGATATTGTTGCAGCAAAGATTGTGAAGGCGAGTTAAGCTCTGTCAAAAAAACATAAAAGCTCTTACCGTCTTCACGCTTTTTAATAATATGCAGCTCACGAATATCACGTGACAGACTCGCCTGCGTAATCTTTACCCCTCTAGATTCTAGGACACTTTGAAGCTCTTCCTGTGTCGCAATCTTATTTTCAGAGATAATTTGTTTAATTAAATTTAATCGTTCTTCTCTTTTCATAGTCTCATTATAGCATAAAAATACTCAACAAAATACAGGAATGAAGGTACATTTGTCATTATTTTAAATTATTATTTATACATATTTTACCTCTTAGGATAAAAATATATGCACCTATCCCCATAACACCAATGAATAAAGAGACCTCTTCCTTGCTTCAACCATTCCACTTTCTAATCAAAAGTGTATAAAAATACAAAATATATCTTTTATAATTTTTTCAGTCCGTAAATTCAACACATCACACAAAAAAACATCTCTAAAAAAGAATGCTCCTTATCCTATAATTTATTTGGCTCACTTCACTCATAAAGCTTAAAATTTAACACAATAAGCACTATACTTTTTTATTTCTATTATGGTATAATTATTCCATGAATGAAAAACTATTAGCAGCAAAATCTTTGTTCGCCGTACTCGATGGTGCGCTTGAACTCGAACAAATCGAAAATTTGCTTGAAAAACCAAAATCATCAGAAATGGGCGATATCGCATTTCCAGCTTTCAGTTTAGCCAAGACTTTGCGCAAAGCCCCACAAATCATCGCTGGTGAAATCGCTGAGAACATTGATGCTACTGGCTTTGATAAAGTAGTTGCTACTGGTCCTTACGTGAATTTCTTCCTTGACAAAAAAGCTGTTGCCACAGCAGTTATCAACGAAGTTATCACTGAAAAAGAAGACTATGGCGACCAAAATATCGGTCATGGTGCTAATGTTCCTATTGACATGTCGGCTCCAAATATTGCCAAGCCTTTTTCTATTGGTCATTTGCGCTCAACTGTTATCGGAGACTCGCTTTCAAAAATTTATGAAAAGATTGGTTACAATACAATCAAAATCAATCACTTGGGAGATTGGGGCAAACAGTTTGGTCTCTTGATCACTGCTTATAAAAAATACGGTGATGAAGCGACAATTACTGCCAATCCAATCGATGAGTTATTGAAGCTTTATGTACAAATCAATGCCGAAGCTAAAGAAGATCCCGCGGTAGACGAAGAAGGTCGCGCTTGGTTCCTTAAAATGGAACAAGGTGACGAGGAAGCCCTTCGCATCTGGAAATGGTTCTCTGATGTCAGCTTGATTGAATTTAACCGTATTTACGGTAAATTAGGCATTGAGTTTGATCACTTTACAGGTGAATCTTTCTACTCTGATAAGATGGATGCCGTTGTTGAAGACCTAGAATCTAAAGGCTTAATGCACGAATCTAAAGGTGCGATGGTTGTAGACCTCGAAAAATACAACCTCAACCCAGCCTTGATTAAAAAAACTGACGGTGCAACATTATACATTACACGTGACTTAGCAACAGCAATGTACCGTAAAGCAACTTTTGATTTTGTAAAATCACTTTATGTTGTTGGTGGCGAGCAACAAAACCACTTCAAACAATTAAAGGCAGTACTCAAGGAAGCCGGTTATGACTGGTCAGACAACATGACACACGTGTCCTTCGGTATGGTAACGCAAGGCGGGAAAAAATTCTCAACACGTAAAGGTCACGTTGTTAAGTTAGAAACAACACTTGACGAAGCGGTAGAACGTGCTTTGAAGCAAATCAACGATAAAAATCCTGACTTGCCAAACAAAGAGCGTGTTGCACAACAAGTTGGGGTGGGTGCCGTGAAGTTCTACGACTTAAAAACCGACCGTAACAATGGTTATGACTTCAACCTTGAAGAAATGGTTTCATTTGAAGGTGAGACTGGCCCTTACGTACAATATGCGTATGCACGTATCCGTTCAATCTTACGTAAAGCAAACTATGTACCGCAACCAGTCAATGTTGAAGAGACACCAGCTGAAGCTTGGGAAATTGTGAAGCTACTCCAAGACTTTGGTAACATTGTTAAACGTGCTGCCGATAAGTATGAACCTTCTATCATTGCGAAATACTCAATTTCCTTGGCACAAGCTTTTAACAAATATTATGCACATGTACGTATCCTTGAGGACAACGAAGGGCTTCAAGCACGTTTAGCACTTGCTAATGCAACTTCTCTTGTCTTAAAAGAAGCATTGCGTCTGCTTGGTGTGGAAGCACCAGAGGAAATGTAAGTTTTCAAATAAAAAAATAGACCACATGGTCTATTTTTTTATTTATTCGGTCTCACGCCTTCTGGCCACCAAAGTTTAATCAGCGCCTGAGTGCCATCATTTTCATATCCTTCTTCTGCTAAACGATCATAAAGTTTTTTCGCTCCTGCTGTGGCAGGAAGTTCAATTCCCATTTTTTCAGCCTCAGCTAAAGCAATTCCTAAATCTTTAATAAAATGTTTAACGAAGAAACCCGCACTAAAGTCCTCACATAAAATACGCGGTGCATAATTAGTCATTGACCAAGTAGCTGCCGAGCCTCCTCCTACTGTTTGAAGAACTTTTTCCACATCTAAACCAGCTTTATCTGCATAAACCATCAGCTCTGTCATTGCAGTCATCGTTCCTGCAATAGCAATTTGGTTGGCCATTTTGGTATGTTGACCCGCTCCTGCTGCTCCTTGACGTGTAATCGTTTTGCCGATAGCTTCAAAGTAAGGCAAGAGATGTTCATAGGCTTCTTCCTCACCACCTACCATAATTGTTAAGCTGGCATTCTTTGCCCCAATATCACCTCCCGATACCGGAGCATCTAAAGCCGAAGCTCCCGCTTCTTTTGCAGCATGATAAATCTCTTGAGCCAAAGCCGGCTCTGATGTCGTCATATCCACCAAAAACGTGCCGTGTACATCTGCCTTAAATACACCTTTTTCGCCGAAATAAATTTCGCGAACATCTTTGGGATAGCCTACAATAGAAAAAACAATATCCGTTACTTCTGCAATTTCTTGCGGTGTCGCGCAGTAAGTTGCTCCACGCGCTACTAAAGAATCAGTTTTTGCTTTTGTTCTATTATAAACATACAGTTCATTGCCTGCATCAAGTAGATGACCTGCCATTGCTGCGCCCATTACTCCTGTACCGATAAATCCGATTTTTGCCATGATTTCTCCTTTATTTGTTCAATCTTCTTTGCCTTGCTACTGTTCGACGTAAGGCTTTAATCTTTTGATTACGATAATCTTCTAATTTATAGCTTTTCAGCAATTTTTCAATCCCAACACGTGTTAAACCCACTTCCTCTCCTATACTTGCTAGAGCACGGAGGGGATTTTCATCTATACGCTCCTGTAGCTCTTCTTTTGTCAATCTTCTTGCCATATCTTCACCTCTTAAATAAAAAATCCCGCCTAAGCGAGATTGTAACTGGTTATGGGGGAGAGGGGATTTGAACCCCCACACCCTTACGAGCACATGCACCTGAAGCATGCGTGTCTGCCATTCCACCACTCCCCCAGCACTACCTATAATACCAGTTTCAATAGTGTTTTGCAAGAAATAGCTTACGCACCTGTATGCCCTAAAAGGATAGCTATAATCAATACAGCGAGTACCATCATCGTAATAATGACATACATTTTATCACCTTCTTTTGCAAAGGCAAAAATAGAAGCAACTACCCGAAGGACAGGTGTTAAAATCAAAAGAAACAGACCAGTCATAAGCCAAGCGAAGGCTTTAAAAGCGACAAGCCCCTCTGCAATTTCCGACAAGCCTCGAGGATAAGTCGTCCCTGGGTAACCAGAATGCCCCGTGAAAACAAACATAATTAAACCAATAATGATAATTGCCGAGCTAATAAATACACCCGCTCTTAAAATTTTTCCTATTCTGAGTTCAATTTCAAGTAATTTTTCTTTTTCTTCCGTCATAAACCAAGTCCTTTAAGTATCATTTGTAAAGCCATAAGACCAATTACAGGAATAAATATCAAGCGAATCGTCCGAGCAGGCAAATGTGGCATAATACGCGAACCAATAGCTGCGCCAGCTACAATTCCTATCGCTAAAGGTCCTGCTAAGGACGGATCAACATAGCCGTTAAAGAAGTAGACCGTCGCTGAAGCTGCTGCAGTTACCCCAATCATGAGATTTGAGGTTGCAGTTGACGGTTTTAATGGCATTTTCATCGTTGTATCCATAGCTAAAACCTTAAATGCCCCCGAACCTATTCCTAAAAGTCCTGAAGCTATTCCTGCACCAAACATAATCGATGCACCAGCTGGGACTTTTTCCACTTGATAAGCGACCTCTTTTCCTGTTTGCTTATCAAAGTAAGAAGAATTAAGCTTCATCTTTTCTGCCCATTTGTCTGAGGTAACATTTTGCAAGACTTTTTCACCTTGATGTAGCTTACGCCACATATTATAGGCTTGAAAAATCAATAAACAAGCAAAAAGTATATTTAATACCGCAGCATTAAACAGTCCGGCCAAAATCGCTCCTAGTAATCCACCAATTGTGGTAAAAATTTCTAAAAACATGGCGACCCGAACATTAACCAGATCATCTTTCAAATAAGAAATGGCAGCACCTGAACTCGTTGCAATAACAGCGACAATACTTGCACCGATTGCATATTTTATATCAACCCCAAAAAAAGAGGTAATAATCGGTGTGATGATAATTCCACCACCGAGACCTAAAATGCTTCCTACAATACCGGCAACAACGCCAAGTATGAGCATGCAAAGTGTAAAAGTTAATAAAGACATATTCCTATTCTATCACTTTCATTCGAAAGAATCTCAGTTGGAGGGCGCAAAGATATTTTTGTGATATAATTTTCTTAGTAGTAAATTTTTCTCATATAAGGAAATCATTATGAATCGTAAAGAGCTTGAAGAGAGACTTCAAAAAGAATTAAACTTACCTTTTTATCGTGCTAAAATTGCTGAGCGTGATTATACTGAAGCTGAGTATCAAGATATAAAGACCCAGTTAAATAAAGACTATCTGGATTATGTTGATACTTATATCGACTATGCTGAAAATGATGTTTGATAATCAATAGAAAGAAGAGACTTATGAGTAAACAAGTACTTTTTACCATGTTCGGGGCTACTGGTGACCTCGCAAAACGGAAACTTTATCCCGCCCTTTTCCAACTTTATAAAAAAGGCGAAATTGCAGAAAATTTTGCAGTGATTGGTACTGCTCGTCGCCCATGGACCGATGAGTATTATCGCCAAATCGTTATGGAATCTTTAGCTGGTTTAAGCAGTGACCAAGAAGAACTCAATGACTTCTCGAGCCACTTCTACTATCAAAGCCATGATGTAAATGACAGCAGTCACTATCATGCCCTCAAGGAGCTCGGAGATGAACTCCGAGAAAAGTATAATACTGCTTGCAACCAAGTTTTCTATCTGGCTATGGCGCCACAATTTTTCTCAATCATTGCTAACCACCTCAAATCAGAAAAGATTCTGACAGGTAAAGGTTTTGAACGTGTGATTATCGAAAAGCCTTTCGGAAGTGATTTGGAAACAGCTCAAGAACTGAATACTGCACTTAAAGATGTCTTTTCAGAAGATCAAACCTTCCGTATTGACCACTATCTCGGAAAAGAAATGATTCAATCCGTTTCGGCTATCCGCTTTGCCAACCAAATGTTTGAATCCATCTGGGACAAGGACCACATCGATAATATACAGATTACTTTTGCTGAAAGTATTGGCGTTGAAGATCGCGGTGGTTATTACGAAACGAGCGGCGCGCTCAAGGATATGATTCAAAATCATGTGCTTCAAGTTTTGGCTTTACTGGCTATGGAAAAGCCTCAAACTTTTACACAAAAAAACATTTTGAACGAAAAGGTTAAGGCCCTTCATAGCATTCGTAAATATTCCAAACAAGAAGCGCTTGAAGCTTTCATCCCTGGACAATATATTGAGGGTAAGATTGACGGTAAGAACTTTGTAGATTATCGTTCTGAACCCTCTGTAGCTCCAGATTCTAACACAGAAACTTTTGTCGCTGGAAAATTCCTTATTGATAATGACCGTTGGGCTGGTGTTCCTTTCTACGTACGTAGTGGAAAACGTCTGACAGAAAAAGGAACACGAATTAACATTGTTTTCAAACAAGACCCTAATAATATTTTTGATACAGATCTTGGGGAAAACATCCTTACCATTTATATCCAACCTACTGAAGGTTTCTCCCTTACAATTAATGGGAAAGAAGTTGGCCAAGGATTCAATATCGCGCCTATCAAATTGGGCTACCGTCATGATGCAGCAATTTTAGGAAATTCTCCTGAAGCTTATGAAAAACTCTTGCTTGACGTTTTACATGGTGATGGCACTAACTTCTCCCACTGGGAAGAAGTTTCCCGTTCTTGGGAACTTATTGATGTTATCCGCCAAGCATGGGATGAAGCGCATCAAGATCTTCCGAAATACCCAGCAGCAAGCATGGGACCACAGGAAGCCTTTGAACTTCTCAAAAAAGATGGAAGACAGTGGATCTGGCAACCTGATCAATGGTATAAAGAACGCGGTTTAATGTAAATAAAAAAAAGAAACTTCATTGAGGTTTCTTTTTTTCCACACATTTATTCACAGTTTTCCACATTTTTGTGAATAAGGTGTGTAAAACTGTGGAAAACTTGGGATAAGTAGAACAATACAGTGGAAAACCTCAGGAAAAGTCCAATAATAGAAAATAACTCTGCCTCTGCAGAGTTATAATCTTGTATTCCATTTAGGATAGCCGTATTTCCGAATCAACTTTTTCCACACACGGCGTTCACGCCAGCGGTTAAACTTGGTACTCCAACCATCAGACTCTACCAATTGTTTCACAAGAATACTGCGAACCCCAGCACGGTGTGCAGCTCGAATATCTGTCATTAATTGGTCACCAACCATAATGACATGGTCCGGTCGTTCGTTAAGTTTAACTAAGGCTTTATTTATTCCCCAAGCAAAAGGTTTCATCGCACGCGAAACAAAATCAACATCAAACTTAGCTACCGCACGTTTGACACGGTCATGTTTATTATTTGAGACAACAATAACCTTTATACCATTTGTACGCATTGTTTGTAGCCATTGATGCAATTCGGGTGTTCCATCGGGATTATTCCAAGCAATAAGTGTATTATCTAAGTCCACCATAATTCCTCGAATATCTCGCTTTTTTAAGTTTTCCACATCCAAGTTATACACAGCTTCTAGAAGATAGTCTGGTTTATAATTCACAATTTTCATAAAAACATTATACCAAATACAGCAGCATTTACCTAATTGATAAACAAAAAAACTGTCTAACGACAGCTTTTTTATTTAAATTTATCGAAAAATCCTTTTTTCTGTTCTGATACATTTTGTCCGCTAGCTTTTGCAAACTCACGCAAAGCATCACGTTGAGCATCATTCAATTTTTCTGGTGTTACAATATTAATCACAACGTGTTGATCACCTTGACCACTACCACGTAATTTAGGTGCACCTTTACCTTTAAGTCGGAAATTAGTACCTGTTTGCGTACCAGCAGGAATCTTCAACTTCACATTACCGTGAACAGTTGGAACTTCAATCTCATCCCCTAAGGCTGCCTGAACAAAGTTCAATGGCATCTTGTAATAAATTTCGCTACCATCACGTTCAAACTTATCACTTGCAGCAACTTGGAAACGGACATAGAGATCACCGTAAGGGCCACCATTTGTCCCAGCATCACCTTGACCTTGGAGGCGCATTTGTTGACCTGATTCCACACCAGCCGGTACTTTTACCTTAACTGTGTGTGCCAATTTTTCGTGACCTGTACCGTGACATGTTGGACAAGGAGATTTGATTTCCTTACCTGTACCATGACAAACATCACAGACGACATTTGTTGACATACGCCCTAATGGAGTGTCGCGAATAACTTGTGTTTGTCCTCGTCCATGACATTTATGACATGTTTCAGCATGAGTACCTGGTTTGGCACCTGAACCTGCACAAGTGTGACAAAGCTCTTCGCGATGGTATTTGATTTCTTTCTCAACACCAAAAATAGCTTCTTCAAATGTCAAATTGATACGATATTGTAGGTCATCTCCTTGACGTGGTGCATTTGGATCAGCTTGGCCACCGCCTCCACCAAAGAAGCTTGAGAAAATATCCTCAAAACCGCCAAAGCCGCCTGCACTTTGGAAACCGTCAAAGCCAGAGAAACCACCTTGACCTCCGCCAAAACCACCATTAGCACCTGCAGCACCATATTGATCGTAGCTGGCACGTTTTTGTTCATCACTTAAAGTTTCATAAGCTTCTTGAACCTCTTTGTACTTGTCTTCTGCACCCGGGTCTTTATTAATATCTGGGTGATACTTTTTAGACATCTTTCGATAAGCTTTTTTAATTTCGTCTTGGCTGGCATTTTTATCCACACCTAGGCGTTCGTAAAATTCTGTGTTATTCATATGATTTAAACCTTCTTGACATGGAATTTTTAGAGATTTACTTGGTTTTTCAACCACTTACTCTCTAAAAGTAGACTATATTCACTTCTACCATAATCTATTTTAGCATTTTTTATGACTTTTGGCAAAAAAATTAGCACTCTTATATAAAGAGTGCTAAATCCTAGAGATAAAAAATACAAACCGTAGTTTGTATTTAAATTTTATTTAATTATGGTCGAATGAAACTTACACCAGCTGTTGAACATTCACGTGTTGTTCCCCAACCGCCGTTGAAGTTTCCTTCAATAACTGTCATTTTTGAACCAGATACAGAAAGAACAACTGCAACGTGTCCTACGCCGCCTGCGCCTTGATTACCTGGAGGGAATACAGCAATTGTACCTGCTGCAGGTCCACTGTTTGCATAAGCCACCCAGTCACCAGCATTTCCCATGTATGTTGGCATGTTACCACCAAAGTAGTCCCAAACAAATGCAGTACATTGACCAGCTGGATAAGGGTTAGTACCACTGTGTCCTGGGTCTGGATCTGGATCTGGTGTTGGTATCGGAGTTGGATCTGGTGTTGGCGTTGGTTTAGAAGAATTACCATTGCCACCTGTATTATTTCCAGTAGATGGTGTAGACGAATTGCTATTGTCAGCAGTATTATTAGCAGCTGGAGCTGGATTAGAAGCTGCAGGTGCTGCAGCTACAGCTTTTTCTTGTTGAGCTACTACAGACTTCGCTGCTGCTGCTTTTTCTGCTGCTGCTGCTTTTTCTGCTGCTTTTTCTGCTGCTGCTTTTTGGCTCAATAAATCTTGTTTTTTGCCTTCTGCAGTAGTTACTGTAGCTTGGTAGTCTAACTGAGCAACTTTGAGAGCAGCTTCTTGTGTCGCCAACTCATTAGCTTGTGCGTCTAACTCTTGTTGAAGTTTTGTTGCTTCAGCATATTTCTTTTGGTTATCAGCTAACTTCGTTTGAATAGCTTTTTGGTCAGCTTGTTGTTGCTCAATCATTGACTTGTTAGCGCCAGCAACAGTTGCCATTGCTGTCATTTTTTGAATCGCATCTGTTAAAGATTTTGAGTCTAGTACAGCAGACATATAGTTTGTTGCTGAACCATCAGTTTGTGCACTACGTGCTTGAGCTTCAAGGGCAGTATTGCGCTCCTTGATACTCTCACTCAACTTTTGAATCTGTTGTGATTGTTCCTTTTGTTGAGCCATCAACTCATTAACTTTTTTAGTCATTGATGTTTGCTTTGATTTTAAAGTGCTTACTTGTGATTGAATTGAATCAACTTGTGATTGCGCTTTAGCAGCTTCATTCTTTGCATTAGCGATTTTTGAATCTTGTTGTGCAATTTTTGAATCTGTTGAATCAGCCTTTACGGCAGCAAAAGGTGCGCCAGCCGTAAGCACGACTGTCGAGAGCATCAATGCTGTAATAAGTTTTTTCTTCATAAAATTTTAAATTTGCCTCCCTAGGTAGTTCGGTGAATATAGTATATTGTATCATGTGCCTTCACCTGTTTTGTAACAAATCAATTACAGTTACGTTTAAGTTTGTTTCTGTCGGTTTCTGTTTTTTATCAATGCACAAAAAAACAAGCAATATTTCATTACTTGTTTTGAGTTATTTCTTATGGGCGGATGAAACTTACACCTGCAGCTGAAACTTCACGAGTTGTGCGGATACCGAGGCCTCCACCATTAGGACCTGAGAAGTTTGTTTCTGAGACAGTAAGTTTATCACCATTTACAGCTGTGACCACAGCAACGTGACCTACGCCACCTGCGCCTTGGTTACCTGGAGGGAATACCGCAATTGTACCAACTGCTGGTCCACTATTTGCGTAAACTACCCAGTCACCGGCGTTACCAGCGTAAGTAGGAATACTTCCACCGAAGTATTCCCAAACACCCCAAGTACATTGTCCCCAAGGGTAAGGATTGCTCAAGCTTGTTCCTGGAGTACTTGATGAACCTGAACCACCAGATACATTATTATTGTTAGTATTATTTGAACCAGTATCAGTAGTTGTAGTTGAGTTTGAACCAGTATTCGTAGTTGTTGTGTTGTTGTTTGATGCTGGTTTGCTTTCTTCTACAGCTGGCGTTGATGCTGCTGGTGCAGAAGCCGCTGGAGTAGTCTCAACAGGTGCTGTAACAACAGGTACTGTTTCTGTATTTACTGTACTTGCATCTGATTTATTTTCGCTCTTAGATGCTGCAGCTTGTTCTGTTTGTGCTTTTTGAGCAGCTTGAGCAGCTTGTTCAGCTTTAGCTTGTTGAGCTTCCACTTCTGCAGCTTTTTTAGCTGCAGCTTCTTGGGCAGCTACTGCAGCTGCTTTTTGATCAATCAAACTTTGTTTTTTACTCTCAGAGTTAGCAATTGTTGTTTGATAATTTAACTGAGCAACTTTGAGGGCGGCTTCTTGGCTTGCCAACTCGTTACTTTGTGTTTCTAACTCTTGTTGAAGTTTTGTAGCTTTAGCGTATTTTGCTTCATTATCTTTCAACTTAGCTTGAATAGCTTTTTCATCTTCTTGTTGCTTTTCAAGCATGGCTTTGTTAGCACCAGAAACGGTTGCCATCGCTGTCATTTTTTGAATTGCATCAGTCAAAGATTTTGAATCCAAGATAGTAGACATATAGTCTGTCGCTGAACCGCTTGTTTGAGCGCTACGTGCTTGTGCTTCAAGAGCTGTGTTACGTTCTTTGATGTCTTTGTGCAAACGAGCAATCTCTGCTGATTGTTCTTTTTGCTCCTTCATCAATTTATTTACTTCATTTGCTGTTGAAGTTTTTTTAGATTGTAAGCTATTTACTTGTGATTGAATCGCATCTACTTTTGCTTGCGCTTCAGCAGAAGAACTTTTAGCAGCGCTGATTGCTGCATCTTGCTTTGCGATTTGATCGTCTGTGCTGTCCGCTTTTACCGCTCCAAGGCTTGCACCCGAAGATAAAATGACTGTCGACAACATCAATGCTGTGATAAGTTTCTTTTTCATAGTTTTCTTTTCTTCCCGTTTTCTATAATTTATAAATATAACGCCAAGATAGTCCCAAGTATAACACTCTTTTATAACTTAATCAAGTCAATTTAATTTCTTTAAGAATACTTTTTTTACCCTTTGATTACAAAAAGATGTTCACCGAAGGCGATACATCTTTTCTAAAGGCCATTGCAGCAGTATTGCAAAGGCAATATTTAGGGCTAACGTTGGTGCAAGTTGCCTAACGATAAATGAGACAAAATTGACATTGACAACACCGACTAAGTTAACAATAAGCGTACTTAAAACTTGAAAAGCAAAAACAATGATAATCACTGTAAATAAACGTGTCCAACGATTGGTAAAGACAACCGTTTGGATTTGATAAACGAAAAGAGCAATAAGAGGTAAAATCAAACTTGCAATACCAAAAATTCCCAAAAAGTAGCTGTCATAGATAATTCCCAAAAGAACACCTACGATAAGAACATAGCTATGACGGTGCTGTGTCACAGTATATACCATAAAAATGAGCAACAAGTGGCTTACAGGCATAATACTTCCACCAGACAAAGCCGTAAAGAAATGCGTCAGCTGCCCATCAAGCAAGAGTAGGAAAAAAAGAAATAAGGGACTAAAAAACTGGAAGCTAAAACGACTCATATTTAGTTGCCTCCAATCATGCCTTGAATCACAAAGACAAACCGGATATCATACAAATTGCTGGCAGGTTTCACATATACTTTACGGTTCAAGCCTTGATCTGTTTCTTTAACATCAATTACGGTTCCAAGCAAGAGACCACGCGGCGAATCACCTCCAAGACCGCTAGTAACAACTTGGCTTCCCTTTTCGATATTACCTTCCCCTACTAAAGAAGTGACAACATAAGCATTCTGATCATCATCATAACTCGCAAGAAGTCCATTTACTGGATCACTCGGGCTACCAAGGCGAACGGGGATTTTAGCGTCAATACCTTTATCGGAGCTCAACAAGGAAACTTTAGAGGAATTTTCGTTTACCTGACTTACACGCCCAATAACACCCCCATTAGCCATGACGAGTTGACGGTTTTTGATGCCTTGTTTACTGCCGCTATCAATTACGAGCGTATCTGCCCAACTGGCCGGATTACGGGTAATCACATTTGCAGAAATACTCTTATAGTCTGTTAATGTTTCTTGAAGCTTCAATGCTTCTTTTAATTCTTTATTTTCAACTTCTAGACTTTCTTGGTTATTTTTTGAACTACTTAAGTCTGCCACCTGCGTTTTTAGGGACTGATTTTGCTTGTATGTATCAAAAAGATTGCCCACTTGATTGGCTTTGTCTTGAACAAAGCGGATCGGTGCACCAATGATTCTGTCTATGGTTCCTGTACCATCATTAATAATTTGTGTCATCGTTGATGGATTTTTATTATTTTTAAAATTATCAGCCGAGATGAAGATTGCTGTAAATGCTGAAATAACAATAATTAAGGCGATAATAATCATTTTACTAAGATTGAATTTTTTCACTGTTCATATTTCCCTTCGCAAGAGCTTTGTTTAGCCTCTTTATTTTATCAAAATTGTCAACTTTTTGATAGAATATAATTAAATTTTCTTCTATAAAATTATATCGGAGGTCCGTAAATATGACACAACAAGAAATTCCAGTCTTCGGTGAAAAAATTGCCGGAGTTGATTACCAATACCGCTATGGAGTGTATGGTATTGTTTCACGTGAAAACAAGAGCCAAATCTGTCTTGTGCAAGCACCAAACGGAGCCTTTTTTCTCCCTGGTGGAGAAATTGAAGCAGATGAAAACCATGCTCGCGCCTTAGAAAGAGAACTTCTGGAAGAGTTAGGTGCGACTGCGACTTTAGGACGTTATTTCGGACAGGCCGACGAATATTTTTATAGCTCACATCGGGATAAATATTTTTGCAATCCTGCTTATATCTACGAGACTTTGGAAGTTCATTTTGATCAGGCTCCTCTTGAGGATTTCAATAAAATTTTCTGGTTTGACGTTCCGACTGCTTTGGTTAAACTCAAGCGCGGTTCTCATAAGTGGGGCGTAGAACAATGGCTTAAGAACAAATAAAAAGAAGGAGCACACTCCTTCTTTTTATTTTTCTATAAGTTTAACTCCGCCTTGTCCTGCAACAATAACTTTTTTGACCATGTTATTAAACAAACCATGTTCGACAACTCCCACTGTTAAATCAAGCTCTTCAGCCAGCTTTTCTGGCTCAGTAATCTTCTCAATATGCAAATCAATAATATAATGTTGCATATCAGTGATGAGCTTGTCTTGGGCATTCATCCGCCATGTTGGTGCATAACCAGCCGCTGCAAATTTTCGGAACAACTGCTCTGATCCGTAAGGGATAACTTCGACAGGAACTTTAAAACTGCCAAGATTTTCTGAAAGTTTACTTTCATCAACAATCCAAATATAATCTTTAGAATATGTTGCAACGATTTTTTCCATCAGCAAGGCCGCACCACCACCTTTAATACCATTAAGGTCAGTATCAATTTCATCTGCACCGTCTACTGTCAAATCAACATAATCCACTTCATCAATTGATTTTAAAGGGATATTAAGACTTGCAGCTTGCTGACTGGTTACATTTGACGTCGTTACTCCAACAATATCTAAACCTTCTTCTTTAACACGGCGCCCCAATTCTTCCACAAAGAAAGCTGCCGTTGAACCTGTTCCCAATCCAACAATCATACCAGACTTCACGTACTCAGCTGCTTTTATACCTACTTGTTTTTTTAAATTTTCCATTTGTAAAATCCCTTCAAATACTCTTCTCAATCATTATAACAAAAAAGCGAAAATAACTCGCTTTTTATTTGAATATCTAAGTTTTTCTTAAACCTTTCAAAGCCACTACATTAGCTACATAAAATACAAGAGCAAGCATTCCTAAAATAAACAGGTTGTTTCCAATTTGAGAGAAACCTTCGCCTTGTTTCACTACTTTTTGAAGTGCATCAACGCCATAATACAGAGGCATAAGATGTGCAATCCAGCGTAAGGGCGCTGCCATTGTGTCGACATTAATAATACCTGAAAAAAGGAATTGTGGTACGACAGCTATCGGAACAAACTGAATAAATTGAAATTCAGTTTTCGCAAGGGCAGACAACAAAAGTCCAATCAACAGCGCAATCAGAGCAATCAATAAATTAATCAACAAGACTAATATAAAGTTCCCCAAAATCTGCATTTGTAAAACATAACGTGTCCAAAGTACAATTAAGCTTGTTTGAAGTAGTGCGAGGAAACCGTAGGCTAAAGTATAACCTGCCACAATTTCAGTACGTCTTACAGGTGTAACCAGCATTCGCATAAGTGTACCACTGCTTCGTTCATTAACAAGTGAAATGCCTGATATTAAAAAGACAAAGAAGAAAACGAAGAAACTTACCAGCAGTGGCGCTAGATTATCAAACATACTCAGGGAACTGTCACCATAAAGATAATGACTTTTTATATTCAGAGCTAGTGTTTCTAACGAGTCTTGCGGCACTTTTTCTGCAGAACTTTTTGCTTGGTTTTCTCGCATACTCGCTGGGATCTTTTGAGCAATTTGTCCAATCATCTGAGTAAGTGCCTGTGTTTTTGACGTATCTCTATTTGCATAAGTTACTTCTATTTCATTTCCTACCAGCTGTATCAGAGCATCTAAATTGTGAGTATTTACTATTTCTCGAGTGTTTAACGTTTCTCCTATTTCAATCACTTTTAGTTTTTCGTTCTGCTTGAGAACTTGTGCTAAAACAGGTTGGTTTTCTTGTAGACCTACACGATATTTTATATCCGAAGGAACTTGAAGAAGAAAATATAAAAGACTGATAATGCCAAGGGGAGCAAAGAAAAGTAAAGCCAAGCTTCGTTTATCTCTCAACCTTTGTAGCAGTATACGTTTAAAAATCGCTTTAATTCTCATCATAATCACCTGCTTGAATAAAGGCCTCTTCCACAGTAGTAACATGAAACTGGGATTTAAGGGCTTCAGGACTACCTTGGGCCACAAAGTGCCCGTCTCTTAATAAAACAACTCGATCACACCGCTCTGCCTCTTCCATTACGTGTGTCGTCAATAGAATAGCTTTGCCCATCTCTGCTTGTCGCTTAAGCTCTGTCCATATTTCCTGTCGAAGTTCTGGATCAATACCAACTGTGGGCTCATCTAGGCATAAGAGAGGAGCACCCGTCTGGAGAGCAATTGCTAAAGATAAGCGACGCTTCATTCCGCCAGAATATTTCGAAACAGCCTTGGACAAAGCTGATGTTAACCCAACGGTTTGAGCAGCTTTGAGCAGCTCCTCTTCACTTATTTTTCCTTGCAAGGCTCCAAAAAATTCCATATTTTGTTTCCCTGTAAGTTCTGTAAACAAGGCATCCGACTGTGCCATATAGCCAATTTTGCACAACACTTTGCGGTTAGGAATCGAGATATCAAGTAGTTTGATTTCTCCACTATTAGGAGCAACAATCCCGAGTAATGCATTCATAAAAGTTGACTTTCCCGAACCTGAAGGACCGATGAGTCCAACAATTTCTCCTGCAAAGAGACTTAAAGATAGTTTTTTTAAAATCTCTTCTTTTTCAAATTGGACACTTAGATTTTTTACAGAAACTATTTCTTCCATAGCTACTCCTTGAGTTTTAAAATTTCCTCTTCTGTGAGCGGACGGTATGCTCCCTTAGTTAATTCCGGATCCAATCTTAAACTTCCCATACGTAACCGTTTGAGATAAGTTACCTTCATCCCTACAGCTTCAAACATTCGTTTGACCTGATGAAATTTACCTTCATGAACAATCAGGCGGATTTCACTTTTATTCTCCTCTGATTTCTCAATAAAAAGTTGACCTGGTTTGACGTTTTCTCCAGATTTCAAGGTCAAACCTGCTGCAAATTCTCGAACAGTCTCTTGTGTAACCTGGCCTTGGATTTGAGCAAAGTATTCTTTTTCTACATGTTTTTTAGGGCTCAGAAGATTATGGCTCAGTGGCCCATCATTTGTTAGCAACAGAAGGCCTTCTGTATCTTTATCTAAGCGCCCTACAGGGAAAAGATCTTCGCGAAAATCTTTTCCCTGTAATAATTCGACAACTGTTTTGTCCTTATTATCCTTCGTTGCCGAAACAACACCAGCGGGTTTATTAAGGAGGTAATAATAAAATTCTTGATAACCTATGGGTTGCCCATCATAATTTATAGAATCTTTATCTGGCTCAACATGTAGTTTGCCGTCTTTCACTTTCTGATCATTCACTGTCACTTTTCCTGTCTTGAGAATCACCTTAACTTCTTTACGTGATCCCAGCCCGGCTTCCGCCAAATATTTATCCAATCTCATACTCTTATTTTACTAGAATTTTGCTTAATATGGATAAGATAAACCTTTAAGAAAGAGTTGACGAATCTTTATTTTTATGACGACTTGTTATATAATAAGGCATACTGAAATTAGTAATTAGGATAAAAATATGATAACAAAAGAATTTGATACTATAGCAGCCATCTCCACACCTTTAGGTGAAGGAGCAATTGCTATCGTCCGATTGTCTGGTAGCGATGCTGTCTCAATCGCTAAAAAGGTCTTTCAAGGGAAAGATCTCGATAAAGTTGCTTCACACACCATCAACTATGGTCATATCTTTGACGAGGACCGTCTCGTTGATGAAGTTATGCTCTCTGTAATGAAAGCTCCAAAAACCTTTACGCGTGAAGATCTTGTGGAAATTAACACACACGGCGGAATTGCTGTCACCCAAGAAATTTTGCAACTCCTGCTGCGCTCTGGCGCTCGCCTCGCTGAACCAGGTGAATTTACTAAACGTGCATTTTTAAATGGACGTATTGACTTGGCGCAAGCCGAATCCGTAATGGATTTGATTCGTGCTAAAACAGATCAGGCAGCCAATATTGCTGTAAAACAGCTCGATGGAAGCCTCTCTAACTTGATTAACAACATTCGTCAAGAAATTTTAGAATCGCTCGCGCAAGTGGAAGTCAATATTGATTATCCCGAATATGATGACGTTGAAACGATGACAAGTCAAATGCTTCTGGAAAAAACAGCCCATTTTGAGCAACTTCTGGAAACACTTCTTGCCACAGCTAAACGCGGTAAGATTCTGCGTGAAGGTTTGAGAACAGCAATTATTGGCCGGCCAAATGTTGGTAAATCAAGTTTGCTCAATCAACTTTTACGTGAGGAAAAAGCCATTGTTACCGACATAGCCGGAACAACACGTGATGTTATCACAGAGTTTGCCAATATTGGTGGTGTGCCCCTTGAGTTAATTGATACTGCTGGTATACGAGAAACTGAGGATATCGTCGAAAAGATCGGTGTTGAGCGTAGTCAAAAAGCCTTAGAAGAAGCCGACTTGGTCTTACTTGTGCTTGATGCTTCGTCACCTTTAACTCCCAAAGATCTGGAATTGTTGGAACTTTCTTCTTCGACAAACCGTATCGTCTTGCTAAATAAGACCGATCTACCAGAAAAAATTGAGCTCGAAAAACTCCCTAAATACTTTATCAGAATTTCTGCCTTAAAAAATGAAAATCTTGATGCCGTCGAAAAACAAATACGCGCGCTATTTTTCTCTGGGGAAATTGAAGCAAAAGATGCAACGACTCTCTCCAATGCGCGTCATATCGGCCTAGTCGAACAAGCTTTAGATGCTTTGAAGGAAGCAAATAGAGGTTTGGCAATGGGACTTCCTGTGGACCTCATCCAAGTAGATATCACACGTTGTTGGCAATTGCTTGGTGAAATAACTGGAGAAGCTGCACCGGATGAACTGATTACTCAGCTTTTCAGTCAGTTCTGCTTAGGAAAATAAAAAAACATAAGTAGGAGATATTCTACTTATGTTTTTTTATTCACTGCCAGCCCATGAATAAGGCCAGAAGAATCGATGCTGATCCGATAAATGAAAGGAAACACAAGGCAAAGCCAAAGGTGAAGATACTTGTGCCATCCCCTTCATAGGATCTTCTTGTGCGCTTTCCTTTATAGGCAAACATACTGCTTAAGGAAAGGAGAGTGAAAATAAGCTGCAAGGAAAGAAACCGCCATTCGGCAGAAAAGTTTAGCAAAGAGAGTCCACCACCTAGAAATGCTAAGAGAAGTCCCATTTTATCATCCTTTCTTGAATTCATAATTGAAACGTTAATCAAAACCACCGTCAACATCCAAGTCTGCAAGCATCATCTGATATTCTGGACGGTCAGGTGTTTTAAAAATTTCCTGCGCTTCTTGACGTGCCACTTCTAAAATATTGTAGTCATTCACTATATCAGCTGCTAGAAATTCTGGTAACCCTGATTGACGTACGCCAAATATTTCTCCGGAGCCGCGCATCTTCAGGTCTTCTTCAGCTAAACGGAAACCATTCTGCGTTTGACACATTATCTTCATCCGGTTTTTACCTGATTCTGTCTTGGGATTGGCAACGAGAATCGTATAGGACTTCTTACTCCCCCGTCCTACACGGCCCCTTAACTGATGCAACTGAGAGAGACCAAAACGATCCGCATCCATAATCACCATAATCGTTGCATTTGGCACATCCACACCAACTTCAATAACCGTTGTGGAAACCAGAACCGACAAATCCCCTGCTTTAAAGGTCTGCATGATCTGGTCTTTTTCTTCATTTTTCATTTTCCCGTGCAGTAAACCTATGCCTGTTTCTTCGCCAAAGTATTGGTTTAGTTCTTCATAAAGAGCTACAGCATTCTTTAAATCTAAAGCTTCTGATTCTTCAATAAGTGGTGAAATAAAATAGACTTGTGCCTGCTGCTCCAGTTCTTCTTTTATCCATTTCAAGACCTCTGGAAGTTGCTCGTGTTTTACCCATCTGGTCGTAATCGGTTGCCGCCCTTTAGGTAATTCGTCGATAATGGAGACATCCATATCACCAAAAGCTGTGATCGCCAAGGTCCGAGGAATTGGTGTCGCAGTCATCATAAGTACATCAGGATTTTGACCCTTTTCGCGTAAGACTTTCCGTTGGTTAACCCCAAAGCGATGTTGTTCATCGGTAATGACCAGCCCCAAATCATAAAAATCAACCCCTTCCTGAATTAAAGCGTGCGTTCCCACAACCATTTGCGTCTGACCATTTGCTAAACTTTCTAGTATCGCTCTTCGCTCCGCAACTTTTAATCCCGAAACAAGAAGACTAATTTTTAGTTCAGGAAAAAGATTTTGTAAGTTAGCAAAATGTTGTCGCGCTAAAATTTCAGTCGGAACCATTATAGCAGCTTGAAGTCCAGATAAAACTGCTGCATACATTGCTAAACTAGCAACAACTGTTTTACCTGAACCGACATCACCTTGTAAAAGACGGTTCATATGGTAAGCTGAAGACATATCTGCTAAAATTTTGTCTAAGGATTTTTGTTGGGCTCCTGTCAGTTCAAAAGGAAGATTTTTAATTTTTTCTTCCATCAACCGCTGGTCAAAAATAACCCTTCGTCCAAAGCGTTGTGCTTTCTCTTTATGTTTCAAAGCCTGCAACTTCAGTTGAAAGTAAAAGAGTTCTTCAAACTTCACGCGCCTTAAAGCTTGCTTGTGCATCTCCATATCATCTGGAAAATGCATGGCACGTACCGCTTCCTGCCGGGGCATCAATCGGTACTTTTTCAATAAATAGTCTGGCAGATTCTCGTTTAATTCCGATAAAAGCCCACTCTCAAAAGCCATTTGAATTGTTTTCACCAAGCTGGATTGCTTCATCCCTGCGGTAAGATGATACACGGGGGAAAAGCCATCTTCTGCTTGTGTTAATATTTTCATGCCCAGCAGTTGCTGCTTTTTTTGTTCCCATTTGCCATAAACCGCAACCTCTTTTCCAACCTCAATCTTATCCGCTAAATAGGGCTGATTAAAAAAGCTCACAGCAACTACAGCTTCCCCTTGTTTGAGTTTAAAAGTAAGTCTATTGCGTTTAAATCCATAATACTGGACATTAGCGGGTGTTACCACTTCACCAATCACCGTTGCTTTTTCTCCATCTACTAACTCAAAAATGGAGCGTCCAGCAAAATCTTCATAACGGAAAGGAAAATAAAGCAATAAATCCTGTATTGTGGAAATGCCAAGCTTTTGATAATTTTCAAAAGATTTAGGTCCAACACCTTTCAGGTATTGTATACTGTCTGTTAGTTTCATAAGTTCATTATAGCAGAAAAGCTGTTTTACTACCTTCTCCTTTATACTCAAATAAAAAAAAACGACCAGAAGGTCATTTTTCTATTGCTTATGCTTTCTTGACAACAGATCCCTTCAATCCAATGGCCCCAAAACCATCAATTTTTGAATCAATATAGTGTTCATTTTTCCCAAATTCATTGATACGTATGTTTTTAACTTTTGTACCTTTTTTAATGGGCTTTGGCATTCCCTTTACTGGAAGATCTTGTATGATAATTACAGCATCCCCATCAGCTAAAGGTTGTCCGACACTGTCAAGCACAACAAATTTATCTGCTTCTAAATCTGCTTGTGTAAATTCGTTGCCGCATTCTGAGCATCCAAATGTCGTGTCTGAGAGTTCATAAGTATATTCACTTGAACAAGTTGGGCATTTAGGTGTTTCCATTATTTCTCCATTCTTTGGTTTTAATTGTTGGTAGTGTTTATTATGTGTTTAATCTACTTTATAGTAAATTGCTTTTTGTACTGCTAATTTTTGTCTCTCTGGAAGGCTTTGCGCACTAGGACCAAAAGTGTTGGACAACCAAATACGAGGTTTCGCTTTGTCTGTATCCGCCCAATCATAACCTGTTGGAATAAAGGAGAGTCCCGCTCCAGCAGGAGAGCCTTCAGGATTGCTATTTACCATAAGGAATCCTTGATTTTGCGGATTATCTGCTGATAGAGTAGTCAGAATAAGTCTGGTTTTCTGTTCACCCTCCACTATGTAACACTGATTAGTTTCAAAAGTTAGTGTGCTGCCTGCCAAATTTTTCCAAGTGCCTTGCACACTTGAATAATCTCCTTGAGCAATTTGTTCTAAATTCATCTCAGCATTTAAGCTTGTCAATCTGGCAGAATCGATTAGCCTGGCAGCTATTTCTTCAGTAACTTGTTTAGCTGTGGGGGTTTCAAAATAATCTGCAAGAACCGTATCTATCTTTGTTACTTGCTCTTCTGTTTCCCATGTTTCAGCATTGATGTAGTTATATTTAATCATCGTTTGGTTAATTTTCACATTAACCTTATGGATAATTTTGTTTGAATCATACCACTCTATTGTACCATCATCAATATCCCCTGTCATTGCCATATGGTCCGATGATAAAATTGTGGACTGAGGATTTAATTTAGCATAGGACTGAGCCAATAAAGCAATTTGTTGGTTAAGAGCTAAACTCTTCCATTCCGTTAAAGCTGTCTGTATCGGATCTGATTTACTCCCTTGAGTTGAACTCATCTTCATCATTGAACTTTCTGAAGTTTTATGATGATTTAAAGCCCGCGAGGTATCTTTTTTAGGTGTTGAATAGACAACAACAATCAGGAATATAGCTATGCCAACAAGTAAAAGACCCGTAAGGATACTTCCAAAAATAACTCTTCGCTTTTTCGAATTTTTATCCATAATCCAATTCCTGCTTTCTCAACCACTACTCCCTATAGTGTACTATATTATGAAAAAAATCTCAAAGACGCTCTAAAAAAATAAAGACAACAAAAAAACAGAGGAGCTAAGCTTCTCTGTTTCTAACGTTAAATAACAGAATTATTTAGCGATTTTAGCGAAGTATTCAAGTGTACGAACGAGGTTAGATGTGTAAGACATTTCGTTATCGTACCAAGCAACTGTTTTAACCAATTGAACGCCGTCAGCTGTAGTAACTTCAGTTTGAGTAGCGTCAAAGAGTGAAGAGTTAGAGATACCTACGATATCAGATGAAACGATTTCGTCTTCGTTGTAACCGTAAGATTCGTTAGATGCTGCTTTCATAGCTGCATTAACTTCTTCAACAGTAACTTCTTTATCAAGAACTGATACAAGTTCTGTCAATGAACCAGTTGGAACTGGTACACGTTGTGCGTGACCTTGAAGTTTACCATTCAATTCTGGCAATACAAGACCGATAGCTTTAGCAGCACCTGTTGAGTTAGGTACGATGTTTTCAGCTGCAGCACGTGCACGACGGAAGTCACCACCACGGTGTGGGCCATCAAGAGTCATTTGGTCACCAGTGTAACCGTGGATAGTTGTCATTGTACCAACTTTAAGACCGAAGTTTTTGTTCAAAGCATCAGCCATTGGTGCGAGACAGTTAGTAGTACATGATGCACCAGAGATAACTGTTTCTTCACCAGTCAAGATTTCGTGGTTAGTGTTGAAAACGATAGTTTTAACATCGTTTCCACCAGGTGCTGTGATAACAACTTTTTTAGCACCGTTAGCGTGCAAGTGTTGTTCAGCTTTTTCTTTAGTTGCGAAGAAACCAGTTGCTTCAAGAACGATTTCTGCACCATCTTCAGCCCAGTTGATGTTAGCTGGGTTAGCTTCTGCAGTAACTTTTACAAATTTACCGTTAACTTCGAAACCACCATCTTTAACTTCAACTTCACCGTCGAAACGACCTTGAGTTGTGTCATATTTCAACAAGTGAGCAAGCATTGCTGGATCTGTAAGGTCGTTGATTGCTACTACTTCAACACCTTCAACGTTTTGAATACGACGGAAAGCAAGACGACCGATACGTCCGAAACCGTTAATACCAACTTTAACTACCATGAGTAAGTCTCCTTATAGGTTTAAAATTTTGTTTATAGAGAAATTCTCTATCACTAAGTTAATCATTTAACTTACTCTTACATTTTAACACTTTTTTGAGATTTTGCAAACATAAAAGCCGGAAAATAGGCACAACCGTGGGAACGAAGAGGAAAACGTTTACATTTGTCTACTTCCTTATATTTCTAATAAAAAAATAACAGTTTTGCCACTGTTATTATTTTCCGAAAAGTTTGGCAAAGAAGCCTTTTTCTGATTCAGCCTTCATTTCAAGTAAAAACTGATTATTATCACTCAAAGATTTTTCCATCAGTTCTTGTTGACGGTTGATTTGCTTATCTTTTTCTGCAATTTGTGCATCTTTGGCCATCAATTGCTGATTTAGACGGTCAATTTCTGCATTCTTGTCTTTCATCAGGTTTGAAACCAACTCAAAAACAGCTGTGTCCGTTGGCGCTGTTGAAAGTTCTTGTGTTTCATCTTTACCATCAACAACTTCCGCCTGCGCTGTCACAACTTTGCCATAAAGGCGTTCAAGTTCATGAATACCGCCTTCATTAATTACAGTAACATTTTTTTCATTTTTCTCTACATATTGCTCGTCTAGCTGCTTGATGCGTTTATTCATCGCTTGGCGAGTCACACCAAAAAGTTCTGCAAGTTCACTTACTGTTTTCGTTTCCATATCTACCATAATACCACATTTTTAGCTATTTATACAGCTTTTTCTGAATGCTAAATCGTTTTGTAATAAATGATAAAAATATTATAATTCTATTATAAAATATTTTATAAATATGACAAAAGTAGAATAGAGGATTTATGAATTATAAGAAAAGTAATATAAAAAAGATTAAAGAGTACTATAAAACAAGCGCTTCAGAGGGTTTAAATAAAAAACAAGTTACTGCTCACCGAGCCAAATACGGCAGCAATGTTTTTCAAGAAGCCAAAGAAAAAAGTATTTTTCAAAAGCTTTTGAAACATCTACTTGAGGTAATGAATCTTGTTTTAATCATTGTCTCAGTTCCTGCTTTTTACCTATCGATGGATACTGGGAACTTCACCAAACCAATCGTTATTCTGTTAATCGTGGTCATCAATGTCATCGTTGCCCACATGCAAGAGGAACGTGCCGAAACCGCCTTATCCGCCCTCAAGAAATTATCGGCTCCAAATTCTATGGTTATACGTGAAGGGAAGCTCAGCACAATTCCTTCTGAGCAATTGGTTGTCGGTGATTTGCTTCAACTGAGCGCTGGAGAACAGGTTGGTGCTGATGTTCGTCTCCTTTCAGCAAATAGCTTACAAGTCGATGAATCCTCCCTAACAGGGGAGTCTGAACCAATAAAAAAAGATGCTTCACGTGAGAACCTCGAAGATGTGCCTTTGGGAGACCAAGTGAACATGGTTTTCTCGGGAACAAATGTGCTTAACGGTACAGCTCAGGGCATTGTTGTAGCTACAGGAATGAAAAGTCAGATGGGACAAATTGCCCAACTTTTAGAAGACCAGGTTAAAGGGAAAACACCTTTACAAAAACGTATTGATTCTCTGGCAAAACGCCTTGCTGCAATTGCTTTTGGTGCAGGGGCAATCATCTTTATTGTCAACTTATTGCACGGTGGCATTCCCTTCAGTGAAAATATGATGACGGCTGTTATTCTTGGTATTGCTGCCGTGCCGGAAACTCTTCCTGTCATCGTGACCTTATCACTCGTTTATGGTGTAGAAAATATGGCATATAAAAAAGCCATTATTCGTAACATTCCTGCAGTTGAAACCCTGGGAAATGCTTCGGTCATTGCTTCCGATAAAACAGGAACACTTACTCAAAACCAGATGACTATTCAAAGACTCTGGGTACAAGGAGAAGAGATTTGGCATAAGGACCAACTCTCTGATAAGGAAAAAGATTTAATTTACAAGTTTGGTTTAGTATCTAATGCAACAGCCGTAAAAGATGAGGGGAAATGGGTCACACACGGCGATCCAACAGAAACAGCCATCATCAACTTCCTTATCGCACATAACTCTTATCATCCTGATAAAAATCCCCCGCGTCTCTTAGAACTTCCTTTTGATTCGACCAGAAAAAAAATGACGGTTGTTGTATCTAACGAAAGCGGGGGCTACCTGGTTATTACAAAAGGAGCCTTTGATCGGCTTGTCCCTAATCACTTTAGCAAAGCACATAATATTCACGACACCTTTGCAGAAAATGCCTTGCGTGTCCTCGCTCTTTCCTACAAAGTAATTGAAGAGATTCCAGAAAACCATCAAAGCTTGGAAGAAGACCAAACATTCTTAGGAATAATTGGAATGATTGATCCTCCAAGACCCGAAAGTAAACATGCTGTAGCCGAAGCCCGTACTGCTGGAATCATTCCTGTAATGATTACAGGGGATCATGCCTTAACTGCTAAAGCAATCGCACAGGAACTTGATATTTATCGTGAAGGAGACTTGGTCGTAGACGGAATTACCTTGGCAAACATGACGGATGAGGAGCTCAAGGAAAAGATTGAAAAAATTTCAGTCTATGCACGTGTCTCGCCTGAAGACAAGCTCCGGATTGTGAAAGCATGGCAAGATAAAAAACATATAGTTGCCATGACCGGTGACGGTGTCAATGATGCTCCCTCTCTACGAGCAGCAGATGTCGGAACCGCAATGGGAATCGCCGGAACAGAAGTGGCCAAAAATGCCTCTGACATCATCTTAGCCGACGATAACTTTGCAACTATTGTTAGTGCAATTGCTGAAGGCCGCCGTGTTTACATTAATATTAAAAGAACAATTTATTATCTTCTTTCTGCCAATGTTGCCGAAATCCTTATTATGCTATTTGGAGCTATTATTGGTTGGGGTCTGCCACTTACAGGTATGCAGCTTCTCTATATTAATGTTCTCGCAGATGGTATTCCTGGATTTGGCTTAAGTCGAGAAACCTCTGATAAGTATATTATGAAAAAACCACCAATCGATGTAAACGAAAGTCTCTTCTCTAGAGGTGTTTCACAACGTATTCTCACATCCTCCACAACCTTTATCATTATTTCACTTATCGGATTCTATATTGGTAGATTTGTAGAGATAGCGGGAACTACTCCAAGTATGCAAGTCGGACAATCGATGACATTTCTCGTTCTTGCCCTCGCTTCAACCTACCATATCTTTAATGCTCGGAGTAACGATTCTATATTTAAAGATGGTTTATATTCAAATAAAACAATTTTCTGGACAACCATTATATCCTTAATCATAACCTTTGTCTTCACACTTACACCCTTACGAACATTCATTGATGTAGTGCCTCTCACAACAACACACTGGCTTATCGCTATACTCCTCTCTCTTGTGATTTTCATCGTGATAGAAATTGAAAAGTTCATTATCAAAAAACTCAACAAAACTTTTCTTGCCTAAACATATTACACCACTTTTACTTGTTATGAAAGTGGTTTTTACATTTAGATAAAAACAAAAAAGACCTAAGAATACTTAGATCTTTTATTTTATGCCGAAGGCCGGGGTCGAACCGGCACTCCCGTGAAGGAACCAGATTTTGAGTCTGGCGCGTCTGCCTATTCCGCCACTTCGGCAACAGACTTTTCTCAAATAAAATATTTGAACTGGGGTAGCTGGATTCGAACCAACGCATGAGGGAGTCAAAGTCCCTTGCCTTACCGCTTGGCTATACCCCAAAAATATAGGCGAATGAGGGGAATCGAACCCCCGAATGTCAGAGCCACAATCTGATGTGTTAACCACTTCACCACATTCGCCACTTTACTAACACGGGCAGTAGGAATTGAACCCACACTGAAGGTTTTGGAGACCTTAGTTCTACCTTTAAACTATGCCCGTAACTATGGAAGGGGAGGGATTCGAACCCCCGAACCCGAAGGAGCGGATTTACAGTCCGCCGCGTTTAGCCTCTTCGCTATCTCTCCTTAAGAACAAGAAATAGTATATCACAGTTTCTTGACCAAAGCAAGCCTTTACTTTGGATTTTAATGATTAAGATTATATGATTCAATAATGGCAGCTACTGCATCATCCATTTTCTTGTGGAAACCTACAACATTTTCCTTGTCAACAACAGCAAACTTACCATCAATTTCCACAATTTGTCCGATGACTTTCTTACCAACAAGAAGTTCAAAACCTTCAATAGTTGCTTTATTGACGACTACTTTAGCATCATTAATTTGGATTTCAATTTTTTTATCTTTTTTACTCATAGATTTATACCCGATCCTTGGCTCGAGCCATCCTTTCTTAATGTATCTTCTTAATTCTACCGAAAAAGAAAAAAGCTTGCAAGAGCAAGCCTTTAAATAATCATTTATCTATTAAGAATTAGTCAACTTTGACAATCCATCCTTCTGGTGCTTCAACATCACCAAATTGGATACCTGTCAACTCATCATAAAGTTTACGTGTTACAGGACCTACTTCTGTTTCTGAGTAGAAGACATGGAAGTCATCACCATGTTGTACCCCACCAATTGGTGAGATAACCGCAGCTGTACCACAGGCACCTGCTTCGACAAATTTATCCAATTCAGAAATCTTAACATCACCTTGGATAGCTTTCATGCCAAAGCGATTTTCAGCCAAGTAAAGCAATGAGAACTTAGTGATAGATGGCAAGATAGATGGGCTGAGTGGTGTGATGAATTCGTTATCGGCTGTGATACCAAAGAAGTTTGCAGAACCCACTTCTTCAATCTTAGTGTGAGTTGCTGGATCAAGGTAGATCACATCAGAGAAATTACTATCATGTGCAATCTTACCTGGCAACATACTTGCTGCGTAGTTACCACCCACCTTAGCAGCACCTGTACCATGTGGAGCAGCACGGTCATAATCATCTTGGATAAGGAAGTTTGTTGGAGCCAAACCACCTTTGAAGTAGTTACCTACTGGCATAGCAAAAATGGTAAAGATATACTCATCTGCTGGATGCACACCAATGATATCACCAACCCCAATCAAAAGTGGACGGAGATAAAGTGTTGCACCTGTACCATATGGTGGAACATATTCTTCATTTGCACGTACAACTTGTTTACATGCATCTACAAATTTGTCAACAGGAACTTGTGGCATCAAAAGACGATCCGCAGTACGTTGCAAACGTTTAGCATTTTCATCTGGACGGAACAATTGAATAGAGCCATCTTTAGTACGGTAAGCCTTGAGTCCTTCAAAAGCTTCTTGACCATAGTGAAGGGCTGGAGATGCTTCTGAAATATGCAAAGTCGCATCCTCAGTCAATTGCCCCTCATCCCATTTACCGTCTTTGTAATATGAGATATAACGGAATGGAAGTTTACTGTAATTAAATCCTAGATTTTCCCAGTCTAAATCAACTGTCATGTGTATATCCTCTTTTCTGTTACTATGTGCTTTCTAGTATAGTCCTTTTCATTGAAAATTTCAAGGTTATGTTGCAAAATTCTGACAATTCTTTTTAAAACACTTATTTTGCCCATCAAAGAAAAAAAACTCTGCCCTCTAATAAGAGAACAAAGCTTTCTTATCTTTATCTTTCAATAATCTTGGCAGAAAAGACTTCTTTGTCTGCTAATCCTTCAATGAAACTACCGTTGCTAGTACGGTCTGAAAGATTTAGAAGGGACAAGTCAACCTCTGCCGTTTCGCCTGTTGTTGCTGTTACAAGCAAGGTCTGAGGAGTCTCTTCCACTGGTGTTGCTAGAAGATCTATTTCGCCACCAGCATTCTCCGTAAAGACTGGACCCGCAGTAAAGACACGATGTGGTTTAGTCTTAAGCTCACGAAGAACTTGGAGACCTCGACCAGCTCGCTTAGCCTGCGGAATATCGGCTGTAGCCACACGTTTGAGACTAGCCCTTTGTGTCAGAAGGTAGAAACTTTGAGTATTTGCTACAAAAACAGCCTGAACGGTATCATCATCCTTAAGATTGATTGCCTTAACACCTGCTGCCTTGGCACCAACTACTGGCACTTCGTCCGCGTTAAAGCGAAGGGCATAACCCTTTTGAGTGATAATCATGATATCATCCAATTGAATTGGCGTAACCGTAACAATAAAATCACTATCATCCTTGAGTTTAGCGTATTTAACCGACTTAGACTTGTAGGTACGCCATGGCGTAAATTCCTTGCGTTCGAAACGTTTAATCTGACCCAGCTTGGTAGCGGCTAGGTAAGTACCCGTTTCAAAATCATCCAGGATTTCTGCGTAAAGCACTTCTTCATCCTTAGATAAATTGGTGATAGTTTGTGATAAATGCTCTCCCAAATCCTTCCAACGAATGTCTGGTAACTCATGGATTGGACGATAAATCACATTGGCCTGATTAGTGAAAATCAAGAGGTGTTGTGTCGTCTTAGCTTGCTGGACCAAAATCAAATCATCATCATCACGTTTTCCGACTTCGTCAATCGTTGAAGCATTGAAAGAACGTGGACTTGTACGTTTGACGTAGCCACCGCGAGTGATGCTGACATAGGTTTCTTCTTCAACAATCAAACTTGCAGTATCAATTTCAATGGTCTTGGTTTCTGCTTGCAACTCTGAACGACGGTCATTACCAAATTTCTTCTTAATGTCACGGAGTTCACGTTTCATGACATTAAACATGGTACGCTCATCACCAATGATAGCAGCCAAGGTCGCGATTTGTTCGCGTAAATCGGCTTCCTCATTTTGGAGGGTGACGATATCCGTATTGGTCAAACGATAAAGTTGCAAGGTCACGATAGCTTCTGCTTGTTCTTCTGAAAAATCATAGCTGACCTTAAGATTTTCCTTAGCATCAGCCTTATTCTCAGAAGCTCGGATAAGAGCGATAACCTCATCCAAAATAGAGATAACTCGGATCAATCCTTCGACAATATGAAGACGTTTTTCAGCTTTTTCCTTGTCAAATTTTGAACGGGCAACGATAATATCACGACGGTGGGCAATGTAGCTAGATAAAATCTTTTGCAAGCCTACTTGACGTGGGGTGAAATTATCAATAGCCACCATGTTGAAATTGTAGTTGACCTGAAGATCCGTATATTTCAAAAGGTAGTTAAGAATAGTTTGGCTGTCAGCATCCTTCTTAAGTTCAATAGCAATACGTAACCCTGTACGGTCAGACTCATCACGAACTTCTGCAATACCTGGAACCTTGTTATTGACTCGAACATCATCGATTTTTTTAACAAGAACTGCCTTATTGACATCGTAAGGAATTTCAGTAACGATGATTTGTTCCTTGCCACCTTTGAGTTGTTCAATTTCAGTACGTGAGCGCACAACGACGCGGCCCTTACCAGTTTCGTAAGCCTTACGAATCTCATCCTTGCCCTGAATGATAGCCCCTGTTGGGAAATCTGGACCAGGCAAGAATTCCATCAATTTATCCAGTTTAGCAGATGGATGGTCAATCATATAGACAACGGCATCAATGACTTCTGACAGATTATGCGGTGGAATATCTGTAGCATAACCAGCAGAAATCCCTGTAGCCCCATTAACCAAGAGGTTTGGAAAGGCTGCAGGTAAAACGGTTGGTTCCTTCTCTGTATCATCAAAGTTCCAAGCCCAAGGAACGGTGTTTTTATCAATATCTTGAAGAAGGTAGCCAGCAATCTCTGACAAACGCGCCTCTGTATAACGCATAGCCGCTGGTGGATCACCATCCATAGAACCGTTGTTACCGTGCATCTCAACTAGGATTTCACGATTCTTCCAGTCCTGGGACATACGTACCATGGCATCATAAATAGAACTATCACCATGTGGGTGGAAATTCCCCATGATGTTACCAACAGACTTGGCAGATTTACGATAGCCCTTGTCATAGGTATTGCCATCCTTATTCATGGAATAAAGTATACGACGTTGAACGGGTTTCAGACCGTCACGAATGTCAGGAAGCGCACGCTCCTGAATGATATATTTGGAGTAGCGTCCAAAACGCTCTCCCATGATGTCCTCAAGGGACATGTTTTGAATGTTAGACATAATAATTCTCTTTTTATTGTTTTGTTGCAAAGTAAATCTATATTTTATAAATTTAACTGTTTCTTTGTAGGTAGTGAGAAAAGAAGAGTAATCCTACTAATCCTAGAATGAATAAAAGATTAATTTTAATAACAAATAAGCTAAGCAAGGTATTAATTAGACCGTGAAAAATGGTGCAAAAGAGGACCGAGTTAGTTTTTTTGAAAACAGCAGCTAGGAGAATACTGAGATAAATTGCAAATAGACTGAATAATATAAAAGGCATCCTACTTTGGGAACTTCCAATCACAAACCATAAAGGTACATGCCATACTGCCCAAATATAATCTGTTATCAAACTGGAAATCCAAAAGGAGAATCTAGTTTCCAAAGTTGGTTGCAAGGGGCCTCGCCATCCCAAATCTTCTTCTCCACCATAAACACAGACTGCACTCAAAAAATAACAAATAAATTTCCTAGTGGAAAAGCTGGATTAATCTCCTTAGACGAGAAAGCAATAACACCCGCCTGCACGAAAATTAGCAAAAGAAATAAGAAAATATATTTCTTTGAGTCCCCTAAGATAAAAGAAACTATGCTTTTAATTGATTTTTGAGGCAAACAAGAAATGGCTGCAATGGTTGGACCGAAACCTCCTAGCAGATGGAGAAAGACTCCCAGAGGACTTGTTAGACTTAAGAGGCCCATTTGCGTCAGGAAAGCAAGTAATCCCCAACCAAATCCCCAAGAAATGAGAAAACTAATCAGTAAAAATTTTGTTATCTTATTATTTTGTAATGGTTTCATTTGTTTCGAGTCTCTCCTCAGCATACTCAATCATCTTCTCAGCCACTTCTTTATCGTAGTCAAATCCCGTTTTTTGAGCAAGATATTGAGCCTCTTGGTGGAAAAATTGCATCGTAGCAAACAATGACTGAGTAAGTTTTTCTACACTTGAAAAATCAAGCAGATTTGAGAATTCCTTCTCTTTCTCTGTAGGTAAATACTGGAAAAGATACTTGTAGTTCTTGCCAATATCGACCTTTCCCCTATCACTTGCGACCCGCCAAGCCAAGATCTTCAGGACTTCTTGTTGACAAATACCGTAGAGATGGTCGGTCGCATAGATGAGCTGATTCCGACAAATCCCTTTAACCACATAGGCAGAAACCCACCAAAATTCATTGCAGGCTTTTTCAAAATCTGTCTGACCAGCTGGACTTGTCCAGTAACGTTGAGGACTTGTAGTATAGGACTCAAACAAGCCTTTCTCATCTTTCAAAACTGTATAATCCGCTTCGCTATCCACCCACTCTTTGATGTGCTCCTTTGGGCAAAGGGTCAAATCTATCCGATTGCCATCTTCAAAGAGCATCAGATAAAGTCGACGGTTGCCTAGAACATTATGTTGCTCAATGTTACGTGTGCTAAACTGGTCCAACCAAGAAAGGTCACTCGTTAGATTATCTATATCATCTACGACATAGACTACGTCGTAATCTTGAAATTCATCTTTTGAGGCTTTTGTGTCAGTCCGTGAACCAGACATGGCGACAGCGTCAACCTGTAGCACTTTTGCGGTTTGCAAAATCACATCAAACATCTCGGTTTCAGTTCTCATGGGAATACCTGCCTTTTTAGTGAAAACTCTTGATTCTGTAAAGGATATGTCTATAAAGCGGACTGACTGCTGGAACTTTTTCATTATCAAATTCTTTGACAAATTCCATACCTAGCTTTTGCATGACTTTTTGCGAAGGGAGATTGTGCAAGGATGTAAAAGAGTAAACTTCTGACAAGCCAGCTTGCTGGAAAGCGAAGTCTAGACAGGCTTGGGCAGCCTCCGTCGCATAACCACGATTCCAAAACTCTTTTCGCAAACGACAGCCGATTTCTACAGCTTCTTTTCCAGCAAAAATCCGTAAATCCGAATGGTGCAGACCTACCAAGCCGATAAACTCCTGATTGTCTAAGTCACTCAGGGACAAACTTTTTACTTCATATACTTTTTTCATTTCTCTTTTTGAATATTTTTGTGCCAGTCTCTCCCATGAGACAGGCAAACTGACTTTTTTTCTGCCAGTCAATTTTTTAGGAAGATATTTTGGGGGAAGTGAGGTACGCAAGGATATTTGTTAGTCAGTTTCTTCCCTAAGTAAAGAATACTCGCTAATTGATGATAGTTTTTCTAATAATGAAAGTTGTTTTTCTTGTGATAGACCACGGAAATATTCCACGAAATCTTGCTCAATAATTTCAACTTTATCAATAGGGATTAAGTTATAAAACCACTCATCATTCTGTAAAATATTTTTAAAAAATAGAGTAGAAACTAACGACATCTCCAAAGTCCAAGGATAATCATAATCACTAATACGCTCCTCATTATATTTTAGCCATGATTTAATCCCATAAGAAATAACAAATTGAACTTGGTTGTCTCTGTAATGTGTCATACCATACTTCTGTTTATGTGTTACAGCTTTTTTTACTCCCTGATATAATATACAGTAGACTTTTGACGGCGAATATTTAAATAAAAGATTTTTAATTTCTGTTTTTATAAGTTGCTTAGCCTTATTTTCATCTTTCTCGCTATACCCTAAAGAATATTCAAAATGAAATTCCTCCCTAAATTGATAGTCAAATAGTTTAAACAATTCTTTTTCAGCCAACTCTAACCACAGTTGATTTATTTCAGTCTCAGTAAATTTAAGATTTGTTAAAAACTTAAAATTTGAAAACCAGTGTTCATCTTTCTCTGAATAAACATTTTTTAAATTTTGAAAAGAGAAACGTACTCTTGTCTTATAAAACACATTTGGAAATTTTTCATTTGCAAATTTGGGGTCTTGTTTAATTTCTTTATTACTACAGAATGCAGTTATAGAGCTTCTTGGCGATATTTCTAAAATATTCTTTTCTTTCAGAAAGTATATTTCATCAATGGGATAATTACCATCAAAAAACATTTGTGGTAATTTTTGATTTTTAATTTCCGAGAAAGAAGGAATATCAAATTCATCTTCACTAATATTAAATCCCTGTAAAATAGTTGATAAATATAGCTGCTCTCGTAGCCCAAACCCGGATATATATCGAATTTCTTCAAGAAAATAAGTGTCCAGTATTTTTTGACGCTTTTCTTTTGAACAATAATCACAAGAGCAGTCATCATCATTATTTTTATGCCCACAACTGAAGCATCTATTGTCTTGAACGAAATAGTTATCTAACTGGTCATTATTAACTAGCTTGTTATAATCCGTTTTTGTCGGTAGTTGGATGTATTTTTCTTCATCACATATTTCACAAATAAACGATGTAGAAACTTTTGGAAATTCTTTTCTTAAATTAGATGCTATAGTATGAATAGAATATTTTTCCCTAATTGTCAAGTCAAGTGCAACAAAGATGTTCCTCTGATTAAGTGAGTATCT